>Ga0137418_10000428_pt1 | contig 37676 bp, 30 predicted proteins | sample CZODoug3_1_2_16f_FD_122242 | JGI IMG/M metagenome (GOLD analysis project Ga0137418, IMG submission 122242) | Vadose zone soil fungal communities from Angelo Coast Range Reserve, California, USA - CZODoug3_1_2_16fungal (Hybrid Assembly) | ecosystem: Environmental > Terrestrial > Soil > Vadose... | reverse complement strand
GGGCGCGGCCGTGCTGAATGGCGAACTGCTTCGGGCGCAAGGCCTCTTGCCGCAATAACCTAAAGTGACAGCGGAAATGACCGTGCAGCGATGATTGTCATGAAGTTCGGCGGCACGTCGGTGCAGGACGGGGCCGCGATTGACCGCGCTGCCGCGATTGTGCGCGGACGGCTGGCGGAGAAACCGGTCGTGGTGGTCAGCGCTTTGTCCAAGGTGACGGACACGTTGCTGGCGGTTGGGCGCACGGCCGGCGGCGGCGACCGCGACGGGGCCCTCGACCAGGCGCGGGCATTACGGGAGCGTCATTACAACACCGCGAGCGAACTGCTGGGAACCAGCGTGTTTACGGGCTTCCACGCTGAGTTAGAAGCGGAGTTCGACGGGCTGGACGAACTGCTACGCGGGATTGCGGCTGTCGGTGAGATCACGCCACGGACGAGTGACCTGGTGGTTTCGTTCGGAGAACGGTTGTCGAGCAAGATTGTCGCGTCAACTTTGCAGGCGCGTGGCATGGACGCTGTGCACGTGGATGCCCGTGAATTGCTCCTCACCGACGACACCCACACGCGAGCGATTCCGCATTTCGAAGAAACCTACGAACGGTTCTGCGGGCGCGTTCTGCCGCTGCTGGTCAAGGGACAGGTGCCGGTGATGGGCGGCTTCATCGGCTCGACGCGCCAGGGGGTTACCACCACGATCGGGCGGGGCGGCGGAGATTTCTCCGCGGCGATCGCCGGGGCGGGGCTCGGCACCGATCGAATCGAGATTTGGACCGACGTCGACGGGATGATGACTACTGACCCCAATCTGGTGCGCGAGGCGCGGCGCATCAGGTTCATTAGCTTTGAAGAGGCTGCAGAGTTGGCCTACTTTGGGGCCAAGGTACTGCACCCCGCGACATTGCTGCCCGCGGTGCAACGAAATATCCCGGTGTACGTTCGCAATTCGCGCAATCCCCAGTGCGAAGGGACCTGCGTGCAAGCGACGGCGCCGCCGTGCCGCAATGCGTTCAAGGCGATTGCGGTCAAGAAGCGGGTCAATTTGGTGGACGTGGCTGCAGCGAGGAGCTTGTCAACGCAAGGTTTTCTTCGTTCCATTTTTGACACTTTCGACAAGCACAACCTCGCCGTCGATGCGGTGTCGATTTCCGGCGTCAGCGTTTCGCTCACGGTGGATTCGAGCGACGGCATTCCCGCGCTGGCGGCCGATCTCGGCAAGCTGGCGGACGTCAAGTATGAAGGGAAAAAAGCTCTAGTTTGCTTAGTGGGCGAGAACCTTCGCGAGACGCCCGGGATTGTTGCGAAGGTGTTTGGCGCGCTGGGCAACATCAAGGTACGCATGATTTCCCAGGGCGCCTCCGAGATCAACCTGACCTTCGTGGTGGAAGAAGACGACATGATCGATGTCGTGCGCCGGTTGCACAAAGAGTTTTTCTCCGACCTCGATCCCGCTGTATTTGCGTAAACGAGTATCGCTCCCCTTCGGCCCCGCCGGACCCTTCCGCCGTCTCACCCTTCATCCGTCGAGACGAGTCTCATACACCAACACCGTGGGGTCCTCGGCAAAGTTCTGGAGGTCGGCCGCGGCGGCCTGCCCCTCGGGCGATGCCATGCCCGCCTGCAAGTCCGCCATGGTGTCGAACTCCAATTCCACGACCAGATGCGGCGCGGTACCCGCCATGGCCACGGGCGGCCCGGCATTGAACTTCATGCTGCGCAGATGAGGGATCTTGCGCGCTAGGGGGGCATGGGTCTCGAAGTAGTATTTGTCGAACCCGTCGGTGTCGGATGGTTGACTGTAGAGAACGAGGATTTTAGCGGCCATCGCTGGAGGATAGCAGAGGCACCCGGCAGGACAGCAGAGGCACCGAGTGTGAAATGATCCCTGTCGTCCCCGAGATATACCCCGACGATTTACACTGGGCCATGCGCTTTCTTCTCCTCGGTGCGGGCAAGACGGGTTCGCTGGTGGCGGAAGTTGCCTGCGAGCGTCATCACGAAGTCGAACTGGTGCGCTCGGCGGAAAATCCGCGTGCCTCAGCGCTGACAGCGCAACGGCTGCGCCAGGTTCACGCGGTCATCGATTTCACCACGCCGGACGCGGTATTCGACAACATCGCGGCTTGCGTTACTGCGGAAAAGCCAATTGTGGTCGGCACAACGGGCTGGTATGAGCGTATGCCCCAGGTCCGCGCATTGGTGGATGCGAGCGGCGTTGGCTTTCTCTTTGGGGCAAATTTCTCGATCGGCATCAACTTACTGTTGGAGATCGCGCGCACTGCGTCCGTCGCGACCCAGTACGGCTACACGGGGCAGATCTTCGAGCGGCATCACGTGCATAAGAAAGATGCGCCTTCGGGAACGGCGATTGCGATTCAAAACGCCATTCGCGGGGCATGCGGGCAGGAAATGGAGATTACTTCGTTTCGCGAAGGCGAGGTTGTGGGATTGCATGAGGTGATTTTGGATTCACCGCATGACCGGATTTATCTTTGCCATGACGCGAAGTCACGGCGGGGGTTTGCCGAAGGCGCTGTGCGAGCAGCGGAGTGGGTTGTGGGGAAGAGCGGCTTCTTTGATTTCAAAGATGTTTGGCGGCAAGTCTGAGGCAAAGTTGCGCCTGTACCCAGCGGGCGATATTCTGACCTTACCAACTCTTAACAATTGGCGGCGGAACGCAGTGCGGGCACTTGCCTTTCGCCAGCCGGATCGGTAGCTGGAATGACGCTTCGTGGCTGCGGCACTGCGCTGGTTACTCCCTTCAAAGCGGATGGCTCGATTGACGACGCGGCTCTGCGGAGTCTGGTCGCGTGGCAAGTGGATTCCGGCATCGACTTCCTTGTGCCCTGCGGAACTACCGGCGAGACACCCACGCTCGCGCACGACGAATGGCTGCAGGTGATCGACACCACCATTGAAGTTGTTGCCGGGCGCGTGCCGATTGTGGCGGGGGCGACGTCGAACGCCACGGCGGATGCGGTTGCGAAAGCGAAAGAAGTGGCGGCGCGACCGGGTGTGAACTTCATCCTGACGGCGAATCCGTACTACAACAAGCCAACGCAAGAGGGACAGTACCGGCATTTTCGGGCGATTGCCGAGGCGGTGGATAAGCCCCTCATTCTTTACAACGTGCCCGGACGCAGCAGTGCGAACCTCGAACCCCCGACGCTCGCGCGGTTGGCGGAAGTGCCGAACATCGTCGGCGTGAAGGAAGCCTGCGGCAACATGACGCAGATCGCGGAAGTGCTGAATTCGGTGCCCGAGAGTTTCCTGGTTCTCTCGGGGGATGACGCGATTACGCTGCCCGTGATTTCGCTAGGCGGCGTGGGCATCATCTCAGTGGCGTCAAATGAAATTCCGCGCGAAATGGCCGAGATGACGCGAGCGGCGCTGAGCGGCGATTGGACGAAGGCACGGCGCGTTCACAACAAATATTTTGCTCTGATGCAAGCCAACTTCATTGAGTCCTCGCCCCTACCGGTAAAGGCGGTGCTGGCGATGATGGGAAAGATCGAAGAAGTCTACCGGCTGCCCTTACTGCCCATGAAGCGCGATACGCGCGCGAAACTGCAGCGCGTGGCGACGGAGGCAGGGCTGGTTGAAAAACCTGCGAGCGCAGCGCAGGCGGCAGTTGTGGACTTCTTTGTGTACGAAAACTGGCAAGCCGGTCCACACAAAGCCGTGCTGCACCGTTCCGGCTGCGGCCAATGTAATCACGGGAAGGGACGGCCCGCTGGGCACGATCCCGGGCATGCCAGCTGGCACGGGCCATATCCGACGCTCGGCGACGCGCGGCTAGCCTTGCAAGCGATGCCGAACGTTTTGATCCGCAGCGAGTGCAAGTGTGTCTAAGGTTCACGATTTAACCCATCTGCAATCTACGGTCGAACGCCTTGCTGCCGGCTCTGCGGAAGTCACGCCGGAAGCGCTCGCCACGTTTCGCGATTTCCGTACCGCCTTGACCCAGGGCCGAATTCGCGCCGCGGAAAAGCGCGGGACCGAATGGGTGGTGAATGCATGGGTCAAGCAGGGCATCCTGCTTGGTTTCCGACTGGGACAGCTCGAAGAAAGCGGCGATGCGCTGACGTTCGTGGATAAGAACACGTTTCCGGCGCGCCACTTCACGTTGACCGACCGCGTGCGCGTGGTACCGGGAGGCTCTTCGGCACGCGAAGGAGCATACATTGCGCCCTCGGTCGTGTGCATGCCTCCCATGTTCATCAATGTGGGCGCCTACGTGGACGAAGGCACGATGGTGGATTCGCATGCGCTGGTGGGATCGTGCGCGCAGGTGGGCAAGCGAGTTCACTTGAGCGCAGCGGCGCAGATTGGCGGAGTGTTGGAACCGGTGAATGCCGCGCCCGTGATTCTCGAGGATGACGTACTCGTGGGCGGAAATTGCGGCGTTTACGAAGGGACGCTGGTGCGAGCACGAGCCGTGCTGGGGGCGGGAACGATTCTGACGCGGTCGACGCCGGTGTATGACATTGTGCATGGCGAGATCTATCGGGCAACAGCCGAGAAGCCCTTGGAGATTCCAGAGAACGCGGTGGTGGTGCCGGGGTCGCGGGCGATCGCGCGAGGTAAGGCCGCGGAATGGAATCTGTCGCTCTATACGCCGGTGATTGTGAAGTATCGCGACGAGAAGACTGGTCAGGCGCTGGAATTGGAAGAGTTGTTGCGTTAGGTGTCAGAGTCGCGTTGCTTCTATGCTCAGAACACACCTTCAGGACAACACAATTTCGAGATTGCCGGGTCCCTTGAGGTCGACCCTGATTCTTGTAAAGTCCTGGATGAGGGCCTGCGCCTGCTGCAATTGTTCCGGCGGATAGGTGGTCAGCAAGCCAATCACCCGCATGCCTGCGGCTCTGCCCGCGCTGATTCCGGCTGGGGAGTCCTCAAAGACCACGCACAGTTCCGGGGCGATGCCTAAACCTGCTGCCCCTTTCCAGTAGGGCTCCGGGTTGGGCTTTCCGTGGACCACGTCGTCGGCTGTAACCAGAACGCGCGGCGTTGGAAAGCCCGCGTCGCGCAATCTGCTCCCGGCCATGGGGCGAGTCGCGGAGGTGACGACGCCCCACTGGGCTTCCGGAAGGGAGCGTAATAGAGCAACAGCGCCCGGTATCACCGATACGGTGTCGAGTTCCATCGCCTCGGCGCTCTCAATCCGGCTGGATTCGGCGTCGGCGTCGAGGTGGGGGGCGAAAGCGCGAACCGTTTCGATCGTCCGGCGACCGTGCGCGCCCTCGATGACGCGCTGCGGATCGAGAGAATGAGCGAGGGCCCAGCGGCCCCAAGTGCCCGCTACCGCGGCGGTTGAATCTACGAGCACTCCGTCCATGTCGAACAAGATGGCAGCGCATTCGAATTTTGGCATCAGCGAAGAGTTTCCTTGATCATGGAGAATGTAAGGCGTCACGAGCGCGTCAGCGCGGCGGGAGATGGGGGCAGGCTTGCTGCGGCGCCCCGCGCGGATACCGCATCGCCCGAGATCGTGGTAGGTGGCTGGTCGTTGCGTTGACGCATTTCGAGATGTTTGGCGCGGAAGTGCTTTTTGGCGCGTTCGCCCCAGGCACGGATGAAGTAGTAGTTGAGGCCGGCTCCGATTACGGAACTGATGACCGGAATGACTCGCGCGGCCCACTTTTCAACAACTTCCGCACTGGCCGAAACGGCAATGCGCTGGATCACCCGCGGAACAAACTTGTTGACGAGTTCCTTTTCGATGAGTTCGCGTCCGATGTCCACTCCCGCGGCGCTGGCGGTGGCCACCCAGAGTTCGGCGATCTCCTTGTCACTGTTGAATTCGAAGCCGTAGATGAGGCTGAGTTTCTGGATGGTGCGCAGCGTTATCGCGGCCATCAGGCTCATGTCGGGAACCAGCGTGAGCACCCCGCCCAAACCAAATCCCGCCCCCTGCAATGCCGCGAGGTTCATGCCGCTGTGAATGGTCTCCTCGGCGACACTGTCCAGCAGGCGCAGGTCAAGCTGAAATACACCGTCATAGCCGGAAATAGGCAGGCCATGCGCGGAGCGAAGTTGCATCAAGAAACGGGCCGGATCCACACGGACCTGGTGGTAAGCGCGCATAAACCCGCGCTGGATTGCGTTCTCGAACTTGCGCATCAGCCACGAACGGTGGGCTTGGCCGGCCATAGACACCCTCTGCCTTAAGTGTATTGGATGCGCGGCAGAGAAGTGGGGTTCAATCCTTGCCTGTGCTAGCATCAGACCTTCGAATGCCTACTGGAAAACTGCAACTCATCCCTCTTGGCGGACTTGGCGAGTTCGGCATGAACTGCATGGCTGTGCGCTATGGCGATGACATTATCGTCATTGACGCCGGCCTGATGTTCCCCGAAGCTGAACTACTCGGCGTCGACATCGTGGTTCCCGATATTTCTTACCTGATGGAGAACCGCAAGCATGTTCGCGCCATCGTTCTGACCCACGCACACGAGGACCATATCGGCGGGTTGCCTTGGGTCCTGACGGAGTTGGAGGTTCCGGTCTATGGAACGGAGTTTACCCTCGCCTACGTTGAAGAAAAGCTTGAGGAGCATGAGCACCTCAACAACGCCGTGCTCCACGAGATGAAGCCGGGCGTGCGGGTGAAGATCGGCGTGTTCACGATCAATCCGATTCGCGTGACTCACAGCCTGGTCGATTGCGTAGCCTTAGCGATTCATACGCCCCTGGGCGTGATTATTCACACCGGCGATTTTAAGATTGACCCCACCCCGACCGACGACCACTACTTTGATCTGCACGCTTTTGCCGAATACGGTAAGCAGGGCGTGCTGGCGCTTCTCCAAGATTCGACGAATATTGAACGCAAGGGATACACGCCGAGCGAGAGGGCGGTGCGCCCGAAGTTTGAAGAAATTTTTGCCACGACCGAGCGGCGATTGTTTATTTCGTGCTTTTCGTCGTCCATTCATCGCATCAAGCTGACGGTCGATCTGGCCTGGGAGTACGGGCGCAAGATCGCCTTCATTGGACGGTCGATGAATACGTCCGCGGAGATTGCGGAAGACCTAGGGTATCTGGAAATCCCGGAGGGACTGCTGCTCCACCCCGGGGATATCAAGACCCTGCCGCCTGACCAGGTCTGCGTGCTCATCAGCGGAACCCAGGGCGAGCCGATGTCGGGGCTTTCGCGAGCTGCGGTGGACAATCACAAGCACGCAAAAATCGAGAAGGGCGACACGGTGGTGCTGTCGTCGCGCATCATTCCGGGTAACGAGAAGGCGATTTATCGTGTCGTGGATCACTTGTTCCGGCGCCAGGCGCACGTAATTTATGACGATGGGTCTTCGCCACCCGTGCACGTCAGCGGTCACGCCAGTCAGGAAGAACTCAAGCTCCTGATCAACTTAGTCAAACCCAAGTACTTTATCCCTGTGCACGGCGAATACCGCCAACTGAAGCTGCACGCGGAAATGGCGGCTGCGATGAAGAACTCGGTAGGCAACGTGATTCTGATCGAGAGCGGCGAGGTGCTGGAGTTTGACGACAAGGGCGCGCGCAAGGCGGGCAAGGTCAACGTAGGCCGCGTGTGCATCGACTCTGGCTCGCGCACGGATGTCGTTGAGGACGTTGTCATCAAGGACCGACGCCACATCAGCGAAGACGGCATTGTGCTGCCGATCATTGCGATCAACAAACTTACGGGCCGCGTAGAGTCGGCGCCGGAGATTGTCACCCGTGGGTTTGCGCCGGATCAGGATGGATTTGTCGCCGAGGCCCGCGAGATTGTGATGCAAACGCTGGAGCTTTCCAGTGCCGAAGAAAAAACCGACTACGGCGTGATCAAGGAAAAAGTGCGCGCCGACCTGAAACGCTACATCTCGAAGCAGACGCAGCGGCGGCCACTCATCATGCCGGTAATATTGGAAATATAACTGTGCCATGGTTACGCTTGAGGACATCCAAGCCGCGCAGAGGCGCATAGCTGGCGTGGCTGTTCGCACTCCCCTTCTTATCGTTCCGCTCATTGAGCAGAAGGACAGTCCTCACCCGGAGCTTTGGCAGCTCTTCGCCAAGCCGGAGAATCTGCAGCCCGTTGGCGCGTTTAAGGTGCGTGGGGCTTACAACAAGATTGCTGCTTTGTCCGAGGCAGAGCGTCGCCGCGGAGTCATCTGTTACTCGAGCGGAAACCATGCCCAGGGCGTGGCCTATGCGGCCCGCGCACTCGGGACGAAAGCCGTCATCGTGATGCCCGGGAATGCGCCCAAAATCAAACGTGCGGGCACCGCCGCCTTAGGTGCAGAGATCGTGACCGTCGGGTCCGGCAGCGATGAGCGCAAGCTGCGCGCCGAAGAACTTTCTGCGCAACATGGTTACGTGGTCGTTCCACCCTTTAACGACGAATTCATTATCGCTGGGCAGGGGACCATGGGACTGGAAATTCTGGAAGACATGCCCAACGTTGAAACCGTGCTCGTGCCTGTGGGCGGCGGTGGGATGATCAGTGGAATCGCTGCGGCCTTGAAGTTGGCTGCGCAGCATCCGGTGAAGGTGATCGGTGTCGAACCCGAGTTCGCCGCCGACGCGCAAGCCAGCTTCCGCGCCGGGCATGTTGTGCATTGGTCGGCCGAGCAAGTGACGCGGACCCTGGCGGACGGGCTGCGCGCGCAGAGCTTGGGAGACATTACGTACGCGCACATCCACCGCTTCGTAGATGACATGGTCACCGTAAGGGAAGAAGAAATCCGGGAAGCCGTCCGCAGGCTCTCGGTGAGTGCGAAGCTCGCCGCCGAGCCGAGCGGAGCGGTCGCCGTGGCTGCGTTCCTGTTCCATCGCAGCGAGCTGCCGCAAACGACGCGCAATGTCGCCATCCTGAGTGGCGGCAACATCGACCCAGCCCTGCTCCGGGAAATTCAGAACGAGCCACCGATGGGCACACGCAGCCAGCCGTAGGCCTGCAGTCTGCTTGCGTCTCGCCCATTCTTCCGCCAGAATTGAGGCATGCATCGCGTCTTGGCCTGCTTGTTGCTCCTCCCGGCTTTCGCATCCGCCGCTACTTACGACCGTGGAGCCATGATCCGCGCGGCAGTCATTTACGTTTCTCCGGACACCAAATCCGCCAAGCTGGGGCAAATCGAACGCGGGCAGGAACTGGTCGTTCTCGAGTCCAGCCGTGAATGGCTCCATATCACCGCCGAACTCGGCGAGGAAAAGACAGTGAGCGGCTGGATTCTCGGCAAGGGCGTGATCCGCGCTTCCACCCCCAGCGGCGACAGAATCCTGTACGGCGAAGCGGTCGACTCCGAAGAACAAGCCAGCCGTCGCGGTGGCCGTAGAGGCGCGGGCAATGATGCCGCCCGCCTTTACTACCGCACGGCGGAATACTTCCCGAGCTCGCCTCTAGCCGCCGAAGCGCTGTACCGGGCCGCCGATGACAAGTGGCAGATTGAGAAGGACGACGTAATGTCACGCCCTTCTGCGCGCGAGCAAGATCCGGGCCTGCGCGGCCAGATCGATGATCACTGGATGAAGGAAGTCATCAAGAAATATCCGGCCACGAAGTGGGCCGACTTGGCGGCCTTTACTCTGCTCGACAACAAGCTCTGCGGCGATTGGGAAGGCACCTCGAAGTGTCCCAACAAAGAATCCGACATGTACGAGAAATATGCTCAGGACCGTCCGCAGTCTCCGGCCGCTCCCGAGGCTCTTTATAAGGCCGCTTGGCGGCGCGCCGCCCTCGTCGAGATCTTCAAGACCGAGGCGGAACCTAAGAAGTCGGCGGACTCCAAAGCCGCTTCTTCAGCGCTTTGTCAGCGTATTCTCGACAAGTATCCGCAAAGTGGATATGCCAACCGCGCGCAACGCCTGCTTTATGACTTGGAGCAGGAGATTCCCGTCTACGGTAATTCGTTAGAGTAAACTGGCTGCCGACTTTTGATTCGTTCACGAGGTTCTCCATGTTAAAGATGTTTTGTTGGTTCGCGCTGTCGCTCGCCCTCGGCGCCTCTACGTCGGGTCAATCCCCGTCGGGTCAATCCCCGTCGGGTCAATCCCCGTCTGGCCAAGCCTCGTCTGGCCAAGCCTCGCAGGCGGGATTCGACGGCAAGTCCTGGTGGGAAGACGTGAAGGTTCTCGCCGATGATAAGCTCGAAGGCCGTGAAACCGGCAGCCCGGGACTTCACCGCGCTCAAGAATACGTCGTAGATCAACTCAAGTCTCTCGGAGTGAAGCCGGCGGGCAGCAAGGGCTACTATCAACCCATTCCATTCGTGGTGCGGGAAATCAGCGAGAAGGATTCCAGCCTCGCGCTGGTGCGTGACGGGAAGGCGGTGCCGCTCACCCTCGGAGAGGAGGCGTACTTCAATTCCCGTCTGAAGCTGGCGCCCGAGTGCGAAGCGCCTCTGGTGTTCATCGGTTACGGGCTGAACATCCCGGAAAAAAACTACAACGACCTCGATGGCCTTGAGCTCAAGGGAAAGATCGCGGTGATTGTTTCCGGCTCCCCTCTGTCCATTCCCGGAGCACTGGCCTCGCACTACCAAACCGTCGCTGAGCGCTGGAAGACGCTGCAAGCGGCGGGTGCGGTGGGCGTCGTCACGATTCCAAATCCGGCGTTCATGGATGTCCCCTGGTCACGCATCTCGCTCAATCGCACGCATCCCAGCATGGATCTTAAAGGAGAAGAATTTAACGAAACCGAAGGGGAACGGACCTCCATCGTGTTCAACCCAGCGCATGCCGAGATGTTGTTTGCGGGCACCGGGCACAGTTTCGAGGAGATTGCGGCCCTGGCGAAAGAGCGCAAGCCGTTGCCACGATTTTCTCTCCCGCTCGCCATCCGCGCCAAGACAAAACTCGTCGAACACGAAGTCGAATCCGATAACGTCGTAGCGAAGCTGGAAGGGTCCGACCCTACGCTCAACCGTCAGTATGTCGTGCTTACCGCGCACCTTGACCACATTGGCATCGGCGCGCCGATCGACGGCGACCGCATCTACAACGGAGCCATGGATAACGGCTCCGGAAGCGCACTACTGCTGGATTTGGCGCGATCGTTTCACAAATCGCCTGTTCCCCTCAAACGTTCGATTCTATTCGTATGGGTCACTGCGGAGGAAAAGGGCCTGCTCGGGTCCAAGTATTTCGCCGCCCACCCGACGGTGGAAGCTGGTTCTCTGGCAGCCGACATCAACACGGATATGTTTCTGCCGATTGTGCCGTTGAAGATTCTTACGATATACGGGCTGAACGAATCCTCTCTCGGCGATGACGCGCGTACCACAGCGGAATCTCTTGGCGTGCGCATCCAGGATGATCCCGAGCCGGTGCGCAATCTGTTCATCCGCAGCGACCAATACAACTTCATCCGCCACGGTGTCCCCTCGCTGGCGATGAAAGTAGGAGCCGACCCCGGAACTCCGGAGCAGGCCATCTTTAAAGAGTGGCTTACAAAGCGCTACCACGCACCTTCCGACGATGTCGACCAGCCCGTCGACCTCGCGTCAGCGGCCAAGTTTGAGGAGATTGTTCGCGCGTTGACCATGACCATCGCCAACGAAGCCGTTCGTCCCGCATGGAAGGCCGATAGCTTCTTCCGGCGCTACGCGCAGGGAAATTGAACCTGGCCTGAAATTCCACAGCTTTCCATCTGCCATACTGCTTTTTCGCACTCAGGAGGCTGTTTGAACGACTACTTGCTCGCTCTCATCCTTGGAGTTGTTGAGGGTTTTACGGAATTCCTGCCGGTTAGCTCCACTGCCCATCTACGAATCGCGGAAGTATTGCTGCACGTTAGCCTAGGGGACGGATATTGGAAGATGTTTTCCATCGTCATTCAGCTCGGGGCTATTCTCTGTCTGCCGGTTTACTTCGGGGACCGTTTGCTAAACCTCGTTTCAACCTATCCTCGCGGTTCCGACCGGGATCGTACTATCTTCACGCATCCCTTGGGACTGGTCGTGCTGGCGTTTCTGGTAACCGCAATTCCCGCGTTCGCGCTGACAAAAGTGATTGGCAAGAATCTGGAGAGTCTCTACGTGATCGGAGCCTCACTCCTGATTGGCGGCATCATCATGTGGATGGTGGATGCGCGCAGTGCCCCTTGGGAAAAGGCGGGTCCCGGCGCACCGGGCAGCCCCATCCATACCTGGAAAATGGACGACCTGGGCTCGGCTCAAGCGCTGTGGATCGGAGCTTGCCAGATTCTTTCGGCGGTCTTCCCGGGCGCTTCGAGGTCGATGTCCACAATCGCCGCTGGCCAACTCTGGGGCATGTCGCGAGCGGCGGCGCTGGAATTTTCGTTTTTCCTGTCGCTTCCCACGATGGTGGCCGCCACCGGCTACACCCTGCTGAAATCACTCCGCGGCAAAGGGGAAAACGCCATCGGGGTTGCGCAACTCAACCCTCATCAGTGGGTGTTACTGGGCATCGGATTTGTTGTGTCCTTCATGGTTGGATATGCCTCGGTCGCATGGTTCATGTCCTGGGTGCGCCGCCGCGGTTTTGTGCCCTTCGCCATCTATCGCATCGTCCTGGGAATCGCCGTACTCGTCCTCGCTGGAAGGCTGGCGGCAGGCTAGCACCGCCACAATATGCCACCGATCCATCATTTCGAGTGCTCGCGGTGCCATCGGAACGTCCCCCCTGACACGGCCCCGACCGTCTGCACGCAGTGCGCGGGAACTCTCTACGTCCGGTACGATCTCGGATCGCTCACCGGGCGGGATGCCGTCGCCAAAGCTGCTGCGGCATATCCGTGGGCGGGTATGTGGCGCTACCGGTCGGTCCTTCCCGAAGTTGAGCCTGTAACTCTTGGCGAGGGGTGGACGCCGATGCTTTCCAGCCGTCGGCATCCTAACTTGTTCCTCAAAGAGGAAGGCGCCAACCCGACCGGCACCTTCAAGGCGCGCGGGCTGGCGCTGGCCGTGACCATGGCGAAACATTACGGCTTCCGCAAATTGGCCGTGCCTTCCGCTGGAAACGCAGCGGGAGCGCTTGCTGCCTATGCTGCGGCCGCAGGCATCGAGGCATATATTTTTATGCCCCGCGACGTGCCGTATGCGAACTACGTGGAGACGGTTGCCTATGGTGCAAATGTCACTCTCGTGGATGGCCTGATTTCGGATTGCGCCCGCATCGTGACGGAACGCAAACAGGCAGAGGGCTGGTTCGACGTTTCCACTCTCAAAGAGCCTTTCCGAGTGGAAGGCAAGAAAACAATGGGTTATGAGCTGGTCGAACAACTGGGATGGGAGTTTCCTGAGGCTGTCTTTTATCCGACGGGCGGCGGGGTTGGTCTCATCGGCATGTGGAAAGCCTTCGCGGAGCTCGAAGAACTGGGCTGGGTTCGGCCCGGCAAAAAGCCGCGCATGATCGCGGTGCAATCTACGGGATGCGCCCCCGTCGCGCGTGCCTTTGAAGAGGGCGCTGAGAGCAGCCAGATGTGGCAGAACGCGGCCACATTTGCCGCCGGCCTGCGCGTGCCCAAGCCCTACGGCGACGCAATTATGTTGGAGATCCTGAGGGCGTCGGGCGGGGTTGCTCTTGCCTTGTCCGATGCGCAGATCCTGGCGTCCCTGAAGGATTGGGCGCGACACGAAGGCATTTTCCTATCTCCGGAGGGCGCCGCCGCCACGGCTGCCTATGATCACCTTTTGGCCACTGGATTTTTGAAGAAGGAAGACCGCGTAGTCCTGTTCAATACCGGTGCCGGTCTGAAATACACGGATGTGACGGCAGAGGCCATGGGATTGCGGCGCCCGCGCGCCGCTGAATGAAGATCTTTTACTGATCTCGCTGACGGATCTCCGCTCGCCGACCCTCTTCCCGTGGGAACCCGAGTCGCCATCCCGCACACGAGGTGGCATTGTTCCCTTGCCACTTTCTTGTCATAATTGAAAGGCTCTGGTGTACTTCTGCCTCGCGTGGCTTGTCTCCAGCCGGGAAGCGAAATACGCCATTATGAAAGTTATCTCGAAAGCATTCACCCCGACCGGCAACCGGCGGCTCAATGAGCTGATCGGCTTCGTGTTGTGCGTCTTCGCGGGCCTCCTTTTCTTCGCGCTCGTTTCCTACTCGCCGCAGGACGCCTCGTGGAATAGCTCGGCGAACAGCGCGACCGAAGCTGCCCCTGGATACCACAATTGGATCGGTATGGTCGGCGCCTATACCGCCGACCTCGCGTTCCAGGGTTTTGGTGGGGCAGCCTTCCTGCTGGCGGTCTTTCCGGCGATGCTGGGCATCCGCTGGTTTCGTTCCCGGCGCGTCGCCACGCCCGCGGCCAAAATCCTCGGAGGGGCTTCCCTGCTGCTGTTTGTTCCCGCGCTACTCGGGCTGCTGCCCGGGCACCTCCGCTGGCTCCATGTCATTCCCCTCGAAGGGCTCCTGGGCCGCATCCTGGGCGATTTACTGGTCCACTATCTGAACCTTGTGGGCGCCTATATTGTCAGCGCAGCGCTCGTGGCCGTAGCTCTGTATCTGACTACCACCTTCTCCTTCTCGGCACTGCATCTCTGGCTCCCTACGCGTTTCGCCTTCGTGCAGGCCCTGTGGCAACGCTGGGAGGACTGGCAACTGGCGCGCGCCAAGAAGCGCGATCAGCAGGAACTGGATAAGCGCCGCGCCCAGAAACCAGTCGTCACGGCTAAGCTGGTGGCGGCGAACCTCTCCGATCCGGCACCGCTCGTCGCGCCGCGGGTACCTGCTACCGCGGGTGGCGCTTCGAATGCAGCCCGCCGTACGGGTATCGAGCGCATGATGGAGGAAGTTGACCCGGCCGAAACGCCGGCTCCCGCCGTTACCAGCCGCGCCGATACTGGCCCTCAGCCCAAGACGACACTGCCGAAATTGGCTGGCACATTCAAGCTGCCGCCGAGCAGTCTGCTGACTCGCCCGGATGAGCAGCAAGCCGTGAACGAAGAAGCGCTGAAGGTTTTGGCGGTAACGCTCACCGAGAAATGCGCTGAGTTTGATGTCCACGGACAGGTGACGCAAATCAATCCCGGCCCCGTTGTCACTACGTTTGAGTTCAAGCCGGACGCGGGCATCAAGTACAGCCGCATCACTGGTCTCGGCGACGATCTTTGTCTGGCGTTGCGCGCCGAGAGCATCCTCATCGAACGCATGCCCGGGAAATCGACCGTCGGCATTCAGGTTCCGAATCATGAGCGGGAGATTATCTGGCTGCGTGAGGGAATTGAGGCACCGGAGTTTACCGGCGGAAAGTCCAAGATCACTCTCAGCCTCGGCAAGGACATTAACGGGCGCATCGTGGTCGCGGACTTAGCCTCCATGCCGCACTTGCTGATCGCGGGTTCGACCGGCGCCGGCAAGAGCGTGGCCGTCAACGCCATGATCATGTCGATCTTGTATAAATCGACGCCCGACCAGGTCCGAATGATCCTGGTCGACCCCAAGCGCCTCGAACTCGGCGTTTACGAGGGCATCCCGCACCTTTACACGCCGATCATCACCGAACCAAAGCTCGCCGCCAATGCTCTGCGCAACGCTGTCCGCGAAATGGAACGCCGCCTCAAGTTGCTCGCGGCCAAAGGCGTCCGCAACATCGACCAGTACAACAAGTTGTTCGACCAGGACACCCCCAGCCTCTTTGAGGACGCCGAGGAAGAGAAGCCGATTCCCTATCTCGTCATCATCATCGACGAACTCGCCGACCTGATGATGCTGGATTCGAGCAACGTAGAAGAGTCCATCACGCGTCTTGCACAAATGGCCCGCGCCGTTGGCATTCACCTGGTACTGGCCACGCAGCGGCCTTCGGTGGACGTCATCACGGGCTTGATCAAAGCCAACTTCCCTGCCCGAATTTCCTTCCGTGTGGCCACCAAGGTTGACTCGCGAACGATTCTCGATGCCAATGGCGCAGAATCGTTGCTGGGGCGCGGCGACATGCTGTACCTGCCTTCGGGCTCAGCTCGCGTCCATCGCCTGCACGCGCCGTTCGTTACGGAAAAAGAAATTGCCGCCGTGGTCGAATTCTGGCGGCAGCAAGGCACTGCGGAATATCAGGAACACTTCCTGCAAGCCCCGAAAGACGAGCGCGGCAACGTCGAAGCCGGGGGAGACGATGGAGACGAAGACGGTGCCGAAGATGACCCGATGTACGAGGACGCCGTACGCCTTGTGCTGGAGTTCGGCAAAGCCTCAACGTCACTGTTGCAGCGCCGCCTGCGGATCGGCTACGGCCGCGCGGCGCACTTGATTGACCTCATGGAAAACGACGGTATCGTCGGGGCCGCCGACGGCCCCAAGCCGCGAGAAGTCCTGAAGCGGCCCGACTGGATTACCGAAGTGGAGCAGTCGCTGCGTTAAAGGTGAAACCTAATGCTTGGCTGGGGGACGCGGCCTCGCCACGGCCTTGGCGGCAGTCCTCGGAGCCTCGTACGCCGCCTGATCCGGCCCAAAGTTCGCGCTGAAGTAATCGATCAGCGCGTCGCGGTCCTTAGGGTCGACTGGCGCTCCCCACTTGATCATCTTGTCCATTTCCCTGGTCCACGCCGCCTGGCTCAGGCGCTGCTGAACAATGATCCGGGCCTCGTGACAGCTGGTACAGGCGGCCGTAGCCTGCTGTCGTATGGGTCCCCCGTGTATGGGCCCCGCGGGCAAAAGCACGGCGGACGGATCTTCGCCGACCAAGGTGTGGGCGCTCAACAATGTGAACGCCAAAACGCTTCCCCTAAGCCTGCACATATACAGTCACCCGATCACATGCATTGTAAAAATATCCGCTGGGATTCCAGACAGCCGAGTCGGGCTGTACTCGACCTTGCATGTCGGTGGCGCGGGACAGAATCGTGTAGTCGCCGCTGCGCGCTGGCTTCCAGGGATAACTCCACAGCCGCCAGGCATACTTCGCCTGGTCTTTTCCGAGCTGGGCCGGATTCCAACTGGCTCCGCCATCGGTCGAGATATCGACCCGCGTGACATCGGCTTCGCCCGCCCAGGCCACGCCTTGTACCACCTGCGAACCCGGTTTGAGTTTCGCTCCGTGGCTTGGACCGGCGATGAGTGACTTCACGGTTAAACCGGTTACCGAATGCGTGTCCTCGGGCTTCACCGCTTCTCCGGGTTTGACCGGCTGGTTGGGCATGCGATAACCGGGAAGCATAAAGTTTCCCTCCGCCGGTTTGTTTTGCACCGTAATTTCGGCAAGCCATTTGCACGAAGCCGCGCCCGCCCAGCCTGGAGTCATCACGCGCGCCGGAAAGCCGTGATGCGGGGTCAGCGTTGCTCCGTTCATCTCGGTCGCCAGCAGCGTATCGCCGTCCATGGCCTTTTCGAGAGGAATGCTGCGAATGAAAGGCGGGACCTTGCCCGGCACGACGTCTAAGCCGCGAAACACTACGTGCTTTGCCGTGTCCTTGACGCCCGCTCTTTCCAGCAGACTTTTCAGGCTCGGCCCGGAGAATCGCGCGTTGCCGACCGCGCCCTTGCCCCACTGAATGCCTGGAACTTTGGGGCCTTGCAGCGACCTACCATTGCCGGCACACTCCAGCGTGTTGGTCACAGAATGGGCTGGAATCTTGGCAAGGTCTGCGAGCGTGAGCGAGAGTGGCCTGTCCACTTCCCCGCCAATCGCCAGTTTCCACTCCCTCGCGTCCACCGGCAACGGCTCGAACATGTGGTTCCGTACAAAAAAATGTGGGACGGGGGTGATCCAATCCGTCATGAACTCGACAGGCGTTTCGAGATCGAGAAAGCGCAAGGAACGGACGATCAAGCCCTCTTTCCCGGGCACGCTGACCGCCGTCTGTTCAGCGGCCGCACCTAAGAGCGACGGTGCCGTAAACGCAGCCAGTGCGCCGGCCGAAGCCGTCTTCAAGAACGCACGCCGGGAACTCATCCTCACCTCCACATATCCTACTATTCCTAGTCTAATAATATGGATTTATCGAGTCAACAGGTTCCTCGAGAGCCCCGTGTGCTACGACGAACCCTTGGCAAACGTCAGCGTCGCCGGAATCGCCAGCCCATTACCCGCGGGGAACGGGGAGCCACGGAGGGGCGTTGGTACGCCGGTCGTGGCATCGATGCTGAAGCCGCTAATGAACGGGCCGGCGGGTGAATAGAGGAATCGTCCTGCAGTCAGCAGCAAGAAGTCAGCAGCAAGAATTTGTGAGATTCGCGGCTGTCGCATACAGCCGCATACTAGCTTGGCCATCCGGCTGCCATGGGGGATGTGACAGATTTAAAAGTGTCCCGCTCAGGGAGCGAGCGGACTCTGAACGAATTCCTGGTAGCGCTGTAACTCCGCCAATGACGACTCGGATAGGACCGGAAACGATATAACGCGGCAGTCTTTGGGTAACGCTGAGGCGGTCACAGCATCACAGATCACCGCGGCCGTCTGCTCCAAACCCCGCTGCCAGCGCGGCTTTCGCGCATCCCGCAACACAAGGTTATCGGGATGGAAGCCCGCGGCGCTGAGCACAATTCGCGCCAATTTCAGAAACTCCGGCCATTTGGAGGCCACGCCCACCAGCGCATCCACGGGGGCCGGCAGCCATCCTGCAAGGGACGTAGGGACGGAACTCACCTGCAGCGTCAGCAGCTCGGTCCCGGCGGGCAGCAACGGGCGTACCGTCGTCAACTTATTGGGCAACACCACCGGAATTGCGCCGTCCAGTAGGCCGGACGACCGACATTCCTGCAATCCGCAACCCTCCACGGGAAACTTCAGCGCCTTCCGCAGCTCCAAGACCAGGATCTCGCGTAACTCCTCCGTCGGTTCCACGACGAGGAAGTGGTCCGGCGGCTGCAGTTCTAACCACTGCCGCATGCGTATCCTCACCTCCGCCAAGGGTGCGCCCGAGTCGCGGGCCGCGCGAAACAAGTTTGCAATCAGCTGGTCGAGCCATAGGGAAGATGACAGAGCCCCTTTGGGCTTTTTGTCCCGAACGTATACACCGCTGCCGTGCCGGAACTCCACCCATCGCTCCCGTTCCAGTTGCCGATAGCCCGCACTGATGGTGTTCGGATGAAGATGGAAACGGCGCCCCAGCTCCCGGGTGCTGGGCAGCCGCTGCCCGGGTGCCAGGTCTTCGCTCAGAATGGCAAGAATTACCTGCGTCGCGAGTTGCTCTCGAATGCTGACTTCGCTACCGTGGGAGAGCCAGAGCTGCATGCCGCATATCTTATAGCAGTTGTGCTTCGTGCCTCGGGACTGAATCGCTTCGGCATCCCTGCTGGTACGGAACCAGAAGTTCCCGTGGGTTCGGTGTCAAAATGTAGAATCGGAAGGCAACAACGAAGGTTAGGAGTGAGTATGGGCTTGGAACGCGAGTGCAAACTGCATGTTCGAGGCAAGACGATCTCCGGAAAAGCGCTGCTGGAATCGGACCATCTTCTCTTTCGAGGGACGGAACGGCTCAAGATTATGTTGCGAGATCTCTCCCACGTTCGGGCTGAGAACGGAGTATTGATCGTGCACTGCGCCGACGGTCCGGCGGCGTTCGAATTGGGGCCGGCAGCCGACAAATGGGCTCAGAAGATCCGAAAGCCTCCGTCCCGACTGGATAAGTTGGGCGTAAAAGCAGGCTTGCAGGTGTCGCTGGAGGGGACCTTCGAAAATAGCTTCGTCCGCGAGGTTCGCGCTCGGAAGGCCGAGGTCATAGCCGGGAAAACCAAGCGAGACCTCATCTTCTTAGCCGTGGAACATGAAGACGAGCTCGCTGCGATTCGAAAATCGGTGGCGAAATTGAAACCAAATGGCGGCGTATGGGTGGTCTATCCGAAGGGAGTCAAGACGGTTCGCGAAATCCAGGTACTCGACGCCGGACGTGCAGCCGGTCTGAAGGACTTGAAGGTCGCGAGTTTTTCGCCCACCCATACCGCGCTGAAATTCGTGATCCCGTTGCGCGCACGACACCCAGAGTGAGGTTTCATTACCGAACTGCATTTCTCGCTCCAGGAGCCAGCATGAAGTTTCATACGGAATATTTGACATTCCATACTCAGAAGCACCGCGAGTACATCCACATCACTCCGCAAGTTGAAGGCGCCGTCCGCAACAGCGGTATCGCCGAAGGCATGGTCCTGGTTTCCGCCATGCACATTACCGCCGGCATTTACGTGAACGATCACGAGAGCGGGCTGATCGAGGACATCGACGAGTGGCTGGAGAATCTCGCCCCTTTCCGCCAGGACTACCAACACCATGACACGGGCGAGAACAACGGGGACTCGCACTTGAAGGCGCTCCTGGTCCACCATCAGGTTGTCGTTCCGATTACCAAGGGACGACTGGATCTGGGGACATGGCAGCGTGTCTTCTACGCGGAATTCGACGGCCAGCGCGACAAGCGCGTCATTCTGAAGGTGATGGGCGAGTAATCAGACCCGGCCGGACCGTTGAAAGATTCTGCCGCATTTCGTAACATCGCAGGACCAGACCCGTTCTTCGTTCCGACAAGCGCAAGAAATAATGAGGAGACTCCATGCCGGAAGAACTTCACGAAATGCACGAACACGCCGAACACGCTCACAGTGACCCGAGCCTGGCGCCGGCAACTTTGACCATGGCCATCCTGGCGGTGCTGGTCGCAATCGCTTCCTTGCTCGGGCACCGTTCCCACACGGAAGAAGGGTTGCTGCACACGAAGGCTGCGGACCAATGGGCTTACTATCAGGCAAAGAACAATCGCCTGCATGCTGATGAGATGTTCTCCTTGGCATTCCCTTTGATCGAGACCAAGGACGCAGAGGCGGCCGCTAGACTCAAGGAAAAGTACGCCGCTGAGGCCGAGCGCTACCGCGACGAAATCAAGGAGATCCAAACTGACGCCAAAAAACTGGAGGAGGAGATCCGAGCCGCCACCGCCCGCGCCAACCGCTTCGATCTGGGCGAGGTCTTCCTCGAGGTCGGCCTGGTCGTCACGTCGATCACACTGCTAACGCGCCGCAAGGCATTCTGGTACCTTGGGCTCGTGTGCGCCGCCGTCGGTATGGCTGCGACAGCCAGCGGCTTTTTCCTGCACTAAACCCTTTCCCGGGCAAACTGCCGCCCTGCGCCGGAACTATCCCTTCGGATAGGCGACTATCCGTTTGGTTATGGTGGGCGAACGCCGACTTTGGGATCCAAGATCTTGCCGTTCACATCCACCGAGTATTTGAACGACCCCGCAACGCCGGCTCGGATTGGACCGGAGGAGGCGTTAGGGCCGTAGAAACTCGACAGCGAGAAAGGCGAATTTAAGGGGAAAGTAATCAGGAACACGATCCCTGAACTCGCCCACTTAATGGTGTCTCCCAAGGTTGACCAGATATCGATATCCATGGGATCACACGTGGGATTGCCTTGCGCATCGACGCCGATGGTAACCACTTTTGCGAGGCGGCCGCCGCCCGGAGAACCCATCGAGAGTTACCTCCTGAAATGCGGATGTGGCGTAGGCTACGGTCGCGCCACGCTTTGGTATTGCACTTCGGATGCCAAGGGACGAAATTCCGGATCGTCCCGCACCACGAATGCGGATGTACCCAACTTCCTTGATCTTTCGAGCGCCGCCATCGCCGCTGGATATTGCCCGAACTGCACTTGCACCTTGGCCGCCAGCAGCTGGATTGCGGGATCGTCCGGGCTGAGTCGCAGAGCCCGTTGCAGAAGCTCCGACGCTGGGCCCTTCTCGAGGAGCATCGCGTGATAAAGAGCCAGGTCTGAAAGCACTCCCGCATTGCGGGGATTCACTTGCAGGCGTTCGATCCCAAGCGCAATTGCGTGACGGTAGGTCTCCGCTGCCCGCTCGCGCTCCCCAGGCCCCCAGTAGTACGCCTCTGCCAAATTACCCCAAGCGTAGTACACGTCGGACTCGTGTTCCCCAACCCGCACCGCTTCCCGGTAGGCGCGGGCAGCTTCCGGCATGCTTCCTTGGTAGAAATACGCTGTGCCGAGATTCGAATAGGCATCCAGCGACGGATTGATCTCCGTCGACCGCCGCAACTGTGGGATCGCTTCCCCATACCGCCCCTGCAGCAGATAAACGGCGCCAAGGTTGTTGTAACCCTGGAAGCTGTCCGGAGCGAGCGCGATCCATTCCGTGTACATGCGCGCGGCATCGTCGTAGCGCGCATGATGGAAGTAGTATCCTCCCAGCCAGGCATAGCCTGCCCAGTATTGTGGACGGAGCTGAATCGCCTTCTGGTAGGTCTGTTCCGCCTCGTTAAACCGCCCTAAGTTCCCTTCGGCTGAGGCGAGTCCGCGGAAGGCATCATCGCTGGTGATATCCAGGCTCAGGGCTTTCTGGAACTCTTCCACCGCCCTCTCGTACTCTCCGGTGAAGTTGTAGACGGCACCCAGGCAAACGTGGCCATTGGGCAAGCTCGGGGCGAGCCTCGAAGCATTCTGACAGCTGGCCAGCGCATCCGACATCAGTCGCAAATCGCGGGAGGTCTCATACTGGTGCCAGTATGCCTCGCCTAGTCCCGCCGAGGCCAGAGCGTACTGCCCGTCCAGCCCCAAAGCGCGCTGGAAAGCATCGATCGCCGCCTCCAGATTGCCAGGCTTCGTGTAGTCCTGCAAAAAACCACGTCCGCGCAGGTAATAGTCATACGCAGCTGGCTTGGCAGTGCCATTGGAGTGGAGGACGGTTCGATCATTGGGCCGTAGTTCAATGCCCAGGATGCTGACAATGCTCTCCACCAGCCGGTCCTCGAGCGACAGCGGCCCGCTCACTTCGTCGACCGTCACCGTATCGGCGTGCACCTGCCGTCGTGTCATCGTATCCACTAGGCTGTAACTGACGCGAATTTGATGATCCGACCGTGACAAGCTTCCCTCCAGCGCAAGATTGGCGCCGAAGACCTTGCGCGCTTGCTCGGCGTCCTGCACCGATTCCGCGCGAATCTCCCTGGGTCCTACGACCTCGACCGGATAGCTCGCCGTTAGTTCCGTGAGCCGCACCGCAAGCGCCTCCGTTACGCCGTCGCTGAAGGCTCGACCGTTGACGTCCCCGGAGCCGGGCGCAAGTGGAAGGACCGCCAGGAACACCCGTTGCGGCGGCGGGTTCCCGTGCAGCCACCGTTGCACGGACGTCGAGGCATAGGCGCCGAACAAAAGACCTGCACCAAGAATGCTTGCCAGAGCCGGTACCAGCATCCTCCTCCACAGCGGCGCCGGTGCCCAACTCGGCAGAACTAATTCCGGATGTGAGTTCGTCTGCTGCACGTAGCGCAAGTCCTGCAACAACTGGCTGGCGCCGGCATACCGCCCGGCCGGAGCCTTGGCCAACATCTTGTTGACCATCTCCTGAAGATCGAGGGGCACGCTCGCGTTCAGCGAACGGATCGGAGCCGGCTTCTCTTTCCGAATGCGGTCGCAGGTGGCCAGAAAACTGGCCGCCTGAAACGGATGACGGCCGGTTAACATTTCGTAGAAAACAACACCCAGGGAGAAGATATCGGCCCTGCCGTCCGGCACCATCTCCATCAGAACCTCGGGCGCCATGTAAGCCGGCGTTCCAGCAAACGTGCCGCCTCGATCGGTGGTAGGAGTTTCCTCGCCCATGGGCAGGGTCTTGGCTAGACCGAAGTCGAGGATCTTCACTTGGCCCGCCGGGGTCAGCATGATGTTCTCGGGCTTGATATCGGCGTGCACGATGCCCGCGCGATGCGCCGCCACAAGAGCTGCGGCGCACTGCGTTCCCAGATCCAGAAATGTCTCCAGGGTCACAGGTCGCGTCAGACGCTGGCGCAGCGTTTCTCCTTCCACAAACTCCATGACGAGAAAGATCTCTTCCCCTTCGTCAAGGACATCGTAAATGGAGGCAACGTGGGGGTCGCTAAGGCGGCTGGCATTTTCCCCCTCTTCCTGGAAGCGGCGGCGATAAAGAGGGTCGTTGCGAAGCTGGGGCGCGAGACGCTTCAGCGCAATCGGGCGTTTCAGCCGGGTATCGAAGGCACGATAAACCTCGCCCATGCCACCCCGGCCCACTCGGCTCTGAACCCGAAAGCGACCCGCCACCAGGGCGTGAACAAACTCAGCCGCTCCATCATCATCGGCAACCCTGGGGGAAGGTTCGGCCATAACCCTGATGCAACCAGACTCGTATCGTTTTTAGGAAGGAGGCATACTCCAGGATGGTGGCGCGGCCCTCAGCTTCCGTTGCAGGAAATCTTACCGCCCCCGGAGAGTTCGGGCAAATCCAAGTTTTGGCGCGATCCTGTGGCCTTCGGTTCGGCGGTTCAACGCAGCCCGTGTCCGGCTAGCAAGTATGTGTGCAGCGCCGGCAGAGCTTGCACACTGCCGTTGTATTCGATCAGGCCCAGCTTTCGGAACCTGTTCATGAAGAAACTAACGCGCGATCGGGTCGTGCCAATCATCTCCGCCAGTGTGCTCTGGCTCACTTTCAAAGGATGGTCCCGGGGCGCTCCAGCCCGATCCATGGTTAGCGACCACAGCGTCCGCGCCAGTCGCTTCTCGCTGGGATTCAGGACCTGGTCGACATAGTCCTCTTCGATCCGCCTTACGCGCGAAACCAGGTAGGCAACCAACAGATTCGAAAAAGCCGCATCCTGGCGAACTAACCGCGCAAACGTGCCTCGCTTCACGCGGAAAATCGTGGAGGGATGCAGCGCCGCTGCACTGGACATCCGAACTGTGTCCTTAGCGAGACAGCCTTCTCCGAAAAAATCGCCCCGCCGGAGGATGGCGATGGCTGCCTTTTTTCCCGACTGGGAAACCACGGTCAGCTTCACATTCCCGTGCTCAATATAGAACACGGCATCGGCCACGTCGCCCTGCGCAAAGATGCTCTCCCGGTTCCGGTAATCCTGAACGGTCTTTTGACTCCCAATTCTCTTCACTAACCCGGCGGAATTCGACATCAGGGTCTGCCTGCTGGACATTCGTTGCCTCCGCAGCTCGTCCTGCGACTGCAGTTACCATATTGCTTGACCCGAGGGTGTACAATATGAGCAATTCAGAACACATTCGGTTTTGCGCCTGGTTGCGCGCACCGAGTCACACATTTACGGGCCCGGAAATGTGTCCAGAACGAGGCCGCCATGTCCACTTTTCCGCTCGAATCCTCCGCTTCTGGGTTTCCCCGCGACAACTTGCACCGAAACAAGCTTTCCCAGCTGTTGCCTGATCTCAACCGCCTGCTCCTGACGCATGCCGATATTCGAGAAGCCTTTCCCCGCATCTGCCGGAGGTTGCATCGAGCGCTTGCCCACCAGCACGCGGCCATCGCTTTGTACGAACCGGAATCCGCCCGTTTTCGCCTTTATGTAGAACACAGTCCACGCGGAGGATCGCTACCGGCAAGCCTCCAGCTCCCTTTGGAGAAGACTCCCTACGGCGAGGTTTATCGCTTCCGCCGTCCCGTTGTGGTGGATGACTTGCGTTCGCCGCGGTTTGCTTGCGACGCCACGCAGGAACTACTGAAGTGCGGACGCAGGTCTGGCTGTTGGGTGCCCCTGCAAACGGCGGACCATGTCCTCGGCGCCCTGTCCGTCAGCGCCGGAAGGCCGGGTGTCTACCGCCCAGACGACGCCTACTTGCTCAATGAGGTCGCTGGACAGATTTCGCTGGCTCTGGCCAACCAGCTCGGACTCGAGCAAGTGCAACAACTGCGGCGGCAGCTGGACGAACAGATTCACAACTGGAACCTCAGTTTCCGTGATATCGCGGCTACCGCAGCCTGCGGAGTTGTGCAGTGGGGCAAGGGCGGCGTCGTCTCCGACGCCAACGACGTCTTTCTGCACATGGTAGGCCGGACACGCGAGGATATCCGAGAGGGACTCAATTGCTCCGACCTGACTCCTAGGGGAGAATACTTCGACCGGCAGGTACACGCCGAAGAAGAGTTTTCCGACCACGGATCCTTTGAGCCTTTCCGTCAGGAGTATCAGCGCCCGGACGGCACCCGCGTGCTCGTGTTGGTCAGCTCCGCCATGCTCAACCAGAGGCGTCCTCCGTGGCTGGCTCTCGTTGTCGATTTAGGGGGTCGCGTCGCGGCGGGGAAGTCCGGCACGGTTTCGTTGCCGTTGCCTTCCCAGGGCAACGAAATGCTGGCCGCCAACAGTCCAGGGATGCGGCAGATCCTGCGGGAAGTCGAGCAGGTCGCGCCCACCGACACGAGCGTGCTCCTGCTGGGCGAGACGGGCACCGGCAAGGAGGTCATCGCTCACGCCATTTGTGAAATGAGCCGGCGGCGCCACGATCCCTTCGTCAAGGTCAACTGTGCCGCGATTCCGGCAGGTCTGCTGGAAAGTGAACTTTTCGGTTACGAAAAAGGCGCCTACGCCGGAGCCCACTGCCAGAAAATCGGCGGGATCGAGTTGGCCCACCACGGGACTCTGTTTCTGGACGGGGTGGGCGACATTCCCCTCGAGCTGCAACCCAAGCTTTTGCGCGTGCTCCAGGCTCAGGAATTCGAACGCCTGGGGGGCACCGAGACAATCAAGGTGGATATTCGCGTCATTATGGCCACCCACCGCAATTTGGCGGAAATGGTGCTGGCCAGCGAGTTCCGGCGCGATTTGTTCTATTACCTCAGCGTCTTCCCGGTCCGCGTACCCCCTCTGCGGGAAAGGCCGGAAAGCATCCCCACGCTGGCGCACTACTTTGTCCGCAAGTTCTCGCGCCGCCTGAACCGCCCGCCTCTGTCCATTCCGGCTAGCACCATGGGCAGGTTGGAGCGCTGGCAATGGCCAGGCAACATCCGCGAGCTGGAGAATCTTATTGAGCGCGGTGTCATCCTGTCGCCGGGATCCGAGCTGCGTATCAACCTGGCGGAGCTGCACACCCGTTCGTCGGCGCCGCTCCCGGGCCTGCACACGCTCCGGGACATCGAGCGGGAACATATCGCCCGCATCCTGCACGACACAAAGGGCGTTGTGGGCGGCATCCACGGAGCCGCGTCGATCCTTGGCGTCAAGCGCACCACGCTCCAGTACAAGATGAAGAAGCTGGAGATTCCCCGCCGTTAGCTCCACCCGCGGTCTGGCAATTTCGCCGCGGGCCGGCTCTTCTGTAGGGACGCATGCAGGCACGCAGGCGCGGGATCCTGGCGGGGCGCACCCAGTCGTTTGTGCGGGGCTGCGGAGCGGCATCAGCGAAGTCGTTGACACGCCAGTCGTAGGCCTTTGACACCCCAGTCGGCCGTTGACACCCCAGTCGGCCGTTGACACCCCAGACGAGTCGCACTCCACACCGCGCCACTAGCAAAGTTTTCAACCTGAAGGTCGCCCTCGCCGAGCATTGTCGGCGCCGGGGCCAGCTCGGCTCAGACTTCTGGCCAAACCTGCGCCCGGCGGTAGAGCGTGGCCCCCGGGAAGGGAAAGGCGCTGTTCCACATGAGATTACGCTTGCAACCCAACTGCGAAGGGCTGAGCTGAGTGCGCCGCCCGGGCCAGCGTTCGTCGTCGCGAGTCGCCTGCTCGATGCTCATACGGCCATAGCGCTCTGCTCCGGAGGGGATTGTTGCGGAGGTGAGTTGGGGAACCCGCCGAGACAGGCTATAATAATGCCTGACCTAACTTATGAGCACACCAAGCCGTCGTAGCGAAATCCGCCGCCGTCGTACCCGCACCGAGAAGATCAGCCAGCTCCGCAAGCGCTATGCTGCAGCCAAAACCGATGCCGAACGCACCAAGCTCGTGGACAAGTTGAAGAAGGTCTCCCTCGGTTTGACGGTCGAGCACTTCGCCAAGCCGCTCGAGGCGCGTAAAGCCCGCTAAGCCAAATCTGCGTGCCCACGGCTACCGCTCAGGCAGAAGCAAACGTTCCCCAAGGCATAGGCGTGTCCCGCTGCGTACTTTCGATTCAATGAATCGAAACCCTTGCCATTCGAAACAAAACAATGTAAAAAGATAGCCATAGGAATTTCCCATGGCTAAAGGCGAGAAGCTGCTGAATGAGGAGCGCAGGCGCGTCATCCTCGACCTTCTGAACCGTGAGTCTCGCGTCCTGGTGACGGACTTGTCAGCGCGCTTCGACACCTCGCAGATCACAATTCGTAAGGATTTGGAAGCTCTTCACGCGCAGGGCCTGTTACATCGCACGCACGGCGGCGCGCTCACCGTGCAAAGCGGCGCACTGGCCGATCCTTCGCTGCAGGAAAAAGAAAAGCTCCATCACGCCGAGAAACTGCGCATTGCGGCCGCAGCGGTGCGCATGATTGAGGAAGGCCAGTCCATCATCTTGGACTCCGGGACGACGACGACCACGATCGCCCGCAGCCTGCGCGGACACCGCAAGCTCACGGTCATCACCAACGCCGTCAACATTGCCGCCGAACTTGCGAATTCGGAAATCGAGGTATTGCTGACCGGTGGCAGCGTGCGCCGCAACTCTTTCTCTCTGGTGGGTCCCCTGGCAGAGGAGAGTCTCCGCCAACTGAGCGCGGACACATGCTTTCTCGGAGTCGACGGCTTCGATGTAAAGCTTGGCCTCAGTACACCCAATCTCCTCGAAGCCAAGGTCAACCGCATCATGGTGGAACGGGCGCGCCGCGTGGTGGCCGTCTGCGACTCCAGCAAGTTTGGGCACCGCAGTCTTTCGCACATTGCGCCCACCAAGGCAATTCATCACGTAATTACCGACAAGCGCATCGTCAAATCTGACCTGCAAGCGTTGAAGGATTTGGGCATCGCCGTAACTCTCGTTTAGAACACCGGGATCGACACAACTCATGACATCGACGCTGGATCGCCCAACCACGACGCTGGACGAAATTCTTTCGCAGCCGCGATGCTGGACGGAATGCCTGGGCGCACTGGACCAGATGGAAGTCATCCGCAGGATCTGCACGCACCTGCCAGCGGACGGCGAATGGCTTTTTATCGGATGCGGAACGAGCTACTACATTGCGCTGTCGGCGGCCGCGTCGGTTACCTCGATCACGGGCATGCCCGCACGAGCGGTACCGGCCTCGGAAATCCTGTTCTTCCCCGATATGGTCCTCGGTCAACGCCGCACCACAATTCCGGTGCTCATTTCGCGCTCTGGTAAGACAACGGAAGTGGTCAAAGCAGCGCAATACCTCGAGCATGAGCGCGGCATTCGCACGGTCGCCGTAACTTGCCATCGCGACGAACCCCTGGCGCAGATCTCCGCCCTTCCAATTGTTCTCGAGGCCGCGGCAGAGAAGAGCACGGTCATGACGCGATCGTTTAGTTCGATGCTCCTGGCTTTGCAGTTTCTGGCGGCGTCCGTGGCTGGCCAGAAGCTTCTGCTGGAAGAACTGCGGCAGCTGCCGGTCCGTTCCGCCGCCATGTTTGAGCACGCTCCCGGACTCGTGCGGGATTTTGTCAGCCGCCATGAGATCGAGAACTATTCGTTTCTGGGGCAGGGTCCATTTTTCGGGATCGCGAACGAGGCCATGCTCAAGGTCATGGAATCCTCCTGCAGCTACGCGCAGGTGTTTCACAGCCTGGAGTTTCGCCACGGGCCCAAGTCGATCGTCAGCCCGCATTCACTTCTTGGATTGTTTCTCTCCGACCAAGCCTACCCCGCCGAAGTCGACTTGCTCGAAGAGATGAAGGCACTGGGCGCCACGACCATGGCGGTGACGAGTCAGCTGACGTCGCGCATCCGGGCCACGGCGGATCTGCTGATCGAAGTTCCTTCCGGAAGCGAGTGTTCCCGCCTTGCCGCGTGTGCGCTCGCCGGGCAATTGCTGGGGCTCTACTCCGGGCTGAAAAAAGGCTTGGATCCGGACTCTCCGCGCAATCTCTCGCAAGTGGTGATTCTCAACGAAACGGTATGAAGCAAAACCCGCGCTTCGACATAACCCTTGCTGGCGAGATCAACCTCGACATTCTGCTCTATGGCCTGCCCGAGGATATTCCGCGCGAACGCGAACTGCTCGCCAGCGGATGTTGCGTCACACTGGGGAGTTCGTCAGCGATTACAGCGCACAACCTTTCGGTTCTGGGCAGCAAGGTCGGCTTTATCACGCGCGTCGGCCGCGATGAATTTGGCGCCATGGCGCTGCGCCGCCTGAACGCCGCCGGCGTCGACCTCAGCCGGATTACTGAATCGCCGACTCTGAATACTGGCGTGACGATGGTGCTGCCTCACCCGGAAAGCCGCCACATTCTGACCTATCCCGGCGCCATGGCGGAGATGGCCCTGGAACATCTCGACATGGAATATCTGACCTCCGCGCGGCACTTCCACTTGTCATCCTACTTCCTGCACCGCGGACTCATCCCCCAGATTCCGGAACTGTTCCGCCGCATCAAGGCCGCCGGGGTGACCATCTCCTGCGACACCAACGACGATCCGGATGACCGGTGGGGAGCCACCTTTCCGGAGGCTCTCCAGTATGTCGACGTACTCATGCCGAATGAGCGTGAGGCGTGCAGGATTGCGCGCACCGACAATTTTGAAGAAGCAATTCGCCAGCTCGCAGGCGCGGTTCCGTTGTTAGTTGTAAAGATGGGATCGAGGGGCGCGATGGCGGTTCGTGGCAGCGAACGCATTTGCTGCGCGCCTTTTGCCGTTGAAGTCGCCGACCCGATAGGCGCCGGGGACACCTTCAACGCGGGGTTCTTGCATCAGTACGTGCGCGGGGCGGACCTAGGTGCTTGCCTGGACTCGGGCAACCAAGCCGCTGCGTTCTCGACAACCCGCTCAGGTGGAACCGAAGCGTTTCGCAATCCTGCGCTGTGGGCTGAATTTCTTGCCGTTCATCCACCTCGACCCAAGTGAGAAACGCGAAGAATCGTCCCTCCCGATCGGGCGCCTATTGTTTCGTCGTTTCCACCAGCAGACTCTGCGTAAACTCGGCCGCAAGCACCGGATTGGCCGCATCCACTTCGCCCAAGTCCTTATCGTTTACGTAATCGTGCACGCGGTACTTGCCGGGCGCAAGACCACGCAACTCCACGGTTCCCTTCCAGGCCGCCCTCGGCGAAGGAGAATAAAACGCATAGAACATCCGGCCGTCTTTCTCGATGGCGTAAGCCTCCGGAGAATCGTAGCCGTAAACGTAGAAATCCTTGAACTCTCCCCGCGAGAGCATTTTCTGGTTGTAGAGCGCGGTCCACCTGTTCCAGTGCTCCTCCTTGTCCGGCGTGAGCGCGACGCGCAGAAACTTCGGACTCGACTCTCCCCAGGTAAATTTCGTTCCCAGAACGCCGCCCGTGCCCAGAGTGGAAGCAAAATCTCGACCGATCTCAATCCACTGACCTGGCTTCGGCTGCTTCATTTCGGACAGCTCCACGTGGTCGCCGTATACCGCCGCCGCCGGTCCCAGCAGCGCCTTGTACCACTTGATGCGCCGCCGCACTTGCACGGCGCCGACCGGGTCCGCTGTGACTGCCTGATCCATCGAACCCAGCCAGGCCAGGTTCGGCGTCGTACCGCAAGGACAGATTTGCGTCACGCTGTCCGGCTTCAGCGCGCGGGTCGTTTGGTAGATGATCTTGTACACGTCCGCCATGGCATCGATGGAATCCTGCGGCGATTTGTGGTGATGTTTTGGGTTGTAACAAGCCGGAACCGTGTAGATGTTGTCCAGCTTGTGGCCATCAAAACCCCACTCACCAATAAATTTCTCCGTGAGCCTCTGGTAGTATTCCTGGACCGCGGGCAGCGACGGGCAAAGTACCGCCAAACCGCGAAACACCCGCGCCGGCTTACCATCCTTGCCGAGCACGAGCCAGTCGGGATGGTCTTTGACCACTTTGGAAACGATGTATTTGTGCGATTCCCACTTGCCGTGGCCGTCCTCGGCAACCAGTGGGTACCACCAGAGCTGCGAATGAATGCCTTCTTTATGGAAATCGGCGGTCATTTTCTTGATGGAATCGCCGGGGAACGTCTCCGGGCGGGGGTCCCAGTCGCCGTAGGTGGAAAACCAGCGGTCATCCAGCGTGGCCCACTTGATTCCCATTTCCTTCAATTTCGGAACCGTGTTCAGCATCTGTGCCGGAGTGACGTTGAACTCATATCCCCAACCGCACCAGGCGATGCCGTAGTCCTGGTCGTTCGGCTTGGCGAGCGTCCAACCTTCCTTTTGCAAGGCCAGCGAGTAGGTCCGCAGCGGCTCGTAGAAGTCCCCGTGATAGACGGCAACAAAACTTCGCGGCGTGGCGAACGAATCCCCGGGCTTCAAAATCGTTTTCGCGTCCAGAGTGAGGCTCGTGTTGATGCGCTGATCCGACGCCACGTTCACGGGAAGCGACAAAACCAGCGGCAGGGTTTCCACGTGACCAATCGCTTCGCCGACAGAAGCCGTCCAGAAGGCATTCACCGGAATGCCGCCGCCCGCGCCGTCCTTCACCACCGCGCCCATCAGGTTAGGCCGGGAGAAGTGTGCGGGCAGGGGCAGAACCTCGTCCGCTCCCCAGTCGTAGCTGGCGCCCTGAAAAGACCAAAGCTGGTGCGGCGCTGCCTTGGCGTCTGCCAGATTCGCGTTCATGCGGTGTTCCTGCACGCTGACCTGGTCCAGAAGGATATTCCTCTGGCCGGTATTCCTAAAAACCGCCGTCACCAGAGCCATGGTCGGAAAATCGTCGTAGACTTCCACGGATAGGGTTTCGTCGAGCCCTGCACCGGCGCTGCGGCCAGTGACATCGATCCGCCGGCCGAGTGCACCCAGTTTCCCGGTCACATCGGTAACGGTTGGCTTGCTCAAGTCAAAGGCAAAATCACGCACACGCTTTCCGGCAATGGTCGCGCTGCCACCAGCCGCATCCGCGCCAGGATCATCCAGAGTAAACCGCTGCCCGTTGCGGAGCAGGAATGCTTGCACGTAGCCCCGGGGCGTGAGATGAAACTCCGAGACAGCGGTGTTGATCACCAGTGGACCGGCCGGGTCGACGCGGACTTCTACGGCCGAGACAGCGCCGACTTTCGGCGCGTTCACGGCCGGCTGGGATCTTTTGCATCCCTCGAAGAGAAGCAGGGTCGCGCTGAGCGCAACCATGGCAGAAACAGGCCCATGCAAAGCTTTCATCACAACTCCTTCAGGCGTTCAGCGCTACTTGCTTGCCAAACTCACACTCTTGAATTGCCGGAAAAGCTTCTCCGCATTGAGGTGATAAATCTTCTCCAGCGCAGCATCTGGCAGATTCAAGCCAGAAACCGTCCATCGTCCCTGTGATGGAGATCCCCAGTAGTCGAAGGCCTCATCGTTCGTCTCCAGCCAGCGAAAATCGTTTTGGTACATGTCGGCATCAGGAGTGTTGTCGCTGCCAAACATTACACGGTCCTGATAGTCCAGAAAGAGTTTTCGCGTGCGTCGAGGCTGGCGACCGAGTTCTGCTTCCCTGCCTCCGAACTCGATCATGGTGTTCGGGAATCGGTCCATCATCTCGGCCACGGCATCCAGATTCTCCGGCCAGTTTCCCGCATGAAGGACGATAAAGGTGGTTCCTGGATGCTTTGTCATCATGCGATCGCGAGCCGCCAGCAATGCCTTAAAACTGGGAAACGGCGGACCATAAAAGCTCCAATCGGGATGTTCGTTCAATTCCTCATAGCGCTCGTTTTCCGCGTTGATCGGAAAGAAGAAAGCCTCTGGGTCGGCAATGTGAATCGCTACCGGAATCCCTAAGCGACCGCACTCGTCCCATACCGGATCGAGGCGGGGGTCGTCGACGGTAATCAGCTTGCCCGTCTTGTCCTTGACGCCCAGCCCCAGTTCTTTCAGAATCTTGAAGCCGCGCGCCCCCCGCCGAACCGCGTCATCCAACTGCTTCACCATCAGGTCGCCAAAGTTGAGCTCGTCGATCTTGCTCCAATCAGGTTGTGCAAATACGATGAAGCGGCCTGGGAACGGTTTCGCCATCTCATCCAGTACTTTTTGCAGCTGGTCGCCCCATCCTCCAGTCAGAATCACCATCGTCTGAATGTTGAGCTGGTCCATTCTGGCGACTAATTCCTGCGGCGGCACGCGATCTCCGGTGCCCCTGGCATCGTTCACATGCTGGTGCATGTCGATGACGGGAAACTTCGCCCGCAGCACCGGCGTTTCCTTCACGTGGAGCATCGATTTCGGGTGATAGTCCTTGAGCAGCAAGGTTTTCTTCTGGTCAGCGTCGGCTGCCGATTGGTAGCCGATCTGCGCCGAAAGGGGCTGCAGGCAAACCGACACTGCCGCCAAGATCAGGCCGATCTTCTTCATGGCATTCCCTTCAAGTTGCCCAATATACACCGGCAGATGATATGTTACGAAATAAAATGTAGCAATTCGAAGCATCTTTGGGTAATCTATGCCTCTCTCGTTCGTCGAGCGCCACACCTTGCACTTGCAACTGGCAGAGGAGCCCGCTATGTCTCCGTTATTCGTTGTTCGCCGGCCGGACTGGTTTTTTCCCGCGTCCATCTTGCTACTAGCCGTATTCCTGGCGGGCGCACCCCCGGCCGTTGCCCAGAAGGACACTGGAGCGATCGTGGGAACGGTACACGATGCGTCGGGTGCGGTCGTCGTCGGAGCCAAGGTTTCCGTCACGGATTTTGAGCGGGGTCAGACGTTCACGGCCACGACCAACTCATCCGGCGAATACGTGGCTAGCCCTTTGCGCATCGGGCGCTATACCGTAACCGTCGAGCATCCTGGATTCAAGACCGCCGCTTCGAATGTCGTCGAGATCAACGTGCAAGACCGCGCTGCCGTCAACATTACGCTGCAAGTTGGCTCGGCGATGGACAGGGTTGAGGTTGAGGCCACAACACCCCTAATCCAAACCGAAACTTCCGAGCTGGGGCAAGTTGTGGACAGCAAGCGCGTCTCGACGCTGCCCCTCAATGGCCGAAACTTTGCCCAACTCGCTCTGCTTTCCGCTGGAACCGCGCCAAGTGAGCCTGGCGCACGCGACGAAGGCGGCTACGGCTTCAGTTCTAACGGGGCACGGTCGCTCCAGAACAACTTTCTCCTCGACGGCGTCGACAACAATTCCAACCTGCCCGATCTACTCAACGAAACAAATTTCGTCATTCAACCTCCGATTGATGCCCTGGAGGAATTCAAGGTCCAAACCAACGCCTATTCAGCGGAATTCGGCCGCGGCAACGGCGCGATCGTCAATGCGGTCATCAAGTCGGGCAAGAATCAGCTGCATGGGTCGCTTTGGGAGTTTCTGCGCAATGAAAAGCTGGATTCCCGGAACTACTTCGACGACCGCAGTGCGCCAACTCCTCCTTACAAACGCAATCAGTTTGGCGGAACCATTGGCGGTCCCGTGATCATCCCGGGAGTCTACAACGGCAAAGACCGAACGTTTTTCTTTTTTGACTACGAGGGCCTGAGGGTTCGGCAGGCGCAGACGCAGACGGCTTTGGTCCCCGATAGCCACTGGTTGCAAGGTGACTTCACCAGCAATCCAGATGGAAGCACGCTTTTGGACTATGGAACCCCGGTCAGCACGCTTGCGCTTGACGGTCTGACCATGGTTCCCGCCTTGGACTGCAATGGTGTACAGACCTACGCCGGGGAAATGTTTGACACGCGGCAGACCGGAACTTCCACGTTGTACGCGACGAAGCTATGCGGCGTGCCGTTCGGCTACAACGGAAGCGGCCAGCCCGTAAATGTGATCCCACTTACCAAACAAGACCCACTGGCTCTGCGCCTGGCGGCGCTCTACCCTGCTGCCGGAGCGAACAAGAACGGAAACAACTTCCTCGCTAACCCTGTGCTGGCTGAATCGCGAACCAATTTTGATACCCGGGTCGACGAGAGATTCTCGGATGCCGACAGCGTTTTCTTTCGTTTCAGCTACGAAGACCAGCCGAGCACCATCCCGGGAACCTTCGGCGGTATCGCCGACGGTGGCGGATTCTTTAGCGGCGTGGAAGAAAACTCCTACCGCAGCTTCGCCACCAGTTGGACTCGCATCTTCAAGCCGACTTTGATCAACGAATTTCGGCTCGGTTACAATCGGATCAATTCGCAACGCGCCCAACTGAACGCTAACAAGGATATTTCCAGCGATCCAACCTTCAACATCAACTTCCCAGGCGTCCCCTTTTCGCCGGGAATCGGTGGTTTGCCGCAACTCACTTTTAACGATGTAGCAACCCTCGGCAGCCCCACGTTCCTGCCTTCCAAGGAACTGCAAAACTCCTACACGCTCTCCGAAAACCTAACCTGGGTCAAAGGACGAAATATCTTCAAGTATGGCACCGAAGTTCGTCGCGAAGAGTTCACGATCTACCAGCCTGCCTCGCCGCGCGGCAACCTTGACTTCAGCGCAGGCTTCACGGACAATCCCGCTGCGCCGGGTTCCGGCGGCACGGGCTTCGCATCGTTCCTGGTTGGCCTGACTGACGGCGGCAGCATTAATAACCTGCACAATATTGACTACTTTCGGCAGACCTACGCGTTCTATGGCCAGGATGATTGGAAGGTAACCGACAGGCTCACACTCAATCTCGGCCTGCGATATGAACTGTTTCTGCCCGTCACGGAACGCCATAACCAACTCGCAACCTTCGACTTGACTCATCCCCTCACGCCGGCGCTGATTGTTCCGCGGGGGGATACCCTCCAGTTGACTCCCACCATCGCCACCCAGGTTGCCATCAGCGCGACCGGGAGCAAGAGTTTGATCGCCACCGACTGGAACAACTTTGCCCCGCGAATCGGGCTCGCCTTCCAAATCGCGCCCAAATCCGTGCTCCGCGCCGGGTATGGAACATTTTATGGAGGCCAGGAAAACGGACCTTACTCGAACCCAAGCCCGGGATTCAATCCGCCGTTTTTCGTAACCCAATCGTTTGCGGGACCTTGCGGCGCGCCCTCGGCCAACCCAGCACTGTTCAGTTCGGATCCGAATCTGAACAACGACTGCGCGGTTCCCGGCGTGTCGAATCAACCATCCCAGAACCCAGGCACGGCAGGGCTTTTCGTCGGTTTTCCGGCAACGGCCCTCACCGATCCCAATACCCCAGTTTTCTTCTCCGTAGACCAGAAGCTCCGAACTCCCTACATGCAACAGTGGCATCTTGGAGTGGAGCAGGAATTGCCCGGGAACAGCGTTCTGGAACTGACATACGCGGGGTCGAAAGGAACCAAGCTCTACACCTTCTTCAATGGCAATCAAGCGGCGCCCGATCCGGATCCAACCAGTCCCACAGCCCCCAGGCGGCCGGTTCCCTCCATCGATGCGGGCATCGACTGGTTCCGCTCGACGGGAAAATCCAGCTACCACTCGCTGCAGGCTCACTACGAGAAGCGCTTTCAGCACGGTCTGCAGTTCCAGGCCTCGTATACGTGGGCGCACTCCCTGGACATTTCCAGCAACGCCAATCTCGGCCCCACGCAGAACAACAGCGACTTCCGGGATTTTCGCTTCCCCGGAGCCGAGTATGGCAATTCCGACTTCGACGTCCGGCACCGTTTCGTTTTTAGTTCGATTTATGAGCTGCCCTTTGGCCGCGGCAAGCCATTCCTCGGAAATGCTTCCGGCCTCGCCAACGAAATCGTCGGTGGATGGCAGATGGCCAACATTGTCAGCATAACTACGGGTAACTGGTACACAGTCCTCGATGGGAACGGGAATTTTGCCAACGCTGACAGTAATGCCGGCGGTGCTTCCCAACGCCCCGACCAGATTGGCGATCCCCACGCGAAGCCTTGCGTGGCGGGGACTCACTTCAATACGTGCGCCTTCGGAGATCCGGCTGCAGGCTCGTTTGGCAACGTGGGGCGCAACACCATCCAAGGCCCGGGCAACAAGGATTGGGACTTTTCACTGTTCAAGACGTTCTCGATAGTGGAAAAGGCTCACATGGAG
>Ga0137418_10000427_pt1 | contig 37714 bp, 26 predicted proteins | sample CZODoug3_1_2_16f_FD_122242 | JGI IMG/M metagenome (GOLD analysis project Ga0137418, IMG submission 122242) | Vadose zone soil fungal communities from Angelo Coast Range Reserve, California, USA - CZODoug3_1_2_16fungal (Hybrid Assembly) | ecosystem: Environmental > Terrestrial > Soil > Vadose... | reverse complement strand
GACGCGCTTGAGGGCGCCGAGCGCGTCGCCGGCGACGAGGGCGCGCGCGGCGGCGGCGATCAGGGAGTCCATCGCGAACTACTGTCTTAAGGACGTTTGGCTCAGTCGCATGCGCCTGATATCGCGCTGAGGCGGAGCGCCAAACAGGCGGCTGTACTCGCGGCTGAACTGGGAGGCGCTCTCATAGCCCACAAGCCCCCCGGCGTTGCCCGCGTCGAGGCTCTGGTTGAGCATCAATTGCCGCGCTTCCTGCAGACGCAATTGCTTCTGGAACTGCAAGGGGCTCATGCCCGTGATGGCGCGGAAATGCTGTCGAAAGGTCGATGGGCTCATGTGCGTGCGGTCTGCCAGGTCGTCAACATGCAGCGGCTGAGTGAAATTTTGCTTGAGCCAGGCGACGGCCTTCGCAATCTGCTGGCTCGGGGATCCGGCGGCGACAACATGCTGCAGATGCGGTCCGTACGGACCGGCTAGCAGGCGGATGGTGATTTCCTCCTGGATCAATGGCGCCAGGCGCGGAAGCAGTGCCGGCTCGTCCACAAGTTTGACAAGCCGGACCAAGGCATTGATCAGCGCTTCGTCGAGCCTTGCGATGGAGACGGGTCGATAGGCGCGCTCCTTCGAGGGAAACGGCAGTTCCATCTCGGAGGCCAACTGCAGGACGCGGCGGGCATCCAGCGTCAGCAACAGGCCAAGGAACGGCCTCCGGACAGTGGCCTGCGTGACGTGTGAGACGACCGGGAGATCGATGGTCGTAAGCATGGATTGACCGGGGCCGTACTCGATCACTTCCTCCCGGAGCAAGACCTGCTTGCGGCCCTGCGCGATCACGCCCAAACCCAGGCTGTAGATGCAATGAAGAGGTTCGGTGCGCGCATTGCGACGGTGGAGCGTGAGCGCCGGAATGGCGGTGGTGTAATCACCGTTGGTTTGGGCAAAGTTAGCGACGGTGTAAGCCAAGGCGCTGACCGATTCAGCCTCGGACATTTCTGGCCCTGAATGCTTGTCCATAAAGCTTTTGGCTACATGCCTATGCGGGATTGAAGTCTAGCACCGCACTCGCCGAACACTCTCATTTCCGACGACGAAACGTTGTTTTAGGCAATAACCTCGCCAAATCTGGCAAACCGCTTAGAAGCTATCCAGCGACACTGACGCATCGCGAACGGCCCCGTCAGGAGCACATCACCATGAAGCACATCTCGATCGGCGGACTCGACGTCTCCCGCATAGGACTCGGCTGCATGTCCATGTCCGGCTACTACAACATCGGGGCAGGGAGCGATGCCGAGTCCATCCGCACCACTCACCGGGCGCTCGACCTGGGCGTCACCCACATCGACACCGCCGAGATCTACGGTCCCTTCACCAACGAGGAACTGGTCGGCCGGGCCATCAAGGGCCGCCGCGACCAGGTGGCGTTGGCGACGAAATTCGGCATCGTCTCCCACTCCGGTGGTGGCCCCGGGGTGCTCGACAGCAGCCCGGCGAACATCCGCGCCGCGGTCGAGGGCTCGCTGAAGCGGCTCGGTACGGACCACATCGACTTGTACTACCAGCACCTCACAAATCAGAAGGCCCGCGTCATCGGGCGAGAGTGAGTAGAATCGTCCGGTGTGGTTCGGTTGGCTCAAGCGTCAGAATTAGCGACCGCGCGCGGCGGGCACTCAAGGCGATTCCCGCAGTTTCCTGGGCGCAAGCGCCGAACGTAACGCGGAAGCACGCCACGACTGAAATAAAGATACAAAGGGGACCGCTGCCTCAAATACAGTCCGGTCCCCAAATTCTGAGTCGCGAACCGGAACTTAGGGAGTGCCTTGTCCCGATAGTAGCGATAGCGTGTACATCACTGGCGGGTCGTTGTGCTGTCGCTCGAAGTTCAATGCCTTGGTGATGCTCTGGCCGGGGAGGAGTACGCCATTGGGCAAGAACACGCGGAGGTAGGGATTACCGCTGCTCGTTTTTCCGCTGGCGTTCTCCAGCTCAATCTGAGGGGAGAGGCCCCGGACAATCATGAGGAGATGGGTATCCACGGTCGACGAACTATTGTTCGTAATCGTGTAAACCTGACGCACATGCGTGCCCGCCTCATCGTTGTCACCCCTACCGCTGGAGTTCATTAGGGAAATGGTCAACAATCCGGTCACGTTCAGGAACTCGAGTCCGGCGTCACGTCTGGACAGTGCATCGTTGTTGTCCTGTGGCAGGCCACTGGCTGGCCGGCCGTCAATGGCACCCAGCGCCGCGAGATCCGGGCGATAGACCGAGTAGAGAAAGTCCGGCGGGCTCAGCTGGAACACCTTCGTCGGTGAGTTGGGATCGAAGTGCGCGAACGCGGGATCGTAGAGGCCGTTCTCAAGGAAGTCGGTGAGATCGTCCACTTGATCATCGCTCAGGCCCAGGCCGCGAGGCCATCCAGTTCCGCGGGGGTTGGTGAACCGAGGCGTCAACGTACTCGCGGTGCCGGACTGTGCGTTTTGCGGCACACCGGCGTTGAAGTACTGCACCACGTCCCTCACGCTCTTAAACGAGCCGTTGTGGAAGAACAACCGGGCGTCCTTGAGCTGCCGCAGCGTCAGCACGCGGAACTTGAAGGCGTCGTCGTCGCGGCCGGTGATTTCCCGCCTTCCGTCATCGAGGAAGTTGGGGTCCTTACTCGCCAGGCGATTCAAGGCCTGGAGCGGGTGGTCGCCGAGCCCGAGGTTGTAGAAGTTCTCTTCCACGAACTGACCGACACCGGCCACGTCGGGATCGTTGACCTGCTTGTTGAGCATCGGGCCGCTGTGGCAGGAGTAGCATCCTGCTCCGCCTTCGTCGGCTCTCGTGAAAAACAGCTTACCCCCACGCCGCTGTTTCAAGCTCAGCGCGCGGTTATCCCCGGCCAGGAACCGGTCCCACGGCGTGTCCCGTGTGACCGCGGTTCGCATGAAGGTCGCTGTGGCCCGCAGAACAGTGATGTCGTTGATCAGCAGGTTCAAGTCGCCCTTCGCGGCAGCCTGGGCGGCCTCCTCGGGGAACGCGTCCCGGAAGAGCTTCCGGTAGGGCGCGAGCTTCTGCAGTTCGGCAGACTGGAAGTCCAGCATCCGGTGAGCGTCGAGCAGCAAGAGCGCCACGCTTTCCTGCGCTGGGAAGTTGAACGGGTTGAGGCCGCCGGGGGACGCGTCGGGCTCGCCCGCGAACCCTCCCATCAAAAGGCGGTTGTTGAAGGCGGCTCCGAGCACGCCCGGCGCATTGCGCGCGACGCTGTCCAAGGCATCCAGCCGGCCCGTTCGTAGCAGCGCGCCCGGATCCGGTAGCTTGCGGCCCCGGGCGGGACTGGCCGCCCCTGCGATCGCGTAGATATCGGTAAGAGTGGGCAACTCGTCCACCAGCGCGTCGCCCGGGAACAGAGGCGTGTTGCGCAACTTCGGCAGGATGTCCAGCCGGGGCCGCCGGCGCGGAATGAAGTTGCCCGCGGCGTTCGTGTAGCTCCGCCCCTCGCCACCCACAGCGAAGTTGAAGAGGGTACCGGCCTTCGACGCTGATTCGCCTTGGTGACAGCTCCCGCAGGAGGCAGTCTGCTTCGTGGCCAGGACGCCACCGAACTGCGGCAGGATCCTGGCCGTCCGGATCGGGTCGTGAAAAAGTTGCTTGCCGAGGTAGCGCTTCGTCTCGGTCGTCTTGAAGCGCGGGTCGGCGCTGGCATCACTGCCGTCGGGAAGTCGCGCCTGGGGCAGATTCGCATCGTCTGCTGGGACCATTAATTTCTCGATTCCACCGATCTGCTCGTCAATGAACCGGCGCAACTGGGTGGGGCTGTCAGCGTCCTGAGCAGTAGCGATTCCGCAGCAGAACAGGGAAACGGCGAGCGCCGTGAGCGAGCGGCCGCTGCGGGGAGGCTGCTGCTTCGACGTCGAAGTGTCTCCTTGTCCATTCGCGGGCCTTGCAAACTGTCCTCTCGGTTCGTTCATCATGTTCGTGTGCCTCCAGAGGTTAGGTGTGGCAGGTTCGGTCGGCCTTAGGCCGCGCGATCAGCGGCGCGACTGGCGCCCGCTGTACAAAGCAACCTTCGTGCCAGACTGTGACTGACAACACAATCAATAGCCTGCGAGTGAATGAGGGGCGCTCCGCCGCAGCGCGCGGCGGCCTGTTGCGGACAGCCGCCACCCATTGCGGCTGCCATCTGTCGGCGAATCGCGGAATCTCGTCATCACCAGAAGTGGGAGAGCGCCGGGGTCCTGCGATGCGGCTCCGCAGGAGGATGAGACCGCGACGATTGACGATCAGACTGGTGGATCGTTTGCAGTAATCGAAGCGAACTATCTGAACGGCCTGCCCACTAGGGCCGTCAACGCCCTTGACGTGGGTGCTCTAGCCCGCGAGCAGGCCGCAACGCTTGGCGTCATCGGAATTTGGCTCGCAGACCTTGTTCGAAGGTCCTTGCGGTGATGTATCTACGGCCAATTCAACACATCCTGCCGTTGGACGGTCGGAGGAGCGACCTAGATTGCAGTTCCTCGATCTCGGACGTCTGGTGAACGTCGCAGACGAGGGCTGCTAGCTGGTGCCGGAGAAAGCGCTTGAAGGATTGCGCGCGCTCGACGACCGGCCTTGCGATCACGATGATGTTCGTGGCCTCGTCATGCATCCGGGTGTGAACGACGATCAAGTCTTGGTCACTTCGGGGGTTCGAGCGTTCCGCCGGTAATCTTCTTGCAGGTGCCCTGCGGAACGTAGATCCAGGAGCGCGGATCATTGTCCTTTGCAAGCGTTCCGGCGCACGAATTGGAGCCGAAGAAGCAATCATTCATGCCAGCGCGGGCGACGCCATAGCACTTCTCGTACTTGTAGGTCGGCTTCTCCGGGTGCACCTGAGCGGATGCGGAGGCGGAAAAAAGGGACAGCACTGCGGCCGTGATTACGGCTGAACGCGTCTGATCAATCGGCGGTTTCATGACGGGATTCCCTTGCTTGTCGGTGTGGAGGGTTTTGATACAGTGGTGATCGATCATTGATGAAGTCACAGCGTGGCGCGCACTCCGAGCGTGAAGACGCTGCCACCGCCCGCAACGGAATTGCTGTCGACGCCATCGTTCGCAAGCTCGTACAAAAACCAGGCACCATAAAGTCTCAGGCGGGTTGTGAATCGATAGCTCGCCCCGACCTCGAACGCGGACAGGCGGTCATTTCCAGTTCGACTCCCCGCGACTTGGGCGCGCGCATACTGGTAATAGCCCCCGACCGTCCAGGGCCCAGCGTTGTAGTTGAGACTCCCTGTCGCACCCAAGGCGGGCGAGGCAGAGTTGCCCAGCGCGAGACGGGACGTGCCGCTCGTGCCGTCATAGCTGGCAGCAATTCCGATGTCGAGAGAATCGTTGAGCACGACGCTCGTACCCAAGCTCACGGAATTGAGGTCTCGGAGGATGGCGCCATCGTGTGCCTTATCCGCGCGCGCGTGCGCGTAGGTTCCGCCACACCGCCAGACGTTCTGGTGCCAGTAGCTTTCGTGCACGAGCCCGATCTGTGCCAGCCGGTCGAAGCGCGGATCCTCGGCATCTGCGGCAAAGGACACCCCGCCCAACCAACCATTGTGTTTGGGCAGGACGTACAGCACCTTGAGCGATTCATCGTTGAACAGCGATGCCGTCACGCCTCGGGCCGCCAGCGGTTCCAGGCGCGAGCGCGCGGCGGCTCGCAAGAATTGAGTTTGAAGTCTCCCGCCCGGGTCGAGACTCCGTCCCGTCGGCGGTCCGAATTCCGCCGTTGTAAACGCAAAGCTGTTCGGAGCGTAGCCGGTCAAGACATCCGGCAATCCCATGCGCTTGCCGACCTCGAGCCTGCCGGCAGAGCCGAACAGCAGCACGCTCGCCTCGCTGAGGTGAACATGGTCAGTCGAGCCCTCGGCGACCACGCGTGCGCCAATGTCCGGGCCATTGACTATGCTTAGTCGAGCCAGGACTCGGGCCGCACCGTCGAACAGTACAGGGTCCGGCGCCTGCCCCCGCACCGAGGCAGCTTCGCGCGTCGCACCGGCGGTCAGGTTTCCATAGCCCTCGACGGTGAAGGTCACGGGCATCTCATTCAGGATGACTTGCGAGTTCGCCGGTAGTGAGGTCAGCGCGAACAGCAAGCTCGGTATCAAACCTCTTGCGAGGAGACCTGTCGTTGCGCGATGCGCCAGGTTCGACGGGTTGTTGGATGGATTCGACGAGGCGTGATAGATCGCGCTCATGGCGCCCGATGTGCAAGTCACGTGCCATGGCGAATTTCACGAAAATCAGCTCGAAGCGTCTCTTTGCGAGCAGATGGTGACCGGCGCCGCAAAATGCTGCGGCCACCGCCTCCATCCCTTACGGTTGCCGCGGGCTGCGACTACATGTCTGCCAATCGCATCCCTGATTGGTAGTTCTGTCTAGCCTGCCTCGATTGAGGGTGCGCGAAGCGGCCGGGTGCCCACGGTCGAGCCCCATTCTCCGGCAGCACTTCCTGCGTTCACCGCCGTATCGGTCGGGTGAACTTACCCTCTCGTGGGGTCAAAATCGTCGTTCTCCAGAATCTGGGTCGCCGCCTGCCGCGGCGCATCGCGTTGAAAGTGTAGTTCCTACGCGGGAAAGTAAATGTCGGTGTAGGCGCGGACGGTTTCCTCCGGCGTCAGTCCCTCCTGCGCGCGGCCTACTGCGCGGCGTAACGCGGTCGCGAAACTTCAGTCGATCCAGAGCGAAACGCCGTAATGGCGCCGGTGCTCCCGCTTCAAAAGATAGATGCCCTCGAGGAGAATGACGTCGATATCGGTGCACTCGTAGCGCTTCTTTCGATATGCGCTGGCAGTCTCCTCCGCGAAATCTGCTTCGATGCTTACCCGGCGCCGCTCACGCAAGGGTATTACAAGCTTCTCGAACATCTCATCGAAGCGGAACGCGTACAAGTAGAAGTGCTCGGCGGGCTTTGTTGAACTGAATCTCTCATGAGGCAAGCGCAACCATCCGTCGACATTGATGACGGCGACCGTGAACCCCCGAGAACGCAACCGACGGTCGATGTCGCGCGTGAGGTAGCCTTTGCCGCTGCCGTTGATACCGCTTATTCCGACCAGTGTGCTGCGTCGTGTATCGATCTGTCGCCGGGCGGACGCAATCCGGCCGATCGCCGCTTGTACGGACAGATCCAATGGCGTGGCCGTCGATCTCATAGGCGCTGCACTGCTGCAGGTTATGTGCCAACGGCGATCCGCAGGAAACCGCAAGTCGCGCGTTCGCGCGCCCGCCGCTGCCGCGGTACCCAAAGTCGGGCCCGTAATGGATCACGGCCACGGGGGTTGCACGCTATTGACTGAGGCTTGGTCGAGCTCCACCTCCTTAGTGCAGCCGCAACAGGCTGCGGATCCGCGATGGATTGCGGTTGCGCAATCCGCCGCTCGGGTGAAGTCTCGGATCGAAGCCCCCTAACCGTCTGAATCCGTGCGGATCGTTGGAGTGGCACAACTATTGCTCAAGGACTCGTTGCCGAGCCGCGCATCCGAGCGCGTCCGGATACTTCACTAACTAAAGGAGCGATGCGACATGACCTCGAAGACCGCGATTCTCGTTGCAGCCGTGAGCAGCCTGTTCGTGTTGACGACGACGGCGTTTGCTGCGGACGACAGCAACTCGGAGAAGTGTTACGGCGTAGCCAAGGCGGGAAAGAACGACTGCGCGGGCGCGGCGCACGCCTGTGCGGGCCAGGGCACGAAGAACAAGAGTGCTAAGGAATTCATCAAGTTACCGAAAGGCACCTGTGAGCGCATCATGGGCGGCTCCCTCACTCCCGGAAAGTAGTCCCTACTAGCCGTGAGCGCCCCCCGCACGCAGCTGGCGCCAGCCCTCTCCCCGCGATCCGGGGAGAGGGTGATGGGCACCTACCCTGGGCTGAGCACGGGCATCGGCCTGCGGGCCCAGCATCACGAAGAAATCGTTTCGCGCCTTCCCCGTGTTGGTTGGTTTGAGGCTCACAGCGAAAACTACTTCGCGCAGGGTGGCGCGCACCGCGAGCACCTGACGCGGATCCGCGCTCATTACGAGTTGAGTCTGCATGGGGTCGGACTGTCGATGGGATCTACCGATCCGCTAAACCTGCAGCATCTGCGCGAACTAAAGCGCCTGGTGGACGAAGTCGAGCCCTTGTTCGTATCGGAACATCTCTCCTGGGGCTCGACCGGCGGACGCTACGTGAACGATTTACTGCCCCTGCCCTACACGGAAGAGGCTCTGCAACACATGGTTGCGCGGGTGCGCGAGGTTCAGGACGGACTGGGACGTCAGATACTGGTCGAAAACATCTCGAGCTACTTGCGATTCAAGTGCGCGGAAGTGCCCGAATGGGAATTTCTCACTGCCCTCGCACAGGAGTCCGGATGCGGAGTACTGCTGGATGTCAACAACGTCTATGTCAACGCAATGAACCATGGGTTTGACCCACAGAGCTATCTGCACGGAATTCCACGGACTGTCGTCAAGGAATTTCACTTGGCGGGCCACACGGTGGCCCGTATTCAGGAGCGCGAAATCCGCATCGATACCCACAACACTCACGTGTCCGATGACGTCTGGGCCCTGTACCGCGCGGCCGTGAAGCGATTTGGACCGGTGCCGACGCTCATCGAGTGGGACGCAGATATTCCCTCTCTGGAAACACTTCAAGCAGAAGCCGCAAAAGCCGACTGGATCTCGGAGCCTTTCCGTGCTGTCGCTGCGTAACATTCAAAGCTCTTTCGCGGCGCATCTGTTCGAGGATGAGCCCGAATCTATCATTCCGTGGATCCGCGCCGACGGTATCGATCCGGCCGCTCGTCTGCAGATTTATCGCAACAACCTGCATGAGGGATTCCAGAAGACCCTCGCGCTTGAGTATCCCGTGATCCGCCGTCTCGTCGGAAATGATTACTTCCGACAACTCGCCCTCGCCTTCCTTGCCTGCTACCCTTCCACGTCTGGGGATCTTCATCACGTGGGAACTCCCTTTGCGTGGTTCCTGCGGCAGCAATTCGCGGATACGGGTTACCTGTACCTGGCGGACGTGGCAGCGCTCGAATGGGCTTACCAAGAGTGTCTGGTCGCGGCGGAACTCGACCCCCTTGACCCTCTCACGTTGCGCGACGTTCCCGCGCAATCCTATGGAAAGCTGCGGTTTACGTTGCGGCCCGCCTGCCGGTTGGTGCATTCACCATTTCCCGTCCTGAGAATTTGGGAGGTCAATCAGCCGGAAGTCACGGGCGATGAAACCATCAACCTCGACAGCGGGCCAGATTTTCTGCTGCTGTTCCGAAATCCCTCAGGCATCTCTTTCCGCCGTATCCCCGAGGATGACCATCGTCTGCTCGCGGCGTTCACTACCGGAAAATCCTTAGACGAAGCACTGGAAGTAAGCCTGGTGTCAAATCCACAGTTCGATCTGAGCGCCGCACTGCGCCGCTGCATTGAATTTGGCGTTCTCTCTCAACTGACCTTCTACCAAAGCACTCTTTAAGGAAGTCTCTCATGTCGTCCCTCTTGAAGCTTGCCGGTGCGCACGCCGCACTCGGGCGCCTGCTCGATAATTTCCGCTCTCTCGTCCTGTTCGCTACGCGCTTCTATGTCGGTTGGCAGTTCTGGAAGTCCGGCTGGCTCAAGGTAAGTTCCTGGAGCACCACACTGGATTTGTTCCGCACCGAATATCACGTGCCGCTGCTGCCACCGCAGCTCGCCGCCTTGACGGGAGCGGGCGGGGAGCTTTTCTTCCCGGCGCTGCTCTTTATCGGTTTGTTCAGTCGTATCGGCGCCTTGGGGGCCTTCTTCGTCAATGCCATGGCCGTGATTTCCTACCGCCAGGTTCTCCTGGCTGAGGGCTCAGAAGCAGCTCTCGGTCAGCATATTCTTTGGGGCTTCATGCTGCTAATGCTCGCCGTCTTCGGGCCCGGGAAAATCGCCCTCGACAGCTGGTTGGAGTCGCGCTTGGCCGCGCGGTGCCGGCCGTTTGCCCCTGCCGTGGCGACCGCGGTGGGTGTACGCTGATCGACTCACGGTTGTTGAGCGGCTATGGCAGAACTTGAAGCCCTAAAGCTGCTGCGCGCCCTGGACGAGGGGGTCGCAGCAAAGACCGGCACTGCGTTCTTTGAGCATCTGGTTGGGTCATTGGCTAAGGCCCTCGATGCGACGTGTGCGTTTGCATCGGAGATCAACGCAGAGGCGTATAGGGCTCAGGTGCTTGCCTATTGGCACAATGGCAAGCTCGACGAAGTTTTCGAATATGCCTTGTCGGGCACCCCTTGCGAGTGCGTACTCGACAACCAGATAGTCGCCTTTCCGCGCAACATTCAGCAGATGTTTCCGCAGGATCGCGAGTGGTTTGCGAGTCTTGGTGCACAAAGCTTCCTCGCGATCCCGCTCTGCGACGAACACGGTAAGGTACGAGGACACCTCGCCGTGCTCGACTCGCGGGAACGCGACTGGAATGAGGCCGACTTTGACGTCTTACGTATCTTCTCCATGCGGGCCGGCGCCGAGCTCGGGAGGCGCGAGCATCAAAAACGACTTGAGGCAATGAACCTGGCCTTGCAGAAGGCAAACGCGCAGCTGCGGCAAGAAATTACCCAGCGGCTTCAGACCGAGGCCCAGCTGGCATCCACTAGCGCCCGCTCAGAGCACGTCGCCGAGTTGGTACGCGTCATCAACTCCGGAATCACCTCGAAAACGGGCGCCGAATTCTTTAAGGAGTTGGTGCGCTCCCTGGCCGAGGCACTGGGCGCGCACATCGTTTTCGTGTCGCAGATCGATATGGCCCGTTACGAGGCTGATGTGCTGGCAATATGGCTGGGCCACTCGTTCGGGGAGCCGCATCGCTTCAATTTGTCGGGGACGCCCTGCGAGAGCATTCTTGACGGTCAAATCGCCGCCTTTCCGCGCCGTGTTGCCGAACTGTTTCCCGGTGCGAAACCTATCCTCGAAAAGCTGGGGACTCAAAGTTTCCTTGCCATCCCGATAATGGACGAGGATACGACGGTGATCGGTCATATCGCGGTTCAGGATCAGCGGGAGCGCGACTGGGGAGACACCGAATTTGGCCTACTGAGGCTGTTTGCGAACCGGGCCGCAGCTGAATTGAAGAGACGCGGCCACGAAAAGAGCCTTGAGGACACCAATGCCCAGCTCCAGCGCGCGAACGCCGCCTTACGTCGTGAGGTCGCAATGCGTCTGGAGACGGAAAAACAGCTCGAGAAAGCCACCAAAGCCGCCGAGGCGGCCAACCAGGCGAAGAGTCACTTCCTGGCGCACATGAGCCACGAGCTTCGCACTCCGTTAAACGGCATCCTCGGCTATGCACAGTTACTCAAACGAGACGACGCGTTGAGCCAAGATCAACAGCATAGCGTGGCCGTCATTGAGCATTCCGGCGAGCACCTGCTCACACTGATCAACGACCTGCTCGATCTCGCCAAGATTGAAGCGGGACGCCTCGATCTTCAGACCAGTTCAATCGATCTGCCGCAGTTACTCAAGCAGGTGGTGGATCTAGTCGCAGTCCGCGCAGGCCAGGCGGGGATTGCGTTCACGTTCCACGTGGCACCCGAGCTCCCCTCGCAAGTACGGGGAGACGAACGCGCCGTGCGTCAGATACTGCTTAATCTTCTCGGCAACGCGGTTAAATTCACCAAGTCGGGCGGGGTCGAATTCCGGGTCCGAAGCACTTGTGCCTCGGCCGCAAGCTGCGAACTGCGCTTCGAGATTCAAGACACCGGCCGAGGCATTTCCGCGCCGGATCTGGAACGAATCTTCGAACCGTTTGAGCGCATCGACGGGTCAACGCGAGTCGAAGGCACGGGGCTTGGTCTTTCGATTACCGATCGGTTGGTACGGGCGATGGGTGGGCGGATCTTCGTATCCAGTGAAGTGGACAAGGGCAGCATTTTTACTGTGACGCTGCCGTTTGAGACGCAGGAGCACGGTGACCCGCGCTACAGCGTACAGCGCAGAGTCGCAGGTTACTCCGGGCCGCGAAGACGCATTTTGGTGGTGGATGACGATGGGGCGAATCGCCACCTTCTCGTACGGATACTAGGAGACGTCGGCTTTGAATTACAGGAATCCAGCAACGTCGAAGATGCGTTGCTCAATCTTCACGCCCAGAATACGCCCGACCTCATAGTCACGGACTTGGCGATGCCGGGACTTAGCGGCCTTGATCTCGCCCGCCGAGTGCGGACCGGCGATAGATCCCAATCGACGCCGATTATTGCGATTTCGGCCAGCGCATCTACTTACACCCGTGAAGAGGCGCTGGCAGCCGGCTGCGATGACTTTGTCGCCAAGCCGCTGCGCGCCGAAGAGCTACTGGTTTCTGTCGGAAGGCTACTGAAGCTTGCTTGGCGTATGGTCGAGATTCACGTCCCGAACACGCTTGACGCCGGCCCGCCAACCGCCGGCATCGTGGTGGACGAAGCGCGCGCTGTGGAGCTCTATGATCTCGCCATGAAAGGAGACATCAAGGAACTGCTGGCACGCGCCGATAGCGCATCCGCAGGCGATCCCGCCGCGGCGCCGGTCTACCAGGAAGTGCAACGCCTTGCGCGCCGCTTCGATTTTAAGGGCATCCGCCGGGTTCTCGACCTGGCACGCGAGAAGAATTCATGAGTAGTGACGCCGCGCAACGTTCGATCTTGGTTGTAGACGACACCGCCGCCAATATCGGATTTCTCCTCGATACCTTATCGAAGGCGGGCTACCGAGTGCGAGTTGCGCCCGACGGCGAGAGTGCCTTGGAGCAACTACAGTACTCGCCGCCTGACTTAGTGCTGCTCGATGTCATGATGCCCGGCATCGACGGCTTTGAGACCTGTCGGCGTCTGCGGCAGCTGCCGAACCTGCAAAAGATTCCAGTGATTTTCATGACCGCTTTGTCCGACGCCCAGGATAAGGTACGTGCCTTCGCGGCCGGTGCCGATGACTACGTGACGAAGCCGTTTCAATATGAAGAAGTATTGGCCCGCGTACGAGTGCATCTCGCGCGGCGCGAGCTCGAGTGCAAGCTCGCTCACCTGAACCGTGACTTGGAAGCGCGCGTGTCGGCGCGCACCGCTGAACTTAAATCGGCGCTCGAGGAAGTTGAGGCGCTGAAAAGTCGATTGCAACAGGAAAACCGCTATCTCAAACAGGAAATTTGCGAGGCCGGGAATCTGGGAGAGATCATTGGGTCGTCACCGGCCATGCAGGCCGCCTTGCGCAAGGTCGCGGCTGTTGCCCCCACCGATTCAACTGTTCTGATTCACGGCGAAACGGGCACTGGCAAGGAGCTATTTGCGCGCGCGCTGCACGCGCAGAGCACGCGGCGTGACAGGCCCATGATTAAGCTCAACTGCAGTGCGATCTCCGCCGGATTGGTTGAAAGCGAACTCTTCGGCCATGTCAGAGGTGCATTCACCGGCGCGACCGAGCGACGAATGGGGCGATTTGAGCTCGCCGATGGGGGCACACTTTTCCTCGATGAAGTCAGTGAGTTGCCCCCCGAGACCCAAGCCAAACTTCTACGCGTGCTCCAGGAGCAGGAATTTGAGCCGGTCGGTAGTTCGAAAACGGTCAAAATCGACGTGCGAGTGATCGCCGCGACCAATCGCGAGTTGTTGGCCGACGTCCATGCCGGCCGATTTCGCTCTGACCTGTACTATCGACTGAATGTCTTTCCGGTCGATCTTCCGTCATTACGTGATCGACCGGAGGACATTGCCGCGCTCGCCATTCATTTCATGCACCGCATGGCCCGCAAGCTCGGCAAGCCAATTGAAAGAATTGCTCCCGCTACCCTGAGCAAGCTCAATAACTACACTTGGCCGGGCAACATCCGCGACTTGCAAAACACGATTGAGCGTGCCGCTGTGCTGAGTAGCGGATCGGAGCTGTCGGTCGAATGGGACTTGGCCCCCCCCGCTTCGGTGGCAGGGACAAACGGCAGCGGTGGCGCGAGCCTCCCACAACCGCGAGTATCGGCGCCTATTGGGCAACCTGAAGCGCAAAGCCTTGAAGCAATCGAGCGCGAACATATCATCGCGATGCTGAAAAAGACACGAGGCGTCGTCGAGGGCCCGAACGGCGCTGCCCAGCTTCTCGACATGAATCCGAGTACCGTTCGGTTTCGCATGAAAAAGCTCGGAATCTCTAAGATTGATTACCTGACAGATACAAGTACACGTCCCAGCACAAGCCCGTAAGAGCGAACAAATCGCGTTGACTCTCGGAGATCTTGCCGATGATTTCTGGCTTCGAGATTCGCGACGAAATAGGCAGCGCAGAGCCCTGCCGTCTGTTTCGCGCGCTCCGGGAGCGCGACGGTGCGGCCGTCTTGCTCAAGACCTGTGATCCAGGCAATGACTTCGGACGCATCGCCCTCGGACGCGAATTTGAGATTTTACGGACGTTGACCGGCGCCAGAGTCCTACACGCCGTCGAGCTGCTCGATCAGAACCACCGCCCAGTCCTCGTTTTGCAGGATCCAGGGGGGCATCCCCTGCTAGCGGCCCTTCCCACGCGAGAGCTTCCGATCGCGGAGTCTCTGCACATCGCAGCAGCGGTAGCACAGATTCTCGCGGAACTGGACGAACGCGGAGTCGTTCACAACGATCTGGGACCGCATAGCATCTGGCTGGACGAAAGCCGCTCGGACGTTTGGTTGTTGCACTTTGCGCGAGCGACGTGCCCAGGGGTTTCACCTTGTGCCGCACGCCGTCACCCAGACAGCACGCTCGCGTATGGCTCTCCTGAGCAAACGGGTCGGACAAATCGCCGACCGGACTACCGAACGGACTTCTACTCCCTCGGCGTTGCCCTCTATCGTCTGCTTACCGGTGTGCTGCCCTTCTCAAGCGACAACCCCAGCGAGCTCGTGCACGCCCAAGTGGCCACCCAGGCCCTCTCCCCGACGGCGCTGAATGCGGCAATACCGGAGGCGTTGTCGAGCTTGGTGCTCAAGCTACTCGCGAAGGATCCTGAGGAGCGCTACCGCAGTGCCAGGGGAATTTCTCGAGACCTCGACCACTGCCGCCGCAAATATCGGGAGACGGGAACGATCGCTCCTTTCCGACTCGGATCGGGCGACTTATCCACCCGGCTACAGATCAGCTCGCGTCTCTACGGTCGCGACGCCGAGATCGCGAAGCTCCTGGCTTCCTATGAGGAAGTGCGCGGTGGAACCACCGAGCGAGCGCTGGTTCTCGTACATGGGTACTCCGGGATCGGTAAGACCTCGCTGATAAGCGAACTGCAGTCGCCACTGAGCCGCGACCACGGATACTTCATTTCCGGCAAGTACGACCAATTGCGAGGCAACGTTCCCTACTCGTCACTCATTCAAGCCTTCCAGAGCCTTGTACAGCAGCTGCTAACCGAGAGTGAAGATCGCTTGACCGACTGTCGCAACCGGATCCTGGGTGCGCTTGGAGGCAATGGAAAGGTCATCGTTGACATCATTCCGCAGATTGAACATGTAATCGGAGCACAGTCGGAACTTCCGACTTTGGGTCCTGCGGAAAATCAAAATCGCTTTAACCGCGCGTTCCTCGCCTTCAGCTCAGTGTTCGGCAGTGCGGGACACCCCCTGGTGCTCTTCATCGATGATCTGCAGTGGGCCGATATTCCGACGCTCAGTCTTTTGCGACTGATGCTTCTCAATCCCGACAATCGCTTCTTGCTCATCATTGGTGCGTACCGAGACAACGAAGTCGACGCTGCCCATCCACTCGCGAAAATCTTAAGTGACCTTCGCGACAAGGTACCCACCTACGATCTAGGTCTTTCGGCACTCGCCTTTGTGGACGTACAGCGCTGGCTAGCCGATACGCTGGGCGCTCCGGAAGGCACAGTACACCCCCTCGCGACAGCTATTCAGGAAAAGACCGAGGGGAATCCATTCTTCATGACCATGTTTCTCAAAGCGCTCCATGAGGAGAAGCTTCTTGGGTTCGATCATACGACCCACCAGTGGACATGGAAATTGCAAGCCATTGCCGATCTTGCGATGACCGACAACGTGGTCGATCTCATGGTTCGGCGGATCCGCGATTGGGCGCCCACCGTTCAGGCGGTCGTTTCGCTCGCCGCGAGCCTTGGTAATCGCTTCGATTTGCAGACTCTTGAGTTGATCAATGATCGCTCCGACGCCGACTGTCGCGCAGCACTGCGATCCGTTGCGACACAGGGACTACTGGTGCCGCTGACGGATGCCTCCAGCGCAGGGGGAAAGGGGCGAAATCCAAAGTACAAATTCCTGCACGACCGCGTTCAGCAAGCCGCCTATTCCCTTATTCCGGAAGCCGATCGGGCGGCGCTGCATTTGCGCATCGGTCGGGTTCTCTTCCGGACTTTAAGCCCATCAGAGCTGGAGCAAAGCCTTTTCGCCGTCGTTACGCATTTCGTACTCGGTGCGCCGCTCTTGCAGGGCGATGACGAACGGATACGCTTTGCCGAGCTGACCTTAACCGCGGCTCGCAAAGCGAAGGCCTCTTCGGCATACGAGCCAGCGCTGAGTTACGTTACCGCAGGTATGGAACGTTTGCCCCCGGATGCCTGGCGGAACCACTATGACCTGGCGTTCGCCTATCGACTGGAGAAGGGAGAGCTCGAATATCTTTCAGCTGACTGGGACGCCGCCATCGCCACGTTCGACGACGCGCTCGCACACGCGAGGGCCTTGCTCGATCGCTGCCGCGTCAACCAGTTCAAAGTGATGTTATATCGTGCCAAGAACGAACTGCGCACCTCACTCGATATCGGCCTTAAGGCGCTGGCGGAACTGGGTATCGCAATGAACGAGCCTGACGAGGCCGAGATCGAGCGTTCGTTGCAGCGTTTCCACTCGCTGACTGCCGTGGACGATGAGGTACTGCTAACCCTGCCGGAGCTGCAGGATCCTCACAAGCTTGCCGCAATGCTGCTGATGCGCGAGGCGATGAATGCCGCGTTTTTCGTTGGGTCCAGCCTGCTCTTTACCATCAGTATGAAAATGGTGGAGATCACTATTGAGTTTGGTAACAGTCCGCACGCAGCCGTCGCCTATGTCTATCAAGCGGCTTTCATGTTGGCGGGTCGCAAGCGGGACTTTCCGAGCGCGCATCGTTTTGGCCATCTGGCATGGCGTCTCAACGAGGAGCGTTACCATGTTAAGCCCTACGAGGCCATTATCCTCGACTGCTTAGGCGGGTTCATCTCGCACCACACCGAGGATATTCCCACTGCGCAGGCGCAACTGGAACGCGGCTATTACGTTGCGCTCGAAAACGGCATGTACACATGGGTGGGCTACTGCGCCATTAACGCCCTGTACATGAGCTTTTGGGGCCCCTATTCCCTTGAAGAGATTCGAAAGCGGATCGAAGCGAATCTGCCATGGTTAAAGCGCTTCGACCCGAACATGGCAAGTTACTTCTGCATGTTCAGATCCGCGATAGGCCAATTACTGGAGACGACGATCGACCGGTGCGACTGGGCGCGCAGGGCCTGGCCCGAAGCAGAGCAGGTCATGGAGGGTTTTCGCCGCAACGAGGATCAGATCGGGCTGCTGGTTCACGCGACGAGTCAACTTTCGCTCGCTAACTGGTTCGGAGAGATCGAGTCCGCCGCTGCCCAGGCAGCAGCGGCCGAGACCTATGCGCTGGCCGGCACCGGGATGTTTCTGGAAACGGCCTTTCATTTTCACGCGTCCCTCGCATACGCAGGAGCCGCCACTGACACGGACCGCGCGACCCGCGAACGCTACGTTGAGAAGATACGAGATTGTCTCACGCGCTTTGAAGCGTGGGCCCGGCACGCTCCGACCACCTATGCGCATATGCAGCTCTTGATCGCTGCCGAACTTGCCCGCCTTGATTGCAACATCGCCGCGGCCATGGATCTCTACGACCGCGCAATTACAGAGGCGGACGCGCATCGCTTCCTGCAAAATGGGGCCTTCGCCAGCGAACTCGCGGCGCGCTTCTATTTCGGCCTCAAGCGACCCGACTTTGCCTTCCTCTACCTTCGCAAAGCGCATGCGAAGTACGCACATTGGGGCGCGCACGGCAAGGCGGCGGATCTGGCGCGCCAGTACCCAGGACTCCTGGCTTCTCCGAGTTCGGATGAGGCCGACGGGACCCATCGAGATCTCGACATCTCGGCGGTGATCAGGGCATCGCAGGCTATCTCCGAAGAGCTGCACCTGGCGAAACTCTTAAAGAGGCTTCTAACAATCGCCATCCAACACGCCGGTGCGCAACGAGGATACCTTTTACTTGAGCGGGACGGTGTCCTTCGCATCGAGGCGCAGGGTCGGATTGGCGCGCCGGAAGTGGCTGTATTCAGCGGAACATCCGTCGAGACTAGCGACGCTTTGTCTCTGGCAGTTGTCAACTACGTCCGCCGAACGCTCGAACCGCTTCTCATTTCAAACGCGGGCGACGATCCGCGCTTCGCCGCAGATGCCTGCATTGCACGTTCGCACCCCAAGTCCCTCTTGTGCATGCCCATCCTGCACCAGCACAAGTTCGCGGGTTTGCTGTATTTGCAGAACGATCTGACAACGGACGCCTTCCCTCTTGCTTGCATCGAGGTCTTGAAAGTCTTGCTCGCGCAGGCGGCGATCTCCTTGGAGACCGCTCGCGTTTACGAAGATATGCAGCAAGAGGTCCGTGAGCGTCAGCGCGCGGAGCTCTCCCTGCAGCAATCATATGACAGTCTTGAGGATCGCGTCAGTGAGCGCACGCAGGCGCTGACCGCCGCCAATTCCCGACTACAGCGGGAAGTCAGCGAGCGAGTGCAGGCCGAGCAGGCGCTCGAGCATCGCCTTGCAATGGAAGATGCCATTGCCGTCACTTCCACGCGGTTCATCAACCTGCGGCCCGAGGATTTTGACTCCGCTATCACCAACGCACTGCAGACGATCGCCGGATTCGTGGGAGCGGATTGCAGTTATCTTGCAATCTACCAGAGCGGTGGCCCGCCATTGATGTATATGTACGAGCGGGATATGGAGAAGCCCGGTTCGCCGGCGCGAGCATGGCTGGGTGTCACGCGCTTCGAGGGTGCGTGGCTGTCCAAGTGCTTACGCGATGAGGGGCTCGTCGTAGTGTCGAAGCTCGACGAGCTTCCTTTGGAGGCGGGCGAATTTCGTAACCAACTCGAGTTCGTCGGCGTGCATTCGTCAATCTACCTCTCCGTCGCCGACGGCACGGAACCGTTGGGCTTTCTTGGATTCGAGCGGCTCCGCGAGGAGCGTGGTTGGGCCGCCGAGGACGTCAAGGTGCTACGCATGTTTGGTCATATCGTGGCCAATGCATTGGCGCGCCAACGCAGCGAACAATTGCTGCAGGACGCGAAGGAAGCCGCGGAGGCGGCCAATCAGGCCAAGAGTGGCTTTCTTGCGAATATGAGTCATGAATTGCGCACCCCGCTTAACGCCATTCTCGGCTATGCCCAGGTTCTGCAACGGGATACTCACCTTACTGCGGATCAGCGGCGTCAGATCGCGGTCGTCGAAAGCAGTGGGGAACACCTACTTGCGCTGATCAACGATGTTCTGGATCTGGCCAAGATCGAGTCTGGAAGGCACGAAGTCATCCTCGCCGAGTTCCGCTTGCCGCAGTTCCTGGTTGACGTGGCTAGCATCGCGCGCGTGCGTGCGGAGCAGGTCGGCCTCACATTCCAATACCAGGCGCTATCGGCGATTCCGGATGTAGTCCTGGGTGACGCCCGCAAGCTCCGCCAAGTCGCGTTGAATCTACTCGGCAATGCGGTGAAATTCACCGCTACGGGGGGTGTCGTCTTGCGAACTCAATGGGAACTGCTGACGGGCAACGCAACCCGGTTGCGCCTCGAGGTCGAAGACACAGGCATCGGAATCGAACGTGACAAACTTGAGGAGATCTTCCTTCCCTTCCGGCAGCTCAACAATCGCGGTCGCGTTCTCGAGGGAACCGGCCTGGGTCTGGCGATTAGCCGCCGGCTAGCGCGCCTAATGGGAGGGGAAATCACGGTTCAAAGCACTCCCGGTCACGGAAGCCTGTTTTGCTTCGCGGTCGAGCTCTCGGCTGTCTGCGGTTCCCGATCGCAGGTCAACGATGTCCCACGACCGCTGGTCACACTAAACGGCCGCGGCAAGAAGATTCTCGTGGTTGACGATAAGGATGAGAATCGTGCCGTTCTCACCGCGCTCCTACGTCCCTTGGGATTCGAAGTGACAGAGGCGACGAACGGGCGCGATGCCCTGCAACTTGCCACCGCCGGGCCTCCCGATCTAGTCCTGATGGATCTCGTCATGCCGGATATCGACGGCCTTGAGGCCACCCGCCTGATACGTGAGATCCCGGGACTTAAAGACGTCGTGATTATCGCTGTTACTGCACGTGTGTTCGAATCGGACCGCCAGGCAAGTCTCGCCGCGGGTTGCAATGAAGTGATTGCGAAACCCGTAAACGCGGTCCAGCTGATTTACAGCATCGGCACTCACCTTGGCCTTGCCACCGAAGACCCCAGCACATCCGAAGCTCCCAGCGGTGCCGGCGCCGATGCCCTGCCCGCAGAGGCGGCACAGGCCTTGTACGAATCCGCGTTACTGGGCGACGTCGTTGAGCTGATGAGGCTGCTGGATGATATCGAAACCGCTCAGCCCCATTTGGGTGCCCTCATCTGCGGATTGCGCACTGTTGCCCGAGAGTACGATATGAAACGCGTCCGCGGGCTGGTCCAACCGCATCTGCGCATCAACTAGGCACTGTCACTTCCTGGCGGTGTTCGAAAAGCGCTCAGCCATAGCGCATTAAGCCTCAGCGGGTTACTTGTGCCCGCAGCGTATTGCGGCGAATCCTCCGCAGCTCCGCGAATCTGCCTGGCGCTTCAAATCTCTGTTGCACCACGGCAGACGTTAAAACGTCTGCGGAATCCGTCACTTGGCGACTACCACGCGCCGTCCCACCTGCTTGGCACGGTGATTGCTCCTCAGAGGGTGGGCGATCAGTTCAGTGCGTCGCAACTCACAAACCAATTTTTAGGAGCTAACGCAAATGAGCAAACAGAGTTCCATGGTGCATCTGGCGATTTCGAGCGTGCTGGCCCTTTCCGGCGCAGCGCTGACCTCGACCGCCCTTGCAGCCGACGACGGTAAGGAGCAGTGCGCCGGAATTACCAAAGCCGGCAAGAACGACTGTGCGACAAGCACCAATGCCTGTCACGGTCATGTCACGACCGACGGCAACGCCGAAGCCTGGATTTATGTCCCCAAGGGCACCTGCGATCGCATCGTGGGCGGGCGTGTCGTGCAGATCGATGTCCCCCCTCCCGCAAAGTGAGCACTGCATTCCGCTCCAACGTGTCCGTCCCCCGCGGCATGTTGGAGCGGAATGGGAGCAAGGGTATGAACACCAACACTGACTTTACGTTGAGCTTCGCTCCTGACGCCTGGGAGTTCTCGGTTGTAACCCACACGCCGCGCAGCTGGCTCCCGCCCTCGATCCGCTCGAGACAAGCAGTCAATCCGCACACTTGGCAGACGCGCGCCGCGCGGGGTTTGTCCTGGCACCGTGCCGGTCGCGCGCAAAGGCGGGAGCTCGCACGATGAGCCGCGCCAGCCGAACGTGGGCCGTGGTTCTGGCCGCCGGTGAGGGCACCCGGCTCGCCTCCCTCACCCGGGACGCCGTCGGTAACTCGGTGCCGAAGCAATTCTGCTCACTGAATGGGGGCAGCGCACTCGTGCACGACGCACTGCAGCGCGCGCGCCACATCGCGCCTCCGGAGCAAGTGTGCACCATCGTCGCGCAACAGCATTCCCGCTACTGGCGCAAGGCCCTCCAGTCCCTGTCCCCCAGAAACGTCATCGTTCAGCCGCAGAACCGCGGTACCGCCAATGGCGTGTTGCTCTGCGTGCTTGCGATCCTGGATCGCGATCCGCTCGCTCGCATCGTGTTCCTGCCGGCCGATCACTTTGTACTCGACGAGAGCGCGCTGGCGCGGGCCCTTCGCGACCTGGTCGTGCATCTGAGCCATAACCCCGACGGACTGACGCTGATCGGCATCGAACCCGACGAGGCCGATCCGGAACTGGGCTATATCGTACCGGGCCGCACGCTATCCGACGGGTCCCGCACGGTCGCGCGTTTTGTCGAGAAGCCTCCAGTGCACATCGCCCGGGAGCTGTTCAACGCCAAGGCACTCTGGAACAGCTTCATTTTCGGCGCGACCGGCTCGGCATTGCTGGGGCTCCTGCGCCTTTACATGGGCGCCAGTGTCGATGACATGGCCACCGCACTCGCGCGGGATGCGCAATCGGCCCAACCCTCGGCGCTAATGGAACTCTACGAACGGTTGCGCGCAGTGGATTTCTCGCGAGCCATCGTTCAGCAGGCACCACAGAGCCTCAGGGTCATCACCTCCCCCGCCTGCGGCTGGAACGACTTGGGCACGCCGCGGCGGGTGGGCGACACTCTGCGGCGGCTCGGCGACAACGCCCCCCGTCTAAGGACTGAGTCCCGCGCTCTTCGCCACATGCTCATGCCGGGGCTGATCAATCTTGCTGCACAGCACGCCCGCATGGCACTTGCGGGCTAGGGAGATACTTCATGACAGCGCTTCCTCGTTCGCTTGCTCTTTCGCTTGCTCTCGCGCTGTTCGCCGCACGGGCGGCTACGGCCGGCGACGTCACCACTCAACCGACGCTGACACTCGAAGGCGCCAAGCGCGTCGTGGCGGCTGCTATGGCTTATGCACGCAGCCACGATGCGCCGGGCGCGGCCATTGCCGTGGTGGACGCCGGCGGCCACACCATCTGCCTGGAACGCCTCGATGGAAGTTTCCCAGCCAGTTCCGACGTCTCGATCGGCAAGGCGCGCACCGCGGCCAACTTTGGCCGTCCGACCCGCGGGATGGAGGAATCGATCAATAAGAACCGTCCGGCCTTGGCCGCGGTAGCCGCGGTCACAGCGTTCACCCCTCTTCAGGGTGGGGTGCCGATCATGTTCGGCAAGGCAGTCGTTGGTGCCATCGGCGTGAGCGGCGCCGAGAGTGCCCAGCAGGACGAGGAAATTGCGATCGCCGGAGCGGTTGCGCTGCAGAACACACCTGCGCAGGGGCGATAGGCGTGGGCGCATTTTTCTTGCAACGCGTCCGCCACGCCCGGACACTCGCCGCCGGACTGAGTGTTCTCGGAATGCTAGGAACTCTGTCCACGGCACACGCGACCCCGGCCGCGCACGAGGCGGCGGCGACCGTAGATCTGACCACCGAAGCGGGGGCACAGCTGACGAGAGCCACCTGGCGGTACAGCGACGCCCGGATCGTTGAGACCTCGTTTCGCGCTCCCGACGCTCACGGACAGCCTGCCGGCGCGCCGATCCGCACCAACGATATCGTGCCGCACGCGGGCATTGCTGACTTTGATGATTCGCAGTGGCCGACGATTGCGCCGACCTCGTTGAGCGAACGGCGGGGCACTGGTCGGGTGTCTTTCAATTGGTATCGCCTGACATTCACGATCCCGAAGCAAGTGGGCGATTTCGACACTACGGGCGCGAGCATTTGGTTCGAGACCCGTCTGGACGACTATGCCGAAGTCTGGGTGAATGGGGAACTCGATCGTTCCTTTGGGCAGGAAGGCGGCTCGGTCGTGGCGGGCTGGAATGCCACCAACCGGGTACTGATCGGCCGCAACGTAGCGCCCGGCCAACAGGTGCACATTGCCATCTTTGGCATGAACGGCCCGATTTCCGATGCCCCGACCAATTACATCTACGTGCGCGAGGCGAAACTCAACTTTTTCGCAGGCAGCGAAACGCCGGTCGCGGTCGAACCGCATGAAGTCAACGTGCACATCGAGCGCGATGATCCCGCGGTCGACAACATCGTGCCGGCCAACGCCAAGCTGTTCAAGGTGGCCGAGGGGTTCCAGTTCACCGAAGGTCCCATCTGGGTGCGCGAGACGGACACTCTCCTCTTCAGTGATCCCAACCACAACACGATCTACCAGTACACCGAGAGCGGCGGACTCTCAATATTTCGCGACAAGAGCGGCTACGACGGCGCAGACATCGCGGAGTACGGACAACCAGGATCCAATGGCCTGACCCTCGATCCGCAAGGCCGACTCACGATCAACGAGCACGGCCGCCATCGTGTGACACGCCTGGAGCGCGATGGAAGCCTCTCGGTACTCGCGGAACGGTACCAAGGCAAGCGCCTTAACAGTCCCAACGATCTCGTCTACCGCTCTGACGGGACGCTCTACTTCACCGATCCGCCCTTCGGTCTGCCAAAATTCTTTGAGGACCCGCGCAAGGAATTGCCCTTTAGCGGGGTCTTCTCCTGGAAAGACGGCCGATTGCGCCTGCTCACCCGAGAGTTGAAGGGTCCCAATGGCATAGTCTTTTCTCCCGATGAGAAGTACCTCTACGTCAGCAACTGGGATCCGAAAGCCAAGACGGTCACACGTTATCCGGTAAAGAGCGACGGGACGATTAACCGAGGCGCCATTTTCATCGACCTCACACAGCAGATACCGGGGGAGGAAGCGTTGGACGGCATGAAGGCGGACGTTCGGGGTAACCTCTATCTGTCCGCACCCGGCGGCGTATGGATCTTCGATCCGCAAGGACGCCACCTGGGCACGATCAGCGCCCCGCGCTCCGTGCACAACTTCGCCTGGGGTGGGAAGGACGGCCGCACGCTCTATCTGTGCGCGCGCAGCACGCTCTATCGCATCGAGCTGCTGCAACCTGGGATTCGTCCATGACTTTTCCCCGAACTGATTTCGCCTCCGCCGGCAACGCCTTCGAGCGTGAGTGGCTGGTCACCAACGCCCTGGGTGGCTTTGCCTGCGGCACCGCCGCACAGGCGAACACGCGGCGATATCACGGACTGCTGGTGGCGTCCCTGCAGCCGCCGGTGCAGCGTGTATTGATGGTGTCCAAGGTGGAAGTTGTCGTGCGCTACCGCAATCGCAGCTACGAGCTCGGCTCTAACGAGTTTGCCGGTGGCACGATCAGCCCGCGCGGCTTCGAGCTCCTGAGCGCCTTTGAAGATCAAGACGGTCTGCCGGTATGGACCTATGCCTGTGGGGACGCCCGGCTCGAGCAGCGCCTGTGGATGGCGGATGGGCGCAATACCACCTACGTCAGATTCCAGCTTCAGGACGCCAGCGCCGCGATGGACCTCGAGCTGCGGCCCCTGTGCACGTATCGCGACTATCACGCCCATGCACGGGGCGGTTGGTCCCTCGAAGTGGCGGACGAGCCGCACGGCTGCCGCGTGACGGCCTTTTCGGCGGCACGCCCGTACCGCGTTCTGATCGATCGCGGCGATTTCCAACGGCAGCCGGATTGGTACTGGAATTTCTATCATCGTGCCGAAGCCGAACGGGGTCTCGACACCACCGAGGACCTGTTCCGGCCCGGTACGTTCCGGGTGCGCCTGGAGCCTGGCGACGTGGTGACACTAATCGCCACGGCCGAGACCGAATTCGATCCTCCGGCGACGGCATTCGATCGGGAACACAAGCGCCGGCACTCACTGTTGCGCGCAACACCCTCGGGGGCGCCCGATTGGATCAAGCGACTGACGCTCGCGGCCGATCAGTTCATCGTGCGCCGTTCGGCGCCGGGCGGCGAGTTACGCGGTACGACCGTCATCGCAGGCTATCCGTGGTTCAGCGACTGGGGGCGCGATACCATGATCGCGCTGCCGGGTCTGGCGCTCGCCACCGGGCGGACCCAGGACGCGGCCGCCATCCTGCGCACCTTTGCCGCCCACGTGAGCGAGGGAATGTTGCCCAACCGCTTTCCGGATGGCGGCGAGGAACCCGAGTACAACACGGTCGACGCGACATTGTGGTATTTCCATGCGGTGGCGGCCTACCTCGCCGCCACGGCCGATAAAGCGCTCCTGCGCGATCTGTATCCCGTGCTCCGCGACATCATCGACTGGCACCGCCGCGGAACCCGGTACGGCATTCATGCCGATCCCGCCGACGGCCTGCTGTTCGCCGGAGTGCCGGGAGTGCAGCTCACGTGGATGGACGCCAAGGTGGGGGACTGGGTGGTCACCCCCCGGATTGGCAAACCCGTCGAAATCAATGCACTGTGGCACTACGCCCTGACCCAAATGGCAGCTTGGGCCCAAATCCTCAAAGACCGGCATGCCGCCGCGGACTACGAGACCGCGGCAGCCCGGGTCGCCACTAACTTCGCGGAACGATTCTGGTACCCGCAAGGCGGGTATCTCTATGACGTGATCGACGGACCCGACGGCGCCGTGAACCTTGAAGGGCACCGTGTAGATACGAGCCTGCGGCCCAATCAGATTTTTGCCGTCTCTCTCGGTACCAACCTTCTGGATCCCGTGCGCGCGCGTGCGGTCGTAGACGTGTGTGCCGCAGAGTTGCTCACCCCCGTCGGCTTGCGCAGCCTTGCACCCAGCGACCCGCACTACGCAGGCCACTACACGGGAGACTCGCGTCAACGCGATGGGACCTACCACCAGGGAACCGTCTGGAGCTGGCTGCTAGGTCCCTTTGCCCTCGCGCATCACTGCGTGTACCGCGATCCCGGACATGCCGTCGCTCTTCTCGGGGGGCTCGCCAACCATCTGGATGAGGGCTGCATCGGAAGCGTCAGCGAGATCATGGACGGCGATGCGCCCCACGCGCCGCGCGGCTGTTTCGCGCAGGCCTGGGGCGTCTCTGAGACGCTGCGCGCCTTTCATAGCCTGACCCATGAGGGTGCCCGCAGCACCACCACCCGCGCCGTCGGAGGTTGATATGACGATTCCCGCAAGCGTCGAACAGGCCCGGCTCTCAAGCGACGGTGAGCGCTGGAAGGGCTGGGGCCCTTACCTGTCGGAGCGGCAGTGGGGCACGGTCCGCGAGGACTACAGTCCGCACGGCAATGCGTGGGACTACTTCCCGCACGATCACGCGCGCAGTCGCGCGTATCGCTGGGGGGAAGACGGCATCGCAGGCTTTTCGGATCGCGAGCAGCGGCTGTGCTTTGCACTCGCACTGTGGAACGGGCGAGACCCGATCCTTAAGGAGCGGCTGTTCGGGCTGACCAACGGAGAAGGGAATCATGGTGAAGATGTCAAAGAGCTCTACTACTACCTCGACGCCACACCGACGCACTCCTACCTGAAGATGCTCTATAAGTATCCGCAGGCCGAGTACCCGTACGGTCGCCTGGTGGAGGAGAGCCGTCGACGGGGCATCGGACAGCCGGAGTTCGAACTCGTTGACAGTGGTCTCTTTGAAGCCAACCGCTACTTCGACGTCTTCGTCGAGTATGCGCAGGCCGAACCGGGCGATGTTCTGATCCAGATTACGGTCGAAAACCGCGCACCCGAGGCTGCATCGATTCACCTCCTTCCGCAGCTATGGTTCCGCAACACCTGGAGCTGGAAGGCCGACACGGCTCGTCCCGTCCTTACGCAGTCGGCTCCGGGTGTCATCAGGGCAGAACATCCCGAGCTCGGCGTCTACCATCTGCACGCCGACGGCCACCCCACGGAACTGCTGTTCTGCGACAACGAGTCGAACAATCACCGACTCTGGAATCAGCCCCATACTGCCGGCTTCTTTAAGGACGGCTTTAACGATCGTGTCGTTCATGGAGACACGACGGTTGTGAATCCTGCGCAATGCGGCACCAAGGCCGCACCTTGGTACACGCGGGAGGTGCCCGCCGCCGGACGTATCCAGATCCGACTGCGTCTGTGTCGCGAGCTCCGCAGCGCGGCCTTCCAGGACTTCGACCGGATTTTCGCACGACGACTGCGGGAAGCCGACGAGTTCTACGCGCATTTGCAGCGGGGCATTCCTAACCCCGATGCGCGCCTCGTTCAGCGGCAGGCCTTCGCCGGGATGATCTGGAGCAAGCAATACTTCTACTTCGACGTCGCCGAGTGGATTAAAGGGGATCCCTCACAGCCTCCACCTCCGGCCAATCGACGCCACGGTCGCAATCGCGAGTGGGAGCATTTGAACAATGCCGACATCATCTCGATGCCGGACAAATGGGAATACCCCTGGTACGCAGCCTGGGACCTCGCCTTCCACTGCATTCCGCTCGCGGATCTTGACGCAGAATTTGCCAAGGAGCAGCTCGTGCTCCTGACGCGCGAGTGGTACATGCACCCGAACGGGCAGATACCCGCCTACGAGTGGGCCTTCGGGGACGTCAATCCACCGGTGCATGCCTGGGCCACGTGGCGCGTGTTCCAGATTGACCGCAAGCAACGCGGGGGCCAGGGCGACCTGGCATTCCTGGAGCGCGTGTTCCACAAGCTGATGCTGAACTTCACCTGGTGGGTCAACCGCAAGGATGCGGAGGGCCGCAACGTGTTCCAGGGTGGCTTCCTCGGGCTCGACAACATCGGGGTCTTCGACCGCAGCAGCCAATTGCCGACCGGTGGTCATATCGATCAGTCGGATGGCACCAGCTGGATGGCGATGTATGCCTTGAATCTCATGCGCATCGCGCTGGAGCTGGCTCAACACAACCGGGTGTACGAGGATATCGCCACCAAGTTCTTCGAGCACTTCCTGCACATCGCCGAAGCCATGAGCCACGTCGGTGGGGAGGACGGGGGCATCGGGCTGTGGGACGACCAGGATAAATTCTTCTATGACGTCCTTCACTTACCCGATGGCAGCACGCGACCCTTGAAAGTGCGCTCGATGGTCGGACTCATCCCGCTCTTCGCCGTCGAGACACTCGAACCGGAACTCCTGGAAAAGCTCCCGGACTTCAAACGCCGCCTTGAATGGTTCCTCGCCAATCGCCCCAAACTGGCCGCGCTGGTCTCGCACTGGAACCAGGAAGGCCGTGGTCACCGGCGCCTGCTGTCCTTGCTGCGCGGGCACCGCATGAAGCGTCTCTTGACGCGACTGCTGGACGAGACCGAGTTCCTCTCCCCTTACGGAGTGCGTGCACTCTCCCGGGTCCACGAGCACTCGCCCTACGTGTACCAGCACGACGGCATGGATCTTTCCGTCCGCTACCAGCCGGCCGAATCCGACAGCGGGTTGTTCGGGGGCAACTCGAACTGGCGCGGGCCGATCTGGTTTCCGGTCAATTTCCTCATCATTGAGTCCCTGCAGAAGTTCCATCACTACTACGGTGATGACTTCCGGATCGAATGCCCGACGGGCTCAGGGAACCTCGCAACCCTCAACGAGGTCGCCAACGAGATCGCCAGCCGTTTGACTCGGCTGTTCCTTGCAAATGGGGACGGACGCCGGCCGGTCCACGGCTTCCATGAGCGCACACACGCCGACCCGAACTTCCGGGACTACGTCCTCTTCTATGAGTACTTCCACGGCGACACTGGTCGTGGCGTCGGTGCCGCGCACCAGACCGGCTGGACCGGGCTGGTGGCGAAGCTTCTCATGCCGCGCTACGCCGCAGAGGTTCGCCCGTGTAAAGCCGAACAGACAGCTGAGAATGCTCCTGAACGCTTGAAGGCTGCGGCCAAGTCCCGGCGTCCACGGGACGTCCGCCCCGCCCCCTGACATCTAACGAGGTCCTCCCATGGATGCCCCAGTTTGCTATGCCCACCTGCCCCAGCCCGTCATGCCGCGGGTCCCGCCCCAAAAGCTCCTGCTGGGGCAGAGGGCGCTCGTCACGGGCGCGAGCACCGGCATCGGGCGTGCCATCGCCCTCTCCCTCAGCGACGCCGGGGCCGATGTGGCCATCAACTACGTCAGCGGTGAGGACAAGGCCGAAGCCCTGGCGGAAGAGATCCGTGGAAAGGGATCGCGAGCCCTGGCGCTGCGCGCAGATGTCTCGGATGAGTCGCAGGTCCGCGCCATGTTTGGCTCGATGCTCAAGGAGCTCGGCACGATCGACATCCTCGTCAACAATGCCGGCCTTCAGCAGGACGCGCCTTTTCACGAGCTGACCCTGGCGCAGTGGAACAAGGTACTGGCCGTGAATCTCACCGGTCAGTTCCTGTGTGCCCGCGAGGCGGTGCGCGAATTCATGCGCCGCGGTGTACGCCCCGAGGTGTCCTGCTCTGCCGGCAAGATCCTGTGCGTCAGCTCAGTACATGAAGTGATTCCCTGGGCGGGCCACGTGAACTATGCGGCCTCTAAGGGCGGCGTCATGCTGATGATGAAGAGCCTGGCACAGGAGGTCGCTCCGTACCGGATCCGAGTCAATTCGATCTGTCCGGGCGCAATTCGCACGCCGATCAACATGGAGGCCTGGGACACACCGGCCGCCTACAGCGAGCTCATGAAGCTCATCCCGTATAAGAGGATCGGCGAGCCCGAAGAAATTGGCCGTGCCGCGGTATGGCTGGCCTCGGACTACGCGGATTACGTGCATGGCATCAGCCTGTTCGTCGACGGCGGAATGACGCTGTACCCCGGCTTCGAGACCGGCGGTTGAGCCGCGGTGAGTTAATGCCCACTCTCAAAACCGCGCTGGGGGAGCACTGGCCCGAGTACCTGATCGAGGCCTGGGCCCTGGGATCGTTCATGGTTTCTGCAGGAGTCGTCGCCACACTGCTCGGAGCTCCGGATTCGCCCGTTCATCGGGCGATTGGCGGCGCCATGTGGCGCAACGTCGCCGGCGGGGTTGCTATGGGACTCACGGCGATTGCGTTGATCCATTCGGGATGGGGCAAGCGATCCGGCGCCCACATGAACCCTGCGGTGACGCTCACGTTCCTGCGACTGGGAAAGATCCGTCCGTGGGACGCGTTGTTCTTCGTGTTCGCTCAGATCCTCGGCGGCACTGCGGGGGTCCTGCTCGTGGCCGCACTGTTCGGCCAGGCGTTTTCCGCCGAGGTGGTTATTTCCGCATTCCTGATACTCATCCTGCTGTCCTTGTCCTCCTCCGCACGATTCGCCCGCTTTACGGGATTTGCCGCCGGTTGCCTCGTGGCCACCTATATCACCTTCGAATCGCCGCTCTCGGGCATGAGCATGAATCCGGCACGCAGCTTCGCGTCGGCGGCTCCGGGCATGCAATGGCAGTACTTTTGGATCTACGTCACCGCCCCAGTGCTCGGCATGCTCATAGGCGCGCAGATCTTCCTCGTGCTAACTGGCGCGCGCCGGGCGCTCTGCGCGAAGTTGCTACATCCCCTGGATGTGCGATGCATTCACTGCGGATACGAACCGCCTGTCGCAGCCGCGGCCCCGACGCCTTCCCCCTTGGGTTCCTGGAGCGCCAAATCATGAACGTGCCGCAATATGACGCGATCGTCATTGGTTCGGGTGCCGGCGGAGCCGCCGCGGCCTACCGCCTCGCTTCAGGCGGGATGCGCGTGCTTCTACTTGAGAAGGGACATCACCTGCCCAACGACGGCAGCACGCTCGACGTGCGGCGCGTCGTTCGCGACGGTCAATACTTGAGCCGCGAACCCTGGCTCGACGGCCATGGCAATTCGATCACCCCGGAAGAGCACTTCAATGTGGGCGGCAAGACCAAATGGTACGGCGCCGCCCTCCTTCGGTTCAACACGCGCGAGTTTCTTCCCGAGGCGGCGTACGCGTGTCCGGGATGGCCGATTTCCCTGAACGATCTGACGCCGTACTACGAACAGGCGGAGCGATTGCTCGGCGTGCGTCCTTTCGCCTGTGAACCCGACCTGGCGGCAATTCTAGACCGCCTGCAGGCAGCCGGCTCCGCCTGGCAGAGCTCGGCGATGCCCCTGGGTCTCTCTGCCGACATCGTGAACCATCCCAACGAGGCCGCTCACTTTGACGGATTTGCGTCCGTCAAGAGTCTGAAAGGCGAAGCTGAAACCTCGCTCCTTTCGCAACTTCAGGCACGTACCAACTTCACTCTGCTGCCCGATGCGGAAGTCGAGGCGCTCCTCGGCCATCCCGGCTCTCCCGCGACAGTGAGTGGCGTACGCCTTCGCGACGGACGCACTTTCTACGCACCGCGGATCTTGCTTGCGGCGGGCGCTTTGCATTCGCCCCGCCTGTTGTCCCGCTACCTCTCAGAGACTGGGCTGGATTCAGTCCTGCCGGCGGCCGCGCTCGTGGGTCGTTACGTCAAGTTGCATCTCTTGACGGCCATGGTGTCGGTGTCCCTGGGCATCAAGACGGACCTGATCCGAAAAACGACGATCTTGATCAACGAACGGTTTCCGCATTCGAGCATTCAGCCTCTGGGCTTCGACGGCGCGCTGATTGAAACGCTGATGCCCCGCTTGCTGCCCCGTGCGCTCCGCAGGGCGGTGGCACAGCGCGCTTACGGGTTCTTTCTGCAGACTGAGGACGGCTCCGACGTCGGTAACCGCGTGCGGCCGGGAACGCCTCCGGTCCTGGACTACGACGACGCTCGCTTGCCTGCTGCTGTCTTGGAGCACCGGCGTTTCACACGCGCGTTTCGCGCTGCGCTTCTCAAGGCGGGACTCATGAGCTTCACGAAGCGCATCGGCCTTAACGGCACGGCGCACGTCTGCGGATCTCTGGTCTGCGGCCGTAGCCCGGCGGACTCCGTGGTCGACGCGAGCGGCGAGGTCCACGGCATGACTGGGCTCTATGTCGTCGACGGGAGCGTGCTGCCACGCTCAAGCCGCGTAAATCCGTCACTGACGATCTACGCCTGGGGACTGAAGGTCGCAGACGCGCTCGTTCGCAGGTTCCAGCTCGAACGTCCGGCTCTCTCACAGGTCGGAACTGAGGCCGCCTATGTCGCGTGAGCGCCTCGCCTCGGCACTACGTCCGGCTGCCCAAGCGCTCGTCGCATCCCTCCTGAGTTGCGCGGATCCCGCGCTCGCCGCCGGCGCCCCACCAGCGGTTACCCAGGTCGAATCCATCGCCATGACGGTCAGCGACATGGATCGGGCTGTGGATTTCTATACGCGCGTGCTCACCTTCGAGAAGGTCACGGACCGTGAGGTATCCGGTGAGAGCTACGAGCATCTCTGGGGCGTTTTCGGCTTGCGGGTGCGCGCCGTGCGGCTGCGCCTGGGCGAGGAGCAGATTGGACTGCTGCAGTTTCTGGCCCCCGGGGGCCGCCCGATTCCGGTCGATTCGCGCAGCAACGATCAATGGTTCCAGCACGTAGCCATCATCGTGAGCGACATGGCTGCGGCGTACGCTCGGCTGCGGAGCTTCAACGTTCAGCATGCTTCGAGCGGTCCGCAGCGTTTGCCTGACTGGAACCCGAACGCGGGAGGAATCGAGGCATTTTATTTCCATGACCCTGACGGCCACAATCTCGAAGTGCTCGCCTTTCCAGCGGGCAAGGGCCTGGCGAAGTGGCACAACCCCGGCGGACGACTATTCCTGGGTATCGATCACACCGCCATCGTGGTGAGTGATACCGAGCGAAGTCTGCATTTCTACCGGGACACCCTGGGAATGCGCGTGGCCGGTTCGAGCGAAAACTACGGTACCGAACAGGAGCATCTGAATAACGTCTTTGGCGCCCATCTGCGTATCACCGCGTTGCGCGCCCAGAATGGGCCGGGCATCGAGTTCCTGGAATACGTGACTCCCGCCGGAGGCCGGCCTCTTCCGGTCGACACACAGGCTTCTGATCTTTGGTACTGGCAGATCAATCTGTGCGCGAGTCAGCCCGCCGCCTTCGAGGTCTCGCTCAGAGAAGCTCACTGGCAACTGATTTCGGGCGCTACGGAGCTGCCGCATGCCGAACTCGGCTGGCACAGCGGCCTCATCACACGCGATCCGGACGGGCATGCGAGCCTGATTGGGGCGGGATCGGCATGTACAAGAATCTAATCATTGTCGGCGGGGGGTTCGCGGGAACCAAGACCGCCCAGCTCCTGGAGCACACGTTGCCGCCAGACTGGACCCTGATGCTGATCAGTCAGGAGAACTTCATCACCTTCAATCCGCTCCTGCCGGAGGTCGTGGGGGCGTCGATCATGCCAAGTCACGTGATCGCGCCTCACCGCCAGATGTTGCATTGCAGCCAGGTATGCATGGCGCAGGTCAGCGAGATCGATACGGCCGAACGCGTCGTGCACTACCTCGGAGAAGGTCCGGGCACCTTGCGGTACGACCAGCTCGTTCTCGCGTGTGGCACAAACGCAAACCTCGACGTCGTCAAGGGAATGGCTCAGGTTGCCCTGCCCCTCAAGACGCTTGGCGACGCTCTCTTTCTGCGCAACCGGATCATTGCGCGCCTGGAGCAGGCAGAGTTACAACCGGACCCGGAGCATCGGCGCTGGCTGATGAGCTTCATCATCGTTGGCGGCGGATTCAGCGGTGTGGAGACCGCCGGGGAACTGGTCGACTTTCTGTACGCGAGTTTGAAGTATTACAAACGGATCCGTCGCGAGGACTTGCGCATTACCTTGCTGCACAGCGGCGACCGCCTGCTGCAGGAGCTCTCACCGAGCCTGGGAAAGTTCACCCTACGCAAGATGATGGACCGCGGGGTTGACGTTCGCCTGAATGCCCGCGCTGTGCGCGTAACGGATCGTGACGTACACTTGGAGAGCGGCGAACTCATTTTGGGCGGCACCGTGGTCTGCACGATCGGTACGCAACCCAACGCGCTTTTGGACTCGATCCCCGCGATGAAGAGCCGGGGCCGTCTCGTGGTCAATCCCGACATGTCAGTTCCCGGTGTTGAAGGCGTATGGGCTGTCGGCGACTGCGCGGCCGTCATTAACGAAGCGGATCGTAAAGTGTGCCCGCCGACAGCCCAATTTGCGGAGGCGCAGGCGCGGCAACTGGCTGCCAACATTATCTCGCACCTGGCCACCCGCCCTACACGCCCCTTCCAGTTCCGACCAAAGGGGCAGCTTTCTTCGGTCGGACACAACAAGGCCGTGGCCGAGGTCTTGGGTTTCAAGGTTTCGGGCTTTATCGCCTGGCTGATGTGGCGCGGGCTCTACCTCTTGAGAATTCCGACCTTCGCGCGCAAAACAAGACTGTTCCTCGAGTGGAACTGGGCGATGTTCTTTCCGCCGGACATCTCACACCTGGGTTACCGCCGCACTCAGCGCCGCAGCACGCTATCGCAAACCGTACCAGATACGCGTGCTCCGTCAGGACAGGGCGCCAGATCGTGAGAACTTCGACGGGACAGCACTTTAATTTGAGGCGGGCTGTCTGCGATGCGTGCGCCGCAACACTCGCACGCGTCAAGTTCGAATGGTTCAACAATTCCGGAGCACCAAAATGGAAGTATCTATACGATCGCTGTTAGCAGTGGCCTTATTGGCAACGGGCCTTGTGTACACCGCCGTGTACGCGGATGACATGGTCTCGTTTGCAACTGGTGGTTATGCCGCCGGATTGCGGACGATGGAAATGATGCACATAATTGACACGAACAAGGATGGGAAGATTTCCAAGGACGAGTGGATCGCCTTCCAGGACCGCGTGTTCACGGCTCTCGATAAGGACAAATCGGGTTTTTTGGAGGTCGGTGAGGCCTACGCCACACCGACGGACGCCATCGCATTTGCCACCGCAGCGTATTCGCGTGGAATGCGAACCAAGGAAATGTTTGGCAAGATTGACGCCAACCATGATGGCAAGGTCTCGCGCGACGAATTTATCAGCTACCAAGCCAAGATCTTCGACATGATGGACAAGAGTAAGAAGCAGGAGCTCGGCATCGCAGATTTCATCGTCAAGACTCACTAAGGCCGCGGTCGCAGCCACACAGCGTGCTGGGAGAAATCGCTGGTAACTTGGCTGTGCATCGATAGCGGCGGCGCGTCGTGCAAGCGGCGGCCGGCTACTTCGAGTGAATGCAGCCCACTAGGCTGCCGAGCTGTTACGCCGCCGCGACGGCCATTGCACGCTGCCGCCATCGGTGAGTAGTGCAGGCGCCGCGCTAGCTTGCTGCCCGCCATGACCTCCGAGTCATTTCTGAGATCGAACGTTGCGCGAACGGGACCGGTAGCCGGCAGTCGGGGACTAGCGTCTGCAAGATCGGCCGTCGCGACAGTCTGAGTTCCCAGCGACACGCCGAGGGCCTGCAGTCGCACCCCCTTTACCAAGCATGCTGATCCGGCGGCGACAGCTTGCCGGCATTTCCAACCCAGCCGTCAAGCTGCGCACCCGAAACGGCTCGCGCGGCCGGGCGCTTCAATCTGCAACCAGCCGCACCGCGGTGCGCTGCTCAACGCGGTCGGCTGGAGGCTAAAGCCACCTCGTCGTGTATCACCCCTAGGTAGTCGCAACAGGTTGTGGGCCGCAGCATCGTGCAGTCCAGGGACCACCCGCTGCGGCCGTGATGCGCAGAAGTCCCCGCAATCAGCAATTCTCTGCGAAATTGACTATGGCACGTGACTTGCAAGCAGGCAGTCATGAGCGACATCGATTTAAACAGCGCAAAGTGGCTTTTGGTCGCCGAGCAGGAACCTCTGTTGGCCTCACACATTGTCACACCGCGTCGCGGATATCTGCATCACGGAATCTACGTTGGCGGCGGCAAGATCGTGCACTACGCGGGACTCGCACACGGCCTGCGCAGAAGCCCGGTGGAAGAAACAACTCTCGATCGTTTCGCCCGCGGTCGCCCTGTCTGGGTCAGATCCGATGCGCCACCTACTTTCTCTAGTCGAGAAGTGATCCGTCGGGCGCGCTCCCGGGTGGGCGAGGACGGATACCGGCTGTTGACGAACAACTGTGAGCACTTCTGCGAATGGTGTCTGCACGGTGAGCATCGCAGCTATCAGGTAGAGGCTTGGGTGGCGCGCCCCGGGCGCATACTGCATGCGGCTATCAGCCTCATCGCACGGCGGCTTTCCGCGCCGGGACGAATCGGTCGGCGTCCTGCTTGCGCTACTGCTGTGAACCCCTGTTGAGAATCGCGCAGACGGCAATGCCGTTAGCCGACAGTTCGCGCGCGGGCTAAGCATTGTTGAACGTGCCGAGCGTCACTGCCGGAGGCACGGACATCATCAGCTCTCTTGCGGCTCTCGCGTTTGCGACGAGGCGCCCTGCATCGTGAACGCATACTGGCACCGAGCGTAGCCCGCAATACGGAGAGCAACGGATTGCGTATCCGTCAGCTCGACGGCCAATTGCCCGTGCTGAGAGGCTTCTTAAGATGGTCAACACAATTCCGTGCACTCTTCGTGCGAGCCCGCGGAAGGACCGGCGACGGGCCGCAGCATGTCGGGCTGCTCGATCTATTCGGGCCCCTCGCCGTAATGATCGCCGGCGTCGATCGCAGTGGTCAGAAGTAACTCCCTCACGGCAGCGACCTGTTGCGGGCCGGTTAATGATCAACGCGTACCACGCTTCACCAACACGTATCGCCCCAGCACTCAGAATGTCTGGGTAAGTTTTTGGGTAACTCCAAAAGTCACACCGCGATAAGAATTTGATTCGCTTGGAATTAACGGCCAAGGTTCGATGCCTCTCCCGGGCATTCTTTCCTTATTTCTCAATGATATAAACGACATTATTACAATTGTTTCTACGTAACTACGTGCTGCCATTTCCGCCTGGCACTATAGTGTATTAGTGCGTCTGATTCGCCATTGATCACGCGCCCACCCTCTCAGCGACTGTCACTGCCGACTGGCAGTGTCTCCTTTCGATCTGGTTCGCATTCGTGCTCTTGGATGACCACTAGAAAAGCGAACATGAACTTCACCAACTTCGATCAACGCCAATACCCAACGGTTACGCCAAAGGTTGGCTATGCCGAGTGGGCGAACACCTATGAAGCGTCCGTGCCCAGTTTGTTGGACATAGGAATCCTCGAGCGAATCCAGTCGATACGGTGGTCAGAGACGCGGCAGTGTCTCGATCTCGCGTGCGGTACCGGAAGAAC
>Ga0137418_10000426_pt1 | contig 37730 bp, 39 predicted proteins | sample CZODoug3_1_2_16f_FD_122242 | JGI IMG/M metagenome (GOLD analysis project Ga0137418, IMG submission 122242) | Vadose zone soil fungal communities from Angelo Coast Range Reserve, California, USA - CZODoug3_1_2_16fungal (Hybrid Assembly) | ecosystem: Environmental > Terrestrial > Soil > Vadose... | reverse complement strand
TGCTTGACGACCATTCGGGTGCGGGTGACATTTACCGCGCCCTTGGCTCGCTCCCTTCGCAGGTGCACGATCTCCGGAGACTCCGCTATGAAGCGCTACATCGGTTCGGTGGGTCTGCTGTTGGCGATGGCTGCTTCGAGCGGTCTGCGCACCGCGGCCGCGCAGGGGGTCACGACCGCGGCGATCGCCGGGGTCGTGGCCGACTCCTCCGGCGCGCCGCTCGAAGGAGGGCGTGTGGTCGCGGTGCACGGGCCGTCAGGAACTGCGTACGTCGCGGTTACGCGGGCGGACGGCAGGTTTACCATCCCCGGCATGCGCGTGGGCGGGCCGTATCGGGTGCGCGCGGCCATGGTGGGCCACCGTCAGGAGACACAGGACGGGATCAACCTGACGCTGGGTATCAGCGCCGACCTGCGATTCCGGCTGCGACAGGTGACCGTGGAGCTGGAGCCGATCACCGTCACCGCGACCACCAGCTCGGTGTTCAGCTCAGAGCGGACCGGGGCCGCGACGACCGTTTCCAGCGGGCAGATCGCGCACCTTCCGACCATCAGCCGCCGGGTGGAGGATCTCCTCCGGCTCACGCCCCAATACAGTCCGATGTCGTTCGGGTTTTCGTTCGCCGGCCAGGATAACCGGCTGAACAACATGACGATCGACGGCTCGTACTTCAATAATTCGTTCGGTCTGGCCGGGCAGCCCGGCGACCGTACCGGCGTGTCGCCGGTTTCGCTGGACGCACTCGAGCAGCTGCAGGTGAACATTGCTCCCTATGACGTACGGCAGGGCAATTTCGTGGGTGCCGGCATCAACATGGTCACGAAGAGCGGCACCAATGAGTACGCGGGTTCGATCTTCTACAATACCCGCAACAATGACTTCGTCGGCACACACGCGGGCCCCAACACTTTTAATCCGGGTACGTTCAAGTACCACGACATCGGCATCGCGCTCGGTGGACCGATCATCCGCAACCGGTTCTTCTTCTTCGCGAGCTTCGAGGATGACGGCCAAACCACGCCGGGCACCACGTTCGTGGCCAATTCCGGGGCCGATTCAGTCAAGGGTAACGTAACGCGCGTGCTCGCGTCGGACCTGGACTCGCTGAGTACGTTCCTGCAGACAAACTTCAACTATACGACCGGTCCCTATCAGGGGTACGACTTCAAGATTCCGTCCACGCGGTTCCTGGCGCGGCTGGACTACAACCTGAACGACCGCAACAAGCTGAGTTTGCGGTACAACCTGCTGAACTCGAGCTCCGACATCCTGGTTTCCAACTCCAACTCGCTGGGGTTTGGGAACCGGCGCAGCAACTTGAACGGGCTGACCTTCGCGAACTCGAACTACGCGATCCTGGAGAACATCCGCTCCATCGTCGGCGAGTGGAACGCGTCGCTTGGCAAGAACATGTCCAACAACCTGATCGCCGGGTACAACACGAGCAACGAGAGCCGCAAGAACATCAAGCCACCCTGGTTCCCCGAGGTGGAGATTCTCAACGCAGGCTTTTCGTACACGACGTTCGGATTCGAGCCGTTCACGCCGCTGAACCAGCTGTACTACCACAGCTATCAGCTGCAGGACAACTTCACCATCTATCTGCCGCAGCACTCGGTGACGTTCGGCGTGAGCGTGGAGAAGTATCACTCCACCAATGTGTTCTTCCAGGGCGCGCAGAGCATCTACGTGTACAACTCGCTCGCCGACTTCTACACCGATGCCAGGGGCTACATCGCCAACCCGAGCCGTACCGTTTCGCCGATCACGCTGCGCAGCTTCCAGGTCGGATACGCGAACATCCCCGGACAGGCGGAGCCAGTCCAGCCGCTGGATGTGCTGTATTCCGGCGCGTACGTGCAGGACGAATGGCGGCCGATTCGCAACCTGACCCTGACGGGCGGATTGCGGATCGATGCGCCAAAATTCAAGAACACCGCGTATGACAACCCGGTGGCCGACACGATGACGTTCCGCGATCCGAGCGGCGCGGCGGTGCACTACAACAGCGGCGCGCTGCCGGGCATCAACCTGCTGTTCTCGCCGCGTCTCGGCTTCAACTATGATGTGGGCGGCGAGCAACGGACCCAGATCCGAGGCGGCACCGGCATCTTCACCGGTCGCCCCGCGTACGTGTGGATCTCGAACCAGGTCGGCAACACCGGCATGCTCACCGGGTTCATCTCGGCGACCAACACGACCGCGTTTCCGTTCAATCCGAACCCCGATGCCTACAAGCCCGCTACGGTGACGGGGGCGCCGGCCGCCAACTTCGCCCTCGCGCTCACCGACCCGAACTTCAAGTTCCCGCAGCTGTGGCGCAGCAACATCGCGGTCGACCAACGCCTGCCGTGGGGGCTGACGGGCACCGCCGAGCTGATGTACTCCAAGGACGTGAACGGGATTGCGTACTTCAACGCCAACCTTCCGGCGGCGCAGACCAGGTTCACCGGCCCCGACGCCCGCCCGCGCTGGACTCCCGTCCCGACCGCGAGCCGCATCTATCAGAACGTCAGCAACGCGATCGTGCTCACGAACCAGGGCAAAGGCAGCTCCTGGAACATCGCATTCTCGGTCGAACGTGCGTTCCGAAACGGCTGGTTCGCGAAGGCTGGGTACACGTACGGCGCGAGCAAGAACACCGTAGACGCGGGATCTATCGCGTCGGGGTCTTGGACGGGCAACACGATCTCGCTCGATCCGAACAACCCGGTGGCGGCGAACTCGCAGTTCTCGCCGGGCCCCCGCGTCTTCGCGGCGTTCACGTACAGCCGCGACTTCTTCGGCGCCGGCGCGACCAGCCTCAGTGTGTACGTCGACGGGCGCCCCGCCGGCAACAACAGCTATCGATTCTCGAACGATATGAACGGCGATGGCGCCTCCAACGATCTGATCTACGTCCCGCGTAACCAGAGCGAGATGAACTTCGTCACCAACACGGTGATCGTGGGTACAGACACCACCGTTTACTCGGCCGCGCAGCAAGCGGCAGCGTGGGACGCCTTCATCAATCAGGATCCGTATCTGTCCAAACGCCGCGGCGGGTACACCCAGCGCAACGCCGTCTTCCTGCCCAAGGTCTACCGAGCCGACCTGAGCATTTCCCAGGACGTCGGCCGCAACATCGCGGGCCGTCCCAACCAGCTCCAGATCCGGCTCGACATCCTGAATTTCACCAATCTGCTCGACAAGGACTGGGGCGTCGGCCAGGGCTTCGTGACGACCACACCGCTGTCGTCGGCGGGGGTCAACGCCTTTGGCGCCCCGACGTACCGGTTGGCGGCCGTCGGCAAGCAGTTGATTAGCAAGTCGTTCCAGAAGGTGGTCAACACGGCGGACGTGTGGCGCATGCAGCTGGGCGTGCGCTACATGCTGAACTGGTAGACCGAGCCACCGCAGGCGCTCACGGACCGCCCTCCCCGAACGGGGAGGGCGGTCTCGGTTTTAGGCGTTCGGACCCCGCCGCTGGGAGGCGCGCAGGATCGCGAAGACCGGCACGCCGGACAGGATGATCCCGATGTCGATCGCAAAGGCCCGGGTCTCGGACACGAGGTAGTTGCCCAGCAGCAGCAGCGCCCCCGCCAGGAACAACAGCGGCACCACGGGGAAGCCCCAGGTGCGGTACGGCCGCTCGAGCTGCGGCCGCGTCCGTCGCAACACGAACACACCGGCGACCGCCAGGGCGTAGAACGGCCAGATCCCGATGATGAACTGGTCAGCGAGCTCCGTGAACGTGCGGATCAGGATGAAAATCATGCCCATCACGGTCATGAGCAGCACGGCGGCGGTGGGCGCGTGGGTGCGCGGATCCACCCGCGCGATGGCCTTGGGGAACAGCCCGTCCTCGGCGGCGGCGAAGAATATCCGCGGCGCGGTCATCATCGACCCGTTGAGGGTCCCGAACGTGCTTACCGCGATCGCGGCCGACACGATGACCACGCCGGCCGGCCCGATGACGAGCCGTGCCACGTCGGCCGCGACGAGCTCGGCGTGCTTCATGGTTTGAATCGGGATCAGGTACAGGTAGACCAGGTTGGCGGCGAGGTAGAGGACGACGATCGACCCGGTCCCGATGAGCAGCGCCCGCGGCAGGTTGCGCTGCGGGTCCTTCACCTCGCCTCCCACGAACGCGAGATCGGCCCAGCCGTCGTAGGCCCACAGAATCGCGACCATCGCGAGCAGGAACGGCGACGCGCCGACCACGGCGCGCTGCGCCAGGATCCCCCCCTCGGGTGTCACGGCGGGGCTGCCGAGCGCGAAGCCGAGCAGCACGAGCAGCGCGAGCGCACCGACCTTGAACGCCGTGCTCACGTTCTGGAGGATCGCGCCGCGATGGATCCCCATGTAGTTGACCGCGCCGACCAGGGCGATGAAGCCCGCGCCGAGCAGCTGCTCCGCGCGGATGCCGCCGACCACGTTCGTCGCCGGATCGTAGCCCAGGGTCCGCAGCGTGTAGGCCGACGCAGTGATGCCGATCGCGCCGAATGCCCCCGGCCGGATCACCCACAGCTCCGCCCACGTGAAGAGGAACGCCGGGAGCGGTCCGAACGACTCGCGCACGAAGACGTAGACGCCCCCCGAGCGCGGGAAGGCCGCCGCCAGCTCCGAGTACGTGAGGGCGCCGCACAGCACGACGGCTCCACCCAGCACCCAGGCGAGGAGAAAGAGCGGCACGTCGTCCACGCGCTGGGCCACGCCGGCCGGCGTCCGGAAGATGCCGCTGCCGATCGTGGAGCCGACGAGGACGGCCACGGCGCTCCACAGGCCGAGGCGGCGCGTGAGCCGCTCGCCCCAGCGATCGAGCGGTGCCGGAGGTGCAGTCATGAGGTTCGTGAATATACATTTCCCGCCCTATGACGCGACGCTACACGTTGCTGGCGTGGACGGCCGCCGCCGCGACCTACCTGCTCATCGTTCTCGGCGCCGTCGTGCGCATCACCGGGTCCGGCATGGGCTGCGGCGATCACTGGCCGCTGTGCAACGGTCATCTGTTTCCTCCGCTCAACGACGTCGGCACCGTGATCGAGTGGAGCCACCGGTTGGTGGCGGCGCTGGTCTCGGCGCTCGTGGTCGCGTTGGCCCTGTATGCCTGGCGGCTACGCCACGAGGCGCGACGCATCGCCTACACCGCCCTGGGCCTGCTCGTGCTTCAGGTGCTGCTGGGCGCGATCACCGTGAAGCTCGCGCTGCCGCCGTGGACGGTGATCCTGCACCTCGGCACGGCGATGCTGCTGCTGGCGACGCTGCTGGTGGCGGCGCGGGGTTCGGTAGGGGCGCAGCATGCTGCGCCCCTACACGTGCCCCTCTTGGCCCTGGCATTCCTCACCGTCCTCCTCGGCGCCCTCACCGCGAACCTCGGTGCCGCGGCGGCCTGCACCGGGTTCCCGCTGTGCAACGGCGAGATCTGGCCGTCGGCCGGCGGTCTCGCCCTCGTCCAGTGGGTCCACCGCCTCCTGGCGTACACCCTATCCGGCTACCTCGTGTGGTGGGCGGTCCGGTCGCGAATGCGTGGGGCGTGGGGCGTGGTTGCTCTCGTGGCCCTGCAGGTCGCCGTCGGCGCGGCGACGGTGCTGCTCGGCCTGCCGCCGGGGCTTCAGGCGGCGCACGTGGCGGTGGGCGCGGCAGTGTGGGCGGGAGTGGTGCTCGTCACCCGGTAAAGGCCAGCGCCCGGCGGTATTCCGCCGGGCGCTGGCTTCAGCTGCCTTGCGTCAGGGCGAAATGACGACTTGCACTGAGTCGCGCAGGCCGGCGCCTTGAATGATGGCGTAGCCGGTGCCGGCGCTGACTGCCTTCACTTTGGCCCGCTGTGATGTGGGTTCGGGGGGCGTATACGTGCCGTCGTTGGCGACGGTGAAGGCGGCGACGCTCGATGAGAACGTCAGCGTCTCCGGCAGCGGCGTCAGCGTGCCGTCCACCACGGAAGCGGTGAATGTCGTACTGTCACCGACCCTGACGTTGACCAGCGAGAATTGCTTCACGATGGCTGCCGGCTTGCCGACCAAGTCCGAGAGCGGATCCTTCTTGCAGCTGCCGGCGGTGCAGACGAGCGCGGCCATGACGCCGAGCGTTCCGAAAAGACGACGATTCATGCGAACCTCGCTTGATGGTCTCATCCCAGTGTTCAGAACCGCTCTACCTCGGTCACCGCCTCAGCACCCAACAGGTCCCGCCAGTTCGGCCGGCTCGGCTCCCGACGATCGCTCGTCCAGATCAGCACGTAGTTGCCGAACAGCGTTTGATCCATGAACGCGTACTTGAGCGCCCGCCCCCGGGTGTACTTCCAGACTTCAAACGGCCGGGTACTGGTTGCCTGCGGCCGGCTCAGGACTTCGTCGGGCGGGCCGTACTTGATGAAGATCCGGCCCCGGTCGGTGCGCCACCCCGGGATCTGCGCCGAGCCGCCCTCGCGGAAGCGTCGGTTCGCATCGGCGATCCGCTTATAGAAGTCGTCCTGCGCTTCATTCCCCGGCGTTCCCGGCGACGGGTCCCGCTTTTCCCAGAACACCCGGAGCCAGCGGCGCTTCCCCTCCAGCGTCAGCGACGGATAGCTCCCCTGCTCCGCCGCCGTCATGAGATACACGAGGGGCAGGTACGTCGTGTCGAGCCGGGCCTCGCTCATGCTCGCGAACACGTCCTGCACCGGGGCCGCGTCCGCGATCGCCGCTTCGGTCTCGAACCCCGCCATGCGGAACGCCGCGGTCCGCACGAGTGAATCCGCCGAACCCCGCCCTGCCGCAACCTCCAAGCGGTAGTCCCCGGGCGGGAGGCCCGCGAGGTCGACCATCCCCCGCGTCACTCCCCCGCCGGCGGCGAGCGGAATGCGCTCGGCCGGCGTCGCAACCAGCTGCGCACCCTGCGCCGACTGCACTCGCACGGCGACCGTGACGGTCTCCGCCCGCGGGGTGTACAGCTCCAGATAGTAGCCCAGCCGGGCCTGCTGCGGCGTCAACACCGGCTGTCCGGACGCCTGCACTAGCAGCGTCCCCTTCCGGATCTCACCCGCGGCGGGCAGATCCGCCGAGCTCGCCGCCTCCCGAAGGTTGGTGGCGAGGAGCAGATCGGACGCCGCCGGCGGACTATTGAACGCTTCCACCTCGGCGCGCTGCCGGCTCACGCGCCCGGTCGCCGAGTCCGTCACGGCGACGTCGATAGCGTAGCGGCCGGGATGCGCCGCAAACGTGAAGTGCTCCACCGCCGAGCCGCGCGCGACACTCAGCATCCGCGTCGGCACGCTCTGGGTCCACGACTGGGCCAGCAGCTCGAGTCCCGCCGTGTCCCGCACCGTGACGGCGAACCGGTACGCCGCCGCGCCACCAGGGCCGGGCGTGATCGGATCGAGCAGCGCGAACGGCACCCGGAAAAACCCGTCGAACAGCGTCTGCGAGCCCGTGGCGCGGTAGAACCGCGCCATCTGCAACTCCGGCCTGGGCCCATCCTGTGACTGCGGGACCGCACCCACGGCAAGCGCCGTGAGTGCAGCCGCCGCCGGCAACGTTCTCATCGACCTGTGTAAGCCACTCCCTCTACCAGCCCACCGCGAAGCTGAGGAAGTTGGTCCCTCCGAGCGGACCGAGGTTCCGGTACGCGTAATCGAACCCGACGTGCAGATTGCCGCGGGTATAGCCAAGCCCGCCGCCCAGAGCGACCCCGTCGGCCGTGAAGCTGCCGCTCGCGATCGACGTGGTGAGCCCACCGAGGTTGACGTCGTTGACGTTGTTGTCGGGGTTGATGGTGTAGCTCCCCCGTGCCGCAAGCGAGAACCCGCTGTTACCGATGTTCGTGACCGCCCACTCGAGGCCCATACCGGCGCCTGGCTTGGTGTTGTTCGGCTGGTTGAACTCGGACAACGCGGTCACGCGGTTGATGCCCTGGTTAACGAGGTCGAGCGCGACGCTCACCCGGAACAGCACCGGCAGCGTCCACCCCGAGGTCCGCAGGCGCGACGGCTGGTTCTCCTGCGGGATCTGCGGCGTGCCGAGCGGCGGGTCGCGCACCACGCCGACGTCGAGGGCGGCGCCGTCGTGCTTGAGCGACGACCCCAGGTTCTGGAGGACGAACGCGGCCCGAATCGGCCGCGACCCGACCGACGCATGGAAGCTCGTGCCGAAGTCCACGGCAAAGGCCGAGGCGCTGGTTTGGCCCAGCCCGTCGCTGATGAATTTGGCCGTGAAGCCCGCCGCGAAACGATCCGAGAAGTTCTGGCCATAGGTGAAGCCGACGTAGGTCTCCGACACGGAATACGTCCGGCCGTCACCGTCGGGATTGTCGATCGTGTAGACCGGCTGGTCCCCGAAGCCGAAGGTGCCGAGGCTCACGCCGATCGAGCGCACCCCACCCGCCATCGGGAACGCGATGCCGGCCCAGCTGTACTTGGTGTCCGCCACGTACTTGTACGACGAGAACATGGCGCCGGGACGGGCGAGCTGCGCGAGCCCTGCCGGGTTGTAATACATGGCCGTCAGATCGGTGGACAGGGCGGCGAAGGCGCCGCCCAGAGCCGCGCCCCGGGCGCCGGCCCCGAGGAGGAGGAACTCCCCGGAACTGCCACCGTAGGGGGTGTTATCGACGCTGCCCGCGACCTGCGCGGTAGCCGGAACGGCAATCACCATCGCGACCGCGATCGCGCTGAGCCGGCGAGAAAGCAAGTTGATCATGGCGATCTCCTCAAGGCGCGAAGTTGACGACGGTGAACCGACCGATCTTCGACTTCCCATCCGGCGTTTCGATGTGATAGAAGTACACGCCGGACGCCACGAACTGGTTGTTGCGGTTACGGAGGTTCCACGTCGTCTCGCCTCCGCCGGTCGCATCGTCCTGAATCAGTACCCTCACCAACACGCCGCTCACCGAGTAGATCCGCACGATGGCGCGCGACGGCATGTTCACGAACTTCAATACCTTGGTGTTCTGCGTGAACTCGAGTGCGTTGGTGACGTAGTACGGATCCGGCACCGTGTGCACGCGATCGAGCGCCGCTTGGCTGGTGGCTGTGGGATCGAACGTCGCGCCCTGGTATGCCACCTGCACGCGCAGGCCCGGTACCGCCGGCGGGCGGACGCCGGGCTCAAAGGTGAAGGTGCCCGGATCCCCGACCACCGCCCCCGAGTAGAAGCGGCAGAACCAGGTCGTCCCGGTGGCCGGCAGCGCCGCCATCTGCATCACGAAAAAGTGCCCGTTCAGGTAGAGGATGAACCCTGATTGGGCGGGGTTCACGGCCTTGGCGGAGTCGCTCGTCAGCTTCACGCTGTTGGCGAACAGGGACGACTGGAACACCACCGGGCTCAACCGGGCGTGGCTCTGCAGCACGGCGGGCGACTGCGCCGCCCCGCCGCAGCGGGTGATGAACGCCGGAATCGGAGCCACGCAGTACGCGTCGGTCCAGGTGAGCAATGTGCTCGTATCCGGCACCGTCGCCATGTTGGTGCCACCGAGGATGAACGACGAGTCGTTCAGAATGCCCCACGAGGCCCGCACCTTGGTGCTAAACGGCACCGGGACCTGGTGGGTCATGTCGAACACCGAGTCGATCGCCCCGTTAGCGCCCCATTTGACCTTGATGTCGGCCGCGCGGGCCACGGTGGTCGTGACGCCCTCGAGGCTGCGGGGCGGATTGTTCTGCACCGTCAAGTACGAGTTCTCGTGGAAGATGCCCACGCCGGGGATCGAGCCGGCATTGCGGCTCAGGTCCGCCTGGACGCAGGTCCCGGAGGCCGGGTGACACTGCAAGCCGTTCGGGTCGTCGGTGTTCTCGTTCGTGCCGCCGGTCCACCAACGCGGGCCGTTATACGAGGAGCTGCCCGGCAGGCCGTTGGCGTCGCCGCGGCCCCATGTCGTCAGGCGGAACATGTTGGGCGCGTGCAACGTCAGCGAGCCGTAGATCACGTACGTCGCATCGCCACCGTAGCGCGTCGACTTGGACTGCGTGATCGTGGTCGCGGGGAAGGTCGCGCCCTGGCTGGTCGGCTCATCGCCGAAGTCGCCAAAGCCGTCGTCGATCGAGAGCGGCACAACGAGCGACAGCGCCGCACCCGCGCCCTGCGCCCGCATATAGTAGGTCGACCCCTGGCCGCTGTTCAGCACAGCGCCCGGAAGCACCGAGTCGATCGTCAGTGTCACGCTGCCGTCCGCCAGCACTTCCGGCAGGAAGGCGGCGAGACCGAGCGTCACGCCATCGGTTGGCTGGGGCCCGGCGGAGAACCTCCCGGTGGCAGCGTTGATCGTCGGCGCCGAGCCGGCGGGAAGCGGCTGGCCGTTGGCGCCGAGCAGCGCCACCGGTTGCAGCACGCCGGCGGTCTGCTGGCCCGAGGCCACGCGCGGCGTCACCGCCTTCGTGACACGCGGCGACTCGAGGGAGCTCGGACCGGACACGACGGAGTTCACGTCGAACGCCGTGACCGCGTAGAAATACTGGAACGAGTTGCGCACGTTGGCGTCGGTGAAGGCGAACGGTACGCCGCCGTTGCTGAGCTTGGGGCACACGACCCCGGCGCACGCGGCCGGGCCGCCGGTCACCGCCGTGTCGGCCTTGAGGATGAACACGTTCCCGTCGGCGAGCTGCACCCGTCCGCCGGGCGGGATCTGAATCACGTTGCCGACCAGGTCGTGGTCAGTACTGTTCACGTACGGCGCAGCGGTCGAGAACGTCACCGGGCAGTCGGCACCCGGTGGCTCTTGGTTGAACCCTAGTTCCGGCGCGCACTGGCTCAACCCATCGCCGTTTCGGTCACCCGAGTAGTCGAACCCGCCCGTGAAGTCCGTGATCGTCGTCCCGGCGTAGTCGACCTGGGCGATCAGCTCCAACTGGCCGGCGGTGCGACCGCGATAGACGCGGTACCCCTCAACGTCGAACTGCCGGAAGTTGGGGTCGTACAGCGGATTCGGGGTCGGGTTGCCAGCCGTGTCGACCACGGTCGGCTGGCTCGCCACCGCGAAATACGGATCACCGGTGGCCTCGGAGGCGGTCTTCTGCCACACCACCGTGACCTTGTTGTCGCCCGGCACCAGGAAGAACTGCGGCGCCTCGGGCGCGAACGGCAGTAGGAACTTGTTGTCGAACACCGCCTGGGCCACCAGCGCCTTGTTCAGCAGGGAGCGGGGCGCCGTGACCACTTCGTTCTGCTCGATGCGCTGGTTGTTGTTGCGATCGCTGTCGCTCACCCACCCCATGACGCGCTCGATCGGACGCACCTTCGAGGGGTCGGCGAAGATCGAGTCGCCCGTCGCGGGGACTCCCGGCGGGTTCGGCGAGCCGACGCCGGGGGACAGCGCCTGCAACGGCGCGGCCAGCGGCGCGGCCTGCACGTACGCCACCACGATCGTGCGCGCCTCGCCCGGCGGCAGGCTGAACGGACCCGAGGATTCGAAGAAGCGGGCGTCCGCCGGGAACTGGGCGAGGAAGCAGAGCCGCAACGCACGAGCGATCGTGGGATCGGTGTTCGAGTTGCACGGGAAGTCGGTGGGACCGAGGTAGCCCGACAGGTAGCGGTACAGCTGCCGCACGCCCGTGGGGTCCGGGAAGCCCGTACCGCTCGACGGATTCGAGAATGTCGAGAACATCGTGAGCCCGACCTGATTGCCGGGCGACGACTCGGGGCTCCGCAAGTACTTCACCCCGACGAATCCGGGCCCCGCGTAAAACGGCGCGCCGAAGATGTCGGGCGGGAACTGCCAGCCGACTTCCGGCAGAAAGTCGCCGGCGTATTCGAGACCCATGTTGAAGGGCAGCACGGCCGTGCCGAAATTGGAGCTGAACACGGCCACGTCGGCGTCCATCGTGAAGGCCGAGTACATCGAGCTGATCGTGTAGCCCGTGTCCGGAATCTGCAGGCCGGGGTATTTCTGTTCGTTCAGGTTCTGGAACTGGTCGCCGATGGCCCCGATCTCCGCCTGCAGGGCGGGGTTGATGGTCGGGTTGTTGTATTTGCCCGAGGCCGAACGCGCGGTGACGTTATAGAACGTGAAGATAAAGTAGAGGATGTCTTCGTTGCCGGTCGGGTAGTTCCAGGCGAGGGAGCGCTGGTCGATCACGATCCCCATGGGGTGCGTGCGGCCGCTGGTCAACGCCGGATCGCCTTCCCATTCCCGGACCCACGAATCGCCCTGCGACGCCGACTTGCGGCCGATCAGCACGCGATCGAACAGCGTGGTGTCGCGGATGTACGCGCCGTTGGGCCAACTCGCGGCGTCCTGAGCGTTCAGGGAGTTGTAGATCAGGCTGAGCCCGTCGCCGTGCTCCCCCCCGCCGCTGGTGTTGACGAAGTACGCGCCGATCGTGTCGCCCGCCCACGCGAACCCGGCGTTCGTGGGAATCACGCCGGCGAGCTGGATGCCCGATTGAAAGATGTACTGATCCGGGGTGCCCTTGGGCCAGAAGCCGCCGCCACCCACCGGTGAGCCCGCGAACGCCACACATACCTGCCCGGTGTTGGCGAGACCGCACACCTGGCGGTTCACGTCGAGGAGCAGGCCGGCGGCGGCGAACAGGTTGGTGGCGCGCGGCCGCCGCGGCTGGTTCGGCAGCGGCCGGGCCGCTGCGGCAGGCACGTCGATCGTGGCGGTGAGGAGGGCCAGCAACACGGCGCGTCCCGCCGCTCGAGTAAACCAGGTTGAACGCATAATCATCCCCTCAGATTGAAAGGCTGAAAGGCGGGCGGCGCCGGCCCAACCCGACGCCACCCGCCGTCTCCGTTTAGAAGTTCAGCTCGAAACCCAGCCGGATGTGACGCGGCTGACCATTGAACTGCTCCGGCCCGAAGAACGCGCGATAGAACGCATTCAACGCGGTCGTCTGCTCGGCCAGCGTGTAGGTCCCGTCGCCGTTCCCGAACCGGGCTTCCACGCGCCGCAGCGACTCGCAGTTGACGGGCTTGCCCCAACTGGAGCAGGGCAGGTTCAGATTGATGTCCGTCGCGCTGCCGCTCACCATCGCGCCGGCGTTGCTGGCTTCCAAAACCATGCCGTCGAACTCCGAGGACAGCATGTCGTTCTTGTGCTTGGCGTTGACCACATCGCCGGTTTCGGCGTACGCCCCGACGATGTTGCGGAAGTTCAGCACGTTCCGCATATCCGCGTAGGCGGTGATGTCCATCGTGCCGATGCGGAACCCCTTGTTGAACCGCAGGTCGATGTTCTTGGTCCAGGGCAGCACCGAGTTATTCAGGTTCTCGGCCGCGCGCCCGCCCAATCCGAACCGCAGGAACGGCACGGTCTGGCCGTCGCCGTTATTGACGAGCCGCGTGTAGGGAAGACCGCTCAAGACGCGGAACGAAGCGAAGATGCTCACGTTGCGGCCGATCGCGCCGAGCGTGGTGCCTTTCTTCCAGTCACCGGGCAGCGACAGCGCCACCGACCCGACAATGTTATGCGTCCGGTCATTGTCGGTGCGCTGCGCCTGCTCCGGCGGCAGCGTCCGGTCCCCGGTGAGCCCCGAGACCTGGCGGGCGAACGTGTTCAGGTACGTGGTCGGATCTGATCCCGTGCCCTTCGCGACCTGGAAGGTGTACGCCACCTGGGTGTTCAAGTAGGTGCCCACACGCCAGTCGAACTTCATGTCCACGCCGCGGGAGTTTCCGAAATCGAGATTCGTCAGCACGTTGGCGTTGAGCGTGTCGGTCGGGCTGCGCGGGTCGACGAACGGCAGGATCCGGTAGGCCAGATCGGACACCTTGTCCTTGTTGTACGCCGACACGTCCAGCACGAGATCCTGACTGAACGCGTGCCGCACGCCGAACTCGAACAGGATCGACTTGCCGAAGTCCACGTCCCGCCCGAACGTGTCGTTCGTGTTGGTGAACGAGAAATCGTTGTTGATGCCCGACCCCAACGTATTGAAGTCCGGCGTCTGCACCTGGTGGGAGTACGACAGCCGGAAGCCCGTCGCCTCAGTCACCGGGAACGACACGCGCAAGCGCGGCGAGATCGTGTGGTGCCCGATCGAGGGCACGAAAATGTTCGTGTCGGCGAGCATCTGCGCGTACACCGCGTCGTCCGTCGCCGCCGCTGGGTTCCAGCCGGGATGGGTGAAGATGCGGCCCGGGGTGCGCGGGAACAGCGTGTGGCTGTTGTAGTAGTCGTAGCGCAGCCCGAACTCCATGACCACGTCGCCGAGGTCGAGGCGGTCCGACGCAAACAGGCCGTACACGTCGGGCTTCACCACGTAGGCGTCCATGAAGATCTGGCGGATCAGGCTGGAGCTCCAGTAGGACAGGTTGACCTTCTTCAGGTCGCCGCCCAGCGTGAAGCGGTGAAACCGGTTCGCCTGCCAGTCCACCACCATTCGGGCGTTGTAGCGGCTCTCGGACAGCAGCGTGGCCCCGGCATTAAAGCCCCCCGTGAACCAATTGCCGGTCTGGAGGCCGTAGGGGTTCGCCCGATTGCCCTGCGCGTTTTCGAGCGGCTCGTCCAGCAACGGCGTGCGCAGTCCCGAATTGCTGCGGATGTTGCGGATGATGTCGTCGGTGATCGGATCGGGGAACCCGCTCAGGCCCGCGAACTGCAGCGTGCCGAGATAGATGCCCATGTCCGGGGAGCGCGTGCCCACTTCGGTCGCCGGATCGAGCGGCGCGGCGACGGACCGGTCCTTTGCATATGAAAGATTCAGGTTGAGGGACAGGGCCCGTTCCGCGGAGCGGGATACCTGGTGCACCCAGTTGAGGACGGCCAGGCGCGACCAGTCGTGCACGCCGCCGAACAGCGCGGGGTCCGCGATCGTCGTGCCGGGGAACGTGCGGCGCTGGTTGCCCGACGCGAGTCCCGTGAGGGCGACGCTCGAGCCCGAGCCGTAGCTGTACTGCAGCTTGCCCTGGAGCTGGATAAAGCTGGTCCAGTCCATCGGCCGCCGACGGCCCTGGCAGGCGAACCCGTAGTTGTCATGGATCGCCTGCGCCATGGCGTTGGCGCTGGAGCCGGTCTCGCCGCACTGGCCGCTATACTGCACGAACCGCGGCAGCGGGGTCGTCGTGACGCCCGTGCCCGTGGTGGTGGTAACGACCTGATCGACGCCGCCCATGACGTAGTAAGGCACATCTTCGAAGCCGGCGCCGCGGAAGCGAGACTCCTGGCCTGACACGACGCCCGAGCCGAACCACGTCAGGTTGGCGATCTTCGGGACTGGGCCGCCGAGCGAGCCTTCCATGCGATTGTAGCCCACGCTGATGCCGTCACCGAACGGCCCGTCGCTCTCGTACGACCCCGAACCGGCAAGCTTCTCGCCGCCCGCCTTGGTGGTGAAGGAGATCACGCCTGACTGCGCGTCCGAGAACTCGACACCGATCGCGCCGGTCGTGACGGACGCCTCCTCCAGCGCGTTGGTCCCGATGGTGATGCCCTGCGCACCGCTCTGCGACTGCCGCACCGGCGCGCCATCGATGTAGACGTTCGCCTCGCCGGGACGGCCGCCGCGGATCGACACGCCGTTGGTGGCGCCCGACTCCACGACGCCCGGGCTCAGCGATACGACCTGACGCACATCGTCCACCGGCAGGCTGCCGACCCGGTCGCCGCCGACGATGAACTTCGACGTCACCTGGTCGCGCGGCACGATCGGATTCGCCGCCGCCGTCACGGTCACGCCGGTCAGCACGACCGCCGACGATTGCATCTTCACGTCGACCGTCGCCGTCTGCCCGCCCTGCACGCGGACGTTGCGCACTTCGGCGGGCGCGTAGCCGATGAACTGGCCGCGCACCGTGTACGTCCCGACGGGCACGTTATTGATGAAGTAGTAGCCCTTGGTATCGCTGATGGCGCCGAACGACGTCCCCACGATGAAGACCTGGGAGTTCGCGATCGGCACGCCAGCCTGGTCCGACACCGTACCTTCGATCTTCCCCGTAGTCTGCTGCGCCACGAGCGGCGACGTCGCGATCACCAGTGCGATCGCGAACCCGCCACTCAGCGCGAGGAAGCGACCGAAAGCGCTCCGCACACGATGAGTCATGGGATCTAGTCCTCCAAAGACGTGAATGCGCGTGGACGAGCGAACGAAAATGAAGTCGACACGCCACCTCCTTCGGTGAGTACGAACCCGACGGCTGAACCCATTGCTATTTCGGTAAGCTGCGCCGCCGCCACAGACACGTCAAGGCGAAGTCACGTCAACGTCTAGGGCGCTGCTGTCCACCCAAAAGGACAGGGGGGCGGTGCAACGGCGGCGATAATGCAGCCTCACGGGGGGACCCGCAAGACCCCCCGCCCAGGCCCTCAAACGAGCAGCAGGTCGGTCTGGGGCGTTCCCGGGGTTACTTCCGGTCCGGTTTCGTCCAAGTAGACGTTGATCTCGCTGCGCATCCCGAATCGCGCGGCGAGGTAAATCCCCGGCTCGACTGAGAAGCCGATGCCGGCGAGCAGCGTACGGTCATCCGCGGTCTCAAAGTTGTCGAGGTGGGGCCCCGAGCCGTGCAGGTCCCGGTCGATCGAGTGGCCGGTGCGGTGCATGAAAAATTCGCCATATCCGGCCTCCGTTATTACGCCGCGCGCCGCATCATCGAGCTCGGCGCCCGTCACCGGGACTCGTCCCCAACGCTCCCGCAAGCGCGCAACCGCCGCGTCGCGCGCCGCGCGTACCGTCTCCCACACCCGTCGCACCTCGGCTTCCGGAGCGCGGCCGGCGAACCCCATCCACGTCTGGTCGGCGAACACGGTCCCCTGCGCCGGCCCCGCCCACAGATCGAGCAGCAGCACGTCGCCGGAAGCGAGCCGGCGATCGGCCCCCTCGCGTGGCTCGTAATGCGGGTTGGCCGAGTTGGCCTGGAATCCGACGATCGGAGGGTGGTCGGTGACGAGCCCGGCGCGGGCAAAGGCCTCCATCACGCGCCGTTGTACCGTCGTCTCGCGGACCTCGGATCCGCGGGCCAGCTCCGCCCCCGCCCAGCGCAGCGCCTCCTGCGCGATGCCGGCCAGCGCCTCGGCCGCGCGCCGGTGCCCCACCAGTTCCTGCGCCGACCAGCGCGCCGCGAAGCGGGTGACGAGCGGCGCGGACGGCACGACTCGCGCGCCGAACCCCTCGAGCAGCTGCACCACGCCGTGGGGGACGCGATCGAGGTACGGGACCCCGTCGCGCGGCGACACCTCCATCGCCAGCGTCTTGCCCGCAACGACCGGCCCCAGCACCGCGTGCAGCTCGCGCCAAGCGGCATAGGGGCGAACGTCGCCGGGGAAGCCGTCAAAGGATGCAAGCTCGATGCGGTGGGCGACGGCCAACGGCCGCCCCGAACGCGGAAGGAGAACGAAGAAGCGGCGCGTGCCCATCCCGTGCATGCCCAGCACGCGCGTCGCCACGGGGTTGAGGCCGTGAAAGTCGTACAACAGCCAGCCGTCGGCACCGAGCCCTTCCAGCGCTTTGCCGAGTGCCGCGAAGTCAAAGCCGTCCAGCAACTCGGGCCTCAGTGGTGGCGGGGATCGGGGGGCGCAGCGCGCCACTCGCACGCGGCGGCGCCGGTGGCCCGGCACGCGGTGTGAAGCATGGCGCCCTCGTAGCCGACGAGCAGCCGCAAGAGCTCGGCGAGGGCCGCACCGTAGAATCCGCAGGCCGCACCGTCGGGGGTGGCGTGAATGGCGATCGGGTCGGCCACGCGGGCGACGGGCAGGTGCCGCTCGCGCGTGAGGTCCGCGCCGAGTACGGCGTGGGCGGCGCGCCGGGCGGCGAAATGCCCGAAGAGGCGGAGCGGGGGGAAGATCCGATGCACGGCGCGGCGCGCCGCCCGCCGGCCCGCGTCGGCAAAAACGAGATCGGCGTCGGGCCGCCGACCGACGAGCCGCAACAGCGCTTCGACGTGCCCGCCGTCGACCCGCCCGTCCCGCCGGACCAGCTGCTCGTACTCGGCGAGCTGCATCGCGACCGTGGGCGAGAGCCCCAGGCGCTTCACGAGGAGTTCCTCGGCGAATTCGGTGAGCCCATCCTCGACCGGCGTGTCGAGATTCTTGACCGCCTCGAGGACGGCGAGCGGAACGATGCTGTGCACCACGGCGCGCGAAACCTAGCACCCCATTGCGTAACTCGGGAGCCCGGACGAGCCTTAGAGACCAGCGATGGCTACTCCAAACAAGACCCCACCTCCCCCACCCTCGCCCGCCCCGGTGGACGAAAAGCGGGCGGGTTTCGAACGCGAGGCGCTGGTGCACCTCGACGTGCTGTACCGCGTCGCCCTGCGTCTCACCGGCAACGCCGCCGACGCCGACGACCTCGTGCAGGAAACGATGCTCAAAGCGTACCGCGCCTGGGACCAGTACGAGAAGGGCACGAACGCCAAGGGCTGGCTCCTGACCATCCTCCGCCACGCCTTCATTAATGAATACCGCCGCCGCACCCGGCACCCCGAGAACGTGGACCTGGACACTATCGAGCCGTTCGCGGTGTTTGGGGAGGTACAGGATGACGACCCCCAGGGCGCCTTCTTCGACAAGATCGTCGACGACGAGGTGCTCCGCGAAATCGATAAGCTCCCGGAGGCGTTCCGAGAGACGCTTGTCTTGAGCGACGTCGAGGGTATGTCGTATCAGGAGATCGCGAAGATTCTCGAGATTCCGGTGGGAACCGTGAAGTCGCGGCTGTTCCGCGCCCGCAAAGTGCTGCAGGGGCGCCTGTACGACTACGCCGTCAGCCAGGGCTACATCAAGGGAACGCCGGCATGAACTGTCGTGAGTGCGTCGAGCACCTGTACGAGTTCCTCGACCGGGAAGCCACCCCGGAGCTGGAGCGCGATATCCGCCAGCACCTCGAGGAATGCCCGCCCTGCGGCGAGCAGTTCGATTTCGAGGCGGTCTACCTCAAGTTCCTCCGGGCCAGGTGCCGAACTCAGGGCGCGCCGGAAGAGCTCAAACGGCGGGTGTTGCGCGAGCTGTTCGGCGAGTGAGATGGCTGACCGCGGCGGGCGCAGCGGCAGCGCTCGCCGTGGGAACGGCGACGGTCTGGGGGATGGGATGGCGAGGCTTGTTGCTGCTCCTCGCTTTTTTCGTTTCCGGGAGTTTGTTGACACGGGGCGGTGGCCGACGCAACGCGCGCCAGGTAGTGGCGAACGGCGGCGTGGCGGCCGTGGCGGCGCTCGCCGGCAGCTGGCCGGCATTCGCCGGCGCGGTGGCGGCCGCGACCGCTGACACCTGGGCGACGGAGATCGGTGCCTTCTCGAAAACCGCCCCGCGTCTAATTACGAGCGGAGTGCCGGTCGCCCGGGGCGCCAACGGCGGTATCACACCCCTGGGAACAGGGGGGGGCGTGCTCGGGGCCGCGGTAATAGCCGGCCTGACGTGGGTGCTGGCGCCCCACCCTGGTGGGCTCGGCGTGGTGGTGGCGGTTGCCGGAGTGGCCGGCATGCTTATCGACTCGCTGCTTGGGGCCACCGTGCAGGGACCGTTTGGAGATGGAAGTTTGGGCAACGACGCCGTGAATCTCGCGACAACGCTCGCCGGGGCAGGCATCGCCGCCGCCGCCTGGCGGCTCTGCTGCTAGCATGACTCCTTGGGACGCGGCAGTCGTCGGGGCCGGTCCGGCGGGCTCCGCGACCGCGCTGCTCCTCGCCCGCGCCGGCGCCCGCGTGCTGCTGCTCGACCGCGCCCGGTTTCCCCGCGATAAGCCCTGCTCCGAGTACTTGAGTCCCGAGACGACCCGCGTGCTCGAGCGGCTCGGGGGCGGCGTGCTGGACGCCGTCGCGGCGGCGTCGCACGCGCGCCTCACCGGCATGAAAGTCGTCGCGCCCAGCGGCGCCGCGATGATCGGACGATTCGGACGATTCGGGCGGTCCGGCCACGAGCGCTTCAGCTACGCCCTGCCGCGCACGACCTTCGACACGATCCTGCGCCGCGCCGCTGAGGCCGCGGGGGCGGAGGTGCGTGAAGGGGTGAAGGTCGAGAATCTGGTGTACGATCGAGGCGCCGTGGGCGGGGTGGTCGCACGCGAAACATATCGGGCCCGCGTCGTGATTGGCGCCGACGGGCTGCGCTCGGTGGTAGCGCGGCGGCTCGGCGGCATACGCACCTCCCCGCCCCGGCGCTTCGCCTTCACGGCGCACGTCTCGGACGTCGCGGGCGTGACGGACATCGGCGAAATGCATATCGGGCGAACGGGCTACGTCGGGCTGGGCCCGATCGGTGACGGCGTCACGACCGTCGCGCTCGTGGTGCCCGCCAGGAACCTGAAAGAACGCCCGGATTTTTTTGATGCGCTCAATCGCTTTCCGGGTTTGGCGGGCCGCTTCGATCCTCGTCGCCTGGAGCGGGCAGTACTTGCGACCGGCCCCTTCGCCCAGTGGTCGCACCGGTCAGTTGCACCAGGTGGTGGAGCGTTGCTCGTTGGTGATGCGGCCGACTTCTTCGATCCGTTCACGGGACAGGGGATCTACAGCGCGCTGCGCGGCGCCGAGCTCGCCGCGGCGGCGGTAATCGACACGCTCACTACCGGTGCAAGCCTGGGAGCCTACGCGCGCGCCCGCCGGCGCGAGTTCACCGGCAAATGGCTGCTCGAGCGGGTCATCGCGCTGGGCATCGGCTGGCCGGCGCTCGCCGAGCGAGTCGTGGGGCGGCTGGCGCGCCGCTCCGATCTCGCGGATCTTCTGGTCCGCGCGACCGGGAACTGCGTGCCGGCCCGCAGCGTCCTGGCTCCCCACGTTCTCGCCCGCCTCCTCTGGTGACGATGCACGGCGTCGAACCCCCGCTTTTCCGCCAACTGCTCGGACGCTTCGCCACCGGCGTCACGGTGCTCACGACCCGGGCCCCCGGTGAGGGGGGGCGGGGAGGTGAGCCAATCGGAATGACCGCAAGCTCGGTCGCGTCGGTGTCCCTCGACCCGCCTCTCGTGCTCGTGTCGGTGGACCGCCGCCATGACATGCACGCCGCGCTGGAACACGCGTCGCACTTCGTGTTGAACGTCCTCGCCGCGGACCAGGAAGCACTGTCGCGTCGCTTCGCCGCCGACCAGCCGAACCGCTTCAGCGGCGTCGGATTCCACCCGAACAAGCAGGGGATCGCGGTGCTGGACGGCGTGGTCGCGCACATCGAGTGTGAGAAGCAGACGGTGATTCCGGCGGGCGATCACACGGTGTTCGTGGGCCTGGTCGTGGGGGGGAACGTCACCGACGGACGCCCGCTCCTGTATTACCGCGGTGGGTATGCGGGCCTGCGGGAGTGAACCCCGGGGCATGGCACCGGGGTCGGCCAACCCTGGGTAGCCCGATGCGAACCATTGATCGGAACTACGTGCGTGCGTCCCTTGAGCGGGTCTTCACGACGGCGAGCGAGGTCGAACGTTGGCCCGCATTACTGCCTCACTACCGCTGGGTGCGGCGCCTCGAGGGAAACCTGGTCGAGATGGCGGCGTGGCGGCCGTTCGGACCGCTCAGGTATCCCACCTGGTGGGTCTCGGAGATGACACTCGATCGGGCCGGCGGCGAAATCCGGTATCGCCACGTCCGGGGTATCACGCGAGGCATGGAAGTCGTCTGGCGACTCCTGCGGGAGGGTGACGGAGTGGCGGTCGAGATCGTACACACCTGGGCGGGGCCGCGGTGGCCGTTCATCGGGCGTTTGGCCGCGGACCTCGTGATCGGCCCGGTCTTCATTCACGGCATCGCGTCGCGCACGCTCGCCGGGATCAAACGCGCAGTGGAAAGCGCCGCGTGATCGCGCCACGACGGGTCGTGATCACCGGCGTCGGCGCCGTGACGCCGATCGGCACCGCGGCGGCTGGCCTTTGGGCGGGTCTCGAGGCGCGCGCCTCCGCCGTGCGCGAGATCACCCGCTTCGACCCGACGCCCTTCCGGAGTCACATCGCGGCCGAGATTCCGGACTTCCGCCCTCAGGATCACCTGGACGCGAGGCGCGCGCGCCGGCTCGACCGGTTTTCACAACTCGCCGTAGCCAGTGCCCGACTGGCGCTGGCGGACGCGGAGCTCGAGCCGGCGCGGGAAGACCGCGATCGCATCGGCGCGATGATGGGGTCGGCGCTGGGCGGCGTGGCGTACGCCGAGGCACAGGTCCCGAAGTATCTCGCCGAGGGCCCGCGCGGGCTGGATGCCGGGCTGGCGTTGGCGGTGTTCGCCGGCGCGGCGAGCTGCAACATCGCAATCGAGTTCGGCTTCACGGGCCCGAACGCGACGAATGCGATGAGCTGCGCGTCGGGGACGATCGCAGTGGGCGAAGCATTCCACGTCGTGCGGGACGGCCGCGCCGACGTGATGTTCGCGGGCGGGGCCGAGGCACCGCTCGCACCACTCACCTTCGCGGCCTTCAGCAACATCCGCGCGATGAGTACGCGCAACGACGACCCGGCGCACGCGTCGCGACCGTTCGACGCCGGGCGCGACGGGTTCGTCATGGGTGAGGGGGCCGCCGTGTTGGTGCTGGAGGAGCGCGGCCGCGCCCTGGCGCGCGGCGCGCGCATCTACGCGGAGGTGGTGGGCCACGCGTACACGAACGACGCCTATCACATGACGGCGCCGCGACCCGACGGACGGCAGGCGGCCCGCGCGATGCGGCTCGCGCTCGCCGACGGCGACGTCGCCCCGCCGGAGGTCGGCTACATCAACGCGCACGGTTCCTCCACACCGCTCAACGACACGACTGAGACGGCGGCGATCAAGCAGGTGTTCGGGGAGCACGCCTATCGCCTGACGCTGAGCGGCACGAAGGGCTATTACGGTCACGCGCTCGGGGCGAGCGGCGCGATCGAGGCGGCGATCTGTGCCCTGGCGCTGGCCCGGGCGTGGCTGCCCCCGACGCTCAATCTGGAACATCCCGATCCTGCGTGCGACCTGGACTGCCTCCCAGGGGATGGCCGGCCGGCGCGGCCCGCAGCGGTGGTGTCGAACTCGTTCGGGTTCGGGGGGATCAACGCCTCGCTGGTGTTGCGGCCCGACACCGGCGACCGGTAGATTGGCCCCGCCATCACTCATCGGAGCTGACTCGTGAATCTCAAGGCCCTGCGCCCGCTCGTCGCCGAATTCATCGGGACCGCGCTCTTCGTCTTCCTCGGCGCCGGCAGCATCGTCGCCAACGCCGCCTCCGGAAACGCCCTCGGTGCGGTCGGGACCGCCCTCGCCCACGGCGTCGGCATGGCGGTGATCGTCACGATGACGATGTCCATCTCGGGGGGGCACATCAACCCGGCGGTCAGCGTATCGCTGTGGCTGGCGCAGAAGATCGACGGCCCCACCCTGGGCCGGTACGTCCTGGCCCAGCTGCTCGGCGCCGTGGTGGGCGCACTGCTCATCAAGGGTCTCTTCCCGCCGGCGGCGGTGCGGATCACCTCGATCGGCACGCCGCAGCTCGCGGGCCAAGTCGGATTGTTCGAGGGGATCGGGATCGAAGCGCTGCTCACCTTCTTCCTCGTGAGCGCGGTATTCGGGACTGCCGTATCGCCGCAGGCGCCCAAGGTGGGGGGATTCGGCATCGGCCTGGCGATCTTCGTGTGCGCCCTGGTGGGCGGTGCGCTGACGGGAGCCGCCATGAATCCGGCGCGCGCGCTCGGCCCGGCGCTGGTCGCCTGGGAGTGGCACGGTCAGGCAGTGTACTGGATCGGACCGCTGCTGGGCGCGACGGTGGCGGGGGCGGTCTGGAAGTTCGTCCTGCTGCCGCGCGACGCCACCGACATCGGGTGAACGGCACCGTAGGGGCACGGCATTGCCGTGCCCCTACAATTGTTCGGCCGCGACCGGCGCGAAGTACGTGAGGATGATGTCCGCGCCGGCGCGCCGAATGGCCGTCAACGATTCCCACATCGCCCGCGTCTCGTCGAGCATGACGCGCTCCGCCGCCGCTTTGATCATCGCGTACTCGCCGCTCACTTGATACGCGGCGAGCGGGGAGCCGAACTCCTCGCGGGCGCGGCGAATCAGGTCGAGGCAGGGCCCCGCAGGCTTCACCATCACGATGTCCGCGCCCTCGTCCAGATCGAGCGCGATTTCCTTCATTGCTTCGTCGCCGTTCGCCGCCGCCATCTGATACGTCTGCCGGTCGCCGAACTGCGGGGTCGACCCCGCGGCTTCGCGGAAGGGCCCGTAGAACGCCGAGGCCAGCTTGGCGGCGTACGACATAATCGGCAGGTGACTGAACCCGGCCGCGTCGAGAGCCTTACGGATTCCGGCCACGCGCCCGTCCATCATGTCGCTCGGCGCCACCAGGTCCACCCCGGCACGCGCCTGCGTGACCGCCACCTTGCCGAGCAGATACACCGACGTGTCGTTGTCCACGTCGCCGTCCCGGATCACGCCGCAGTGGCCGTGATCGGTATACTCGCAGAGGCAGACATCCCCGATTACGAGCAGGTCCGGCACTGCCTGCTTCACCGCGCGAACCGCCTGCTGCACGATCCCCTGCTCGTCGTACGCCTCCGAGCCCGTCGCGTCCTTCGCGGCCGGAATGCCGAACAGGATGATCCCACCGAGGCCGAGCCGCGCCGCGCGCTCGGCGTCCTTGACCACCTCGTCGACGGAGACCTGATCCACGCCCGGCATCGCCGCCACGGGGCGCCGCAGGCCATCGCCATGCGTCACGAACAGCGGCCACACCAGCTGGGAAGGGACGAGGTGCGTCTCCTGCACCAGGCGGCGCAGGGCCGGCGTGCGCCGCAGGCGCCGCATACGGCGGATGGGAAATGAGGCAGGGCTCATCGGGCGAGTAAACTCGCCGCGCCGTCGGCCTCGAGCAAGCGGGCCACGGCCTCGCCGGCCGCCTCGGGCCGCGCCGGATCGATCTCGGCCGACGCGGTGTGCTGGACGGCGCCGTCCGCGGCGGTCACACGACCGAACAGACGCTGCCCGTCGACCCAGGCCGCCACGGGCGCCTGGCAACCACCGCCCAACGCCGACAGCACAGCCCGCTCGGCGGCGACGGCCGACGCGCTGGCCGCGTCGCCGAGTGGACGCAGCGCGTCGCGCGTGGCGCGATCATCCGCGCGGATCTCGAGCCCCAGGGCGCCCTGGCCGGGCGCCGGCATCAGCTCGAGGGGATCGATCGGCGTCGCGCGCGCGGCGAGCGACAAGCGCTCCAACCCGGCGAGGGCGAGCAGCGCGGCGTCGCACCCGTCGCCCGTCTCGACCTTACGGACGCGCGTCGGCACGTTCCCGCGGAGCGACACCACCTGGAGATCGGACCGCAGGTAGCGCAGCTGCGTGACGCGGCGCAGGCTGGACGTGCCGACGCGCGTGCCGGGAGGCAGGGCGCCGAGGCTGGTCCCTCCCACCAGGGCGTCCCTGGGATCGTGCCGCTGCGGCACTGCGGCCAACGCGAGACCAGCGGGGAGTTGGGTCGGGAGATCCTTGAGGGAATGGACCGCGACGTCGATGCGGCCAGCCAGCAGCGCGTCTTCGATCTCCTTGGTGAAGAACCCCTTCCCCTCGAGCTCGTGCAGCGGGCGATCGACCTCGGCATCACCGCGCGTCTTGATCACGACGATTTCCGCCGCGACTCCTCGCGTCGAGAGTCGATCGCGCACCCACTCCGCCTGCCATTGCGCGAGGCGGCTCCCCCGCGTGCCAAGCTTCACGCGAACCGCCGCACGAGCGCGTCCACGAGGCCCGGCACGGTGTGGGGCGCCGCTTCGAGCACGTCGCTCAGGCCGAGCTCGCGGGCCGTGCCCGCGGTCACGGGCCCGATCACCGCGGCGGCGAACCGGCTCGACGTCGCGGCGCTGCGGCCCACGAGGTCGACGAAGCAACGCACCGTGGAAGAGGACGTGAACGTCACCGCATCGATCCGGCCGTCCCGCAGCTCGACGGCGAGCTCGGTCAAGTCGGTCGCCGCCGGGACGGTGCGATAGACGGGCACGACCTCGACGATCGCGCCGTGCGCCCGGAGCCCCGCGGGCAGAGCGTCGCGGGCATCCTGGGCGCTCGGGATGAGCACGCGGCTCCCCGCCAGGCCGCCCCGTGCCACGAGCGCCTCGGCCAGGGCTTCGCCCACGAACTCGTCGGGGACGAGGGCGGGCGCCACGCCACGCTCGCTGAGCGCGTCTCCGGTCGCGGTGCCGATTGCCGCCACCGTCGTGGTCGCGAAGGCCCGCGGCCCGAGGCCCCAGGCAAGCAGCCGGTCGAAGACGATCTGGACGGCGTTCTGGCTCGTGAACACGACCCAGCGATAGGCGGAGAGACCAGCGAGCGCGGCGCGCAGCGGGCCGAGCTGCGACAGCGGCTCGATGCGGATCACGGGAGCGACCACGACTGCGGCGCCGTGGGCTTCGAGGGCCCGCGCGAGATCGCCCGCCTGCTCCCGCGCGCGGGTGATCACGATGCGGCGCCCTTCCAGTGCCCGTCTCATGCGCCGTTGCAATCTCACCGCGGCTGCATTCATTATCAAGCAATGCTCCGGTCTCTGCGCGCCGCGCTCGCTCGGTTCTGCGTGCGCCGCGCTGCCGCGTGTCAACGACACGCCCCTGGGCGCGCCGTGGCCTGGCTGCGCCTCGCGTGTACCCTCACGCCCACCTTCGGCGAGGCCTACGCCGCCCTGGTCCATTTGTCGCGGGCCCGCGAGGATCGTTGGGGCGCCGTCGACGCGGCGCGTGAGGCCAGTGTGCGGTTCCCCGACAACGCCGACGCCTGGATGCTGTTAGGCGAAGCGCTGCAGATGGTGTTCCGGCAGCAGGAAGCCCTGGGGGCGTTCGAGCAGGCGCTCGCGCTGGAGGAGCGCGCCGACGCGGCGCTGGCGGCTGGGGAGTTGTACCGCCGGGCGGGCCAGTACGCCGACGCGGCGGCGCGGTTCGCCCGCGCCTACGCCGCCGGGGGCGGCGCGGAGGCGCTGTGGCACAACGCGCAGGCGCTGTTTCAGGCGGGCGATCACGGCGCGGCAGAGGAGGCGCTGAACCTGTGGGCGACGCAGGTGCCAAACGGGCACGAGCGGCTCCCGGAGGCGCGAGCCCAACTCCGGACTAAGGCTTGAGCGTGCGCCGGTAGAGGAACACCGCGTAGGCGAGCAGGATGACCGCAGTGATGCAGTACGCGGCGACCATGTAGGGCGTGTTCTCAGGCATGCTGGGCCTCCTCGCGCAACAACGAGAGCGCATAGCGCTGCATCACGAACCCCACATACAGCATGGTGAACACACCGAACGACAAGAGGAAAGTGACGAGCATCTCGGCGGGGAGCGACGGCGGGCCGGGTTTCAGGATGATGGGCTGCGGGTGCAGCGTCCGGAACATGATGACGCTGAGGTGCACGAACGGCACGAGACACGCTCCACAGATCCCCAGGACCGCCGCGTAGCGCGCCCGCAGGCCGGCGTCGGTGACGGCCCCGCGCAGCAGCAGATACCCCACGTACATGAGGAAGAGGAGCAGCGTGAGCGTGAGGCGCGCGTCCCACGTCCACCACGTCCCCCAGATCGGCTTGCCCCAGATCGGTCCGGTCGTCAGCACGATGCTGCCGAACACGATCCCGGCCTCGGCGGACGCCTCGGCGAAGCGGTCGAGCCGAGGATCCTTGAGGAACAGGAAGAAGGCGCTCGCGAGACCGACCAGGATCATGGCCGTTTCGGTCCAGATCGCCGCGGGGACGTGCAGGTAGAAGATCTTCTGGGCCACTCCCTGCGTGCGCTCGATTGGCGTGAACGCCAACGCCCGCACATACACGCCCGCGAGCAACACGAGGCCAAGGGCCGTGATCCAGCGTCCCGCCTTCAGCAGGTTCATTCGTTGACCGTCGCCGGGAAGAGGAGGAACGCGAGGGTGACGAACACGAGGTCGAAGGCCGCGAGGAACCTAAGCCAGGCCGTCGCCTCACTCAAGGGACGGCCCGCCAGCAACGCTGCAGTGGCGAGTACCGCCCAGATGAGAGGCGGGAGCATGAACGGCAGAAGCAATACCGGCAACAGCAGCTCGGCGAAGCGCGTCCGCGCCGTCATCGCGCTGAACAGCGTGCCCACCGCCACGAATCCCACCGTCGCCAGCGCAATCACTACCAGCAACGGGCCCAGCACGGGAAGGATCGCGACGTTGAAGAACAGCGCGAACAGGGGCAGGCCGACGCCTTCGACCACCGCCACGAAGATCAGGTTCGCGACCAGCTTGCCCAGGTAGATGCTCGCGCGGCTCACGGGAGCGAGCAGCAGCCCATCGAGCGCCTGGTTCTCGAGCTCGAGCTGGAAGGCGCGGTTCAACGCGAGCACGGCCGCAAACGTAAACGTCACCCACAGGATGCTGGGCGCGAGATCCACCGCCGCCACGGCCGTGGGGTCGCGGCCGAAATTGAACACCAGCAGGACCAGCACCGTGAACACGACGGCGGACAGGATGGCGGTGCGGGACCGGAATTCGACCAGCAGGTCCTTGCGCGCCAGCAGCCACCCGTGGCGCAGGATCTCAACCACCGGTCACCGCCCGGCGGTAGGCGTCCGCGATCTCCGCCGTGTCGCGCCCGCCGCGGGGCGCGAGGTGTACGAACCGGCCCGCCCGCATGAACGCCACGTCGGTCGCGAGCTCGGTCCCCTCCTCGACGTTGTGGGTGACGAGGACGGTGACGCGGCCTGCGGCGGCCTGCTCGGCGAGAAGCTCACGAGATTCCTCGGCGGCGGTGCGATCGAGCCCCGTGAAGGGTTCGTCGAGCAGCAGCACCCGCGGATCGTGGATCAGGGCGCGCGCGATGGCGACGCGCTGCACGAGACCGCGCGACAGCTCGCGGACGAGCCGATGCTCGTAGTTCTGCAGACCGAGACGGAATAGAAGATCGTCTTCGCGCTGCAGAAAGTCGGGCTCAGGTACGTCGTAGAGCGCCGCCCAGAATCGCAGGTTCTCCCACACGGTGAGCTGGCCGTAGAGCTGTGGCTGGTGGCCGATCCACCCCACGGCGCGCCGCCCGCCCTCGACCTGGGCGCGGCCGGCGCGGGGCCGGATCAACCCGGCGAGGACCTTGAGGAGCGTGGTTTTCCCGGCCCCGTTGGGACCGAAGACGGCGAGGGTCTGTCCTGGGTGCAGCGTGAAGGAGACATCGTCGAGCGCGCGGACGGAACCAAACGCGTGCCCCAGCCCCTCAGCCAGCAGCATCGATGGCGGCTGCGAGCTCGTTCAGATCGTAGGGCTTCACGAGGTAGCGGCTGTGCCCCAGGTCCAGCACGTTCATCAGGGGCTCCATACTCACGTAGGCGGTCGTCACGACGACGGGCAGCGCGGGTTGCGTCTCCCGGATGCGCTGCAGCAGAGCGATACCGTCGGTGTCGGGAAGGCGCATGTCGAGGACTAAGACGTCGGGCTGGAACGCGGCGAGTTGGCGCATGGCCTCGGCCCCGTTGGGGGCGTACGCCATGTTATAGCGACCTTCGAAGAAGCGCTGGTAGGAGCTCCGCAGCGCGGATTCGTCCTCCACGAACAAGACCTTGCGCGGCGTAGGGACGGCCATGGTCCGCTCAATATACGCCGCGGGGCCGCTCAGGGCACGCCGGTCTCCAGCTCGAAGAGGTCGTCGAGCTTGGTCAGCACCAGCAGGAACCGTAGCTCCTCGTTGGCCCCGCGCAGACACACGGTTTGACGCCGCTCGGCCGCCTTGCGCTGGATCAGCATCAGGGCACCAAGCCCAGCGCTATCCACCCCGCGGGTCCCCGACAGATCGACCACCAGGCGACCGGCGCCCTCATCGAGGGCGTCCAGCAGCTCTCCCGCGGCGCGGCGAAACGCCGTGCGCGATTCGAGATCGAGCCGCTCGGGAGCGGCCAAGGTTTTTTCCATCTGGCGCGTCGACATCACAGTGGTCTCCACAGGCATTGGTGACATGGGTTCCTCGACTACCCGGATATGCCACTCCAATGCCACCCCAGCTAAGCTGCGCTGCGTCAAGCGGTTGTCAAAACAGGCGTGACCACGCTCACGCCCGCTGGTGCCGCAGACCGAGGGGCGCGGCGCAACTTGCCAGACCTCCTTCTTCCTTATATCTCACACCGACCACGACAATCGACCGGATCCCATGGCGAGCAAGGTGAAGCCGCAGGAGCAGACCGAGGTCAGCGAAGCACAGATCGCCGTGCATTGGAAGGAAGAGGGGCTGTATCCACCCTCCGAGAAATTCAAGGCACAGGCGAACATGCGGGACCCGCACATCCTCGAAAAGTTCGGGCTCGACAAGTTCCCGGACTGCTTCAGAGAGTACGCGGATATGCTGACCTGGTTCGAGCCATATCGCACGGTCCTCGATACCAGCGACGCGCCGTTCTGGAAGTGGTTCGTCGGCGGCAAGATCAACGCGTCGTACAACTGCGTGGATCGCCATCTGGCAAAGTACGGAGACAAGGCCGCCTTCATCTTCGTGCCCGAGCCGGAGGGCGAGGCGGATGTCGTCATCAAGTATCAAGAGCTGCACACCCGCGTGAATGAGGTGGCGGCCTTGCTACGCGGCGTGGGACTCAAGACAGGAGACCGCGTCACCTTTCACATGCCGATGGTCCCGGAGCTGCCGATCACGATGCTGGCATGTGCGCGCCTGGGAATCATCCACTCCCAGGTCTTCGGCGGGTTCAGCGGGCAGGCGTGCGGCTCGCGCATTCAGGACTCGGGCAGCCGCGTACTGATTACGATGGATAGCTACTGGCGCAACGGCACGCTCGTCGATCACAAGGCGAACGCGGACATCGCGGTGCGGACGGCAAAGGAGTTGGGGCAAGACGTCGACAGGGTTCTGGTGTGGCAGCGTTATCCCGGAAAGTATTCTGCCAAGACGCCGATGGTTCCGGGTCGCGATGCCTTCGTCAACGACCTGCTCAAGGATTACAAAGGAAAGAAAGTGGAGCCGGTCGCGCTGCCGTCGGAGGGGCCCCTGTTCTTGATGTACTCGAGCGGCACGACCGGCAAGCCCAAGGGCGCGCAACACAGCATCGCGGGATACTTGGCCTACGTCACCGCCACGTCCCGGTGGATTCTCGACATTCATCCCGAAGATGTCTATTGGTGCATGGCCGACATCGGGTGGATCACCGGACATTCCTACATCGTCTATGGTCCCCTGGCGAACGCGGGGACGAGCGTGTTGTACGAAGGCGTGCCGACGTTTCCCGACGCGGGGCGGCCCTGGCGCATCGCCGAGCGGTTGGGCGTGAACATTTTCCACACCGCGCCGACGGCCATTCGCATGCTGCGGAAACTCGGCCCCCAAGAGCCGCGCAAGCACAAGTACCAATTCAAATCGATGACCACCGTGGGGGAGCCGATCGAGCCGGAGGCGTGGCGCTGGTACTACGACGAGGTGGGCAAACGCGAAGCCGTCATCACCGATACGTGGTGGCTGACGGAAACCGGAGGCTTTCTCTGCACCACCGTGCCGGCGCTTCACCCGATGAAGCCGGGCAGCTGCGGTCCCGGCGCGCCGGGCATTCATCCGGTCATTTACGACGAGACCGGTGCGGAGGTTCCCAAGGGTTCCGGCAAGGCGGGCAACATCTGCATCCGCAATCCCTGGCCGGGCATCATGCAGACGATCTGGGGCGACCGCGACCGCTATATCAAGACGTACTTCGCCAAGTACAACAAGAATCCCAAGAGCAAGGACTGGCGCGACTGGCCCTTCATGTGCGGCGATGGAGCCCTCCAGGCGGCCGACGGCTACTACCGCATCCTGGGCCGCATCGATGACGTGATCAACGTCGCGGGCCACCGCCTCGGCACCAAGGAGCTCGAGTCGGCCTGCCTCACGGTCCCGGAAATCGCGGAGGCCGCCGTCGTCCCCGTGCAGGACGAGCTCAAGGGGCGCGTGCCCGAGGTGTATGTCGCGGTCAAGCCGGGTGTGGCGCCGAGCCAGGACGTGATCGATCGCGTGATCAAAGCGATCGAAGACGTCATCGGCAAGATCGCGCGACCCAAGCGCGTGTACATCGTCCCGGACATGCCGAAGACGCGCTCCGGGAAAATCATGCGGCGCGTGCTGGCGGCGATCTCGAATCGCAGAGATGTCGGCGATGTCACGACCCTGGCGAACCCCGATGTAGTCGAGCAAATCCGCACGCTGGTGCAAGGCAAGGACATCGTCGCCACGCGAGAGGAACTCCCCGAGGACATCGCGAAATTCGGGGAGGTCGAATGAGCGTCACCCCCGTTCCGTCAGTCCGTCTTTCCGTCTCAGGCCCGCGAGCGCGACGAGCCAGATTGCCGTGATGGTCACCGCCGAGCCCACGCACCAGCGACAGATGGCGTGGATGACGAACAGCTCGAGGTAGGTCAACCAAGCACTAAACAAGACGCCGCCCGTGGCGAGGGCGGCGAGCAGCAGCGCCGGCCGACGGCGCTCGAGCGCGGCGGGTTGGAGCGCCGCGAGCGCGACCGCGAGGATCGCGGCGTACCCCACCACGCCGTAGGCCGCGACCGGGATCCCCAACACCCTGGCCCACCGGCTCGCCTGGACCGTATCGCATCCGCCGGTGCCGCACTTGAGCTCGCCGCCGACGCCGATCTGATGCAACCAAAGATACAAAGCGAGAAAGAACCCGACGAGCGCGAGCAGCGCGATCGCCTGCCGATTCCGCATTACTTGCGGGGGCGGGGGCGGGGGCGGGCGGCGGCCGCGCTGTCGATCGCGGCCTTGAATGCATCGGAGTTGCTACGTCCGTTGTACATCACGCCGTTGATGTAGAACGTCGGCGTACCGTTCACTAGCCGTTGCTCCCCTTCCTGGCGGCTGAACTCGATCCGCGAAGCGTAGCGGCCGCTCTCCATGCAGGCATCGTACCGCGCCAGGTCGACGCCCGCGGCCCTCGCGAAGTCGCGGAACAAGCCCGTGGGGTTCTTCCCGGTCTGGGCCCAGCCGTGGTTGAAGTACAGCTGGTCGTGCATCTCCCAAAACTTCCCCTGCTCGCCGGCACAATGCGCGGCGTGTGCCGCCAGCCGGGAATAGGGGTGCATGGGAAGGGGATAATCGCGGTAGCGCCAGCGCACCTTGCCGGTCGCGATCAACTGCTCCTTGATCGTCGGCATTTGGATGACGGCGAAGCCGGCGCACGCCGGGCACTCGAAGTCGCCGTACTCGGTCACCTCGACCGGTGCCGAGTCGCTGCCCTGGGTGTAGCCGCGGAATCCGTCGTCCACCACCGTCGTAGGAGCGGTATTGGCCACGCGCGGCGCGGCAGGATTGGATTTGAGCAGGTACACGAGCATCGCGCCGAGGGCCAGCGTCAACACCCCCAGCATCAGGTAGAACCGCTTCATTCCGGCGAGCCCCTCCTCCAAGGTTCGTCGTCGTCGGGCTCGTCGAACGTCGGTTCGTCGAGCCGCCGTTGCGCCTCGTCCACGATACGCCGGCTCTCGGCCACCTCCGGCGTGTCGTAGGTGCTGCGGACTTCATAGTGAAACAGCTCGCTGCGCGCGTTGCCTAGCAGCTTTTGCAGCTCCGGTGCCGCGTCGAGCAGGCGGTGCCCGCCGGCGCGGTCCAGCTCCTGAATTCGCTCGGCCAGGGCTCGCAGCAGCGCCACCAGGCGCTGCGCGCGATCCGGACCATACACCTCTTCGCTCATCTGGACCTCCCGGAGGCTGCTCGGGAACCCCACGCCCCCGCCGTGGCATTATACCACACAACCGATTATCTTGCGGCGCCGTTCCACCAAACGCCCGTCGCCCGAGAGGAGTACCGCCGCATGGCCAAGAAACGTAGTGAGCCCCGGAAGATCACCACCCCCACGACGTTCGAGCAGGCACGCGATGAGCTGTTCTCCCACATCCTCCGCTGCGGCGTACTGGAAGCGACGCCGGAGCATCAAAAGGAGTGGTTCGACGATACGATGGGGTATCTCGCGGACCGCTTCGAAGACTTGAGCGCCGTCGAGTTGAGCGAGCTCCGTGTCTTGGGCGAGCGCTACTGCCGCCCGGTCGTGGCCCGGACCGCGCCCGTCGGCGCCGACGCTTAGCCCCCTCCCGGCGACCGGCCGGGGAACCACCGACCGCGCCACCCCGCGGCGACGCGCGCGCCGCCGGCGAGCCCCAATTCCGCGTACCACCCGCGCCCTGCCACGCCCGGCGCCGCCTCGAGTCCGACCAGCAGTGCCAGATACCCGCTGCCGGGGGCTCCTCGCCGGCCGGCGACCGCAACGCCGAGCCCGCCGTACAGCCCCGCGCCGCGGCGCGCCGCCGGCGTAACGAGGAACTGCGCGGTCAGCTGCGCGCGCATCGCACCGCGGCCATCCTCCGTGCCCGCCGCGACCGCCAACGCCAGGCGACTCTGCCCACCCGGCCGGTAGCCGGCCCCAAGCTCTCCACCAACCATCGTGTGGCGCGCGACGGCCAGGGCCACGCCGGCACCAGCTTCGAAACCGGTGAGCCGTTGGGCGCGAAGCGGGACGAACGGAGCAGCGAGCGCGCCGAGCGCGGCGAGCACCCTACGCAACGGTGACGTCGTAGCTGATGCTGATGTCGGGCGCGAGCGACGCCACGACCGAGCAGTACTTCTCGAGCGACAGGTCGATCGCGCGGCGCGCCTTTGTCTCATCCGCACCCTCGCCCCGGATCGTGAAGTGGAACACGATGGCCGTGTAGCGCTTGGGGTCCGTTTCGCGGCGCGTTCCGCGCACCGCGATCTCGAGCGCGGCGAGCTTGACGCGCTGCTTCTCGAGAATGATGACGATATCGGCGGCCGTGCAGGTCGCCGCCGCCACCAGCAACAGCTCCACCGGTGACGTCGCCACGCGGCTGTCGCCGTCCACGAGGATCGGGGGCTTGCCGGCGGAGGCGCCCTCGAATTGGAGCTGCTCCTTCCACCGAACCGAGACCTCCGCCGTCTTCCCCACGATCAGTTCCCCCGCCGCGTCGTGAGGCCAATGTAGATTCGGTGGCGGCGCATCGTGTCCATCCCGTGGTACTCGAGCAGCCAGTTGAACGTGGAGCGGTAGTGCAGCTCGAACCCGAACACGACGTTGAGCCAGAGGTCGGGGCAATCGGGGTCCCCGCCGCAGGCGTCGTGACCCGCCAGCGAGAAGCCGAGCCCGACGTAGGGCGTCGCGACCTCTTCGTCGTCGGTGAAGCGCCACAGCGTCTCCAAGCTCGCGACGTACGTGTTGCCGCCGTTGAAGACGCTGACCTCCGCGGAGGGGCGGATCCGGACGCGGCTGGAGACCAGGTCGCCCATGTCGAGCGTGGTGCCAAGCACGAGCTGGCCGTCGCCTTTGAGGTCGATGCCGGTCCGCACGCCGAATCCGTACAACCCGATGCGGGTCCCGGTTCTCCCCTGGCTCTTGGGCGGCGAGAACTGCTGCGCCGCCAACGGGCCGGCGGCGATCGTCGCGATCAGCGTTATCCACGCGCAGCGCATCCCGTTTCCTCCGTCAGCGGTGGGCCGCGGCACGCGCGGCCGCCCGACCGTAGTCCCAGGTTGCGTACACCGCGATGGCCGCGGTGGCCCATGCGAGCGGCCGCACGAGCGGCGAGGCCGCGATGAAAGCGACGAGCGTGAGCATCTGCGCGACGGTGACGGCCTTGCCGCCGGCGCGGGCCGGGAGCGCCACGGGGCGCCGCAGCAGCCACGTGCCCAGGAACCCGAGCACCGCCAGGATGTCGCGCAGCAACACCCCTGCCAGCTCGTACCACGCCAGCCAGCCGCGGCTCGCCACCGTGAGGAACGCCGCCGCCGCGAATGCCTTGTCCGCGACCGGATCGAGCACCGCCCCGGCGCGCGAGCTGCCGAAGCGGCGCGCCAGTATGCCGTCCACGAAGTCCGTCGCGGCGGCGAGGCCGACGATGGCCAGCTGCCACGCGGGGCGGTGCACGAACGGAAACAGCGCCGCCAACGGAAGCCGAAGCGCCGTCACGACATCCGCCCAGGTCCCCCACGGTTTCACTTGCCCGCGTCTCCTCGGAACCGTACTTTCAGCCGGTGGACCTGAAGCTGCTGAAGCAGGCCGCCATCTTCCAAGACCTCGACGAAGGCGAGCTCGCTCGCGTCGCCGAGGTATGCCGTGAGCAGAAGTTCACGGTCGGCCAGTACGTCTTCAAAGAGGGTGAGCCCGGCAACCGCCTGTTCCTCATCTCGGAAGGCGAAGTCCGGATCTCCCGCACCATCCCCGGATCGGGCGAAGAGGCACTCGCCGTCCTGAAGCCCGGATCCTGCTTCGGAGAGATGTCGATCTTCGACCGCTCGGAGCGGTCGACCGACGCGATCGCCAACCTCTCGTGCACCCTCATCACGATCTCCCGCTCGGATTTCGAACTGCTGCTCGATTTCAACCGCGACATCGCTTACAAGGTACTCTGGTCGGTCGTGCGCCTGTTGTCCGCACGGCTCCGGGTGACGAACGACAACCTGCGGTCGTTCCTCGCCATGTCCATGTTCTAGGTGGCGACCGCCGTCATTCCCTGCGGCGGCCGGGGCACTCGCATGGCTCCCGTCGCCGGGGGCCTCCCCAAAGAACTGCTTCCCGTCGGCGGCAAGCCGCTGCTGCAATGGACCCTGGACGAGGCCGCGGCCGCGGGGCTCGAGCGGGCCGTCATCGTGACGAGCCCCGACAAGCCGCACATCGCCGCGTTTCTTTCCCACCGCCCCCACCCGTCCCGACTGTCCGTCAGCCTCGTCGTTCAGCCCCGGCCCCGTGGCCTCGGCGACGCACTCACCTGCGCCCGGGCGATCACCGCGCGCGACGACATCGCCGTCCTGCTCCCCGACAATTTGTTCGGCGGTGGTCCCGCCATTGCTGCGGTGCTCGACGCGTTCCGCCGCACAGGCCTCTCCTGCGTGCTGATCGCCGAGATCCCTGCTGCCGGGGCGGCGGGCCAGGGCGCGACCGGCCGGGCGCGGTGCCGCCCGCGGAGCGACGGCCTGTGGGACGTACTGGCCGTCGCGGAGAAGGCGCCGGCCGAACCCTCCACGCTTACCCCGATCGGCCGTTGGGTGTTCGACGCCACCCTATTCGAGCGCTTCGAGCGCCTGCGCGCCCGGCTCCCCGCGGGTGCGGAGCTGGACGACGTGCCCGTACTCCAGGAGCTGGCGACCGAAGGCCGCCTGGTCGGGGTACCACTCGCCGGCAGGTTTTTCGACGTCGGCCTCCCGACCGGATACCGAGACGCTCTGGCTGCGCTAACCTAAAGGGTTTTACACTTGATGCCACCCATGCCCCGCGCTCGACTCGCCGCCCTTGCCCTGTCGGGCCTCGCGCTGCTCGCGGCCTGCGGCGACACCCATCTCGGCGTCAGTCCGCGCGTCGTCGTCGCCCCCATCCTCGATTCGCTCTTCGTCGGCGATACGCTGGCGGCGCGCACGGCACGCTACTTCGACGCACAAGGCGATTCGCAGGCCACCGGGCCGATCCGGTGGGCGAGCTCGGACACGGCGGTGCTGCGCGTGGACAGCGTCAGCGGCAAGCTGGTGGGCCGGCGGCGGGGATCGGCGGTGCTCACGGCGCGCGCCAACGGGATCACGGGCAGCGCGTTCCTGGTCGTCGCGCGCGCGCTGGATGTGTCCCTGCTGCTCGACACGATCCTGCTGATGCCTGGAGACACGTTCACCGTTCCGGTGGTCGTCCGCGTGAAGGGAGGCGGCGGCGCGGCGGTGTGGTTCCGGGCGCCGGCGAATCCGTATTTCGCACTGGATTCGGCGAACGGGCGCGACAGCGCGCGCGTCGCCGGCCCCGCCCGGCCGTTCTACGTCTTCGCCGCGACCGCCACCGACACGGTGGCCGACTCCGGCGCCACCGAAGTCGTCCAGCTCACCGACACGACGGGAGGAAAGGGCTCTTTTTCCGTTCTGGGGACGGTGATCCGGCGGGCCCGCGCCAGTGCCCGCGCCGTGAACTATCGGCGTCTCGGCGACACTCTCACGTTCCGGGTGTCACTCCCGGTCGGCGTCAGCGGCATCGCGGTCGA
>Ga0137418_10000425_pt1 | contig 37852 bp, 42 predicted proteins | sample CZODoug3_1_2_16f_FD_122242 | JGI IMG/M metagenome (GOLD analysis project Ga0137418, IMG submission 122242) | Vadose zone soil fungal communities from Angelo Coast Range Reserve, California, USA - CZODoug3_1_2_16fungal (Hybrid Assembly) | ecosystem: Environmental > Terrestrial > Soil > Vadose... | reverse complement strand
TGTCGCTGATCACGTCTCCGTTTGCAACGATCAATAGTTCGTCCTTATTCAGCATCGCTCTTGCGAGGCTTATCGGTCCGCCAGTTCCAAGAGGAGTCTCTTCGACTGACAGCACAATCTTGGCGGCGAGTTTCTTCCGTGCGACCTCAATCCTCAACTTGTCTGAGAGATGGTTTACAGCAAGTATCACCTCGGTAACTCCTCCCCGAGCAAACCATTCGACCATGCGATCTATGAGAGGCACGCCGACTAGAGGAAAGAGTAGCTTAGGCTTTGAACAGCTAAGGGGTCGGAGCCTTGTCGCGAATCCGCCAGCAAGAATCAGCCCCTTCAATATTTCGCCTCCGACGCTCAGCCGAGAGTTCGCAGTCGAAATTAGTGTTATAGCCTTTATTGGCGGTTGCTCGTGGCGGACCCCATGAGATGTTCGTGCAGACGGGGGGCTGGATCGTTGATCCGCGCTCGTCGAGCGTGGCATGAACGAAGAGGTCTGGAAGCAATTTTCACTTCCCAGAACTACGTACGTAATAGCGAGGTTCTTACCGGCGCGGCAGCCGTCGTGGCGGGCCTGTTTCTTTCCGTCCTTGCGGCCCTTCGGGTGGAAGCCCCGCACTCCCTTGGAGCTTGGGGACAAGCGATCTACCCTCCGCTAGCCTTCGGATCAATCGGAGTGTTGCTATTGGTATGCGGAGTCGGGACCGTCATGTTCGCCCTTGCGAATCGCGAAGCAAAACCAGAGAACCCTATGGCATCGTCGACTGACGAACACTCTGAAGTTGACTCGTCCAGAGGTGCCAAAGCTCCCAATGTAAGGCGATGGATGTTTGGTCCGGGCTACAAGTTGGGTAGTGTGGCGTTCATCCAAAGTCTCTTGCTGGTCGCCCTCTACTCTGGGTTTGTGCAAGAGTACGAATCGAACTTGACTCTGCAAATCTGGGTTCGGTCGAATTTTCCCGTTGGACAGTCTGTTCTGAACTGGGAGAGCGTCTTGATTCTGTCAGTCTCTCTTGGTCTCTTGTTGCTCCAGTTTCTACCTGAACGGTTTCTCTCGGAATAGATACTGTGGTGAAGAACCTACGAGATCTTGGCCCCGCAGTTCTTGCAGAACTTTGCCTCAATGGGATTCATGGTTCGACATGTCGGACAGTCGGTTGAGTCTAATAAAGAACCACATCTGATGCAGTGTTTTGCTCCTTGGAGGAGTTGAGCCCCGCACTTTCCGCACGACCGGGCTCCCTGTACCGTATCGCTTGGCCTTGGTGGGGCGAGAGAGCTCGGAGAGAACACGTCGGCAAGAATAACTACGTCTCCAACAGTGGCAATCTTGTCGTGCGAGACCTCAAACTCTCTCGACAGGTCGCGGTCGTCCAGCAGCGTTTTGAATTGTTCCTTGTCCACTGAAAGTAGAAGAGATTTGATGTCACCGGAATCTGTTGGGATGGCTTTCCGGACTCTCCCTACAAGGATTCCATGGGAGTCGACCACTTGAAGGCCGCTGAGGGTCTCGAGTCGCGCGTGAGAGTCCTTTATGGATGCGGTCTGCGGGAAATGGTCAACATATTTCTCGCACCCATAGCAGTACCACCTTTTCTCATGAGACTTTGTTCGGACAAATGTCAATGACTGTTGACAGTCTGGACATCGTGCCTTCGGCTCCTCCTCAAACATGCTTTCCACGCTAAATTTCAACAGGAAGGGATTTTCGGATTGTATCTATCCTACTCTTCTCAGTTAATATCTTCGCATCCTCGACCAAGTTATGGATCGCCGTGGCATACATGGAAATGCGATCGACTTCTTTCCATGAATCAAAGAGATTGAAGTCTTCAAGTCAATATTGGCGCGGAGACCGCTCCGGACGTTGAAGATACATGTCCAAGAGTAATCCTACTTTATTTACGTAAAAACGTACAAGGCACTCTCCTCATTCTTAGAAGCCGCACAGAGAATAGTTTGGAATAGTGCAATTCCCACGTGATCATCTCAGGGTATGGTTCGCAGCAACGACAAGCCAAGCCTCGGCATTCTCACCATGCAATATCACTGGCTTCTTCAGGATTCACGACTCTTTCCACGACCCGCTCAGAGCAGGCTCAACCGGAGCCGCGGTCGCACTTGCTAATGGAGTAACAACAAGAGTCAGCCTGCGAAGGACGCGGCATCCCAGCATCGTTACTAGATTCAATGGTCAGCGGCTAGATGACAAGGCCGTGTCGAATGAGGTTGCTAGAATCTATTCGGAGCTTGATGAGAGGTCATGGCAGGTTGAGATCTCCCACGAGTGTAGGTTCCCTCCGGGGCGAGGCTACGGTACGAGCGGGGCAGGATCTCTGGGTCTGTCTCTAGCCTTGAACGAGGCTATGGGACTATCATTCTCGATGCTCGAGGCTGCGCAGATAGCTCACCTCTGCGAAGTAGAGTGCAAGACGGGGTTAGGGACGGTCGCATCGGTCTTCTCGGGAGGGTTTACGGTTAGAAAAGTGCCCGGGGCTCCAGAAATCGGACAGGTACGAAAGCTGACTCTTCCCTCTTCTTTGAGGATAGTATCGGGTAGCTTCGGACCGATTTCAACCCGACGCGCGCTTGCAGACCATTACCTCAAGAAGGAAATCAATGCTTGTGGACGAACCCTAATTGAGAGATTCCTTCGGGACGTTTCATATTCTAATTTCATGAGTATATCTCGAAAATTCTCGAATTGTGTCGGACTAATATCGTCTCGATTACAACGAGCCATGAATGCGTTGGATTCGTCCGGTTTCAGTTGTAGTATGATGATGCTGGGTGAGTCGTTATTCTGCCTCCTTCCCCGCGAAGACGTAGGGCGCGTAGAGGCAATTTTCCGTAGCAATGAATTAACCCCTACAACTTCGTTAGTAGCGCGGTCAGGAGCGCGTCTGATCTGAGTTTTACCACGAGCCATCCTCGTTTTCTGTCTCTCAAGATACGCGACGCCCTTGTCAAGGCAGAAGCTAGCGGCATGGTGGTCCCACAGGGACTAATCGCCCATGGTAGAGGCGAAGCCTTCGACTACATCATTGGTGAGAGAACTATGCCAGCGGCCTCTGTTGCAACCATGGCGGCATCAGCGCTTCTTCTAAAAGCAGAATGGCCGGTCATATCTGTCAACGGAAATGCTGTTGCACTTGCTGGCGAGGACATAGTGAGGTTGGCGTCTATCGTCTCTGCTTCTATTGAAGTGAACCTGTTCCATCGCACGCTCGAGAGAGAGAGACTGATCGCTCGCCATTTGAAAAAGTTTGGAGCCAAGGAGATTCTCGGCGTCGGTTCTGAAGCGAGCAAGACCATAGGAGGCATTTCGAGCCCTAGGGCGAGAGTGGATCCTAACGGATTCGGAAAAGCAGACGTGGTTTTGATACCACTTGAGGATGGAGACAGAGCACAGGCCCTAGAGGCCGAAGGCAAGAAAATTATCTCGATCGATCTAAACCCGTTGTCGAGAACCTCTCAGGTCGCTTCAGTGTCAATTGTCGACAATGTCGTCCGAGCCGTTCCCGCGCTGATCATGGCCTCTAGACAAATGAAAGAACTGCCACGAAGCCAATTAGAGACGTATATTTCCAACTTCAATAACGAGACGAACCTAGCAAGTGCGATTGAACAGATCGTTCAATATCTCCAGGGAGTGATAAAGAATTGAAGCCTGCAAACGAATCAGATAAGAAAAAGACGTCCGTCGCCTCGTTCATTAGGATGAAGGCCGAGAATCGCAGAATTGTCATGGTAACCTCCTACGACTATCCGACCGCAGCGATTGCAGATGCAGCGGGCGTCGACTCAATTCTGGTAGGCGATTCGTACGGAATGGTCGTACTGGGCTATGAAAGCACGATTCCGGTAACTATCGAGGAGCTCTTACCAGTTTGCCGGGCCGTCAGGAGAGGCGCGGCACACCCTCTGCTAATTGGCGATTTGCCATTCATGAGTTTTCAGGTCTCGCCAGAAGAAGCGATTCGTACGGCGGGCAGATTCGTGAAAGACGGTGGTATGGAGGCAGTCAAGATTGAGGGAGGCAGTGAAATGTCAAAGACAGTGGAATCCATCTCCCTGGCCGGGATTCCCGTGCTTGGCCACATCGGGGTCACTCCGCAGACGGCAACATTGCATGGGGGCTATAGGATTCAGGGCAGAAACGTCGATTCGGGTGACAAGCTCGTTGAAGATGCCAAGTCGCTGGAGGAGGCCGGGGTCTTTGGGATTGTTCTAGAGATGGTAACCGAGGAGATTGCTAAGGTCATAACTGAGACTGTGTCCGTTCCGACGATCGGGATAGGCTCTGGGCGGTTTTGTGACGGGCAGGTGCTCGTGCTTCATGACTTGATCGGGTTGTATCCAAGTTTCACGCCGAAGTTTGCTAAACGTTACGTGGATGTTGCTGGAATGATCAAGCAAGCTCTTCAGAACTTTGCGGTTGAAGTTAGGAACGGAGTATTCCCTGAGGAACAGCACGTCTTCAGAATGGACGAAGACCAGCGGGCAAGGCTCGGTTCTAAGCGGAAGATCTGAACTCTTGCGGATTGCCGTTGTCGGCGCTGGAGCGATAGGGTGTCTTTTTGGTGGTCGGTTGTACGGGGCTGGACATGTGGTCTTCCTCATACATCACAAGAGGAGCGTCGCAGCCTCCATCGAGAAGAAGGGCGTTAGTATTCGGGAGCTCTCGGGAAAGGTTGTCCGCTCGCACGTCCAAACAAGAACAAGATTGTCAAGAGCTGACAAGCCAGACCTCATACTAGTCACAGTAAAGGCCTACGACTCGAAAGCGGTCGCATCACTTCTCAAGAAATCCAGCATTCGCAATGTGCCCGTGCTGAGCCTCCAGAATGGACTTGGCAACGTCGAGGAGTTGGCACGTAAACTTGGCGGTGATTCAATCATTGCCGGTACGACTACTGAAGGCGCCATGACAATTGGACCCGGCGAGGTAGTTCATACTGGGCGTGGGATGACCTGGGTGGGAGAAATGAATGGTAAGGTCTCTGATCGATGCCTCGCTATTGAGAGGGCGTTTCGCAAAGCCGGCTTCTCCACAATCATCAGCAATAACATCAAGGGAGTGCTTTGGGCTAAAGCCATTGTGAATTCAGCAATCAACCCCATCTCAGCTATTACCCGCGTCAGGAATAGAGATGTACGCAGGATACCTGAACTGCGCGGGATCGCGTCCAAGGCAGTTGACGAAGGTAGCGCCGTCGCCCTCGCAAGCGGGATTCTTCTCAAGCCTTTCCCAAAATTGCTGCTTGCAAAGGTGTTGGCTCAGACGCCGAGGAACAAATCGTCGATGCTCCAGGACATTGAATCTGGACGGAAGACTGAGATTAGACAACTGAATGGTTCCATCTCTCGCCTAGGGAGTCTAGTCGGAGTGAGTACACCATTCAACGATCTACTGACTATGCTGGTGCTTGCTCTGGAACGGTCTCAAGTTAACTCTTGACTCAGGGCTGTCCAAATCAATCTTGGTCTGGTGGATGTCCTCCTGGCCAGTAGAAATTAGTGGATGAGGCTGCGATCATGAGCTGTTGGTTTCGAAAAAGTCTGGAAAAAGGATGCGGTCAGTCTCTGGATCTATGAGGGGGGAAGAGGCAGGCCTCTGCAGTCCACTTTTCCTTTGACTCTGCGTATGAAGTTCGGGCATGCGAAGCACTGGACGAAGGACACGGTCTTGTTCAGGACCGGGCATGCGACGGCTTCCTTCTTCATTCTAGCGATCTGTTTCCCTCCGGCCACGCCTTTCAAGTCTTGGACATACTGTTTTGGTGTTGGCGGTGGTTTCTCTGGCGCAACGATCTCGACGACGTATTTTGTAGCTGGAGGGTCTTCGCTCATCGACTTCTCCCCCAGCAACAGTAGGCCATCTAATTATTTCTTTGTAACTAAGATGGTCCATAATCTGTTATTCACCTCGTGGTTATTGGCACGCCGCTGATCCAATGCCCAACTTGCGAATTAGGATCTTATTCTTATGTCATTCAGTAGGGCTTGGAGGGAATTCTGGATCCACCCGAGATTCAACACTTACACTCGCCTCCATCCAAAAAATCGAAACAATGATTTCCAAAATCGGAAAAAAAAGCAGGTGAAAAAAATAACCAAGAATTCTTTTTCCAAACAATTCTCAAACTGCGATCTCGCGCGCGCTCTCTGGTCTGTTGATGCTATTCAAGATGGAACGCTTATACCCGCTACACGAGGCACCGCAGTCCGATAACAGAATTGCCAAGGCTTACGAGTTGGCCCAGAACAGCCGTCGTTCTATCTGGCGGCGAGGGTATTCGCCTGAGACCCATAACCGCAGACTTGCCAAAAGGTCTGGTCAAGGTGGGTGGAAAGCCGCTTCTGCAATGGGTCGTCGAGTGGCTCAAAGCAAACGAGGTCACGAACATTGTAATCGGCGTCGCATATCTGAAGGAGCAGATAACCGACTTCTTTGGAGACGGAGCCCGCTTTGGGGTGAGAATCCAGTATAGCATCCACACCGTACAGGGAGGAACGGGCGAAGGCTTCAGACTAGCAATAAGCCGCTACGTTGAGGATCAGACATTCTTCGCCCTTAACGGAGACCAGATCACAGACCTCAGACTCAAGACCATGCTCGCGAAGCATCGAAAGAGCGGAACGCTCTCCACCATTGCAGTCGTCCATCCCCGGCTTCCCTTCGGACTCGTCAAAGTCGACAAACGCGATTATTGTCGAGGCTTTCTGGAGAAACCGGTATTGAAAGACATGAACATCTCAACGGGCATCTACGTATTTGAGCACAACATAGTGGAACATCTTCCTCGAGTCGGCGATGTTGAGAGAACAACCTTCCCCAAACTTTCAAGGATCGGGAAAGTGGACGCATTTAGGCATAAGGGGTCGTTCATTACGATTAATTCCTTAAGGGAGCATGAAGACGCGGAGAAACAGTTGAGGAGCCAGACGGGTTGAATGTTCTCGTCACAGGCATAACGGGCTTCATCGGCTCAAGGCTCGCCACAAAACTGGTAGAGCAGGGAGACGATGTGTACGGATTGGTACGACATTCGTCGGAAAGGGAGCTTAAGAGAATTGAAAAAATCGTCCCGAAAATTCACCTCATCGAAGGTGACCTAATCAGATTTCACTCGGTTCTCTCTGCGGTAGAAACCTCCGACCCGAACATCGTCTACCACCTTGGGGCACTGACCCCAGTCCGACTATCATTCGACGATCCCTATCCATACATCGGCATCAACTTCGACGGAACGGTAAACCTTGTCCATTCGATAATCAGAAAGTCACCGAACACCCGGCTGATTGCCGCTTCGACTGCGGAGGTCTATGGCTGGCAGCCCGGCGACCGACCGATCCCAGAGAGCGCGATCCTCAACCCCGCGTCGCCATACGCGGTATCGAAGGCAGCTGCAGATCAGTACATCCAGATGGCGAACAGGATCTACCATCTCCGAGGAACAGTGATGAGACCGATCAACAGTTATGGCAGAGTATGGGATAGCGGGTTCTACACGGAGTATTTGATCTCAAAGATGTTGACGGGTCAGACGTGTTACATCGGCGCACCGGACTCGATTCGCGATTACATGTTCGCCGAGGATCATGTCGATGCCTACCTCGACGTCGCGAAATCCGAGAAAGCCGTCGGTGGAGTCTACAACGTGTCCCCTGGCAACCCGGTCACAAATGCGGAACTCGCCAAGAAACTCTCAGGCCTGACAGGGTTCAAGGGAAAGCTTGTCTTCGGCTCCTATCCACCTGGCTATCCACAGAGACCTCAAAGCCAGGATCCAGCCTATCTCGTGCTAGACAATGCGAGAATCAAGAAGGAGATCGGTTGGCATCCAAGTTACAGCCTCGACGAAGGATTGAGGCAAGCCGTCGAACTCTGGAACCCTAAGACGATCTAGTTCGTTGAGGAAGCAGCCGTGATCCTATTCATTCGGCCGCTCTTCCTCCAGCGCAAGGAATCCAGAATAGCCACACTTGTCGCACACATATCGAATCGGTAGAATCCATCCCTCCAAGGGTGCCCGGGAGCGTTTCACATTTGCTCCGCATTGAGGGCATGAGAGTGGACCTTGTTCGCTCCGACGAATGGATCGAAGAACCTCCAGTAGAGCTGACAAGTTCGAGTCTTCCTCTAGTGTAGCTCGATGCTAGCTTCAGGGAATCCATAGCCTACCAGGACCTTCTTGACCTTGTCCCGATGATCTCCTTGCAAGATGATTGAATTATTCTTGGAAGTGCCGCCACAAGCGCAGTAAGTCTTTAGTTTCGTCGCAAGATCAGAGAGGCTGACGCTTTTTCCGTCAATGCCTTCGACAATGGTAGCTGGTTTGCCCCATTTCCTCATTTCCATACGTACCTTTACAGTCTGCTGCTCCATGCTGATGGTGCCGCAGACGCATAGGTCCTTAGGAAGGCCGCAGGTCGAACAAACATCGGCCATGCTAGAGGCCTAGAACTCCTTTATGGTCGTCCACGAGGACATAATGCCCTCGTGCATATTTAAGAGTGCCTTCAATCGCTGGGGATCAGATTCCCATCGAAAGAAAGAGCGCGAACCAGAATAGCCAGGCAGAGAATAGGACGAGAACAACTGTTTGCTTTTCCCGCATTCTCTACTTCTCATGAATAGTTCGAGGGGACTGGGCTAAAATCGCGGTTGTAACCTTCTCCCGGTTACTGAAGGTATCCGCTCGACCATTCTTGATACGGTCGCGCCGGCGTGCACGGAATATACAGAGTCCCAGAGATTGCCGCAGGCTTCTACAGTTTGCTGAAAGACGGAGCAGCGTCGGCTTCAAGGTATAGTGATAAATATTCAAGACTAACATTATTCGAACTGCTTTCAAGTGGGAGAATGAGCGAACGCATCTCCGTCTCAATTGAGCTTGAGTTCTTCAATAAGTATCTGTTCAACGCATTGAAGAGAAGCCTTTCAAATGCAACCCCAAAGAGGAAGTTGGACATCATCTACTACTATTCCCGTGATCCTCGCGTAAAGTTCTCTATAGCTCTCAACGGTTTCAGCAGCGGAGCAGCCAGCACGCACCCTCAGTGGAGTACCGTCTTCAACAACGTACAGAACATGCGGCAGTATCTTCGTTAGGCGCGTTTCCCTAGGCGGCAAGTCCAAGTGAGTCTTTCAGGCCCTTGTACCTATTTCGTACTGTGACCTCGGTCACATTTGCGATCTCCGCGATTTCCTTCTGAGTCTTCTTTTCATTCTCCAAGACACAAGCGACATAGAGGGCGGCTGCAGCTAGACCCATCGGATCCTTCCCTGCGACCACGCCCTTCTTCCGGGCATCCTTCAAGACCCTGATTGCTGATTGCTGGGTCTGCATCGAAATTTCAGCTCTGCTAGCGATCTTCGAGATGCATCTTATCGGATCTTCTACCGGCATCGAAATTTCGAGCTCCCGCAAGAGCAGCCTGTAGCATCGAGCGACGTCCTTCTTCTTGATCCTACTGGCGGCTGCCACCTCTTTCAGCGTTCGAGGTGTCTCCGAAGATCGACAAGCGGCATAGAGAGACGCTGCAGCAATAGCGGCGATCGATCTGCCACGAACTAGTCCGTTGTCCAAAGCTTTCCTGTAGACGATAGCTGAGCTCTCTTTCACACTGGCAGGGACGTGAAGCTTGTCGGTTAGACGATCTAGTTCCGCCATGGCCTGGGCGAGATTTCTGTCAGACGATGAATGTACTCGGGTACGGATCTGCCACTTCCGGAGCCGAAGCATTTCCATCCGGGTCTCCATCGGAAGTTGGCGGCCAAACGCGTCCCTATTGACGCGATCTATGACCGTGGAGAGACCCTTATCGTGAATAGAGAATGAAGTAGGTATACCCACCCGGCCCCTCTCATCCTTCTCCTCTTTAGTAAACGCGCGCCACTCAGGCCCACGGCTCATGAGATTCTGCGAAAGAACGAGTCCACAGTCCTGACAAATAGTCTCACCCTGATCGAAGTCCTCGATCAGATTCACACCTCCACACTCTGGACAAACATGAACTCTCGAAGGATTTCTCCCAGGAACTGATGGCGTGGTCGTAAGGTTCGCTTTCCAGCTCTCCCGAGCCTCTATCTGAACATCGAACCGGGTGGAATGTCCCACCAAAAGGCTCTCACAAGGAAAGTGAAAGCGTGGCGCTGCATACGTAATATAAGACTTTCGACAAGTATATAGGGAACCTCTGGTTCTCGCTCGGAAACCCCTTATGAACACCGAGGCTGGCGGGGACCTTTCGTAGCCCGGTGGTGTAGTGGTCTAGCATAGCATGGGCGTTTCGGGCCAGATGCGCAAGCGTCCCTAGTGGGCTCTGGATCCCTCCAAACATAGGGTAGGAGTCACCTGCTGACGGGAGTTCGAATCTCCCCCGGGCTACCTCGCAGTGATTGCGGATAGATCTTTTGTCGGTTTGTCTGTGCCGAGAATGTGCAATCACGAAAACTCAAGCGGTTGACAGTAGACGCGAGCGCATCCTGTTTGTCGATCGGCGAGCGAAAAGCGCAATTCCGAGGGCACAAAAAGCCATTAGTGCGATCTTCTGCCAGTCTGCGAATCCGACTCGCGATACCGCCTGCTGTAACATAACCAGGCTGCGCGCGCTGAGACCCTGCGAAAGTCTGGAGTAGACCCATAGAAAGGTGAGTCCTCCCATGAGCATTACGGCGAAAGCTAACTTGCCGAAGCTCCAGGTTTTTAGGCGGGTGACTCTTGGACTAGACTCGGGAAGACTCAAGGAGTGGAGCAGCCCTTCGTCTGGTTCAACATCGAGAATAGTCTGTAATCCTAGGGTTCGTTCCTCTCCCGCCTTTTCCATCAACCTAGCCTGTCGAGTTAGGCTGTCGAGTATCTCGTCGGTCGTTGCTGCTTGAGCGTTTCGGGCGGGTCGCTTCCCCCTGAAACCGAACCGGTATCTCGAGCGAGGAGGCTTACTCGATGAACTCATTCGCTCTCCCGAAACCTAGTAACCCAGGCTCGGATATGGGCGTTGGAGTACCGACTCAAGTCTCAAAGAGGACAAGGTTTGGTACCGTGGACATGACAGAGAGCGTGAGATGCTCGCGTGCTGAACTGTAGGGAATTCGGAAAACTGGAGAGATTAGCAATGGCCAACTATGTTCTTAATCTAGATTCCGTCGAGCGCTAACACTTGGATGGGTTTCGGTTTGTCGGTAGAGAAGTTTCGGTATCGAGCAGTTGCGGTTGGAGGCACTTTCGACATTCTACACATTGGCCACGAGAAATTGCTCGCCAAGGCTTTCGAGCTTGCGGAACTTGTTTTCGTCGGTGTAACCGGAGATCGCCTCGTCTCCAAACTGAACAAGGATCATCCTGTGAGAAAGTTTACTCTCAGGCGACGTGATCTCCGACGGCTATTGAAGGCACGGGGTTGGCTTCGGCGAGCCAGAATCTCAGAGCTGAAAGATCCGTTCGGACCTGCAACCCGCAGAAAGCGACTCGACGCTCTCGTCGTCAGTGAAGAAACTCGCAGCAACGGGCTACGGGTAAACGCATTACGCCAAAACCAGGGTTTGAAGCCTCTTCGGCTCTATGTGGTCCGTATGGTTAGGACCAAGGACGGGCAGCTCCTATCTGACACGAGAATCCGCCGGGGCGAAGTGAATCCGCAAGGCAGACTAAAGGTGAAAGTCCCAGCGAAGATTCGGTAGATTCGTTTCCTCGTCTACCGGCAGTTCATCCTATTTGATACCGTAGGCCGCTTTCCGTAGAGTACACAGTCAGCATCTGTTCGAGCTCGCGAAGGAAGCCCCCGCTTAGATGCCATCTTGAATCCTTTTTTTCAATGAAACCGGCGCCCACGAGTCCGTGGATCATATTGTAGAACTGGCCTACGCTCATTCCACGCTTGCTAATCCAGTCTTTCCATGCCTGAATCGGCAGACCGGCGGGCTCAGCCCTCTTGACTTCCCGCCAGAAGTTGTGAGCCTCGCCAGCGAGAAAGTCGCTCTTCCAGAACACTCGACGAAAGAGCTCGTCTGGGTTGCTTGGGAGATTGCCTGCTTTGAATAGTATGGTTGTCTTCTGTTTCGGCGTTCCGCGAACGGCTCTGCGAGGCAACGAGGTTTCACTTGGGTTCGCGAGAACTTGGTTCTGGCTTTAATCCTTATGGTGAGTCCTCGCAGTGTTGAACCGTCTGGTTTTCAATGGTGAGTTGGTCGACGATTTTACGTAAGCAAAAACGTGGTTGAACGGCGATGAGATTTCCATATTGACTTCGGAGGCATTCACTTACCTTCCTTTGGGCGAGAAATATCCTTTCAGATGTTACGAACTGAGGCGATGCAGTCCTTTGAGCGTGTGTCTTTAGGATCCATCCAAGAGTTGCTTCTTCTCTTCGAGAGAGAGTTCTTCAACGTAGACCGCTGTCGCCCTCAAGTCTTTGTGTCCCATGAGGCTCTGAACTTTCCAATAATCTCGGCCGGTTTTTCTAGCCCAGTATGTTCCGAAGTAGGCCCGTTGACGATGATTGTGTAGGCGGTCCCAGTTTGGAACTCCGGCGAGCTTTGCATACTTTCGTAGAAGGTTTGTACTGTGCTGTTCGGTAAGCGGAATGATCCTCTCGCCTTCGCTGACTCTCGATGCTAGTTTCTGAGCAAGTCTAAGCCACTTCTCTCCGGGATAGTCAGGCTCCGTTTTCCCACCTTTGAAATGAATCATTATCGTTTCCGGGCCTACGTCCTCCTTTCTTATTCCCGGCAAGTTTACGATGCAAACGGCCTTTTCCCCTGTTCTTTTCCGAGTGTACATTACTCTGTTGTGGCAGCCCACGATGCTTCCTATTCGCCATCCTCGCTCCAGCTGGAGTCCTAAAAGCAGATGATCCCGAGGTTCAGTCTCGGCCAATTCTAATATCTGATTCTTTTGCGAATTGGTTAGGCGCGTTTCTCCCCGTCCATCTCTGCTTATTCGCACTGGAGAAGTCCTCGTTTCTTTGCGTTCCCTGGATTAGAGTCAAATATCTTGAAGAGACTCATGGTTCTTCCTGTGGGGGAAGGTGCGTATTCGAAGCCAGGGGTCAAATAACACTTGCTAAAAGTGCAGTTTTAGCAAATACTTGTGCTTATTAGTGCTGATACAAGAATACAGGATAGAATCCTCCACACGTTCCTTTCCAGTCTGGCCTCCCGAAAGGACATTTTCGCGTCGCGAGACAATCACGCATACCTAATTATTCTAGAGAGTCTTCAGCTAGCCGACTTCTGAGTTGGACCAGTCATCATGTCCAATCACGATTAACTCGTTTTCCAGCGCATCTTAACAGGGTCATGTGCCCTCAGGTTGTTTTCAAGGCGATCTCCTAGGGACTCCTAGGACCCTGACGCGAGTCTCCAATCAGGGGTCGTTTCCAGATTGTGACAATTCTGGCCAGCATGGAGGAGTCTGGAGAAAGCCTCGGTCTTCGAAGTGATGGAGAACTACTTGGAAATCGCGGGCTCCAATTTATTGGAGGATTGGCTACTCTCCAATTTATTGGACTCGGTTCTTGGTTGAGGCTCACGTCGTGTATCTTGGCTCTTTCCTCTGGATCGGCGCCGTCGGAGATGCTTCGGCAGGTAGGCCGATTGGAGGCAGCGGAGGGGGGATTCCAAGACTCTTGGACATGATGATGACCTCGGCCAAGGCGATACTCGAAACCGCCTGGATTACCTGCTGTGGCGGCGGTCTGTTCTTCTTATGCTCCTCAGTCATCTCGACAACTTCAGATCGGTCACCCGTCACCTGAGCTCTTCCCCTGACGCTGAGCTGGGCGATCGAAGGAGTGTAGCTAACGGTGAAAACGAAGGGGGCTTCCACCGTAGATTCTGTTTTCTGGTCAACACCAACAATGTTGATGTTCACCGCGACCTGCACTTGTGGTGGAAGTGGAGTGTCGTAAGCCCAGTAGCGCTCCCCGCTCAAATTTGTGACTTGAACCGCAACTCTCAGCAAGGTAAGATCATCTGAGAGGCACCTGTACCCCTCTAATATCATTACTTCTTACTAGGCTCGCCAGCGCCATTCCGTTGGTCGATTCCTCTTCGCACCCTTTGGATCATGACTTTGCGACCGTCAACCTTCACTGAAAGAATGTCTCCTTCTTTGAAAGGGAAGCTGGAATCATCGGTCAGTTTCGTCGGTAGATAGATCCTCGGTGATCTATACACGGTATCTCCGTTACCAGATGCCTTTTTCGCCACAGCTAATCTGGTTAGAATCTTCTTGACCAAGCCGGAACACTCGCCGAGGCATCTTGGCGAGGAAGTATATCTGCGTTTACTTAAGTAAAGCTTTTAGAATTTGCGTGCGTGGAATCCGATCGACACGGTTTGGATTCCCTCCGCACTTTTTGGCAGTATGCGGCCGCCCTCAAATGTGAGCCAAGGAAAGGATGGCAGAAGAGAGTTGAGGGGAACGTCGAGTCCGTGGCAGATCACTCGTTTGCCGTAGCCTTGCTGGCCCTGTACGAGGGCGAGCGTCGGGGGTACGATCTGGGAAAAATTCTCAAACTTGCCCTGATTCACGATCTGGAAGAGGCGATCATGGGCGATCTCACGCCCATGGATAAGGCGCACCGGGGTCCAATTAGGGTGCAGAGGGATCGAGAAAGAGCGATACGAGAGTTGTTGTCGAAGTTCCCAGCCAAGAGTCGCCCAGCATATCTCAGACTATGGATAGATCTGAGAGAGAGGCGAAGTAAGGAGGCGAGCTTGGTTCATCAGCTTGACAAGGTCGAGATGGCGTTTCAAGCCAAAGAATACGGAAAACGGATGGCGCAGCGAAAAATGCGCGACTTTTTCGATTCCGCGAGTAAGGAGACAAACGACCCAGTACTGAAGAAGGCTCTTGCATCAATCCGAAAGAACTAGACTATCGGAGCGAGCGCAACGCGCTCCTTCGCAAATTTTGCCAGTTCATCTTTGTGAAACACATTCTTGAAATCACGAGTGAGGATGGTGACGTAGTCGGCGATCTCCTCCTCGCTCATGAACTGAAACATGTAACCGCCATTGTAGGGGGAGGGCTCGCCCTCTCGCTTCACGAATTCGATGTGCATCAGTGGGTCGCCTCGCTTGATGGTGATCGGTTGCCGCTCATTGCTCAGATTAACTAGCTCTAAGGCGAGTCTGCCGACATAGCCGCTGTGTACTTTCGCGGCGTTCAGAAAAGAAAGACCCATCCTTCCGTATTTGCTCTTTGCAGTGAGATGTGCGACAAGGTTCGGAGGAGTGAAAACTACCTCGTTCGACACCAGATTCTGGTGCTCTAGATAGTGGAGTGTTCGCTCCTCCTTGACAGTCAGAATGTACCCATCACCATCCAGGAGACTATAGTCAAATGGATGAACGCACTTGTAATTCCGGATGAGCTCGGTTAGCTCGTTCTTGCCGATAATGCACATGCTCTCGACCAGATAATAGGCTGAATTTGACCGTTTCGGTCTAGACTGTTTTGGTTGGATCTAGGCGGTTGAAACGCGTACCAGAAAGAAGGACAAGGATGGCGGAGTCGAGAAAAGTGTGGAATAGTCGAAAGCGACGACTAGCAGAATATCTCGGATCCCGCTTGGGGGTACCGGCAGCGTTACGTTGGCGCTGAGCATGGAGGGAGATGACATTGCAAGAGGGAGTCCTGCCCTCACTAGAGTGGAATTTGAGAAAACTACGCGGATCTGGTCGTACCGTCCCGAATGAATCAGCGCAGAAGATACGGTTGGAGGAATCGTCTGGCTCGATAATAGGTCGATGGTAGGGAATCGTTGGGAGATTATGACCCATCCGCTAGAATTGAGATATCCAGTCTGATGAAGCGCGATCTGGGTAAACCCGATGTATATGTGGCTGACAACGCTGGAAGACGTCACGCTTGAGAATCGTAAGAGCATTGTTCCCTGGGTAGTGGCCGGGGCGAAAGCGATTACAATAATGACGACTAGTACGGCCACGAATAGGATCCTCCTCCAGGCGGCGTAAGGGTAATTCATCGTCTGGCGATGGTGCAATGATCGCATCTATTTAACAACAAGACTCCAAAGATGACTGGCACGCACCTCGTGGAGGAATGACGTTGCTCTACTCGCGCATCGTTGAGACTTATCAGAAGATTGACGTCACTACAAAGCGACTCCAGATAACAAAACTCCTCGTGGATCTTCTCAAGGAAACACCTTCTGAGGTTATCGACAAGGTCGTCTACCTTACGCAAGGCAAACTCTACCCTGACTACCTCGGAATTGAGATCGGTATCGCTGAGAAACTAGCCATCAAAGCCCTCGCAATCGTTACCGGAGTCAAAGAGTCAAGAATAGCTGACGAGTACAGACGACGAGGCGATCTCGGTGATGCCGCCGAGGCTCTACTCGCGGGCAAGACCCAAGTCGGCTTAGAGAATGAACGACTCACAGTGGAGGAAGTCTACGCCGTCCTAGACCGAATTGCAAAGTCAAGTGGTCCAGGGTCTGTCGAGTCGAAGATCCGACAACTAACATCGCTCATCAGCAAGTCCTCCCCAATAGAAGCGAAGTACGCTACCCGAACGGCACTCGGGAGACTCAGACTAGGAGTCGCAGATATGACCCTGCTCGAAGCCCTCGCGCACGCTCTAGCCGATGGAAAAGAGTCGAAGCCTCTATTGGAACAGGCCTACAACCGTTCCTCGGATCTTGGATTCGTCGCGAAAGCTCTCGCGACGGGCGGAATTAACGCGATAAAGTCGTTCAAAGTCACAGTTGGCAGGCCGATCAGGCCGATGCTCGCAGAAAGACTATCCGATCCTAACGAAATTCTCGAGAAGATGAACGGTAGGGCCGCGGCAGAATACAAGTATGACGGACTAAGAATCCAAGCACACCTAACAAATCGAAAGGTCACACTCTTCTCACGACGTCTCGAGAACATCACTGACCAGTTCCCCGACCTCCACACTCTTCTGAAACAGGGAATTGTCGATGACGGAGTCATTCTTGAAGGAGAGGCCGTCCCTGTAGACTCCTCAACTGGCGAGCTCCTGCCATTCCAATTGGTCTCCCAGCGACGTGGGCGCAAATATGAGTTGGAGAAGACCATCCAGGAGATACCTGTGGCGCTCTTCGCGTTTGACTTGTTGTACCATAATGGTGTCGATTACACTCAGCTTGAGTATCCCCGAAGGCGGGAGGCCTTGTCCAAGCTGATTCGACGAAACGAGAGACTCGACCTATCACGCCAGAGCATCGTCAGCAAGCCCGAACAACTAGACGATTTCATGCAGCAGGCAGTAGCGGACGGATGTGAGGGACTGATGATAAAGTCGATCGGACCCGATTCAATCTACAAAGCCGGGGCCAGAGGATGGGGCTGGATCAAGTACAAGCGGGAATACAAATCTGAGATGCAAGACACAGTCGATCTAGCCGTTGTAGGAGCCTTTGCTGGGAGAGGAAGGCGGGGGGGAACCTATGGTGCGTTGCTCTTGGCCGCGTATGATGAGAAGGATGATGTTTTCAGAACAGCGTGTAAGTGCGGGTCTGGGTTCAAGGATGAAGACTTGGCAAAGCTTCCAGAAATATTGGAGAAATACAAGATCAACCATCGCCACCCGAGAGTAGATTCCAAGATCGTGGCTGACGCGTGGTTTGTGCCTGGCTTGGTGTTGGAGGTGATCGGAGCGGAGATAACCCTCAGCCCGATACATACGTGTGGCATGAACTCGATTAGACCAGGGGCTGGCTTGGCGATCCGGTTTCCACGATTTACAGGAAAGTACAGGACTGAAAAGTCCCCGGAGGATGCTACGACGACGAGGGAGATCGTAGAAATGTACAGAAGCCAGCTCAAGAAACTGAGCGAGACACAGCCCGTGGAAGCGGCCTAAAAACTGAGAATTGCGAAGTACCGGTTTCCAGATGGAATGCGAATTGCTTCGCTTAGTGAGAGGAGAGAGTTCTACGCGCACGAGTTTAGCCTCGCCAAGATACGTGACTGGTTCCGCGGATGGCTGTCGCCTATTGTATTCGCAGTTGTAATTGGAAGGCACACCCGTATTGCTCCAAGGAAATACTTTCGCGAACGTGCCCGGACGATAGTTATTGACGAGTATGAAGGATTTTCTGAAATCAAGAACTACCTGATCGACTTCGTGCCCGAAGCGGTCTATTATGATCGCAATGTCTACAAGGATTGGAATCAAGCAAGGAGCATCGGAAACGATACAATTCGATTGGGCCGAGCGTTCGGCCAAGAACTAGTCCTCGACGTCGATCCTGAGAATTTTGCCTGTCCGATTCATGGAACTCTTGAGGATAAGATGCGAAAGCATCAAGGACTCTCATTTTGTCGGCTCGAATTCCAAGTGGCAACGCAGGAAGCGGTTCAGCTCGTAGAGATACTCTCAAGGAGATTCTCCCAGATTAGCGTCGTTTATTCTGGCCGAGGATTTCACATTCACATCACAGATGAGGAGACTGTCCTCTGGAACCGAAGGAAACGGCTTGCCCTAGTTCGATCCCTTACTAAGAAGGGGTTCGTTATGGACGAATGGGTCCCGGCGGGCGGAATGAGACTGATTCGCCTCCCCTACTCACTAAATGGGCTGGTAAGCAGAGTTGCAATACCACTTCCTAGGAATGAATTGGGGGTCTTCGATCCAATAACTGACGTACGCACGATACCGAAATTTTTGTCGCGCTAGACTCACTGCTACTTTTTGCTCTTTTTCTTGGCCTTAGGCTTAGTCTTCTTCGCCTTAGAAGATTTCAGTGTGACCTTCTTTGCCTTTGATTCCTTCCCGGCGTAGTAATAGTAGGCCTTCCTCTTCTTGGCCTTGGTTGAGATTTTCTTGGCTGGCATCTCGCTCTGTTCTTTTGTGGTCTCTACCGTCTTAACGCTTCCCATTAGCACCAGTCACTTTGTTCTTCAGACGCAGAAACCGGAGAATTCGCTGGTGGCTAACAGCTGTCGAGCGCGGTTAGAACCCGGTTGTGAGTCTCCTCCACACTTTCAACACCAGTGTTCAGAAGTATACACTTGACCTTGAAGGAAGAGATCATTCGACGGAAGAATTGCTCCTGACGGGCGTGGTCAAGGTGGAGTAAGTATGGGTTGAACCAGGGTTCGTTGCTAATTTTTCCCCACGAATCCTTTGGTCCTGCTCCGGGGCGGATCATGTACTCGCCTTTGCGGAGAACTTGGATCGCCTCGTCTGAGTTGAGCTTAATCTCCGATGGGCTCTTCTCGTCACGTCGCAATAGTACTAGAAGTCGGATTTTGGCTTCGTCAGTCACCTTCTCTCTACCGAATAGTCGCTCCCTTGGGACCAGTGCTCGACTGTTTCCGAATGAGTAGTAGCACCATTCGTATCCGTCGTCAAAGACGCATCGCTGATTGGTGAGCTTGCATCCGGTTGGACCCGTTGTGAACTCGCAATTCTTCTTGCTCATCACGACGTTTTCGCATTTGCTCTCGTCGAAGATTTTTCGCAGCCATGGCTTGTTGAGCTGAGTCTCAGTCCGCATGTAGAGACTCTTCTCGGGCTGTTTGCCTAACAGGTGGCCAAGCCGCTCGCCCTCAGTATGGTCGATGTTGACCCAGTCGTCTCCAACGATCCTGCCTTCCGGCCTCTCCATGAGTTTGAATGCTTGGGTGGTTTTGCCGGTGCCAGTTGGGGCTACTATGATGACGCCTTTGCCTCCGACATCGACGCATGCGCCGTGTATTGAGTGAGTGTTCTTTGTCGTCTCTAGAATTGCCGCCGCCATTCCGAGTGCCCAGCTCTTGCACTGACCGTAGTATTCAGTATTGAAGAATAGGGATTCTTGGGTCTCAGGACAATAGAACGCTGAGGGCTCGAAGCCTTCCACGTCTATCGCAGAAATGATCCGTGAGTGTACGGGGACTGCTTTTTGTGCTTCACGCCAGTTGAGCTTCCAGAAGTCGAACTGGTGTTTGCTGTTGCCCTGGAACTCGATATTGACCCCATTCAGATTCGCCGTTGAACGAAGAGAATGTGAGCCTAGTTTCTTCTCTGCAGATTCCTTCAGGTGGTCGAACTTATCCTTGGGGACGTTCTTATCGCCCTTGACTCGCGTCGTTGAGGCGGTAATGTAGTTGTCCAAGGTCACTTGGTAGGGCTCCGAGAGGATAGTGCTGCTATCGCCTCGAATATGACCTTTGCACCCACGGCCGCTGTCTGACCGGAGTCGAGGTGGGGCGAGACCTCGACCAGATCGAAGCCAACTGTGTTACTGGTCATAGCGGCTTGAACGAGGGTCAGGCACTCATCGGTAGTGATACCATCTGGTTCGGGGTTACCCACTCCGGGTGCATATGCTGGATCGAGGACGTCAATGTCAACGGTCAAATAGCTACGAGTGAAACCTGACAGGAACGATCGGATTCTCTGGGCTGTCTTGTCGAGCGGACTCTTCCTGATGTCTTGTGGAGTAATTATCTGCAAGCCGGATTCATGACAGTAGTCAAGTTCGGGTTTCGAGAAGGCTCGAATTCCGACCTCCATTACATGACTTGGACCTATTCGTTCTGCGACTCGTCGCATGAATGTTGCGTGAGAGAGCTTCTCGCCGAGAAATTCGTCCCTCAAGTCTAGATGAGCGTCGAGATTCACGATGCCGAGATCGGTAGGAAGGGCGTCGATGGCGGCCTTGGTTACCGTATGTTCCCCGCCTGCAATGATAGGAATCTTACCAATGGCGCTTAGTTCTTTCCATACCTGGGTAGTTCTTCTAAGGGTTTCACTGAGATCTTCTACCGTGTCGATGTCTCCAGCATCGTGGACTGGGACCTTCTCGAGGTCAAGATTGGATCGGATGCTGTAGAGTTCTAGGTTGGCTGATACGTCTCTAAGGGCGGATGGCGCAAATCGGGATCCGGACTTGTAAGTGCTTGTGCGATCGAATGGGACCCCAAAGAATACGAACCGGGACTTTTCGAGGGGAGATGACATCCCGGTGAAGGCTGTGCGTCCGGATAAGTAGAGTTGGGAGTGACTCATGGTCTCTCAGACTCCACAATAATACCGAATGTAAGGCTTATTTTGTGAGGTTACGAGGCTTGCGCCAGATTCGAGCGATGTCCAAGCAGACGCCCAAGCAAGAGCCAAAAGAGGAGACCGCCGGAGCGGCGAGTTTTAGGCCAGTTGGGCTCTCTATCTCGTCCTTCTTTTACGCTCTATCAGGAGTCTACTATCTGGTCTACCCGCTGGTGGCGGCGGACACTTCTGTTTGGCCTCTGTATGTGATTGGAGGCGCGTCTCTTCTAGGGAGCTTTGGCGTTTTCAAAACGGCAAGATGGGGTCTATGGTTGGGACTGCTTCTTTTTCCGCTACAGATTGTAGCTCCGGTGTTCACGCTTTTGACGGTGTTATCTTATCCGGGAGTCTGGCAGCAGCCAATCGCTATCGCCTTCGTTGCTTCCCTGTTCGTCCTGATCTTCTTCGCTTCTCTGACCTTTCTGCTAGTCCTTGACAAGCGACGCAGCTTCAACTAGACTATTCGTAGCCGGCTGTGACCTAGAGGGCGTTACAATAGCAGGAGATGCGGCTGCTTTCGTCTTGTTAGAGTAGCATCGGGCGCACGAGGTCATTGGTCTTCTACCTTTAGTTCTTGTTTGAACTAGTTGGAAACCGCAGGTCTTGCAATGCATCTGGGTTATTGAGAGATTTCCGAATTGAGGGAGTGGCAAGGTGAACCTGCAGCCCTTCTCGTATCCCGTGCAACCGATGAATCTCTTCCTTGAGGTTCGGCTTCGAATAATCTTGAGCTTTGATCCGCACTGTGGACATGGATAGTCGAACGTGAGGCGGGCGATTCTCTGCGAGGTTACAACTTCCGCTAGCTGTGATCCTATCTCGTCTTCTCTAGTGATTAGGTCAAGCATGACAGGTCGGAGATGATCCAGCGCTTCGGCTAAGACGTGGCTTCTGCTGGTCTGGAGTGCTTGAATGTTCTCCATGGAGGTCTCAAGTTTGGCCGTGAACTCTGGGTCGATTATGATCGGGCAATATTTGTTGAGGAGATTGATGATCTTGAGTGCGAGGGGGGTCGCTTCGATTCGGATATTCTTGATGTAGTCTCGTCTGTATAGAATCTCAATGATCTCAGATCTAGTAGCTTTGGTCCCAATGTTCTCGTCCTCCATCTTTTTGAGGAGGCTGCTCGGGTTGTATCGGGGTGGAGGTTCGGTGAATTTCTGAGCGGCTTGGATTCTTGTTAGAGGTATCTTGTCGCCTACCTTGATGTCTGGGAGTTTTTGGGATTCGTCTGAGGCGTAGGGTTTGTAGAACTCGATCCATCCTTCGCGGAGAAGAAGGGACCACCTTAGGAAGAATCTGTGGGCCTCTTTCTGGAGAGTGAGTCTTGAGCTCTCGCGTAGACTAGCCTCGGCGAACGCGGCCATAAAGCGACGTATGATTAGGTCGAGGAGGTTTGCTTCTGGCTGCATTAGGGTCCGCTTGGGCGGTTCCCCGGTAGGATAGACTGCTGGATGCGCGGTGTCTTCTTTGGGACCTTGATTGGGATGAAGGGCGACCTGGACAGCTAGTTTCGTCACGAGCGATCGATACTGGGCCGTTTTTCCGATGCCTCGGAGAATTTCGAGATATCCAATGTCGGGGGGAAGCTTCTGGCTGGAAGTTCGCGGATAGGAGATTAGCGCCTCGAGGTACAGCTTCTCGGCTATTGCCAGTGTCCTGGACGGGGTGTATCCGAAGTGCCTATAGGCCTCCGACTGCAAGTTGGAGAGATCAAAAGGGTAGGGTGGACTCTGCTGAACGTTTCGAGACTCAGCACTCCCGACTTCAAGCATGGAATTCTTGCAATCTCTGACGACCCGTTCTGCCTCGGCCACGGTTGAGATTTTCTCCCTCTCGTACTCGAGTGTGTAATCGTGTCCCATGTGGGTGACGGTTGCTTCGATCATCCAGAAGGGTGTCGGGGTGAAATTTTGGATTTCTTCTTCTCTATCTACGACAAACTTCAGTGTCGGGCCTTGGACTCTTCCAGTGGAGAGGGTGGAGTAGCCGCGGTTCTGTTTCAACGCTGATTCGGTTAGAAGCCGGGAGAGGTTGATTCCGTACAGCCAGTCGAGTTCGTGTCGAGCTTTGCCAGCCTCGACTAGTGACATGTCGAGGTGAGGAGAGAGTGTCTTGTACGCGGATCTGAGTTCTTTCTCTGTCATGGTGCTGAACTTCATCCGCTGAGCCTTCGAGTCAGCGCCCGGGCACGCGTACCGTAGAATTGTGTATCCGATCAAGGAGCCTTCGACGTCATAATCGCAGTTGTGAGTCAAGAAACCATTGGCGATGTAAGTCTGAGCTGGATTAATTGTCAGATCACGAACATCATCGCAATCTACGGGGACTATTGTTTCGATACGATCCCACTGGAGCAGACTATTATCGAGTCCTTCTTTCGCAGAACTTGCCCAATCATCAAAGGAGACGATTCGCCGAGAGCCCAATCTCGTCTTTAGGGCAATGTACTCAGCAACGAGGTCTCCTCGAATCCTCTTCCTCGGACAATATTGGACCGGCACTTTTCGGAGTAAATTCTCCATACTCTCCTTTTCGTTCGAAAAGGCAATTCTTACCGTGACGGTCCTTGAACCATCAAGCCTTTGCACTTGCGAGGGGGACACCCGTATGCGAGTGGTCCGTACTCCAAACCCAGTCAGAATCGACGCTATCTGAACCGCAAGTGCTCTCCCATTGTCTGCCAGATCCTCTCTTCTGTTGAAGCGCAACTCGCAGGCGTTGAAAGATCTCGGGTGCGCTCGAGTGGCTTTCGGGATAGACACATCTCCACCGAGGTAAGTTGAGAGAAACTCATACTGCACCCTTTTCGGGGCATTTATGATCCACCCGGGGATCTGCAATGCCATGTCAGTTTTTGAGCCAGATGGAGCTCCGAGAGTCTTGAGCAGTAGCCATAGTGCGAGCGAGGAGCATCTTACTTGTTCGGTCTTCTGTACGAATGATCTTCCGTTAATCCGACCTCTCCTTGTTACAACATGTCGCGAACAACGGAAGCCAAGTTTCTCAAGATCTCTAGCAACCTCCTCTGCACCTCCCGATCTCTCGCACGCAACAATGAAACATACCGAATACCATCTATCTGAACTCTGCGAAAGGCAGCCATCGGCGAAAGTTGCTCCAAGCAGGCGCGCAATTGGCAATAGTTTTTCGTCGTCTAGGAACAGGGGAGCGAGTCCTAGGTCTTGGAGTTTCTCGATCACGGGGTTACTGACGGTATAGGGCTGCCTTCCTTCTCCGATCCAGCGTCTCACTGTTCTTAGAGAAAGCCCGGTTCGAGTCGCTATCTCCGGATAGGATAGATTCTCCTTTCTGAGGTTGCAAGCCTCGAAGTACTCACTTGAATCGTAACGATACCTGCTGTGAGGATGCCTACTCTGTTTGGACCTAAAGGAGTTGAGTGTTGCCCACACATCTTCAATGGTCAGGACAGGCTCGTGCTTAGCAAGCAGCGAGTCCAATCGCGGCGCTGAATACACAGCAACCTGGTCGCCGGGCCGCAGGTTTTCCAGTCTTAGCCACCCCTTTCGTGACCAAAATTTATGGTCGGCCGTTGCCCTGATTCTCCTCCCAGCGAGAGTCTTCAATTCGAAGCATGAAATTCCGTGAAGCTTTGGTTCAAGTCGGTGATACCGAGTTACTTGGTTTTCGACAGGAGTTGCCGAAGCTTCGGAAAAAGTCACAACTCTTCTTTCTGGCCAAGTTCCCTCTAGTTCAGCAATCGGAACATCTCCGTCGTTCGTTAGGACGCTTGTGTCGGGTGACACGCACGCGTTGATGAAACGGTCAGCTCTGCCGGCGAGTGAGCTGACGGCCTGAATCCATCGGGCTAATCGGGCCGATTTCTTGTCGATAAGGTGCTTGGGCTTCCATTCAAAGTCCCAGACAGGATAGAAGCGTCGGCTTGCTTGGGTCTTTGAATCGACGGTGTATAGGTGGCCTAGGGCGGAGCAGACGAGGATGGTTTCCTGTCTGCTATGGGCTTCATAGACTGGGACCCCTTGCGTGTCGATTCTTCCCGGATCGCCGTCCTCGTCGAGCGCCCGTGCAACACGCGCGGCTGCATCCGGCTTCTCGCACACAATGAGAGTTGTCATCACTTCCATCTCGACGAGTTCTCGAATAAGAAGCGGGCGATCTCCTTCGCTCTTGGCCCTATCCAGGAGCTTTCTAAACGCGCCGGAGGAAATCTGGCAGGGTGAGGTTCCCATACGCAACTGTCCACTTCTCGAAGGCTTGCCTCACACTCTCGAGGGCGCGATGGTGGGCAAGGCAGTATTGAGCGCCCACGAGCCCGGTTTCTTGGTTGCATAGAGGGCAAGTCATGGTCAGGAGGCTCCGCGCGCGAGATCAGAAGAAACAATTTCTTGAAATAAGAATTCTTGCTTTTTTGTGCGCGTGTTGTTTTTCAGGTTTTGGAAATCGTTGTTTCGAGTTTTTGGATGGAGGCTGGTGTAAGTAATTGGGATCTTCGATTGTGAGATCCGAAACTAGGGTTTCCGGAGACCTGATCCTCATTCGGAGGGATGAGTTCTCAGTCGCGTGGAGGGCCGCCCCGGCGTTGGTCATTGTGCGAAGACATCTAGTGACGGGACTCCCGGCCGAGTCTAGTTGAGATCGGATGCTTCTTTCCTCGGAAACCGAATCATATTTCTAAGAGTAAGACAGTACCAGACATTGGCCGGCGCCCGGAATGCCACGACACCCAAAGAGCCCCAATGGCCAGAAAAAGCCGTTAAATCCAAGGAAGCAAGCTATCCAGACTTCTCGAAGGCGCGAGAGCCGAGGAAGAATCTACCTCGCAATAATTATCATCGCCGTAATAGCAATCGGGGTCGGCTGGTACGTATATTCAACTTCTCAATCATCAAACGGATCCGGAGACTTCGCAATAACTGCACCCACAGGGGTAACGATTCACGCCGGCAATCAGATGACAACCCGAGTTAACGTAACTGGAATGAACAACTTTGGAGGGATCGTTCAACTGTCTGTCGCGCCTTCGGCAGGTTTGATTACATCAATAAGTCCGACAAACATCACGGGCTCGGGAATGGCTACTATGACAATGTCAGCAGCGGCCAACGGCACTTATACGGTGACAGTGACTGGGATTAGCGGTAGTCTGAAACATTCAGTGACGCCCGTTGTAGATACTCCCGTATACGCTACGCTCAACACAACCAATGGAACCATAGTCGTCGAGCTCTACCGAGCTCAGACTCCTCAAACCGTCAGCAACTTCGTGAACCTCGCCAACCAACACTTCTACGATAACCTCGTTTGGCATAGAATTATCGCCAACTTCGTAATTCAAACTGGAGATCCTAACACCAAGAATGGGGGCGGAGACCGGAACACGTGGGGACAAGGAACATCGCCTCAGAGTGTGCAGTTCGAATACGATAGCTCTCTACACAATAGTGTCGGTTATCTCGCGATGGCTAGTTTGGGGGCGGGAGTCGGCGGAAGCTCGCAATTCTATATCAATGTGCACGACAACAGAGCTTCTCTAGATGGAAAGTGGGCAGTGTTTGGAAAAGTGATTGCTGGAATGGATGCAGCGAATACATTGGCGAGCTCACCCACAACCAATCAGTATCCAAACGCTCTAGACCAACCGACAAATCCCTCTGGTGCTCTGGTGTTAAGCGTCACAATTTGGAACTCTCCATGAGGGGTCAATCGCCGGCGTTTCTACTGCTCATGAAATCGTTCTATCGTACAATATCGTTAAGCTCAATATGCTCGTGCATTATTGATGCATAGGTCAAAACATCCTTATCGAGCACTACTACTGGACGCCTCCGTAACATACACAGACGCCTAACATCCACCGCATAGCGAAAAGAGGACTAGACGGACTACGAGATCCAACTTCTCCAGGAGTAAAGCGTTCTTCGCAAGGGCGTATTGCGTCGTAGGTTGCTCCGGGAGCACTCTTATGAGAGACAACACACTGACTAGTGATGGTCTTAGAGATTGTCGGCGATAGAGACTGTTGAACAGGCGACTCAGTTAGCCGTAGATTTTGTTAGGAAGTACTATTCGTTCGTCTATCCAGTCTCAGCCAGAAAGGAGAATTCTCAGTGGGTAGTAGATTTGGACATTTCGTATTTCAGACCCAGCTATGTTAGAGTGAAAATCTTCGCTGAAACCGGGAGCCTTGAGGACTTCAAAGTCACTCTGGGTCCACTCTTGTAGGCTGGTCGCCTCGACCCGGAGTGGATCCATCAACTATCTTTTTGTAGAGATTTCTATCAAGGAAGCTCACAAACAAAGATGGACGAATTTCCGTGAGAGGCTGACTTTGTCGCTCGTTTTGATCAATTCCCAGCATTCTTAGTTGTGATCGAGCACTTGTATTGACATCTTCTCTCTTCCCTGAAAGAACAGATTCAGACTGAGGGCCATTCCAGAAATTCTAGCTCAATTGCGTGGCGCTGCAGAAACCAATTTCTTCACGCTTGTGGGATTCATGGGAAAGCGTTTTAACCCTATTACCGTAAAAATGTCAGCTACACGGTTTCAGAAATGGCTGACAAGAGAGCAGTATTGATCATCGTCGACGGAATGGGCGACAGGCCACTCATCGACCACGACTACAAGACACCCTTAGAGTACGCAAACACACCTAACATGGACCGACTCGCTAAAGGAGGACTAGTCGGACTGCTAGATCCCATTTCTCCAGGCGTAAGGCCCGGCAGTGACGTTGCAAATCTAGCGCTCTTCGGCTACGACCCGGCCAAGTACTACACCGGGCGTGGACCACTGGAAGCACTAGGCGCGGGCATAGACCTGGGACCCAACGACATTGCGTTCCGAGCGAATTTCGCAACCGTAGACGATGATTTTCGCGTTGAAGATAGACGAGCGGGAAGAATCCGAAAGGGCGCGTCGAAACTCGCAAAGTCTGTGGGCGAGATCAAAGTCGAGAGCGTTCCTGGAATCAAGACGATCTTCAAGCCAACCGTCGATCACAGAGCAGTACTAGTTCTCAGAGGGGAGAAACTCTCGAGAAATGTTACCGATACTGATCCTCAGGAAGAAGGATTGAAACTGGTGATATCCAGAGCTACCGACGGCTCCGAGGAAGCGAAGAGAACCGCAGCGGCCGTCAACGAGTTTGTAAAGAGATCACATGAAGCTCTAAGGGAGCATCCACTCAATCAGGAACGTGCAAACGATGGCGAAAAGCCTGCAAACATTGTATTGACAAGAGGTGCAGGGACACGTCCTGCACTCCCTAGCTTCAAGTCAATGTTTGATCTCCGAGGCGCATGCATCTCAGGAACAGCCCTCATCAAGGGCATCGCAAGCGCCGCAGGCATCGATGTTATTGACGTCAGAGGAGCGACTGGGAGCATGAAGACAGATTATGAGGCTAAGGCGAAGGCCGTCATCGAGGGAGCCAAAGACAAGAACTTCGTGGTCGTACACGTAAAAGCCCCGGACATCGCGGGCCACGACGGCGACTTCAAGGGCAAAGTCCGAGCCCTCGAAGAGGTCGATACCCTGGTGGGACACGTGATAAACGAGGTGGACATCGGCGCCAACTACGTCGCGCTCACATCCGACCACGCGACACCCGTCGGATATGGACTCCACACCGGAGACCCCGTCCCTGTAGTAATCGCGGGACCAGACGTTCCAGCGAGCAGAGTCCTCAAGCTCAGCGAAGCCAGCGCAAGCCGCGGAAACCTCGGACGAATACGAGGATTAGACCTGATGCCCATCCTCACCGACTTGGTGGGACGAAGCAGGCTCTACGGGTCCTAGACCCTTCACGAGATCTATCGAACGGTCTGGTCTACCATTCAAGGTCAGGCGCGTTTGATCGGCGACTAATGATTCGTGGTTTTTCCTCTGACAGAGGTTTACACGAAGGAGTACTGGAAGTTCTTCCAGATTCCCGTCGCGCCTTGCCCGTGAACGGAGACGCTCCCTTTCAAAGGGTCGATTGGCTTGAGAGTGAACAATCCGAACCCGAGTGTTATCTCGCCTAGCGAGACTGGTATTTCTTCGGCCTTGAAGAACGGTCTCTCATCTACATGCCACTCCGCCCTTCTCTTTGCAGCATCGAGTCTCACGGAATAATGGTGCATTTTGCCGGGTTCAGTCCGGACCCCCGAGAACGGTGATTCGATCAGATACGTGAAGGTGGTCTTCTCATCAGTCAGGCCCGGAATTAACAGCCGCTCATAGATCGCCCCAATTTTGCGTCCGGTGGAAATGAAGTCGAAGATCATACCGGTTGAGAAATCCATGATGTTAAAGCCGGCAAACCCGTCGCGAAGGTCATCCGCATTACCGTGGTAGGTCTCGGCCCCCATCTCCACCTCGAACACCGTTACCCCATCTCTTGACACCGGGAGTGTGGTTGTAGACCCGTAGAGCTGCTTGGGATCGTCAAACATGTGAACATGATCATGCTTCCGTGTGAACGGGTCCACCGTCACAGCTAAGCCTTCGTTCTTGGCTTCGAATCTCGCCGTAAGCTCCTCCCAGGTCCAAGTCTCACCGTTCCCCATAGGGAAGCCCAGAATCTTCCACTTTGAAGGGTCCACTTGACCTTTTGACATACTGTCATACAGTGCCGCTTCAGTCTTCAACAAGATGGGTCAGCAGGTCGCGGGGGACGACGAGTGGATATAATTGTTCTGAAAAACAATTCTGGAATTACGCAACTACCGCCTTGTCTTTCTCTCGCGTGGCCGACTCCTGGTGTGGGCACGCGCTTTGGGCGTTTTTCGAGGGACGCGCTTGTGATACTTTGGCTGGTAAAGCTCAACCTCTAAGTTTCCTGGCATTCGAAAGTGAGTCAGCAGGCCCCATTCTTCGTCAGTGATACCTGAAGAGAATTCGACACCGCGTGACTTGAGATCCTCGACAGTCTTGTGTATGTCGTCGCAGTAGAAAGAGATCGAATAGTAAGCCTTGTCGGAGGGATGAACGCCCAAATCTGCCTCGGGCATGGCGAAAATAAGCCAACCCTCGCCCACATCATTATGCACAAAACCGAGCTTATCCCGAATAAACGCACGGACCTCATTGGCATTCGGAGTGTAAAACAAGCCGTGCATTCCCTTAATCATTTGAAGACCCTCCGCATTGTAAGCGCTCTAGATCACAATGAGCTTGACGCTCTTCATCTTCTCTTCTCTCTGAAACGCTTTCGTCATGCTCGCGACTTTCTTCCCCTCACCCTCGACCAGGAATAGTTCTACGCAGTTTCCATGGCTGATCTTGTTGTGTATATGCGTCTTCACGATGTCCTCAAACTCATGCTTCAGTTTCGTGATCGGCGCCTCGTTCGACTCATCATGAGTGACCACAACGACCGCGTTTACATGACCCAGCAGAGAATCTTTCTCCTTCCTGTCATCGATCAAGAGCCGGATTGCGGCTCTGACCAACTCTGATCTTCCTGTGAAGCCACCGGTGTCTTGGATCCGGTCGAGTTCCTTGATGATCTGGTCAGGAAACGACAGGCTGACTATTGCCATGCGGACACCGCGACTTGACTAGGGAGGACAGCGCTCTTATTAGAGATCGTGCCGTTGATGCCAGTATCTGTTTCCAACATATTATCGTGGCACCGTTCTGTTCGTGCGGGAAACGGTAGCACTCTTGAATTTGTTCAGTCCAAGGACGATCGCGAACATCAAGAGTCCGACAACGACGATCGTTGCTCCTGCTGCCGAGTAGATTACCAGTGATAACAAGAGCCCGAAAACGACACTTGTGAGGCCGAAGATGGGAGATAGTATTAGTGTCTGCCTGAAAGATCTCGCTATCTGAATACTGGTAAGCGCAGGGAGAACGAGCAAGGACGAGATGACAAGGACCCCGACAATTGGAATGGACGCAATTACGGCGATTCCAGTAACTATGCTAATCATGTAATCGAAAACCCAAGTCCTTATGCCAGAAGCTCTTGCCTGGATCTCGTCAAAGGTTGTGTAAACGAGCTCTTTGTAGAAGATGAATACTAGGGCTAGTGTGGCTGCTAGGACTCCAAGTGCAACCAATATCTGGCCTAGGTTTACGAGCAATATGTCACCGAAGAGTAGGGTTTCGACATTGAACCCGAATCCTCGTGAAATGCTGAGGAGCATGATGCCCGATGCTAGACCGAGCTGGAGGAACAGAGCGACGGCCGCGTCTCCGGAAATCTTCGTCGATCGGATAGCCTTGGTTATTCCAATAGAGCCAAGTACGACCACAATGGTTCCGGCCCATATCGGCGCGATATCGACGAAGTATACTATGCTGAGGAAATAGCCGAGCGACAGTCCGCCGAATGCAGTGTGAGAAAGTCCGTCGCCAATTAGTGACAGCCTCTTGAGCACTATGAAAATACTCAGAATAGAGCTGAGGATGCCGATGATGACCCCCATTACGAACGCGTACTGGACAAAGCGTTCTGCGAGTAATGATATCAGAAGGTCAAGGGTGGTGGGTATGACGCATCAACTCCACGGGATAACCATAGACATTTGAAATTACAGGACTAGAGGCAAATTCAGAAGTTGACCCGCAGAAGAATAGCGAAGTGTTGATGCAGGCGACCCTGTTGGCTAGCTTAGTTACTGTTGCGATGTCATGGGACGAGAGAATGATCGTAATTCCCATGTCTCGGTTGAGCTTTTCGAGCATTGTGTAGAATTCGTTCTTGGACTGAGCGTCGACACCGCTGGTAGGTTCATCCAATATAAGCAGCCTCGGATCTCCAACTACGGCTTTGGCGACGAAGACCCGCTGCTGTTGGCCTCCAGAGAGTTGGCCTATCTTTCTATCTTTCAGTTCATCTATTCCTAATGTTCGTAAGACTTGTCCGACTCTTTCACGATCCTCCTGATGCAGTCGGTGAAACACGCCGACTTGAGGGATGCGTCCCATTAGAACGATTTCAAAAACAGTCGCAGGGAAATTGATATCCATGGCTTGCGCTTTCTGGGGAACATACCCCACGTGCCTGAGGTTTTCTGGTGTTACTGGATCGCCGAACAGCCTGATAGTTCCGCGGGTTGGCTTGATTAGTCCGAGGATGACGCTTAGAAGTGTGGATTTTCCTGCCCCATTGGGTCCGATAAGGCCGATAAGATCCCCCTCGATTATTTCCAGGTCGATCTTGTCTAGTGCGATGACTCCGTTGGGATACTGAACGGCAACGTCTGAGAGTTCGACGACAACGTTTGTCTTGGGACTAGCATCCAACAGTGTCTAACGCCAGCGCGATATTGTGAAGGTCCTCATACATCAGGTCAATGTAGGTTTTCCCTGCTGCCTGCTCGGCTATGGTCAATCCCTCAATGGGGTCCATATGAACTAGGGTAGCGTGAGTGTTTGCTGCGATCGCCTGTGGGATGGCAGGATTTTCAAGCGATTCGTAGCCTACGTAGCATAACTTGTACTTCTGAATAGAGCTCGTGACATTCTGGATGTCCTGGGCGGTCGGGGAATCTTCGAATGGTCCGAAGACCGGAATCTGTGTGAGGTTGTATCGTTGCGCGAAGTATGCAAATGCTGTGTGGAAGGTCACGAAGTACCTAGTCTTGATGATGTGGAAGTTTGTAGCGTTCATGATTGCCGAGTTGAGATAGTCCAGTTGTTCGTGATAGGATTTTGCGTTTGCGGTGAAGGTGTCATTGTCTGATGGGTAGGCTTTGATTAGCCCCTGAAGTATGTTGTTCACTTGTTGCTTCGCGATTACAGGGTCCAGCCAGATATGGGGGTCGACCTCTCTCCCGTCGGCTTGCCATTCTGGAGGAACGTTGATGGTCGTTATTCCCTGGCTTGAATCTACCAGAACCAAGCTCGGATTCTGCGCCGCCATAACTATCTGGCTAATCCACGGTTCGAGCCCCGCGCCGCTGTAAATCAGTACTCTTGCGGAGGCGACTTGCTGGATGGAACAGGCGTCGGGTGTGAAGTCGTGGACGTCAACTGTCATGGGAACCAGCAAAGAAATGCTGGCTTTGTCAGCTACTAGGTGGCGGGCGAAATCATAGACTGGATAGAACGTTGCCAGAACCGGAGCGCCAGGCTGACAGCTGGATTGGCCAGTTAGAATTCGACTCGTTGCATATGTGCTACCGATAGCGATGCCGATTATTGCGACTACGAGGATGATCTTGAATTCGCGCTTCACGAGGCTCGTGGGCGTCGGGGACGCTTATTAATATTGCCTGAAATGTTAATAATTCTCTGGCACAATTGTGCGCCTAATTATTAACATCTCTACGGTTCCTGACGCCTGGGATCCGACTTCGGCAATGCTAGGCTGTTCAGGTCGTCAAAGCTGATCGCACCATCAACTAGGTTTTGATACGTTCCCCTCTCTAACACCTCATGGGCTGCTCTCTTCAAGAGACCCATTGCAGCATAGGACGCACTTGGGCCGAAGCTCACGCGAGCGACGCCAAGCCTCTCCAATTCGCCCACAGGAGGCAAATCCTTCCGTACCATGACATTGATGGGAAATTCAAGCTCCTTCACAAACCGTCTAATCGAAGCTGCCTCAGTCAGACCCATGGGATAGACACAATCGGCCCCAGCGTCTCGGTAGGCAATGGCGCGACGAACAGCCTCCTCAAACTTCGCCTCCTCGTCACCTATTCCAAATCGCAGCGCGTCAGTCCGAGCGTTGATTACGAGAGGAACTCCGACAGTATCCCCTAGTCTTCTGATCGCTTTGACGTTCTCGATCTGTCTCTCGACGGGAAAGAGTGTCTTCGTTGCGTGAGCGAAGTCTTCGATGTTTATTCCTATCCCACCCGCTTTCACAATTGCCCTGACTGTGGCCACCACTTCTTTCGTAGTCTTGCCAAACCCAGCGACAATATCGACTGAAAGTGGAACCGCCAGTATTCTAGCGATTCGTTCGACAGCCGACACGAATTCATTCCGACCCATCACTTCGCCGTCCGGGTAGCCAAGGGATACCATGAGCCCCGCGCTAGACGTTGCAACTGCAGGAAACCCCTCATTCTCAAAGACGCGTGCGCTTGGAACATCCCACGCGTTCGGAAGGATCAGTATCCTCTTCCCATGGTGAAGTTCTCGAAAATCCCGAGCCTTGTCTTTCTGGGATCGCATCGCTAATTCCAACGGACTAATGGCTACGTTTCGGTCCATCTATGTTACTTTGCATCATGAATTCGTCGAGATCCAGCCTAGCTCGGTTGTCAAACTCTCTCTCACGGGCATCATCGGGTGGGCGGAGAGGTTTGCCGATGTTCTGTGACTTCAAGTCGTCGACTAGGTGTGCGAATTCGTGTCCCAACGTCAAGAGTGGATCCTGAGCTATTTTGAAGACCGTAATCAGAAATTCAATGCGATTACCTTTTTTGCGGGACGAGAGTAATCCGTCATAGTAGCCGAGCCGGCTGCCCTTTACGGGAGGAGGAGGTTTTGAACTGTATTCTGAGAAAACTTGACTCCTATCTACCCCATGCTTCTCACACAAGAATTCTAGGAATTCTATGAATCCTTCCGGGTAATAGGTCTCGGCCACAACGCATCACAAACATGCTATCCAAGTCTAGACGCGGTAAAAAGTAGCGTCTTGCGGGAAGGCAGCCTAAGCCGCATAAAGAATGTAAGGTCTTCCAGGGAAGGGTCTTACTCGTCCTTTTCCTTCCTTATTTGGTCCTTTACGGATTTGAAGAACTCGGAACTCTCAATTCGTCCAGCCTCCGAGTGAACGGCATCCAGGTCAATCTTGAGTCTGGTGCTTGTTACTTTTCTTCTTTTGAAGACGAGGAATGCCGCAATCAGTAGTGCCCCGATTATTGCTGCTATGAGGCCGAAATAGTAGAGAGGGAAGCTGGCGGTGGGGTTGTTCTGGACAGTTATCGCTCTGGTCGCGGTGCCAGTGTTTGCTGGGGACTGCGAGTCAGAGGCTCTGACGATTAGGGACCATAATCCCCCGGTGTCCGAGGAGCGTACTGTATAGGTGCCTATCCATAGTCTCAGATTCGTATCGAAGACCATCGGGATGGAATCGTTGACTGTTGGTGTTCCGCTGTAAAGCAGGTATCCGGCAGCCGTACCCGACTGTAATATTGTTCCATCAGGATATGCGATGGTCGCGTTGAACTTGAGTGGTTGGCCAACCCCGATGCTGGTACTGGCGGTGACGGAGATGCTCAGGCTGGCGGGCGTCAATTGTGGGCTATTCGTGACCTTTACTCCAGGCCCGGCGTTTCCGTAGGCATCGCTGTAGGCATGCCCTGTGAGTATCGCAGTCCAGATACCAGTCTGATTAGTTATTGACGTTGTGTAGCTTGCGTTAAACGTCTGAGCCAAGTTGTCGTAAGTGGCTGTGAGAGTGACGTTGTTTCCGGTAGGACTTACTAATGTTAGGAGAGCAACTCCAGTCGTGGGAAATGTTCCATCCGGGTAGACCGGCTGGAAAGAAAACTTCATCGTCTCGGATCTTTGATAAGTGGATCTAATGGAATTGATTCCTACGATAGACATCATCGCTGCTCTCACCGAGAATGTCTGAGCATCAGGCGGGTTCTTCAGGGTGCTGGATCCAGTGAGGGTCACTACATAGTTGTCAATCACACTGTCAACGGGTATCTTCCAATTGTCAACGACGACTCCATTAGAAGCTGCGAAGATTGAATCTGAAAATACGATTGTTGAGGTGGTCTGCGTCCTTATCGTTACTCCAACAAGTTCGGAGGAGTTGTATCTGCTCCCTTGCACATTCACAGTTTGAGTCCTCTCATACGATGGACTATCTGTAATACCTAGCACGAAAGAACTACTGGCGACGGTAGGCATAGCGAAAGGAGCCAATTGGTCGACAGACGCTAAATACTGGCCGGCCAACGAATTCGAGCCTGGGAATGACACTCCGGGGTAAGCCACCAGTATGCTGAACTGATCTTGCCCAGGAGATGATGTGTAGTTGATCAGCTGTGACTTGAATGTCGTACTCGACGGATCCCTCACTGAGAACCTGAACACAAATGTTGTACTAGCTGTGACAGGGTTGAATTTGACCGTGAGGACGAGAGAGACGGTATTGCCTTCTTGAGAATAGGCCGGCACCGGATTGAGAGTATACGGACTGTCTGCGTGAACCTGCGTGATTGAACCGGTCAAGAAGAGTGGACACAAAGCCGCAAGGCTGAGTACGAGAACGTAAGAGGTTGCCCTAAGGTATCGCATGGGATCTTCTCTGAATGGCGGACTGTGAAATTGAGACTCCGAATGGACGACTAAAGCGCCGCGTAACCTACAGTTCTAGGTGGGAGTATCTTGGTGGCCGGGAGATTGCGGACACGGCAAATACTTTCGGGGACTATCGGCGAATGCTGTTCGGAGTCCGGACGTGGAGAAAAGTTCTTTGAATCTAAATCAGTCAGCTTACGAACAATCACAATGTTCAAACCAAATCATAGGACATGCCGGCCTTCTTGTGAGGAACTGCTCACGATTACCATCGAAAATCTGGAACTAATGGAGATGAACGCCCAATGAGTCCCCTTTTCGCCAACGACAACGATACGACACGGCAGCAAGAAACTAATAGAACTTCACGATTGTCGTCAACATAGGGGTCCAACCTAATTGACAGAGGAATTTGTACGAGTAGCCTCTACCTCAGAGGTACTGGCAGAAAAGATGAAGGTGGTCCAGTACAAGAGCCAGCCAATCTGCCTGGCAAGCATCACGGGCAAATACTATGCTATTCGGAACACCTGCACGCATATGGGAGGACCACTCGCCCAAGGAAGACTGGAAGGCCACGTGGTTGAATGTCCGTGGCACGGGTCTCGATTCGACCTTGCAACCGGCGAAGTAAAGAGGGGGCCTGCTCAAACGCCAGAACCTGTTTTCGAGGTCAAGGTTGAAGGCACAAATATTTTCATTCGACCCAAATAGCAAACTCTTCCCACCAGCACGCGGTCTCTTCTGTGATTCGGTGTCCAAATTGTGGAAACGATCTAGTGTATTCTCCAATTCCTCCACTGTTCCTATGCCTTGAGCGAATGGCTGGAGACATGATCACCATCAACATGAGATGCAAACCATGGATTGCGGAAAACGCATCAGCCAAAGACCTGCTGAAAATGACAGACCGGATTGAGAATCTAGCGCCGATGCTCAGTTCACAGAGGGCGAGCCTTCGGCGAGAAAATCTTTCGATCTGATTGCCGATTTATGATTGCTTAAATTGCTTTATAAGCGGTCAAAATCCAAGGTCTAACGGTCGAACTTGGCATCCCAACAAGGTCGGAATCGAAACTCATTCTCCTTCTATTTCAAGATAGAAACGTGATTTGTATTGTCTGACAAGGGAAGAGCTTTCATCAATATTGAGAATGTCGTCGCATCTGTCACCCTCAAGCAAAGAATAGACCTGAATGCGATAGTCAGAATTTTCCCTGGGGTAGAATATCGACCCGAGCAATTCCCCGGTTTGGTCTATCGTCTGAAGAAACCAAAGACCGCTACGCTCATATTCAGTTCAGGAAAAATGGTCTGCACAGGGTCAAAATCAGAACGCCAAGCCCACAAGGCCGTGTTGAAAGTAGTTGACGAACTGAAGAAAGGCGGAATCGTGATCGTTGGCAGACCAGTTATTGTCGTCCAGAACATCGTAGCTTCTGCGGGTCTCGGAGGCACCATCGACCTGGAGAAGGTCGTTTACAGTTTGAAGAAGACAATGTACGAGCCTGAGCAGTTTCCGGGACTCATCTACCGAATGGACGAACCAAAAGTTGTAATTCTGATCTTCGCCAGCGGCGAACTTGTCTGTACTGGCGCAAAGAAAGAGATCCAGGTCCACA
>Ga0137418_10000423_pt1 | contig 37869 bp, 37 predicted proteins | sample CZODoug3_1_2_16f_FD_122242 | JGI IMG/M metagenome (GOLD analysis project Ga0137418, IMG submission 122242) | Vadose zone soil fungal communities from Angelo Coast Range Reserve, California, USA - CZODoug3_1_2_16fungal (Hybrid Assembly) | ecosystem: Environmental > Terrestrial > Soil > Vadose... | reverse complement strand
GACCCTTGCACGTATTGCACGAATCCCACCCGCAACCACCGCCTCGTGTGCGTCATCGAAGAACCGACCAATATCGCTTCGATCGAGAAGACCAAGCACTTCAACGGCGTCTACCACGTACTGCACGGGGCGATTTCTCCTCTGCACGGCGTGGGCCCGGAGCATTTGCGGATTTCGAACCTGACGCGGCGCGTGGATCAGGGCGAGGTGGACGAGGTCATTCTCGCCACCAACCCAACCATCGAGGGCGAAGCAACGGCCAGCTATCTGGCGGACGCTTTGAAGAAACTACGGGTGAAGGTAACGCGCATTGCAACCGGTGTACCAGCCGGCAGCGACATCGAGTACACCGACGAGGTAACCATGCACAAGGCGATGGAAGGCCGCCGGGAGCTTTAGCCGCGGTAAAACTGTGCAACTGGTTGCTGCAGGGGTTGCTGATGAGGAATTCATCACGACCGAGGCAGCCTGCCTCTCAATCAATAATAGGTTTGTTTTCAATGTCTTATAAGACACAACAAAAAGCAGCACATTCAATTGCGCACTGGCCCGGATCGTGCTCCTTCCCAGGCAGTTCGTTTCCTACTTCCTCTCTCTCTTCTGGGGACGTGCGACGAAGGTACAACAAGACCGGGCCTCTTCCCGAGACCGAAAAATCGCCGCTAGTCTGCGCCGCGCTGCCGTGAAAACGCACCGCAACACGACGCTTCAGAGCCGGGCCGATATGGCCCGGTTATTTTTTTGCGCTGGATCTTCTTACGGTGAGGACGCAGCCGAAGCAGGTTCTTCGTCGCCTTCGAGGTAAAGATTCGCTTCTTGTTCCCTGGATTCGACCCCTTCCGGCAAGGTCCCACCGTTGTAGCTGGCCAGACGGTTCTTCCATTTCAGAAATTCAGTAATGGTCTGAGGCTCGACGCGGAGTTCCACCCGTCGCAGGCTCGCCAGCAGCAGGTTCATCTCATACTTCATGCCTTCGGCGGAACGCAAGCTCTTGGTGGACGAAGGATGCAGCATCTGGACCCGACCGCGCTGGCACTCCAGCAGTCCCCAGCCGGCCGGCAACTGCTCGATTCGCAGCAGATCCGGCACCGTCAGGTAAAACCGTTCGCACCCCAAGCCAATTTCCGGGTTGATGCGAAAGGGTTTAGTCCGGTCGGCCAGGAAATCGGCGCGCGTCACCTTGCACTCCACCACTACGGAGCGCTGCGTCCGCTTCCAGCCAATCGCATCCGGCATTTCCCCGCTGGCACAGGCCTGCTCAGAGAGGACGACGCTGCAACGGTAACGGCGCAGCCAAGCAATGGCTTTTTGAACAAGTTGGGCGTGGGTCATGGGCTTTCTTCTACCTTTTTACGCTCCCAAAGGGTTGGCGGCGAGTAGCACCGTCGCTACTCCCGTTCATTACCTGCGTAACTACCTGATAGTTGGACGCGGGCTTTACGCTAGGTGGCGAGACTATGTCTTTACCATCGCAAGAAGCAGGTCGTGCGCGCAGCGCGTCAGCCGTGGCGTTTGTTCACAGCCTGAATATTCTCATTAAGTATTCGAGAATGTACGGCTTTGATCATAAACGCACGGAATCCGCATTCGAGACCACCTGGAAAGAACTTCAGGCGGCACTGCCGGTTGCGGGCACTGGCGGGTTGTTATTGGGAGTAAACGGGAACCGCATTCTGCTGGATGGGCTGCCTCTCGATACGGGCCAGGCAGAACGCAGTTTCGCGCAATTGCTGGGCGCGGCGGGTCTGGCCAGCATTCACTTTGCCCCCAACGTTACCGATGAAGATCTCGCGCGCCTGGTGCGGGCGTTTGCACTGGGAGGCTCCAAGGCGCAGGATCTGTCCAAGCAAATGAAGGAGTCTTTGGCAGGAAGTGATCGAATTCGCGTGAACGAAGTGAAGTTTGTGGCCGCGGATCCGCTTACGGGCGATGTCTCGGTGGCGGCGCAGATTGCCGCGCAGACGCTGGGCCCGGAGTTTAGAGATTGGCTGAATGACCCGCAGAAGCTGTTGCAGTTGATCGCGGCTTCCGAGGGTGCGAATCGCGGCGGGGGCGGATCCGGCCCCGGCGTGGTACCGGGCTCGGTTCCTATGGGACCGGGTGGAGCAGGACCCGGTGGAGCAGGACCCGGTGGCGGAAGAGCCTACGCTTTTGGATCGTCTGGGGGCGGCTTCGGGGACGGCACCGGGGGGCCTGGAGGCGGCAGCTTCGTCGCCGGGGCTACGGGCGCGGCAGGTGCAGCCGCAGCGATCGCCTACGGCAATACCGTGCCCTTGCAGGAAGAAGAAGTAGTGCAGGCCATCCGCCTGCTTACGCAGTTTGGCGAGGCTTCGAAAACGTCGAATCCAAAAATCGACGCCCTGCAAAAAGAGATCGAATTGACCAGCCCGAATGCACGTCTGAATTTGCAGGGGCTACTCTCCAATCTGGCGGCCACGGTTGGCAATACCGAGACCGACAGCAACATGCTGATGAAAGCGGCCGAGCATATGGCCATCAAGTTCGCCCTGGAAAAGTACCAGAAAGGCGACATCCGCGTGAATGCCGTGCACCAGATGCTGGAACATATGAGCCGGCAGATGGAACGGCTGCGTCAGATTCTCCGCTTGCAGGAAGACAAGATGGGCAAGGCGGGTATCCTGGTGGAATCGCACGCCGACATCATGGACCGGATGTTCTGGGCGGAGGTTCCGGATTCCGGCAAACGCAGCGTGCTGCTCTCGAACGAAGCGGCTTGCGTGCCAGCGCGCAATATCAAGCAATTTCTGGAGACGCTGGTGGAGCGCGGAGATACCGAGGGCGCCGACCAGATTCTGCGTAACTACCTGGGCTGCCTGAACAGCAAAGACTCTGAAATTCGGCGGAAGACGGCGATGGGCCTGAGCCAACTTTCCGAACTGTATGCCTCGGTGGGCAAGAGTCTGCTGATCGACACAGTGCGCAGGATCGGTGAGCAGGTCCGAACCGAGCAGGAAGGCGAACTCCAGAGCTTAATGAGCGCGGCTTTTGTGCGTCTGAGCCAGGAAGCCAGCGTGCGGCGCCAGTATGGAGCCTTGGAAGAAGTCCTAGAGTCGCTGAATTACATCTCCAAAGACCGTCCGCTGTTCGCGAAAGACATCGCTCCGCGCATCGGCGTGGAAAACCGGCTGCCCGAATTTATCGATGAGGCGCTGCGGCTGGATGAGATTCCGAAGGAACTGGTAGGCGTTTTCAAGCGTACGTCCGAAGCGTCGGTAGAACACTTGGCGGACCGCTTCTACAAGTGTCTGACGCGGCAGGAATGCGATCGCGTTGTCGATTTGGTGAATGTCCTGGGATCGCCGGCACTCGAACAGATGCGACAGACGTTGCGCTTGGGCCAGCCCAGCAAAGCGGCTTCCGTGATTGGCTTGCTGAGCCGGCTGGATGTGCCGACACTGTTGGAATTGCTGCCGGCGCGTATGCCGGAAATGAACCGGTTCTATCAGGACATGATCGTACGCCAGATTGCTTACGGCGCGGCGGTGGATCGCGGGCACACGCTGCTGGAGCTTTTGGAACTGCTTGACCTATCTGTTTTGCCAATGGCGGTCGACGAAATTGGTATGAGTGGAGATCGCACCACGGCTGGCCCGTGCATGGCGATGGCGCAGGCGGGCGATGCCGAGGGACGGTCGCCGTTCTTGCAGTTGAAGGCCTTGGAGACTCTGGGCCGCCTACGGGAGATCGACGCGACAGGGATTCTTCGGGGCTTGCTCGACGCCCGGAAGATGTTCAAGTGGACCTACCATCGTGAGATTCGGATTGCAGCGGCGCAGGCGCTGGGCAGGATTGATCCCCGCTACAACAGTCAGATTATGGCGGAAACCGGCCTGGAGTCCGGCGAACTGGCTCTGGCCCCGCTCGAACCGGCTCCGGCATGCCCCTGGGTGCGGCAGCGCCGCTATGAGCGTTTGGTGCTCGCCAAAACTATCCCGGGCGTGCTGAGCAGCTCGTGGGGCAAATGCGGGGTGCAGATTCGCGAAATGAGCATGGGTGGCGGGTTGGCCACAAAAGAAGACACCGTGCGCATCAGCTCCGAGGGAACGCTGGAGTTTTCGGTGGGCATGCGCAGCGTGAAGGCGCAAGTGATTTTGCGTCGCGCCAAGCAGCTGGAGTTTGGCTACGAAATCGTCAACATCGACTTGGAGGGGCGGTCGCGTATCCGCAAGCTGTTGGTTGACTCGGTCGGGAAGGCTCCGCAAACGCGGGGCAAGGATTGGGATGGCAACCGGAAGTAGGGCAATTCAATTTTAGGGAACAAAAAGCCCCTGCCGGCAATGGCAGGGGCTTTTTTCTGCAAACGAGACTCACTTGACCTTGATGAAAACAATCAGCAGTGTGTAGAGCGCCAGCGATTCGATCAAGGCTAGACCGAGGATGAGCGCAGTTTGGATGGCACCTCCTGCAGCCGGGTTACGGGCGAGCGCCTCGGTTGCCGAGGCGGTTGCGCGTCCCTGCCCCAGGCCACAAAGACCGGATGCGATCGCCATGGCGATACAGGCAGCAGCCACCGTCCAGTTGGCGGTAATGGTGCTGACCACACCGCCACCTGTCTGAGCCATCGCCGGCATGGCCAGGCAACAAATGGAAACCAGCAATAACAACATACTTACTTTACGCATGGTTTGTTTCTCCTTAGGAATTGCCACCAGTGGGTGGTTGACGTTCACCGTGCTGACGCCCTCACGCTTGCGGCAGTAAAAATCCAGATTGCTGACCGGACAACTGCTTAGGAAGCCGGTTCAGTGCGCCTCCGAGACCGACCCTGCCAGATAAATGGTTGTCAATAAAACAAAAATGTACGTCTGCAGGAACGAAACACCGATGTGAAAAGCCAGAAACGCTACTGGCAGTCCAATCGGAATGAGCGAAAAAATCACCAAGGTAACCATGTCGCCCGCAAAGATGTTGGCGAACAAACGAATCGTCAGCGACATCAAGCGCGCCAAATGGCTAATGACCTCGATGAGGATCATCAGTGGCGCCAGCCACCAGACCGGGCCAAGGAAGTGTTTTATATACCCAACGCCATGGAGGCGCACAGCATGAGCTTGGTAGTAAACCCATGCCACGAAAGCACAGCCGAGCGTAACGGCGGGAGATGCAGTCGGCGATTCAAAGCCCGGCACCAAGCCGATGAGATTGCTGATCAGAATGAACAATCCCAAAGACACCAGAAAGGGTGTAAAGGCTTCACTGCCATGGCCGATCATCCCGTGCGACTGATCGTTAACAAAGCTCTCAACCCATTCAACGGTATGCTGCCACGCACCGGGCCGATCCACCGACAGACCAGCGCGCACAAGGCAGAAAAAACCCACCAGCAAGGCAAAAACCAGGACTTCCATGGCAAAGGCGTTGTCGATCGGAGCGCTCGGGTTCATCGCGTGAATGCCGATGACTCCCAGAACGGCATTGGCAGGACTGGCGAACCAGTGATTGAGGAGGGCTGTGATCCAGAGTTCTTCAGGCATGATGGGATGGAATGATTACAATAGCGTTGCAGACGACCGCCAGCGATTAACTTCTCGGGCGCATCGCTGAGTAGGTAGCGCGTGCGGCTTCCACGAAAATTGCTAGAACAGGCACAAACATCCCGCCCAGAAAACCATGAAAAGCCAATGGATAACTAGTAAATATAACATAGGCAACGAGTGCGATCAAAACGAAACGCATGAGGAAACGCAGCACGACGCTGGGCCTAGAACGCGGTGGTCCGGCCTGACTCACAGCGTCCGCTAGCGCCTTTACGGTTCTCTTCAGCCAGCGAAAATTGGTGTAGGCCACAGCCGCCCCAACCAGAAACCCCAGCGCCGCCGGCCCGTTTCCCCGAAGTCCCAAGCCCGCTGCGACGAGAACAGCCAAACCCGGAATCATGCGCGAAACCTGTCGCACAGAATCCGTCGCGCCCCCATCATCGGCAGGATGGGTCGCCAAGCTCTCCTCGTGCCCGCCAACCTCCGCCCCGGGATCACTCACTTGGCATCGCCCGCGCGATCCGACTTGCGGGTGACCCGAAGCAATTCGATGAACCCGCCCGCGATTCCGCAGAGCAGGCCCACGACATAGAACCATGACGTACCCAGAAATCGATCGAGGAGTGTGCCCAACAGCCATCCGATGCCAGTGGCGGCTGGCAGCGCGAAGCCGATTTGAGAATAACGTCCGAGTTGAATCATCCAGCTTCTTTCGCTGTTTCCGCTCGTGCCCTTCCCGCTCGACGCCTCGTCGTTCGAATGGTTGCCCGCTTCACTCATGGCTGCCGTCTCATACCGTTCTGCAATCGGTCTGTTTCGCCCGGTTCGCTATAATCGTGAGTTTATACCCACAACAGAAACCGCACATAGCCTTGGTGGATCGGGCATGCGGGCGAGGCAGATTCTCTTGGCATTGGACGAACACATTTATCAGCTCCGGCGTGAGAAGCTCAAGCAGCTCGAGGCCCTGGGGCAGGAGTCGTATCCCCGGCGTTACGACTTCACGCGTACGGTCGCGCAGATTCTCGCGGAATATTCCACCAAGACCGCCGAAGAACTGGAAGCCGCGCGCGTCAACGTCCGCATCGCCGGGAGGATTCTGGCGATTCGGCTGATGGGCAAGGCCGGGTTTGCTCAATTGCAGCAGGACGGACAGCGCCTCCAGGCTTACATCAAGAAGGACGCGGTCGGGGAGAAAGGCTTCGAAATCTACAAGCTGCTCGACCTGGGCGACCACATCGGCGTCAGCGGATACCTGTTCCGCACACGAACCGGCGAGTTGAGTATCCACGTGGACGACCTGACGTTCCTGGCGAAAGACCTGCTTCCGCTTCCGGAAAAGTGGCATGGCCTAACAGACGTGGAGTTGCGCTACCGCCAGCGCTACGTCGACCTGATCATGAATCCCGATGTGCGCGAGGTTTTTGTCAGGCGCAGCAAGCTGGTGCAATCGCTGCGCCGCTCGCTCGATGCGCGGGGGTTTATCGAAGTGGAAACGCCGATGATGCACTCGATTGCGGGTGGTGCGGTAGCGAAGCCCTTCGTCACGCATCACAACACGCTCGATCTTGATCTGTTCTTGCGCATCGCGCCGGAGCTGTATCTGAAGCGCCTCACCGTGGGCGGGTTCGATCGCGTGTACGAGATCAACCGGAATTTCCGCAACGAAGGTCTGGGCTGGCGCTGGAATCCCGAGTTCACGATGCTGGAGTTTTACCAGGCCTACGCCGACTACCAAATCGTCATGCAGTTGACCATGGAACTGGTGGAGCAGGCGGCGAAAGACGTCAATGGCTCAACCAAGGCAAAGTGGACCACGCCCGATGGCGTCGAGGAGATCGATTTCGCGCTGAGCAACTGGCGGCGCATGACCATGCGCGAGGCCATCCTCCACTTCTGGCCGGAGGGGGCAGGCGCGAAACCCGGGATCTCCGATTTTGCCACCCACGAGAGCGTTGCCGCGCTCGTGAAGCGCTACAACGCCGCCGGATCGCACATGGCCTACAACCCTGCGGAACCGGCGGGCAAAACCATTGCCAATTTATTTGAGGCTGTCGCCGAAGAACACTTGGTGCAGCCAACCGTGATCTACGAGTTCCCTGCCGCCGTCTCGCCGCTCTCCAAGAACAAGCCCGATGAGCCCGACTGGGTGGAGCGCTTCGAAATCTTTGCCGGAAAGATGGAGATCGCCAACGGCTTCAGCGAACTCAACGACCCCGAGGAACAACGCCGCCGCTTTGAGCACCAGATCAAGGAACGCGAACGCGGCGACGACGAAGCCCACCAGATGGATGAGGACTACATCCGAGCGCTATCCTACGGGTTGCCGCCGACGGGAGGACTGGGTCTCGGGATCGATCGTGTGGCCATGCTTTTGACCGATTCGCATACCATCCGAGACGTGATCTTATTTCCCTTGCTGCGGCCCGAGAAACCGCAGGAGAACGCCGCGGAAAGCACGCCCGGCGAAAGCTAGCGTCCCGCGGCTTTACTGCTACCGCCGCCACTCTTCACGCCAAAATTCTTGCTCAAATACTTCACCACCTGCACTTGATCCTCGGGCTCGATCTCGAGCCCTCGCTGCACCATCTTGTCGAGCGTGGTGGCCCACCACTTGGCATCCTGGTGCTGCGCGACGATCTTGTTGAGGTCGTGGCACCGCTTGCATTTGGCTTCGATCGTGGCTTTCGCCGGTCCGGGCGGAAGCACTACCGGGGCGTTCGCAGCCCACGCGACGGACAGCGCTGTCGACAACACAACCAGCAAGCGGGCCCCACGACGCATTCCTTATCACCCCATGTTCGCAAGCCCGAGAGGGGCTGCTGAGAGTCAAATTTCGGCTGAAATACAATGCGGCCCGGCCTGCTCAGCCGAGCCGCAACGATTTAAGAATACCCAGACGTCCACAAACCGGTCAAGCATGGCAATCCTAATGCCGGCGCTGTGTCTCCTTCAAAATCATGCCAAAGTTGCGTCCCATAACGTTGATTCCCTGCATGTCGAGCCGGCCAACGACGCCGACCTTCGAGCCGTTCGAGGGCGTACCGAAATTCTGGCTGTACACCCACAATTGCCCCGATCCGTCATCAATCTTGAAGAAGCCGAATCCGAGCGCGCCGATGGATTCCACAACGCGCCCACCCACAGAAATCTCACGGCCCGCATAACGGCCCGGATCGCGGTTGAGGGCGGCAATGCTTTCCCGCGGCGGACAGGCGGTTAACAGCAAAGTACAGGCGATCAGTGCCGGAACAGCGAACGCCGCAAGGCTTCGTTTCACAATGAGGTTCCTCCAGGGTCTCCCGCTCAGGGCGGCGAATTCACCCTATCTAGTAAAGATGCGGCAAGCCCCTGCCGGGTTTTATCCCCACTTCAGTAGCCGGACGATCAGCTCTGGCCTGCGTCTCACTTCTTGTCGTCCATCTTCTTGCCCATCGGCGAGTCTTTCGCCGCATGGCAGCCGGCCTTGGCGGCATCTGCTTCGGTCATGTACTGGCCGTGCTTGGTCTTGCCATACCACTCGTCGCCTTCTCTGTGGAGTACCTTGGTGGAAGTATTGACCCAGACCTTGCCCCCGCCACCGCCGGGTGCCGCCGTGATCGTGGAAGGATCGACCGGCGCGGCTTTAGCAGCCCTCGCCTTGTTCTCGGCTTTTGCCGGAGCCGCGGTCTTTGCCGGCCCGGCCTGCGCCAGGCAGAGGCTCGAGGTCACCGCCAACAACAGCGCCAGAGCGATCTGCGTTGGTCTTTGTCACATTGTTCTTCTTTTGGCACATCGAACACAGGAAACGGCAGGCTACTCGCAGCCGCTAAGTGTTAGCGCCACGGATCGTTCGAACGACGAAGGTCACCAGCATAGCGCCAAGCACCGCGATGATGATGGTGTAGAGCATGCTTCCGGAGGACGCGAGGCCCAGCTTTCCGGCCAGGAACCCACCGACGATCGCGCCGACGATGCCCAGAACCATATCGTGCAGGATGCCGTAACCGGAGCCGCTCATGATCTTACCAGTCAAAAACCCAGCGATGATTCCCACAATGACCCACCATAGAATTTCCATAGACCCCCCTTGGTTGTGTTTTCAGTTCATCGCGCTCTTCGCAATCGGAGAAAAAATCAGGAGCGATCGTTCCCCGCCAGCCACGGATACACAGTACCTGCCACTGCGGCGCCCAAGATTGGCGCGACCCAGAACATCCAAAGCTGTGTCAGCGCCCATCCTCCCACGAACATCGCCGTCCCTGTGCTGCGGGCAGGATTCACGGAAGTGTTGGTCACGGGAATGCTGATCAAGTGAATCAGGGTTAGGCCCAACCCAATCGCGATGGGCGCAAACCCCTGCGGCGCGCGGCGGTCGGTTGCACCCTGAATGATCATGACGAACATGAACGTCAGTATCATTTCAGCCACAAAAGCTGCTTCCGCCGAGTAACCTCCGGGCGAATGCGCGCCGTACCCGTTTGAAGCAAACCCGCCGGATAAATCAAAGCCGACCCGGCCGCTAGCGATCACATACAACACGCCCGCGCCCGCCACCGCACCCAGTACTTGCGCGACGATATACGGCAGCACATCTCCCCAGGAGAAGCGCCTTCCCACAGCCAATCCCACGGAAACCGCCGGATTCAAGTGGCATCCCGAAATATGGCCGACGGCATACGCCATCGTCAGCACGGTCAAGCCAAAGGCAAACGCAACGCCCAGAAATCCAATCCCCAGATTCGGAAACGCGGCCGCCAGCACGGCGCTGCCGCATCCGCCGAACACCAGCCAGAATGTGCCTAGAAACTCCGCTCCCGCCCGCTTCGTGAGACTCATGGCCTGACCACCCTCAACATGGAGTGAGTGCACCGCTCAATTGCGCAGCAAGGAATCATGCGCCTTGCTCTGAAGGGTGTCAAGAAAATGCCAGTTCAGGTTCGAGCACGCGGATATACTGGGCGCTATGTCCGCAGTCATTTGTTTACTCCGTGGCGTGAACGTTGTCGGCAACCACAAGATCAAGATGGAAGAACTCCGAAATCTTTGCGAGACCAACGGTCTCCTCAACGTGACGACCTACATTCAAAGCGGGAACGTAGTATTCCGCCTGAAAGGCCGCGGCGGCGTTGCTGCACTCGCCCCACGAATCGAGAAGGCAATCGAGATGCAATGTGGTTTCCGGCCGCACGTGATGCTTCGTACAATCGAGCAGCTGCGCGATGTCGTAGCCAGAAACCCGTTTGCCAAACGCGCCAACCTTGATCCGAGCAAGCTCCTGGTCTATTTCCTCAAGTGTGAGCCGACGCGTGAGGCTTGCGCTCAAGCTCGCGCCATCAAGACGGATCCCGAGGAGCTTCGCGTCTCCGGCAGCGAGATGTACATCTACTATCTCAACGGCGTCGGGAAATCCAAGCTGCCCATGGAACGAATCCAGAAAGCGCTGGGAACGTCGGGCACTGGGCGAAATTGGAACACCGTGAGGAAGCTGCTGGAACTGGCGGAAGCGGTTGAGAACGCCTGATCCTGCCTCCCTTCTTCGAGGCTGTGGAAACTTCGCGATGGGATCCTGCCGCTGCCCCCCTCGCGTCCAACGTCGGGTTGGCCGGTGAATTGGGCCGGTGAATTGGATCAGTGAATCGGATTGGTGAATTGGGTCAGCGAATTGGGTCAGTGAACTGCAATCGGGAGATGGATCATGAAGGTGGTACTGTACGGGGCCTCCGGAATGCTAGGCAGTCGTATTCTCCGGGAGTTGGTCGACCGTGGGCACCCAGTAACAGCTGTCGTGCGCAACCCGTCGCGCCTCAACGAGCCGAAGGTCACGGTTTTGCAAGGCGATATTTTGGACGAAAAGAGCGTGATTGCTACCGGCCAAGGCGCGGAGGTCGCGATCAGCGCGTACGGTCCAGGGCCTGCGAGTCCCGCGATTCTGGTCAGGGCGACGACGACACTGGTCAGCGGACTGCGCCAAGCCGGAGTGCGCCGTTTTCTCATGGTTGGCGGGGCCGGTAGCCTCGACGTTGCCCCGGGACTGAGGCTCGTCGACACCCCGAATTTTCCAGCCGAGTGGAGACCCATCTCTCTAGCCCATGCCGACGCACTCGAGGTGCTAAAAACCTCGGACCTCGACTGGACCAGCGTAAGCCCTGCGGCCCTGATTCAACCCGGCGAGCGCACCGGCACGTTCCGGCTTGGAAAAGATACCCTCGTAACCGATAGCAAGGGTGAAAGCAGGATTTCCGCCGAAGACTTTGCCGCGGCTCTGGTGGACGAGGTGGAGAAATCCCGCCATATTCGCCAGCGCTTTACAGTCGCCTATTGACCCGAAGTGCGACACTTTTCCGGCTTTAATGTAAACTGAAAGAGCTGGGAAATCCCGCAATCATCTTCAATATCCGCTCCTCTGTTGCAGACCCGCGGACCTAAGGACAATCATCATGGCAAAGATCGCAAAAACAGCTGACCGCAAAAAAGAGATGGACACGACCAAGTCCACAGACTGTCCTAAGTGCGGCAAGCCGACTCGCATCGTGAAGCGCACCAAGGACCGTGAACGCGGCGTACCAGGTGGCGTTTACATTTCCTGCTCGGGCTGCGAATTCTTCGAGAAGCTGTAGAGCCCGAACCGCCCGGCAGCAGCCCTGCCGGGTTTGTTTTCCCTCCGCCCTCAGACAACCCCGCAGCGAAAATTCATGGTTTTGCCGTCCCGCCACGTTCTCCGGCAGTTATTCCAGTTGGTTCAAGAACAGAGCTCCTAGCCGAGTGGCTTCGAGTTTCCACGCTCTCCCCCCATCCAACCTCGCAGTCCGTCCGTACCCTCACCAGTACTGCAAAATTCAATTTTGGAGAGGGTTAGGGATATGAAGAGCAATTTTGTTTTGGGACTGGCGGTTGTGGCTTTAGCAGTGAGTTCCGCTTTGGCGGGAATCAAGAACCCCATGGTCGGTGGGCACGAGATGTATCCCACCAAGAACATCCTCGAAAACGCCGTGAACTCCGCGGATCACACCACGCTCGTTGTTGCCGTCAAGGCCGCGGGCCTGGTGGACACGCTCTCGGGAGCGGGCCCGTTCACCGTTTTCGCTCCCACCAACGAAGCGTTTGCCAAACTGCCTGCGGGCACGGTGGACACGCTGTTGAAGCCGGAAAACAAACAGCTGCTGACGAAAGTGCTGACCTACCACGTCGTGGCGGGCCGAGTCAGCGCAGCCGACCTGAAGAAGATGATCCGGCAAGGCAAAGGGACTGTCGAGTTGACCACGGTGGCTGGCGGCAAGCTGCGGGCAATGGAGAAAGATGGCCACATCGTCTTGCAGGACGAGAAGGGCGGAATCTCGACGGTCACGATTCCGAACGTGTTCCAGTCGAACGGCGTGATCCACGTCGTCGACACCGTTGTCATGCCCAACTAGTCGCACAACCTGTTCCGTGGGGTGCCCTGTCCTGGTCGAGTCAGCGACCAGGCGGGGCTTTCAGGCAGGAGGACGACTTCAAAAAACAAATCAGTGCCAACTCACTTTGTGCGGCACCAGATACGTGAATCCCGCGAATACTTCCCATCGCGTAGAAGTACTTGTCAGCCCCCGAGCAAAGCCCCCATCCAATACCAGGTTCTTCCGGGCGTTGTAGTTCAGCGCCCACAGGCTGCCCACGGCGTTGCCGTGCAGAAAGGGCTGGGTAAAATGCCAGATTTCTCCCGCCAGCCCAAACTTCCCTCCAATCCCGTGAGAAACCGAGAGCGTCTGCCCGAACTGCGCGCGATGCGTGGCCGTATCGATCACTTCATTGAATAGGAAATTGGTGTCGTAGTGGAACCCCTTGACATCGCCGCTGCCAAGCACAAGAACAGAGTTGCGCGAGCTGCCGATATCAAGGTCGGGCGCATTGCCGCCATAAACACTACGGAAATAGCTGAGCGCAATCGTCGGGCGCGCGCCTTCGTTCCGCAGGAGAAGTCCCTGAACGCCCAGGGAAACTCCTCCCTTATCGTTAGCGGACTGGGTTCCCAGGGTGGAATGCGCCCAGGGCTCGTACCCCACCAGGAATTCCAGCCGTGGCGCAACGGAAAATTTCACAACCTCATTGACGCTGGACTGTGAAGAGAGCCCCGGCGAGGTCCACGCGCCCAGGTATCCGGTCTCGAATTGCAGGTAGCCAACCGGTATCAGTGTGGCTGGCGTGGAAACCGTGGGACGACCAGGATTCGCCGTGGGTCTCTCCGTGAGCGTTTCGTCAGGAGCCTGGGCAGCCGCCGGCAATGCAATGGCAGCCAGAAACAGCCCGCATCGTACCCTTCTGCCAACGAAACCGAACTTGCATTTTTCGGCACGCGGCGCCATCATCCGCCCACGACCACTTGCCACGCGGCTTTGAGCGAATCACGCAGGCCAAAAAGGTCCATGGTCGTAATTAGAATGGCGCTGGCCCATCCAAAAACCAACAAAGCCCAGCCGTTCTTCCACATTCCCATGCGCCGGCGGGAACTGGTGAAATGCAGCAGCGGAAACATGGCGAACGGTAGTTGCAGCGCGAGCACAACCTGGCTCAGTGTGAGTAAGTCCGTGACGCTGCTATCGCCGCGGAGCCCAATCACAAGCACCGCCGGTAGGATGGCAAGGGTCCGTGTTATGAGCCGGCGCAACCAGGGCTGAAGCCGCCAGTGCATGAAACCTTCCATCACAACCTGCCCGGCGAGCGTGCCCGTGATGGTGCTGCTCTGACCGCTCGCCAGCAAGGCTACCGCAAACAGCGTGCTAGCCGCGGCCGTGCCCAGCAACGGCGCCAAGGTCAGATAGGCGACGCGAATCCAGTCGCTGCTGACGTTGAAGTGGACTACCTGCCCGCCCGCGACCGGCACGCTGTCTTTTCCGAAGAACACCATCGCAGCCAGCACCAGAATTGCGGCATTCACCAGGAAGGCCACGGTCAACGCCACCACCGAATCGATGGTGTTGAAGTGGATCGCACGACGAATCGAAGCTTCATCCCGACCCAAGCGGCGACTCTGCACAAGAGCCGAGTGCAGGTAAAGGTTGTGCGGCATGACCGTCGCGCCGATGATGCCGATGGCGATGTACAACATACCCGCGTGGTGAAACCCCGGCGAAATCAACGAATGCCCAATTTCGCCAAAACTCGGCCGAGTCAATGGAAGAACAAAGATCTCAATGAAGTAGCACACGCCGATGGTGGCCACGAGCAACAAGATGACGGCCTCAATGGTCCGCATGCCAAAGCGTTGCAGTGCTAAGAGCAACAGGACATCCAAGCCTGTGATGATTACCGCCCACAAAAGCGGGATATGGAACAAAAGGTTGAGCGCCACAGCGCTGCCCAGCACTTCCGCCAGGTCGCAGGCGCCAATCGCCACTTCGCACATCAGCCAGTTGGGCCAGCGCGTCCACGCCGGATACCAATCGCGGCAGCATTGAGCCAGATCCTTGCCGGACACCACGCCCAGGCGCGCGGAAATCACCTGCATGAAAATGGCCATGAGGCTGGCCAGCCCCACCACCCACAGAAGGCCGTACTTGAACTGCGCCCCGCCCTGCAGGTCCGTCCCCCAGTTCCCGGGGTCCATGTAGCCGACGCTGATGAGGATGGCTGGCCCGACGAAAGCGCGCCAATGCTCCCAAAACCCTGCCTGAGCCGGAGGCACCGGGACCGTGCTGTGCATCCCTTCCAGGGACACTTGCCCAGCGCGCGAAACTTGCGTTCCCATCCGCCTCCTTGCCCTACTACTTAGCGGGAGTATAGCACATGGAGTTAACTATAGCTAACTATGACTTTTTGGCATGGCTGGAAGCGGAATTGGGGGGAGGCGCGACCCAGATCTTCTCGGCTGCGGGACGGCCCAGAACCACCGCCCCAGCGGGCGTGTTGAGGGAAAGGGTTTGATCGTAGTTGCGCTCGTCGAGGTGCAGCTCGCTTCCTGGCCGGATTCCGCGCTGGTCCAGCAACTCAGCCAGGCTGGAATCTCGCTCGTATACGCTGGCCACGATGTAGAGGCTCCCCGGTTTGGCCTCCGCCAGCAGCAGGTGACCCCGCTTTCTCTTCTGGGCCGGGCTCTCAATCGTCGCGAAATTGCCGTGGGGGCAAGCTCCGCCAGGTCCCAGTTTCTCAATCAATAAAGCTTCGAACTCGGCAGAGACGGCGTGCTCCAGTCTTTCCGCTTCATCATGAGTACGGTACCAGGGCATCCCGAAGATCTCCGTCAACATGCGTTCGATCAGGTGGTGGCGCACGGCGAGACGCTTGGCGATTCGCCGTCCTGCCACGCTCAGCCGCACCCGTCCATCCTTGCGAACCTGGACCATCCCATCTCGCTTGAGCCGCCGCAAAGCCATCGTGACGGCCGGCGGCGAAACCTCCAGCCAGTTCGCCAGGGTCGCCGAAATTACAGCTTCACCTTCGCTCTCGGCTTCGAAAATCGCCTTCAGGTAGTCTTCTTTGGAAACGGTGATCATCGCGAGGACGTGATTATAGCTGGCAGGGCAGCCGGCCAACATGCGATCTTAGCAGTTGTGAAGGATGGTCCTCGGTGAACGGCAGACTGATCTACGTCCTGAAATCGATTTGGCTGAAACCATCCAACCGGGGGCAACGCATCCGCCGTATTTTGATGTTCCTCGGCCGGCAATTCTGGAGGCGCGCTGCTGACACAAGTATGGCAGGACTGCGATGTTACTCCCTCCGCGCTTTATTACTCGTTACCGAATAGCTCGGCGTTAGCGTTTCTACGCGAGGGTCTGCGCGGCGGCACGTTTGTGGACGTGGGCGCCAAGGTTGGACTCGTGAGTCTGCTGGTCGCCGACAAAGTGAAGCACGCCATTTTGTTCGAGCCGAACCCCCAGGTTGGTGGAACGAGCCCGGGGAAATTTGCGCATCAATGGTCTCAGGTCTCAGGTCTCAGGTCTCAGGTCTCAGGTCTCAGGTCTCAGGTTTGACGTAATCGCCGCTGCGTTCTCCGACCAGGCCGGTTCTATCGAGTTTGAAAATGCGACCACGGATGCTTCCTGCAACCGGATCGTGGACGGACTTACTACCTCCAAAGCCACGATCTCGGTGCCACGAACCACGTTCGATCAGTTGTTCCGCAAGCTGCGAGCACAGGTTCCGCCGGTTTCTGGAGTGAAGATTGATGTGGAAGGCCACGAAAATTCGGTACTACGCGGTATGCAGGGCTTCTTGCGGCAACAGCGTCCGAACCTCGTAATGTTTGAGTACCTGGCGCGAACCGATCTCGCTCAAACTTTGGCGTTGTTCCATGAAGCCGAATACACGGTTTTTGAAATCACGCCAGCCGGACTGCAGATTGCGATCGAAATGGCGGCTCGGCTCGAGGATCTGTTTGCCTGTCCGGATGAACAATCACGCGGCTTCGGAGCGTCCGAGTGCCGGTGAAGGCCGTGTTCCACATTCCGTCCGTCCGAAAGCGAGAACGAAAAAACTGGACGGGCTACTCAGGCCGTAGCCCGTCCGGTGTATTAGTTCCCCAAGCCGGGCAACACCGAGGTTTTTTCAACGCGAACCGATCTCAACGCCTTGGGGTCAATTCCCAACGCGTGAAGAATCGTCGGCGCGACTTGCGAGGTTGCCACCGGAGTTTTGATCGCGTCACCGTGCAGACCCGGCCCCGATACGATCAATCCAACGTTGGTATCGCCGTAGCTGAAGCCGCCGTGCTCCGCGTTCTTCTTCGAAGACGTCGTGTAGATGGTCCCGTAAACCGGCTGCACAATAATATCCGGCGTGCGGCTGTCGGTCGCGGGGTTGTTGAACTTCAGTCTGAGCTCGCTGCCCGACATCACTTCATCAATGAACAACGCGCTGGCATTGGCGTTGAGATACGCTGCAACTTTAGCGGTCATCTTCTGATCAGCCAGCCAGATCAACGCTACGTCGTCGTCGCTGATCGCGCCGCAGGGGCCCGTGCTGCAGTTCCCCGCACTCACCAGCGCGATCGCCGCAGGGTTCGTCGCACCATCCGGCAACGCCGCCACCAGATCTGCCAAGTGCCCGGGCTTATTCACCTTCACCGGATTGATCGGCGACTGGCCATGTTTGGCGGTGACGATGAACAGGGTGGAATCATAGATACCCTGATCCTTCAGCGCCTTGATCATGCTGGCCAAAGCCGCGTCCGTCTTCTGCAGGGCATAAGCAAGCACACCCGTCGGCGTCCCCGCACCGTCGGTGTATCCGCCGGCCTGCCCCACAAACGTAGTATCGTCCACGCAGCTTCCGTCGGAATTGTCCTTCTCCAGCTTCTGGCCCACGCTGACGGCCTGGAAGTTCATGCCGAAAACCGCAGGCACTCCCGGCCCAGGCGCGCCGTCGTGCTTCTTGCCCTGGATTTCATTCAAGATGCCCTGCACCTTCAAGGCATCATTCTCGACCGTGCAAACGACGCTGGCAGTGTCATCCAGCCCGCCCACGTTGGTGATCTCCGGCGTGTAGAGGTCTTCGACTCCGTGGCGGGAGTTGCCGTTCACCAAGTCGTAAGCCGGATGCTTGTCCGCCCAAGCGGTGTGACCGCCCGCGGCGCGGACGACCTCAAATATCGTGTTCGTGCGCAGCGCCTGCGAAGGATAAATGGCCACGCAGTTGCCGTGGGAATCTTTCCCCCGCGGCAGCCTCGCCGGATCGATTACATCCTGCGAGACATTCGCCGAGTTGTACAGATCAATGCTCTCGTCGAACGTGAGCAAGTTCCCCGGACTTCCCGCGCAAGTGGTGTTGGTCGGATCGTAGAGACTCCGGTCGTAGCTCACGTCATAGAAGAAACCATGGCTGATCGGCGAGCCACCCGTAACCAGCGCCAAGAGTCCAGGAAACGAATCCGAGTTCGCCGGCGTCCGAGCGTTGGTGAAGGTCGTACCCCGATGCGCCAACTCCGAGAGCGCTGACTTCGGGTACTTGTATATGTAGTTCGCAACATCCAGGGCGTGCAGTCCATCCACGCTGACCAACAGCACATGCTTGGCTCTCGGGCCGTCTTGTGCGACCCCGAAAATCGAACTCAATACCAGCAATGAACCAACCAATAAATTTCTCATCTTCACAGCAGAGCCCCTCCGAGGGAGATTAACGGCAAGCGAGTCATTGGAAACCGGCACCGTTACTGGACTGTGAAGGAGAGGTAAATATCTCGTGAACGCGACTGCGGGCGGACCGACCGGTAGGGCCGGGCCGATCCGAGCCAGACGCGGAAGAGATGAAGCACGTGCGGTCCTAATCGGAGTTTTGTCACCGAACCCGAGCCTGTTAGGAATCTGGAAGATTTCCACACCCCTAAGGCGATTCCCCCATTGTAAACGTTTACCCCAGCGCGTACTATGGCCCGCCAGAGGTGAGATTTCTATGCGACCATGTGGTTCGACCGGCCTCCCTAAGGTCTTGATTCTGGTCTTCGCCCTGCTCCAAGCCTGCGCAGCCGGCCAAGCTCAGTCCCCTGGATCGACGACCTATTACTGGCAAAACGTGAAGATCGTGGCCGGCGGCTTCATCACCGGCATCATTCCCCATCCCAACGTCCCCGGCGTGATGTTCGTCCGCACCGACATTGGCGGCGCCTATCGCTTCAACCCCTCTTCCAAGAAATGGACTCCGTTAACGGACATCTTCAACCAAAGCGATTGGAATTTAACCGGCACGGAAAGCATCGCCCTGGACCCCGTCGATCCGTCGCGGGTGTATCTCGCCCAAGGCACCTATACTGAGGTGTGGTCGGGCAAAGGAGCAATCCTGAGATCCAACAACTTCGGCTCTTCGTTCACCCGCACCGATTTGCCCATCCAACTCGGCGCCAACGAACCGGGACGCTATTCAGGGGAACGCCTTGCCGTGGACCCGCAGCATCACAACATCCTCTACCTGGGATCGCGCAACAACGGCTTGTGGACCAGCATGGACTTTGGCGCAACCTGGAGCGCAGTCAGTTCCTTCCCCGTGGCCGGGCCCACGAGCGGTGTTGGCGTGATTTTCGTCGTGTTTCAACCCACCAGCCAGCGTCCCAGACGAGAAACCATCTACGTGGGCGTATCCGACCCAACCACCGGACTCTATAGCAGCGCCGACGGCGGGGTAACTTGGCAGGCTGTCGCCGGCCAACCGGTAGGATTCTTCCCCACGCAGCAAGCGCTCGGCTCCGACGGAAACCTCTACATCACCTACGGAGATGGCACCGGTGCCGATGGCATGGGGGGCCAACGCATTGGCAACGGCGCTGTTTGGAAATACAACACCACGACCGGCGTCTGGACGAACATCACTCCGGTAGGTCCGTGGTGGACCACCAGCCTGTGGTATGGATTCGGCGCCGTTGCTGTCGACCGGCAGAATCCGAACACAGTCATGGCTTCGACACTTGATCGCTGGTGGCCCGGCGACGAGGTCTACCGTAGCCTGGACGGCGGAGCGACGTGGGTGGCGTTGGGCACGGAGCCCGATGGCTCGGAAGCCGGTCCGCCCTTCAATTTCTCGTTGCGGGATGACTCGCTGTCGCCATACTTGACGGCCATGAACAATGCCTCGGCCTGCACCCCTACGGCATGCGATTCGACCCAGGCGTCCTTCGGATGGTGGCTCGGAGCACTCGCCATTGATCCAAACGATTCCAATCATGTCCTCTACGGCACCGGCGCGACGTTGTGGGAGAGCCACGATGTGACGAGCGTCGATGCCAAGCTGCCCGTCCATTGGGCCGTGGGCGCGAATGGTATCGAGGAGACGGCCGTGCTCTCGCTGGTCAGCCCACCCGCTGGGGCACACTTGATCAGCGGAGTGGGAGATATAGGTGGCTTCCGGCACGACGATCTCAACCTCTCCCCTCCCGGAGGCATGAGTCAACCGTATTACACGCCCATTGCGATCGACTTTGCTCAAAACACGCCATCGCTGGTCGTTCGCGGACCCGGCTGGGGTCACGACGCCGGCGCATATTCTAAGGACGGTGGCACCACCTGGACTTCCTTCAATGGGATTTCAGGCGGACCGCGTTCCATTGCCATTTCGTCCGACGGAGCCCATTGGGTGCTCGCGCCGAACAGCGGCACGGCATCCTACTCCACCGACAACGGCACCACCTGGACGCCCTCGACCGGCGTGCCGGCGAATGCCCCGGTAATTTCGGACCGCTTCAATCCCCTCAAGTTCTATTCGTTCGACGGGAACAGCGGCACCGTCTTCCTGAGCACGGACGGGGGCGTCACCTTCGTCCCCATCGCTGCTCCCGGTCTTCCCGGCGGAAACTTCTATTCATCTCCCGCCGCCGAGGGCGATCTCTGGCTCGCAACGGGCAGTGGATTGTTCCATTCCACAAACTCCGGCGCCAGCTTCACCAACCTGGGCACCGTGCAATCAGCTTACAATCTGGGGTTCGGGAAGGCGGCACCCTGGAGCCATTCCCCAACGCTGTTTTTGTCGGGTCAAGTCAACAATCTGCAGGCCATCTTCCGCTCGACCGACGGGGGAGCAACCTGGAAGCGAATCAATGACGATCACCATCAATGGGGCGCGGTATTTCCTCTCGTCGGCGATCCGCGAGTATTTGGACGCGTGTATATCGGAACCAACGGCCGCGGAATCATTCGCGGCGACGCGAGCGACGAATAACAAGTCACAAAGGCGGAGCGCCGATGGTTGACGCCCCGCCCCCTTTCTCGAGCCTCAGTGTCAACACCGCGTCTCTGCAAAGGGCACCGCTACCACCTGATATTCGTCTTCGTAGACAACGTAGCCAACGCGGTTCGCTTTTAGCATCTGGACCGGCACGCCATGCTCCTGGAGGATTGCCACGAATCCCCATATCTGCCAGATGTGGGCCTGCGCGCTGTCTCGGAACCAGCAAATCGCCTTGTTTTTCTTGCGCCAGTAGGGAGGCTTCGCGGCCGTAAACCGGGTTGGCCTGCTCAGCCACGAGCTAAACCAATGGCGCAGCGCATCGTGCTGTTCTTCTTCGTAGGGATAGAGCAACCCCCGGTCGCGCAGGTCCCAGACAGCATGAAAGACGCCGCCCAGGCGCTCGGAATCCTCGTCGATATTGGGCACGACAAATCGCAAATACATAGAGAGGCCATGGGTTTTCCGCGCGCCGGCACGGTGCACCTCAGTCGAGATCAGTTGATGCGAACGACCCGGTGATACGAACGACCGGGCCGAATTTCTCCGGCCCAGCCGTTCACCGTTGCGCGTTACCGTCTTGGGCGAGCTCCAGCGTGCGGATGTACTCAACAACGGACTCGCTCCAGCCGTCGATGTGTGTCCACCTGCCGTAACCCACGCCGTTCTTATAACTCGCCACGTTGATCACGTAACCCTTGCCCTTCGGGCCGGGCACGGAATCATGCGTCTGCTCGTCCGTAATGACGATCAGCCGGTCGTACTTCTCCTTCCGGTTCAGGCTCTCCACCGCCTTCCCCAGAAACGTCCCGTTGTGGCGCTGGCTCGCGTCAATGGCGTCGCGCAAAGCGAATCCACGGCGCGCCGGAACCTCAACCAGCTCATCCGAGAAGCTGTACACTCCCACCTTCTCCGCGATCTCGCGCAGCAACACGACCAGACCATAGGCCGCGTCGGTACGCAACATCTCGGAGCGCCGAGAAAGCGGCGCCGTCATCGAGCCGGAGATATCCACCAGCACCATCGTCCTGCCAGGCAACTTCTCCTGCTCGGCAACACACTTGAGCATGGCGAACTCCAGCGCCTCTTCCCACTGGGGAGCGTAACGCGCCGCAGCAAGAAACCGGAACGGAAGCACCCGCCCCGCATTCATCGCACGAAGCGCCTGGAGCACGAGATCCTCCCCCACTCCCGCTTCCCGCATATTGCGCAGGTTGCGAAGCAGAGCCAATGCTCCCAGCCTGTTCTCAGCCAGGAGCCGCTGCCAAGCCTCGCGCTTGTCGGCACCGCCTTCTCCGGCACGCTCGCCGGCAGAGGACAACGCCACCTCCCAGGTATCAGGGGTAGTCAGTCGTCCCCAGATCAGCTTGCGCCACACCGCAGCCTGAGCCTCATCCCGCGGCTTCGCGTGACTGAGGAACAAGACGTCGCGCAGCTTGACAGGCCCGCTCCGGTCATACTTCGCCAGAGCATACTCATCAAACTTCGGGAAAGCCGCGGCCAGCCCCTTCTTCACCTGACCAGAAAGCGGAACGCGCCCGTCCTTCCAGTAAATGGCGACAAACTCGGAGAGCTCATCCGCGCGCTGAACCACGCGCGCCAGCGTATCCGCCACCAGTGCCCGGTGCGTCTTGTGGCGCGCCATCTCCCGCACCAGCAACAGCGGCGCGTGACGCAGCTTCATCTTCTCGCGCGCCTCCACTGCCAGGGTCGCCACTTTCTCAGCCGCCACTCTCGGCACCAATTCCGCAATGCGGCCCGCGATTTCGACACCGTCCTCATAAAACTGCGTCTCCCAAAGCAGGCACGCCAGCACGGACCGGCGCAGCTGGACTTCGGCGGAAATGCTGCGAGCAGGTGCACCCTCATGCGTACGCACCGCGAAATGTCGGTTCAGCAAGTTGAGACGGGCCACGGTGGCCTCCTTTCCTTTAATGACTTCAGGCGTGCGACAATCTGGGCGTCTGGCTCTCCTGCTTCTCTTCCAGAGCCAAAAGCAAGCCCTGGAACTCGGCCATCGTCTCGGCAGCCCGATGGTCTTCCACAAACATCTCTGCTTCAAACTCGCGAGCGTGGGGAAAGAACCGTTGGTACAGCTCCGCCTTCTGCCGATCAGTAGCCTTGCCAAGAAACAGCCGAAAGTCGATGCGTCCTGGCCGCAGCAACGCAGGGTCGAGCGCCTCGATCTTGTTGCTGGTCATCACAAATAACACGTTTTCGGGGGCGCGAAACCCATCGAGAACGTTCAGCAGTCCCGACAGCGTTACTCCCAACTTATCTGGCTCTGCCTTTCCACCAGCCGGTGCACCCTCTTGTTTGTTGACCCATTCCTCCAGCTTGTCACGAGTCTTGCTACTCTTCATGCAGTCAATGTCTTCAAACAAAATCACCGAGTTTGGCGGCACGTCGTTGATCGCGTTCACCAGCGAACGGTCGTTGAAGTTACTCAGATCGACGACATAAATCGACATGGCAAACCTTGCCGCCAATGCCGATACCAATGACGTCTTGCCCGTACCTGGAGGCCCATGGAGCAAGTATCCCCGGTGGTAGGGAACGCCGAGTTGGCTGTACCGCCGCCTCGATCCTCGAAACTTTTCCACGTCTCGGAGCAAACGCTCCTTTTCACCCGGCTCCAGAATGACCGACTCCAGCAGCCGCGGCGTATATGCCTCAACCCGCGACCAGTATTCGTCGTGCGCGAACAGGAATGACTCCACCACTAGCTTCCTTTCGTGGCAGGCCACAATTTCGTCCACAAACTTCTTAAGGAAGCTCTGCTGCCTCCCAATCGTTGTGAAGTAAAGAGTCTCGCTCCGCTTGGGCGTCCAACCGCGCGTATCCTCACTCCGATAAAATCCAACCCGAAACGGTCTACCTCCGTACCAAAACCAATGTCGTCCAGGGGCAGGAACCAGTGCGCGATGATTACCCCTCAGCGTCGTATCGAGATCCACTCTTCGCAAACGCTTGAGGAACTCCTGCTCCAAAAACCATTCTTTGACCCACACGAAAGCCGCGTCGTCATCCTTCACCGTAATCATCATCGTGGTCTGTTCCACGAACCACGACCAGAGCATCTTTGGCACAGCCCGCAAATAGGCGCCGATGCTGCCCACAAGCATGAGCAGCAGCCCGCCGGAAGCAAATTGATTCTGGCCAGCCAGTATGCTTTTCAGAAAGCCGAGCATTCCCATTGCAATTTGTTTTCTAACCGGCATCCGCCGGAGGTTAGTAAGTGAAAGTCAAAGGCCGGGGAACAAGCGACAAAGGCACAAGGTGCTCTACCACTGAGCTACACGGGCATACTCTGCCGTGGCAAGATTCGAACTTGCGTCCACCCGCGTTTCAGGCGAAGTAACCCCTATCTTCACCACCGGCCAACCTAACTCCTCACCGGGGAACGTGCGAGAAGAGTTCGAGGCTGAACTCCTGAGGAATCTTGCCCTACGGGGCGACGCCCCCATCCCTCAAGTTAGAAACCTCGGCAGGGTACGCATCCCTGCTAGTCCTGTGAGCGGAGTAGCTCTTCTCTTTCACCACCGGTGAAGCCAATGCAGCAAAACTACGGTCAGGGAACATGCGGACACGGCAGGGCTCGCGCCCAAGAGGATTCGAACCTCACAGCCCGAAGGCTGTTTCTCCAGTGAAGTATCCGTACCCTTTCACCACTGACCCTGTGAAGTTACATGCGCGAGCGTGCGCGAACGACGTCCAACGCACGATGACCCGCGCCTGGGGGTTAAAGTTAAAGCTGGGGGAATGAACGGCAACGGTGTGTCGTGTCAGGCGATGAAACCGATGCCTGCGCCACCCAGCGAACGATTGCTTGCTTGTATTTGCCTTACAGGGCGCCGAGGATACACATGGCGCAATCGACGGATGCCCTATGACTATCGCCGACGAAGTTCGCCGACCACAGTCCGTTTGGCGATTTGGTTGTAGGTTCTGCCAATTGGACATCCTTTCTGAAGAAGATGTAAGAGAATGCCATGATTCCAGAAATTGCGCAAGAGGAAAAATGGAATTTTCACAAAAAAGGTTGTAACTGGAAGAGTAGCGCTAAACTAACTCACCCATGTAACGAGCACTTACACACCAATCATACCAGCTCCAATTCAATCTTCTTAGCTGTTACGTCAAGCTTCACGATCCGAAAAGTCCGTACCTGACCCGCACGGGTAGGCTCCGACTTGGCCTCGCTCGTCGCTCCACCTTTCCACCGTGCATTCAGCATCGAACTCAACGACGATAAATCCGCTTTAGCCTCAGACCTCGGCTCTTCCTTCGCCGCAGCCTGAGTCACAATGCGGCACGTGGCCTGTACGCCGTCTCCCAGTTCCACTCTCCCGCTCCCGCCGGCAACCTCAATCAACAGCCCGGTCACCACATCGCCTTCCTTGTGTTCTTTCAGATAATCATCCAACCCAGTAGGTATCAGCTGTTTCATGCTCAACTTCATCAGCCGCTTTTCCGGATCCACCGCGACTAGCAAAGCCTTCACCAGCTGCCCCACCCGCACCACCTCCGACGGGTGATTGATCCGCTTCTCGCTAAACTCGCTGATGTGAATCATTCCCTCCACACCTTCCGAGACCTGCACGAAGGCGCCAAACTTCGTCAGGCTCGTGACGGTGCCCTCAATCACGGACCCGGCCTTGAGTTTCTGGGCCACGTCCGCCCACGGATCCCCCAACGTCTGCTTCAGACCGAGAGAGATCCGCCGCTCGCCCGCGTTCACGCCCAGAATCACCGCTTCCACCGTCTCTCCCGCCTTCAGCATGTCGCCGGCTTTCCTCACCTTCTTTGCCCACGACATTTCGGAAACATGAATCAAGCCCTCGATCCCCGGCTCCAATTCGACAAACGCCCCAAAGTCCATGACCCGCGTCACCGTGCCTCGCACGCGCTCGCCCGTTTTATACTTCTCCGCCATCGCGTCCCACGGATGCGCCTGCAGCTGCTTCATGCCCACGGAAATGCGCTTCTTGCCACCCTCAGCGCCTATTTTCAGCACTCTCACTTCCACCTGCTGACCCACAGAGAGAACGTCGGTAGATTTGTTCACGCGGCCCCAGGAAATCTCCCCCACATGCAAAAGCGCATCCACTCCGCCCAGATCGATAAAAGCGCCGTAATCGGTCAGGCTGCGCACCGTCCCCGTCACCGTGTTGCCTTCTTTGATTTCCGAAAAGCGCTGGTCCTTCACCAACCGCTCTTCTTCTTCTGCCAGCACCCGCCGATCGACGACAACGTCCTCGTCCGCCACGTCCAGCTTGATGATGCGGCAACGAATCTCCTGGCCTACAAACTTTTCCATGTCGCCAGCTTCTCGCACGCCACTCCGCGACGCTGGCATAAACGCGCGCACACCCACGTCGACCGTGAACCCGCCCTTGATCAATCCCGTCACCGTCCCCATAATCGGCGTCTGCTCCGCAAAAGCCTTCTCCAAGGTCGACCAATCCCTAGGCTGCTCCACTTTAAACAGTGAAAGCTCGTAATATCCTTCCGGGTTGCGCCCCTTCACCGAAACCTTCATCTTGTCGCCCGGCTTCGGCGCCTCGACCGCGAACGCGGTCAAAGGCAAAATGCCTTCGCTCTTAAAACCAATATCGAGCAATACCGATTCGCCAGTCACCACGATCACCGTGCCCTCAAGCTGCTTTCCGCCGTCCTCGTTTTTCTTGCGCTTGTGATCGCGCTCATACTGCGAAAAAATTTCGTTGAACGACTCGGTCGCGTCGGTCGGCGCTTGGGTTGCGGAGTCGGTCGCAGCTTGCGTTTCGGGAGCCTTGGGGTCAGCCATGGAAGGTAACAGCCTCGGATGGAGCAAGAAATCGTGAGCGAGAATCTGTTCTTAGGATATCATCGGGCGCGGCTACCCCATTCCGGCCGGAAACGGCAGCCCAAACTCTGGTACCTTAATCACCGACGCTATTAAAACGATTCATAAGAGGCTATCGTCATGCCGTCTCGTTTGCCGCTCCTCATCTGCTGCCTGCTTACCACCCTCGCCAGCGCCCAATCGAACTCCCGCGAACTCAACCTCATGCCCCTGCCGGCCGCCTACAGGTTGGGGCAGGGACAGCTCTCCGTGGACCACCATTTCTTCGTCAACCTCTCAGGATACAAGGAGCCCCGGCTCGACCGGGCCGTGCAGCGCTTCCTGCACGCCCTGTCGCGTCAAACGGATGGTTCTTATCCCTCGCCCTGTATTGGGACGTGTGTGGGGCTCGGCGTTCACACCGATCACGCCAGCAAACCCCTACAGGAACTTGGCGAAGACGAGTCCTACACACTCGACATCACCCCATCTGGCGCAATCCTCAACGCCGCCACTCCGCTCGGCACCCTCCACGGCCTCCAGACTTTTCTACATTTGGTACAAGCCACTCCAACCGGCTACGCCGTCCCGGCCGTCAGCATCCAAGACAAGCCCCGCTTCCCCTGGCGCGGCCTCATGGTCGACGTCAGCCGCCACTTCATGCCCCTCGATTCCCTTCGCCTCACGCTCGATGGCATGGAGGCCGTCCAGCTGAACGTCTTCCACTGGCATCTCTCCGACAACCAGGGTTTCCGGGTCGAGAGTAAGAAGTTTCCCAAGCTGCAAAGCCAAGGCTCCGACGGACACTTCTACACGCAGTCGGAAATCCGCGGGTTCATCGCCTACGCCCGCGACCGCGGCATCCGCGTCATCCCCGAGTTCGATGTCCCGGGCCATTGCACCGCCATCTTCGCCGCCTATCCCGAACTCGCCAGTGGCCCCGGCCCCTATCAGATCGAACGCCAATGGGGCATCATGAACCCGGCCATGAACATCACACAGGAGCATACTTACACCTTCCTCGACGGCCTCTTCGGAGAAATGGCGGCGCTCTTCCCCGACCAGTACTTCCACATCGGCGGCGACGAGGTCAACGGCAAGCAATGGGACGCCAACCCGGCGATCCAGAAGTTCAAACAGTCCCACCAGATCAAAGACAATGCCGGCCTGCAAGCCTACTTCAACCAGCGCCTGCTCAAGATCGTAACAGCGCACGGCAAAACCATGATGGGCTGGGATGAAATTCTAGCTCCCGAACTCCCCAAGAGCATCGTCATCCAGTCCTGGCGCGGTCAGCAGTCCCTCGCCGATGCCGCCCGCCAAGGCTACCGCGGCCTGCTCTCCAACGGCTACTACATCGACCTGATGTATCCCGCCGCGCAGCACTACGCCGCCGACCCGCTTTCCGGCCCCGCCGCCACCCTCACCCCCGAAGAAAAACGACGCGTCCTCGGCGGCGAAGCCACCATGTGGACCGAATATGTCTCTCCGGAGAATCTCGATTCCCGCATCTGGCCCCGCACCGCCGCCATCGCCGAGCGTCTCTGGTCTCCGCCGAACACCGTTGATGTCAACTCCATGTACCGCCGCCTGAAGATCATCAGCAGTCAATTGGACTCGCTTGGCCTGACCCACAACTCCCACTACATTCACGAACTGGAACGATTGGCAGGCAGCACCGACATCGAAGCCCTCAAAGTCCTAGCCGACGTTGTCGAGCCCGTCAAAGAGTACACCCGCGAACAAACCGCTCCTTATCCCGCCACCAGCCTCACGCCGCTCAACCGCCTGGTCGACGCCGTCTCGCCCGAAAGCGATGCCGCCCGCACCTTCAACGCGCAAGTCGATTCCCTTCTCTCCTCGCCGACCCCCGCCACCATTGCCGAGCTCCGCGCCACCCTAACCGCCTGGCGCGACAACGATGCCGAGCTCCAGCCCCTCCTCCAAAGCTCTTTTCTATTGAAGCAGGACACAGCACTCTCGACGACGCTCGCCCAGCTCGGCGCCACCGGCCTCCAGGCCCTCGACTATCTGGAACACAACCAACCGGCCCCCGCCGATTGGAAGCAGTCTCAACTTGCGATTCTGGAAGACGCCAAGAAACCTAAATCGCAACTCCTAATCATGGTCGCTCCTGCAGTCCAACGCCTAGTGGAAGGCAAGCCTTCAACCACCCCATAAACACGACGCAGCGCTGCGGACACTACGAGGAACAACCTAGCCCGACGCCTCACAAAACTTTTTTCGCTCCGCATGACCCACCTGATGTCAGTTTTGCGTTAGTCCAAGTAGCACCCGACTTGTTTCCCCTCGGACTGGTTTGACGTGCAAAGCGTATCGAGCCATCGATCCGCAAACCATTCAAGGAGAAAGTCATGAAAAACCATAGTGTATTGGCACGCCTGGTTGCGTTCAGCGTGCTCGCCTTCACCACCATCGTTAGCCTCAGCACGACCAGCTCCGCGAGCATCGGCAACATCACAAAAGCCGACCTCGCCGGCAAGTGGAATATCGCCCTGCGCGGAACCACCGGCTGCGGCGCCGCGACCATGCAAATCGGCGTCACCTTGAACACCTCCGGCGTGGGCACCGGAACGCTCGTCACCCACGGCCAGTGCGGCGATTCTTCCCTTGCCGCTCAAACCTTCACCATCGCCACCATGACCTCCAGCGGCAGCGGCACCGCCGGCCTTTCCTGCGGTATCGGCTGCGGCTGGGGTTTCAACATTCAGGTCTCGCCAGATCGCTCCAAAATCAATCTGGTCGATGTCCTGCCGGCAAACCCGCTCAACTTCGTCGAGGGCGTGGCCATTCTGGCCTCGCCGCACGGCAACATTTCCATCCCTGACCTCACCGGCTCCTGGCAAATGACTTTCTTCGGCCAGACTGGCTGCGGCATCGGGGCCTCGCTCGTCACCTTCACGCTGAACACCGCTGGCACGGGGACGGCCACAGAAACCGGCCACAGCAGCGGCTGCCCGGACGCAACCGGCACCGGCACGTTCACCGTGAAAACTCTCAATCCTGACGGTAGCGGCACAGCTGGATTGTCCTGCGGTTCCGGTTGCGGATGGAACCTCAACATCCAGGTTTCACCGGACCGCTCCACGTTCAGTGTCATCGACGTCTCTCCCGCCAACCCAGGAAACTTCGTCGCTGGCGTGGCCGTCAACAACTCCACGGCAGCGAAGGTTACCAAGACCAACCTCGTCGGGAAATGGCAGCTCGCGCTCTATGGCAACACGGGCTGCGGCGTCAGCTCTTCGCTGGTCACGTTCACGCTCAATGCCGCCGGCGTTGCGACAAATGCCACCAACACCGGCCACACCGCTGGATGCGGCGACGCCGTCTCCACCCTCAACAACTTCACCGTCTCCACGCTGAATGCTAACGGCAGCGGCGTGGCCGGCTTAACCTGCGGACCGAGCTGCGGCTGGACCTTCAATATCCAGGTATCTCCAGATCGCTCCACCTTTAACGTAGTCGATGTCTCCCCGGCCAACCCCAACAATTTCCTAATCGGAACAGCCATCCATCAGTGACCACTGCGGGGCGCGCTGACCACGGGTTGGGAGTGCAATAAGAACGGGGAGCCGCAACAAGGCTCCCCGTTTGTTTGTTGCGGCGCAATTCTATTTCGCGGCCTTCGCCGCTTCAATCGCCTCGTTCAACTCATGCTCCGCCATCCGCAGATGTTCTTCCGCCTTCGCGCCGTGCCCCTTCATGTCGTAGTGGTTCGCCGCGAGCCCGACTTCCATCTCATGAATAGCTTCCTTCACTTGATCGTGCACCGCTCTCCCGATCAAATAACCTTCCAGCTACGCCCAATCTCTGCACTGTGCCTCTTCGTGCCTCCCGTGGCCGGAGTGCCCGCAAACGAAACAGTGTCCCGTACGCAAACCGGCAGACGTTGGTGCACTCTCCCATCCGATCCGAAATAGAAAAGGTCATGCGAAAACAATCCCCAACTATTTCGGATACCACTCCAGCAACCGCACTTCAATCCCCGTACCTTCTAGCCGTTTCTGGAACACGCTCAAATCCGAGCCGCGATAGTGATACGGAATCGCGATCTTCGGATGGAACGCCTTCACCGCATCCGCAGCCTCCTCCGGAGTCATCGTGTAAGGCAGATTCATGCACACGAAGGCGACATCGATATTCTTCAGAGCCCGCATTTCCGGCACGCCTTCGGTGTCGCCCGAAAAGTAAAAGCGTTTGCCGCCATAAGTCAGCACATAGCCGTTGCCGCGCCCTTGATCGTGAAACAGCCTCCCTGGCTCAGGCCCGCGCGTCAGATTGTACGCGGGAATCGCTGCAATCGTCCAATCGTTCCAGCTTGTGCTTTCGCCGTTTGCGAGGGACTTGGCGGTGGTTACCGTCTTAGCCACTGCACCCGACGAAATAATCTCCGTCCCCGCCTTACTCACCGCCGCCACCGACTCCGGATCCATGTGATCCCCGTGAATGTCGGTAATCAGGATCAAGTCTGCCTTGGGAGCGGCAGCAAAATTCACCGGCTTCGCCGGATCAAGATAAATGACCTTCCCGCCGGCCTCCATCCGCGTGCTCGCATGGTTGAGCGGCGTAATCAGGACCGGCCCCGCCGAAGTGGCAAAAGTCTGCGTGCTGCCCTCAGCCAGCACAATGGATGACAAGATCAGGACACCGCAAGCCATCATCAGAATGAATTTCATTTTGGCCTCGTCGAAGCTTTCTTGGCTCTGGGGCATGCATCGGCCGTGGCCAGCACATCCCCACTTTGGTTACTTGTGAAATGGAACCACCAGCACAACCCACGCTAGCCGCATCATTCCGAATACCACTCCAGTCAGCGACCTTCGATCTCAGGGCCGTCCAGTATTGTTGCGAACGAGGCAGCATCGAAGATCGGTTCACCGGTGGCTCTCGATATTTTATGCGGGCCCGGACCCTCTAGCCGAGAACAACGCCACACACCCCACCACCCGCAGCGACGCCACCTCAAAATGCTGTCCCAACGCCGCCCGCAGCCCTTCTGCGGAATCCGAGCGATTGCTGAAGATGCCTTTCGCGTTGTACACGTCCATCAGCTTCCTTGCCAGAAACCCATGTTTGACGCCCGCGCCCAGAATCGTCGCGCCAAACAGCACTCCACCAGGCCGCAGCCAGGGCTTCAGATTCCGAAACAGGTCGCTTTTCGATGCCTGATCCCCAGATGAAAGCCCTCCCGGTAAACAATGCAGCACGTAGTTCACGCCAATCGAGCCAAACTTCGCCTCGCCCAGATCCAGCGGCCCCAGCGCATTCGCCAAATGGAGCCCAGCCAAATCATAAGAGGGATGGTGCCGCCGCACTCGCCTCGCCGTAGCCCGCAGGCAATTCGAATTCAAGTCCACCAGCGTCAGCCTCGGGGACGACACCGGAAACCTGCACTTGTCCAGAAAGTAGCCGGTCCCCACCCCGACGTCGAGATGCTCCGCGGACACATTCTCGTTATAGAACCCCACCAGCAAACGCGACGGACACTTCCAGGCAACGCTGTTGGAAAACCCCACCACAAACGCATCGTAGGCCGCGAGCACCGCCCGGTTGTACACGGCGGCTCCTGGGGCTGCGTCTTGGGGCTGCGTCTTGGGCGATTGCTGGTTCAAGGTTAGCGGCGGCGTTCATATTCGACGCATCAAGGTTTTCTCGAAGCGCGGGGTGCGATGCTGCAAACATCTTACCCGGCCCGCGAGCCGGGGTCTTCCTCCGGGGTTCCCGTCATCGAATCCGTTACTCGCTCGGTCTATACTTCTCAAAGAACCCGTCGAAAAGGAGCGCTCCCATGAACCGCCTCAGCCTTGTACTGGTCCTGACGTTAGCCCCCACCCCTCTGCTGCGGGCGCAGAACCCCTCCCCACAGGTGCCACCTCCGCACGCCGACCACCCGGAGAACATGCCTGACCCAATGCATGCACACATGATGGCGATGCACCAGCACGAAATGGAGGCCATGAAAGCCGACGTCGAAAAGATGAAGCTCTCCCTCGCGACCATCAAGGCGAATATCCCCCAGATCAGCGATTCCGCCGAGAAGGCGCGCTGGCAGAGCAACGTCGACCTGTGGGAAGTCATGCTAAACCACATGCAGAACATGTTAGAACACATGCAATCGATGGGCCACGGGATGGGCGGAGCGCCGCCACCATCGCAGTCCGACAAGAAGCCGGAGTAGAGAATTTGCAAGATTGGAGCGAGCCTTTATGTCCACGAACTTAGTTGAAACAATAACCTTACGTCCCGCCTCGCTGAAAGACGCGGCCACAATTGTGGCTCACCGCCGCGCCATGTTTCGCGACCAAGGCTACCGCGACCAGAGCTATCGCGACCAGGGTTTCTGCGACGATTCCGTGTTGGATGCCATGGCAGCGAGATTCCATCCGTGGGTTCAAGCCAAAATGAATGCGGATGAATATCTGGCTTGGTTCGCAGTAACGGCAAAAGATTCCGTGGTGGCCGGCGTGGGCCTATGGCTGATGGAATGGCCCCCGCATATGATCGGTTCCAGCCCCCGGCGTGGCTATATCCTGAATGTCTTCACCGAACCGGAATTTCGCCGCCAGGGCTTGGCCCGAAAACTGACCGAGACTGCGCTGGCTTGGTGCAGAGCAAACGGAATTGACGTGGCCGTACTCCACGCCAGCATAGATGGTCGGCCGTTGTATCAATCCTTAGGCTTCCAAAACAGTAACGAAATGAGGATCAAAGTCTGACCCCGTAGATAGTGAACTCGCCGCAGATCGGAGGACCTCCATGAACATCACTCGACGAGAGTTTACCTGGCTCATCGGCGCAGGCGTCGCCTCGCAAGCAATTCCCACAGCATTGGGCCGGCCGGAAGAACGGAAGGTTGGATATTGCATCGTAGGCTTGGGACGGATCGCGTCCCACTTCATGCCTGCGATTGTCGCGTCGCGCAATGCAAGAATCACCGGTCTCGTTAGCGGACACCGCGATAAAGCTGAGCGCATCGCCGCGCAATATAGGGTTCCGAAAAACGCCATCTACGATTACCAGCACTACGACGAAATCGCTCGCAACCCGGACATCGAAGCCATGTACATCGCGCTGCCCAACGGCATGCATGCGGAGTACACAATCCGCGCCGCCCGCGCCGGCAAGCATGTCCTGTGCGAGAAGCCCATGGCGACCACGGTCAACGACTCGCAGGCCATGATCGACGCATGCCGGAAAGCCAACAAGAAGCTGATGATCGCTTATCGCTGCCACTATGAGCCGACCAATCTGCGGGCTGTACAGTTGATTCGCGAGGGTTCACTGGGAAAGATCCAGGCTATCGAAAGCGCATTCGGGTTTAACATCGGCCCTGGCGAGTGGAGGCTCGACAAGAAACTAGCCGGCGGCGGGCCGCTCATGGATGTGGGAATTTATTCCCTAAACGCCTGCCGGTATCTGACCGGCGAGGAACCGGCAATGCTTTCCGCAACATGGTCGGTGATCGACAAGGACGGCCGCTTCAAGGACGTAGAGGAGAATATCTCCTGGACCATGAAGTTTCCCTCGGGCGTGGTCGCCTGCTGCAACACCACTTACGGAGCTCCCATGCAAGGCTACTACCGTGTTCACGGATCGAAAGGCGTCTTACAAGTTGACGAGGCGTTTAGCTATCAGGGCCTTCATCTAACGGCAAACCTCGAAGGCAAATCCGCCGATTCACAATTAACGCTGGACGAGCCAAATACCGAGCGCGATCCGTCGCACTTCGTCCGCGAGGCGGATCACTTTGCGGGATGCATTCGAGAGAACAAAGAACCGAAATCGGCGGGCGAAGAGGGATTGAAGGATATGAAGCTGATGATGGAAATCTACGACTCCTGCAAGAAGGTGGCGTAATCGGGCTCGCAAGCGGGGTAAGGGGAAGAGCAGAATCAGTTCTAAGTGTGCCACCGTCGCCGGCGTTGCGCCAACACCCGATCTGCTCGCTCTTCCCCTGCGAGATTCTGCGATTTTCAGGATCTACTTCAAAAACATCACTTCACCACGACAGTGGTGCGCATCCAGGGATGAATGCAGCACTCGAACTTATGTTCTCCCTTCTTCAGCCCCGTAACTTCGATATGGCTGCCCTGCAGGATGCGCGTTTTGGCGACGTCCAGGTTCTTAAAGCCGCCGGAACATTCCGGAATCGTTTCCTCTCCACCATTGAGACCCGCGACGAAGCCGCCACCGAAATTCTCGACCTCGGTGAAGGTGTGCGGCTCGCCACCTTCGTCGGCGATGGTGAGAACCGTTCCTTCCTTGATTCTGACCGTGTCCGGCTCGAAATCCCAGCCCGGATCCGGCGTTCCCGCCGCCGCTTTGGCGAAGAGATCGTCAAAGGTGGTGAAAGCGCCGAGTGTGACGTTATGGCAGAAATCCGGCCCCAGCTTGGCGTTGAAGGTGTTGGGATCGCATTCGTCCAAGGCCACGATCTGGGCGAGGCCGGGGCGGTCTGCCTGCGATGATTTGGTTTGCGCGAGCGCGGTGGTCGCGCCGATCAAGGTCAGATACCCTGTGCATAAAAGGAATTTCGCTGCGAGATTCATTCTTGCCTCCATGAGAAATTGAATTTTCTAGGGGTAATTCGCAGTCGGCTGGCTGCGAGCTGACCCTATTAACACTCTTTCCGGTCGGAGGAGTCCTTTGGCAAGCCTGACTTTTTTCTGGTATTTTTCTGACAGCGCGGAGCCTGTTGAACCGCCGTTCTCTCGGCGTACTATAACTTCATGAGCGCAACCTCAACCACCACCCCCGGAGGGGAGACCGAGACCTTCCAGGCCAGCCGTTGGACGAAGGGCAATTTCTGGTTCCCCATTCGTCTCGTCGTCAGCCCGCAGCGAGTGAGCCGCGTGAAGTCGCGCCTGTTCGGCAGCAACGAAGAGAGCATCGCTATGTCGAAGGTCGCCTCGGTGCACATCTCTACCGGCATGGTGTGGTCCGACATTCGCATCGAGTCCACCGGCGGCACCGACCCCATTACCAGCCACGGTCACCGCAAAGCCGACGCGCAACGCATCCGCGACCTGATTGAGTCCCATCAGGCGGCATTCCGGACGTAGGCTACGCTTGCTCATTTACACTTTCATCGATGCCCCCATCCCAACGCCTCGGCCTGATCGCCGGCAACGGACGCTTTCCGCTTCTCGTCCTCGATGCTGCTCGTGCTCAAGGATACGAGGTCATCGTTGCAGCGATCCGCGAAGAAGCCGAACCACAAATCGAAAGCCGGGGAGCCGCCGCCGTTCACTGGATGTCTCTCGGAGAACTCTCCAAACTGATCGAAACTTTCCATAAGGAAGGCATCACTCGCGCCGTGATGGCCGGACAGGTGAAGCACAAGCAGATTTTTTCCAGCATTCGGCCTGACTGGCGCTTAGCCAAGCTCCTGCTCACTCTCGCAACCCGCAATACTGACGCCCTCCTGGGAGCCGTCGCCAAAGTTTTGGCCGACGAGGACATCGTCCTGGAAAGCTCCACTTCCCTCCTGGAACCCCTGCTCGCCAAACCCGGCGTTCTAACTCATCGTCCTCCCACCGAATCCGAACTGAAGAACATCGCCTACGGCCGCGAGGTCGCCCGCCATCTGGCCCAATACGACATTGGCCAAACCGTGGTTATCGCCGAAGCGGCGTGCGTGGCCGTCGAGAGCATGGAAGGTAGCGACGCTGCCATCTTGCGGGCTGGAGAGCTGCTGGCGGCCGGGGTCGCGGGAGTGCGGGATTCCGCAAACCCTTCAATTTTGAGCCGAGCACTGACCGTCGTTAAAGTCGCGAAGCCGAATCAGGATATGAGGTTTGACGTCCCGGTGATTGGATTGAAAACCATTCAGACAATGCGCCAGGCGGGCGCTACTTGTTTGGCGGTGGATGCCACGAAGTGCTTGTTGCTGGACGGAGACGCCATTCCCGAAATGGCAAACGCTTACGATATTTCTATTGTTGCTGACGTTCCATAGTAGCGTTCCGGTTTAGAATCGTGCGGTTACCCTTGCTGGACGGCCGGGGGCGGCCGTCCCTACGCGAGCCCTTACTACTTCCTTGGCTGCTTCCTCGAACGCGACGGGCCCCTCGGCGCTGCCGGCGCCGCGGCACCCGTTGCTCTGGGCGGCCTTGGCATATGCCGGGGGAACTGCTTGTAGCATCTATGTTTGGCGTCCGGCAACTTGGTGGTTTGCCACCATCGGTGTTTTTCTGCTGGCCGCAGGGTTCTGGACGTGGACGCGGCCTCGTTGCGCACAACTGTTTGCACTGCTCGGGATCGCCTCCCTGGCGATGGTGGCGGCGCAACTCCACGCGATTCCTCATGCGGCGTATAAGTTCCCCGAGGATTCCGAGGCCGTCGTTTCCGCGCACGTCGTTGGTGAGGGAGAAGTTGTTCCTACCTCGAACGGCGGATTCCGTCAGCGGCTGGACGTTGTCGCGGACGAGGTGAATTCCGCTGTCGTGGACAAAGAAACGACGGCCGGACTCCGGTTGAACTTGTTCCTCCCCATGAAGACCGAAAGAAAAACCAGCCAAGGCGCCTCTTCTGAAACAGAGACGGACGAGACTGGCGGGATTGATCTCTCGGCAACGATTCCAACATTCCATTACGGCGATCGTTTGCGGTTCTCGGCGAAGCTGCGATTTCCGCGAAATTATCACAATCCAGGGGCCTTCGACCAAGTCGCATACCTGGCGAGTAAAGGGGTCGTAGCCTCCGCGGCGGTCCGAGCGGATCGGGTGGAGAGGTTAGCTGGCTTCACGGGAAATCGCTGGGAGCTTTTGCGCACTCGTGTCCATGGCAGCATTCTTGCCATGATTCACCGGCTTTGGCCTCCCCAGCAGGCGGCTCTGATTGACGCGATGGTAATTGGCGACGATGCATTCATCGACAGCGACACGCGCGCGGACTTCCAGAGGTCGGGAACTTATCACA
>Ga0137418_10000422_pt1 | contig 37875 bp, 28 predicted proteins | sample CZODoug3_1_2_16f_FD_122242 | JGI IMG/M metagenome (GOLD analysis project Ga0137418, IMG submission 122242) | Vadose zone soil fungal communities from Angelo Coast Range Reserve, California, USA - CZODoug3_1_2_16fungal (Hybrid Assembly) | ecosystem: Environmental > Terrestrial > Soil > Vadose... | reverse complement strand
GTTTGGGGGTGTGTGGAGAAGGCCTTGGCCAGCGTGCCCGGCTTCTTTTTCTCTCGCGCCTGCAACTTCTCAAAGAACTGCACGAAAGCGTTCGGGTCGTAGCCGGCTTTGTACATATACTGCAAACCCAAATAATCGGCCTCTGATTCGAAACTGCGCGAGAAGCTGAGGAACGTCAACGGCAGGCCCAATCCGGCAGCGGAACGAATGGCATAGCCGATGCCGCCGCCGACGAAAATCAGTGGAATCGTGCCGATGTTCGCCCACTGCGCGCGCGTCATCTGCTTCGTGGCATGGCGCGCCGCCACGTGCGCGATCTCATGCGCCATGACTCCCGCCAACTCAGACTCCTCGTCGGCGGCCAGAATCAATCCCGAGTTTACGTAGAAGAAACCGCCCGGCAGGGCAAAGGCGTTGACTTCATCGGAGTCAATGACCTTGATCGTGAAGGGCACCTGGGCATCGGAGTTGCGAACCAGGTTCTGCCCGATGCGATTCACGTACTCGGTGATGACCGGATCCCGAACCAGTTTGGAAGTCGCTTCCACTTCCTGGGCATATTGCTTGCCCATGCGGATCTCGCTTTCGAGCGAGTACCAGTCGCCCAACCCGCGGCCGCCCACCTTGCGATTGCCGATGGCGTTCACGTCGCTCTTGCCGCCGTCGTGCTTGACGCTACTGTCGTCGGGCTGCTGGATAACCGGCGGGAGGATTTCCTTGTCCTTGTCCTTCGCACTCGCGTCGGCAGGCGGTTTGTCTTTATCGTCCTTGACAGTCGAGTCGGTGGGCGCCTTCGCGCTCGGATCTGGCGGCTGCTGGGAAAACGTGGAAGGGGCAAGCAACAACGTGGACACTGCAACTGTTCCCACCAACAGGCGAAACTTCATAACCAACTCCTGCCCAGGACCCGGGCCCCACATGGGCAAATTATACGCCCGGTTGGAGACGGAACTCCTAGCCATTCTGATGACTTAGACGCGAAAAATGGAGTACGGGTTATCCAGAAAAAACCCGGGTTAAGCGGATCCGTTCCCTTGCCTTTGTCAACCAGGGCGGGTGATCGCCGGGGCCGGACCCCTCCGAACCTTCGAAAACCCGCTGGTAGACCGTTGAAACGCAGCAAAGTTCGGTCAAATCTCGGCTAGGGGGCGTCAACAACGTCATCCGGCCAGCACAAACTGGCTCGGAGCCGTGGCTCCTTCGGAGGCGTTAGTCGTCGTCTTTTGACTCCGCCTGGATCGCTGTGGGCACCGGCGCGGGCATCACTGCATGCCCCTTGCGGTCGCGCCAAAGTACTCTGTTCAAGACTACGGTATCGGCGGCATCCGGGTGCGAGAAGTCCAATCCGGAAGATTCGTTTGCGCCCGGGGCGGTCGAGCCGTTCACTTTGTAGATCAGGCCATTTCCCAGGTTTCGGGTGTCGGCAGTATATGCCGACTGGTCTCCGGGACCGGAAAACTCGGAGGCCATGACGGGTGCATAGGCATCGTTCAGGTTCATCGGCGGAAGCCCCAGCAGGGTTTCGATGGTATGCACGACACTCACCGTGGTGAAGACATTGTGTTCCAGGAAGGGATGGTTCGCTGAACCGGGAGCGTATTTGCTGATGACTAGGGCAACCGAGCGGTGAGCGTCCACATGGTCAGCTCCATCCTGGGCGTCGTCTTCCAGGACGAAAATTGCGGTGTCGTCCCAGTAGGTGCTGTGCGAGACCGCTTCGACGATGCGCCCGAGAGCGAGGTCGTTGTCGGCCACCGACGCGGAAGGAGTGGGCTTCCCCGGGCGCGTGCCGCCGGTGTGGTCGTTGGGCAGGTGCAGGATGACGAGGCCCGGAAGCTGCCGGCCCTTCCCTTCCTGCTGGGCCCGAACGAAAGCCTGGAATTCGTTGAGAAACTCGTCGGCGCGCAGCTGATCGGGGTAGTCGACGTTGAACGAGGCGTACTCGAGATCGGCGTGGTCCTGCAGTTCGGGCATGGTCGGAATGCCGCGCTTGATCAGAGGAATGGCCCAGGGATAGGGACTCGGGCCGCCCCTGGGTTGGCCTACGTTGGGTGGGAGCGGATCCCCTTTCTTGACCGACTCGCGCCCACATTCCCCGCCGATCGGCTGTGGCTTCCCTTCTTTCGGTGAAGCTTGTTCGGAGGAGTGCTCGGTGCAGAACTCAGTGTCGATGAACTCCCCATAGTCACGATACGCGAGGCCATGCGCGGCGGCGTTTGCCCATAGGTAGCCAGTCTGCGGCGAATCGACATTGGGGATGCCACGGTCTGCGGGATACTCGCCGGCTACCGTGCCCCCAAAATCGTAGGTGCGCTCTCGACTGCGGTAGGCGATCTGCCAATTCGCCTCGTTGTAATCGCTGGTGATGGCAGCGGTGGACCAGACGTGACCGTCGCCGGAGACTTCGCCGCTGTCATAGAAATTATCGAGCACGCCGAATTGCAGCGCGAGTTTGTGGGCGTTGGGTGTGACGTCTTCCCCGTACATGGTGAGGGCAGGGTCGCCATTGCCCGGCTTGAGATCACCCAGCACCTGATCATAGGTGCGATTTTCCCGGATGATGTAGATCACATGCTTGATCGGGTCCTCACCGCGCCGGAATTGAATCTGGCCGGGATCGGAGCGCAGGAGATTGTTGTCTTCAACCTGTCGCGTCAATTCGGGCAGGTGCTTGGCCGCTTCCGGGTAGTTCAGTCGAGCCAGAGAGCCGTATACCAGCGTAGGGATGTAGGGATGCTCGCGGTGGCGGCGAACCGCGGGGATCAAGCTGGTGCCGTTGTTCGGCCCGCTTCCCTGCCCCTTCGCGGTGGCAATCCACAGGTCGTCGCCCTGCACGGCGAGCGCGGTGGGATACCATTCGGTGGGAATGAAGCCGGAGGCGCGCTGGGGCGCTTCGATGGCGGTGGGTTGCTTCTCGAAGACTGCCGTGTCGAAGACGGCCACCGCGTCGAGAGTGGCGGTCGCCACGAATAGCTGTTTACCGTTCGGGCTCTGCGCCAGTGCAACTGGAGACGTACCTCCGTAGGGCTGTCCCGCAAGCATCGTGGAGAACCAGCGGGTTGGCTTCCCATCCGCGGTGGAGACCGCTGCGACGAAATCGGTGTTGGCGAGCGCCACGTACAGGGTCTTTTCGTCAGGGCTGAGCAACAGCGCGGAGGGATGCGAACCGGGAGCGATGGGCGACTCGGGCTTCAGCAGGGGGATCCAGCGTGTGACCTCGCCTTTCTCCAGGTCTAACTCCACCACCTGGGAAGCGTTCCACAGGCTACACCAGGCTCTCCGGCCGTCGCCTGAAACCACGACTCGATAAGGGTATGCGGCGGGTACCAGCGCATTTGTGCTCAGGTCGAACCGGTGAAGGATTTTCCCGGTGGCAGCTTCGAGAAGAATCACGTCGTCCGACAAGTCGCCGGCGATCACAAGTCTGTCTCCCCCGGGACTCGATACCACCGCCAGACCGGCCGGGTAGGGTATGGCAGTTCCACCCGGGGTCTTGACGAGAGCGCTCGCCACCCGCTTGTCGGCAGCGAGCTTCGAGGGTGGGATTTTGATCGAACGCTCTGGAGTTACTTTTCCGTTGCGAAAACCGTATACGGCGATGGCGTTACCCGTGTCTCCCGGTTGCTGTCCGGTTGGATCCGTAATGGAGCCAACGGAGGCGTACAGATGGTTGCCGTCGCCGCTGAAAGCGAGCCCGACGAAATAGCTCTGGTGAGCTTCCTCAGGGAGGCGCTCCTCCGGGAAATCCACAACCTGGCTGCTATCCAGATTGACCACCGAGATCGACTGGCGCCCGCGGGCGTCCTGCGTGCCATACCCGGCATGAAGCATAGCCGCGGAGTGACCGTCGGGGCTGATGGCGATCGTCGCCGGGAAGCTGTTGAGCTTGCTCAGTCTGCCGGGCCCCGAGGCGAGGGTCTTGCTGGTCGGCAGCGTGATCCCAGGCGGGGTGGCGGCCTCCTGTGAAACGAGGAAACCTGCGGCTACAACCATGAGCGCAAAAGCAACCATGTAAGACTTCAAAACCAGCTCCTTAGAACTCCGGTCGGTTGCGCGCGATCCAAAAGTGAAAACCGGTCAAGACCTTCTGACCGGCTCGCACGGGCTGCGAAACTCAATTGGGTTCTCTCGCTAACGGGTCTCCGTGGCGCCACGTTGTGTAGGCTGCTGCTGACCATTGCCTTCCTGAGCCGCGTTATGCCGCACGTCGGCGCCGCGCACCCAGAAGATAACATCCTCGGCGATGTTGGTGGCGTGGTCGGCAACGCGTTCCAGGTTGCGTGCGACCAGCAGGGCGTCGAGCGCCTGGCGCGTGATATCCGGCCGCTCGTTCATGGCTTTGACCAGCATGATGAAAGCTTCGTCACGCATGCGATCGACTACGTTGTCCATTTCCAGCACAGCCTGGGCGAGTTCGGCCTTGGCTTCGATGAAGGACTCGAGCGCGCGCCGCACCATCGCGCTTACCGCGGCCGATATGCGCGCGATGTCCACGGGCAGCTCAACGGCGGGCAGGCTGACCATGTCCATCACGCGCTCGGCAATGTTGACGGCCTGATCGCCTACGCGCTCGAGGTCCGCATTGATCTTGGTGACCGCCAGAATGAAGCGGAGGTCGACGGCCATCGGCTGTTGCATGGCGAGCAGATCGAACGCCAGTTCGTCGATCTCACGCTCGGAAATGTTGATCTGGGTCTCGCCCTCCAGAACCATCTGGCAGCGATTCAGATCGCGGTCAAGGTATGCCTGGCAGGCGCGGTCCACCGCCTGTTCGGCCAATCCGCCCATGCGGAGCAGCTTCTGGCGCAACTCATCGAGGCCTTGCTGAAAGCGCGATCGCATTATCCAAACCTGCCTGTGATGTAGTCTTCGGTGCGCTTGTCGGACGGGTTGGTGAAAATCTTCTCCGTCTTGTCGTATTCGATCATTCGCCCCAGGAGAAAGAACCCGGTAAACTCCGCCACGCGAGCCGCCTGCTGCATGTTGTGCGTCACGATCACAATAGTGTACTGCTCCTTCAGCTGGAAAATGAGCTCTTCGATCTTGCCGGTGGAGATCGGATCGAGGGCGGAGCAAGGCTCGTCCATGAGCAGCACTTCGGGTTCGACCGCCAAGGCACGGGCGATACAGAGGCGCTGCTGTTGGCCCCCCGACAAGCTGGCGCCGGATTTCTTGTGCACCGAGTCCTTTACTTCCTCCCACAGAGCGGAGGACTGCAGCGAGCGCTCAACGATTTCGTCCAGGTGCTTCTTGTCGCTGTATCCGTTCAGCTTGAGGCCGGCCGCCACATTGTCGTAAATCGACATGGTCGGAAACGGGTTCGCCTTCTGAAAGACCATGCCGATCCGGCGGCGCAACTGGGTCGGCGAAGTGCCGTTGTAGGCGTCCAACTCACCGATCTTCACCTTGCCCTGCACGCGGGCCTCGGGGCTGGTCTCATGCATCCGGTTCAGGCAACGAATGAATGTCGACTTGCCGCAGCCGGACGGACCGATCAGCGCCGTAGCATGGTTGGCCTCCACCGTGAGGTTGATGTCGTGCAGGGCCTGGCTTTTGCCATACCAGGCATTCAGGTTTTCGACCTGGATTCCCACACCCATAAATTAAGCAACTCCTCCCAGCGTTCCGCGACGCACCGCAAAGCGGACGGCGGCCACCGCGGTGACGATGAGCACGATCAGAACGAGCGCACCGGCCCAAGCCTGTCGGTGCCAGTCGTCGTAGGGTGAAATGGCATAGGTGAAGATCTGCAGAGGCAATGCGGCCGTGGGTTGGTCGACCCGCCAGTTCCAGTACTGGTTTCCGAAAGCCGTGAAGAGCAATGGGGCGGTTTCGCCCGCGACCCGTGCGAAGGCCAGCATCACGCCCGTGATGATCCCCGAAGTCGCCGTCCGCAAGACGATCGACAGCGTGGTACGCCAGCGGGGTACGCCCAGCCCGTACGCGGCTTCCCGCAGAACATTGGGCACCAGCAGCAGCATCTCCTCGGTCGTGCGGGTGATGGTGGGTACCATCATGATGGCCAATGCGACTCCGCCCGCCAGGGCGGAGAAGTGCTTCTGCCGCAATACCACAATTGTGTAGGCAACGATGCCGATGACGATGGACGGGACGCCGTTCAGCACATCCGAAACAAATCGAATGGAATCTCCGAAGCGATTGCGCCCATATTCCGCCAGGTAGATGCCTGCGCCGATGCCCACGGGAACACCCAGCAAGCTGGCGATCGCGAGAATCAGGACCGAACCAGCAATGGCGTTCGCCATGCCACCTCCGAGCTCGCCGGGCGGCTTCGGGATCTGCGTGAGGAAGGCCAGGTTGATCGAACCGATGCCTTTGTAGACGAGATAGCCGAAGATCGCCACCAGGGGCGCGAGCACCAAGACCACCGTGACGACCGCGAAGCCCGTCGCCAGATGGTCGGCGACGCGTCGCCACCAGCTGATCTCGAGCACTCCATGCGGGGGCTTCGATCCAGTGGAATCAGGCACGGGTCCTCGCAGGCTGGCCACGCGTCACGCTCCACACCAAAAAGCGGGCCAGCGCGTTCACGATGATGGTGACCAGGAAGAGCGCGAGGCCAATTTCGATCAGGGCGGAGAGGTAGAGGTCTCCAGCCGCCTCGCTGAACTCATTGGCGAGAACGCTGGCCATGGTGTAGCCAGGAGCAAAAAGCGACTTGGCAATTTCCGGTCGGTTGCCGATCACCATGGTGACGGCCATGGTCTCGCCCAAGGCACGGCCCAGACCCAGAATGATTCCGCCCACGATGCCAGCGCGCGCGTTGCGCAGAACAGCCAGGCGAATCATTTCCCAGCGCGTGGCACCCAGCGCCAGTGCCGCCTCCCGCTGATGTTGCGGGACGACCGAAAGCACCTCGCGCGCAATCGAGGAGATGATGGGGATGATCATGATCGCCAGGATGACTCCAGCGGCCAGCATGCCGATTCCGAAGGGCGGACCTTCGAACAGTCCTGTCCAGCCCAGGGTCGTGGCCAGAAAGGGCTGGACAAAATTTCGCAGGATGGGCACGAGCACGAAGATGGCCCACAGCCCGTAAATGACGCTGGGGATCGCGGCCAGCAGTTCGGTGGTAAACGAGAGCGGGCCGCGCAACCACTTGGGGCACATTTCCGTGGTGAACACCGCCACCCCGACGGCCAGCGGAACCGCGATCACCAGCGACAGGAGAGAAGAGACCAGCGTTCCGTACACGAAAGGCAGGGCGCCATAGTGGTCGTTCACCGGGTCCCAATCTTGCCCACCAAAGAACTTCCATCCGAACGCTTGCCAGGAAAGTTGCGAACGGGCAACCAGCTGCCAGACGATGAGCGCCAGAATTCCCAGCACGACCAAGGCACAAGCCAGAATGGCCCAGCCAAACACGCGGTCCGCGACAACGCCGTCAGAGGACTTCACGAGGGGGTTCAGACGATTCCTAACTTCCCGTCCTACAATAGGTTGCGGTCCGGTCAGGCGCGGCCGAGGTAGCGCTTGATTGGCCATCCGCTGGCACCGTATCAGAACTGTGTTACAGACGTGTTAAAAACCGGCCAATTGCGGCATTTGTTTTCGGGCGCTTGTCCTGCCGAGGAAGGGTCGGGGCGAGGACCGGGCGCGGGTGATGGGACCAGGGCTGGGCATCGGGCGCGGGCCGCCCGCGAACTGATCGTTGGGCGATTCCGAAGGCGCAGCCCTGCCTTTTTTCCGGTTGCTTTGCGACTTTGCTTTGTGAGATGAGTGATGGTTTCACGATTTAAATCTGGCTTGCGTGGGGTCCGTCGAGGCTCATGCCTATTTTCGCTGCCGTTGATATTGGCTCCAACTCGGTCCGCTTGAAAATCGCCCGCCTGCGCGGACGAAGACTCCACAGCATCCACGAAGACCGGGAGGTCACCCGGCTCGGAGAAGGCGTCTTCCGGACGAATTTTCTTTCTCCCGAAGCCATGGCCGAGACCGTGAAGGTGCTCCGCCGCTTCCATCGAACGGCGCAGCGGCTGGGTACCGACTCTGTCCGCGTGGTGGCGACCAGCGCTTTGCGGGATGCCCGCAACTCCCAGGCATTTCTGGAGTGGGTGCGTTCCGCAACCGGCTGGACGGTCGACGTCATTTCGGGACTCGAAGAAGCGCGGCTCATCCACTTGGGATTGGTCTCGAATTTGCGTCTCAGCACCGCGACGATCCTGATGATCGACCTGGGCGGTGGTAGTTGCGAACTGACGGTTTCCCGCCGAGGGCATATTCGCGAAACGGTAAGCCTTCCCCTGGGCGCCGTACGTCTGACCAGTGAATTTCTCGCTCATGATCCGCCTCGGAAAGGAGAGTTGCAGAGATTGCGCGGTTTCATTGCTCGGGAGGTCGGGCGCGTGTCCGGGCGCATTGTCGCGTCTCGAGTGAAGGTCGCCATCGCCACTTCAGGAACCGCGGCAGCTTTGGCGGCCTCCGCCAGCCATCTGATTCATGGGCCCCGTAAACGCCGCCCGCCGACGGTGTCGCGCCCGGAAATGCAGCGGATTGCCAAACTCATCAGCCGCCTGCCCCTCGACGGGCGCAAGAAAATCGAGGGCATCGGTCCCCGGCGCGCGGAGATCATTGTGGCCGGGGCCATGGTGTATTACGAACTCATGGAGCGCTGCCAGTTGCGAACCTTTCGCTACTCGCCGCTCGGCCTGCGCGACGGCCTCCTGGCCCAGATGGCTGCGGAATACGACCGCAGCACGCGATCCGGGCGGCAGATCGAGTCGGAACGCTGGGACTCGATCGAACAGGCCGTGGCCCACTACCGGGTCGACCTGACGCATGCGCTCGAAGTGCGCGCATCGGCCATGGAGCTGTTTTCCGCGCTGAAGTCTCTGCACCGCTTGCCGCCCGAGTACCGGGAGTGGCTATCGGCGGCGGCTATGCTGTACGAAGTTGGGGATTTCGTGAACCGCAACGGGCGTCACCGGCACACCCAGTACATCATCTCGAACTCGGAAATCCTGGGGTACACACCCGAACAGCGGAGAATCATTGCCGCCATTGCGCGGTATCTGGGCAAGTCTCGTCCCACAGCGGGCGACGCCGCCACCAAGGGACTGCTGCTGGCTGAGCAGGAATGCGTCGCCAAAGCGTCGATGCTGCTGCGTCTGGCGCGAGCAATGAATCTCGGCCGCACCCGGGCGGTGCAGAAGGCGCGCGTCACAGTCCGCGACGGCGGAGTCAAGCTGACTTTGATTTCTCGTCGAAGGGCGGGCGTGGACCTGGAATTGTGGGCGATTGAGAAAGACCGCGACTATTTCCGGGAACTCTTTGGCCGCGAACTCTCAGCGGCAGCCGCGTAGAGGCTGCGCAGAATCTTGGGGGTCAGGCACCACTGCAGCGAACCGGAGGTGCGCTCGAGTTCCACCTTGGCAACCGCTCCCTTGCGCAATTCCACTGCGGCTTCACATCCCGCGGCGCTGACGATCCTGCCCAGAAATTCGCTCAGGTTGGGATTGTGCCCGACCACCATGATGGCTTCCTGGCGGGCGTGCTTGTCGAGCAACTTCCGGAAATCGGCGAACGCGGCCTGAGGCCGCAAGGCGGCCTCAATCTGCAGCTTGCCTTCGTGGCCCATCTCGTTGCCCACGAGTGCGGCGGTTTGTGTCGACCGCTTCAGCGGGCTGGAGATGATGGCATCCACTTGCACGTCGAGGGCGGCCAGCGCGCGGCCCACGTAGCCGCACTGGTCAATTCCCTCCTTGTCCAGGCCGCGTTTCTCGTCTTTTTTGGGCGTGGCCAGGTGCGTGCCGGCGTTCGCATGGCGCAGGAAGTAAACAATCATTTTGGGTTATCGTTCCTTTCCCGCGAGCGTTCGGCGGCGGGTGCGCGGCGGAGGTGCTGGGACCGCCGGCAGGGTCAGTTTTCCCTCCGCTAAACCGATCAGGAAATCCTGCGCATTGAAAGCGGCCGGGCCGGAAGGGGGCTTGCCGGCGCGGCTTGAGCCCGGGGCCTGCCAGACCCGCCGGTAGGAGCCGTCTTTCGACAGGATGCGGGTTTTCAAATTGTCGGCGAGATAGGTGTCCAGAATCTCCTGACGGACGCGCTCCCGGGCCATCGGGTCGCGGAGCGGGGCGAGGACTTCCACACGCTCGTAGAGGTTGCGCGGCATCCAGTCGGCGCTGCCGATATAGACCTGCTCTTCGCCACCGTTGGCGAAAAAATAGATGCGGCTGTGCTCGAGAAAACGACCCACAATGCTGCGCACCTTGATCCGGTCGCTTACTCCCCGCACCCCCGGGCGCAGTCCGCAAATTCCACGGACCAGGAGATCAATCTCGACTCCGGCCTGGGACGCGCGATACAGCGCCATGATGACTTTCTTATCCACCAGGGCGTTCATTTTGGCGATGATGCGCGCCGGACGGCCCTGGCGCGCGTGTTCGGCCTCGCGCTCAATCAACGCCAAGGTCTTCTCCGCAAGGTCCAAGGGAGCCACCAGCAGCGGCTCGTAGCTGGGATTTTCCGCGTAGGCGGTCAGGAAGCTGAAAACGTCGTGCACAGAGCCGGTGATCTCGGGGTCCGAAGTAAGCAGACTCAGGTCGGTGTAGATGCGCGCCGTCGTCGCGTTGTAGTTTCCGGTACCGATGTGGGTGTAACGACGGGTGACCCCGTCAGGGTCGCGCCGAACCAGCAGGGATAACTTGCAGTGGGTCTTCAACCCCACCAGGCCGTGAAACACCTGGACACCGGCATCTTCCAGATCGCGGGCCCACTTGATATTCGACGCCTCATCAAAGCGCGCCTTCAGTTCGACCACCGCGGTTACTTCTTTCTTGGCGGCGGCTGCGATCAAGGCGGGCACAATCAGGGAGTGCTCATTGGTGCGATACAGGGTCTGTTTAATCGAAAGCACCCGATCATCGTCCGCGGCCGACTCGATGAAGGAAATAACCGCATCGTAGGAATCGAACGGATGATGCAGCAGGACATCGTGGCGGCGCAACTCTTCGAACAGATCCTGGGACTTGGCCGTCAACCGGAGTTCGCGGGGGACAAAGGTCTTGAACTTGAGCTCGGGATGTTGGGTCTGTTCGTACACGTTGAACAGGCGGGAGAGATTCACCGGCCCGTTCACGGAGAACACCTGCCAGGGGTCGATTTCGAAGACACCGCGCAGGCGCTCAATGATCTCCGGATCGGCGTCGGCCTCGATTTCCAGACGTACTGCGTCACCCTTGCGCCGGTTGTGGAGCTCGGCGCGAACCGATTCCAGCAGGCTACGCGCTTCTTCTTCGGCCAGGTAGAGGTTGCTGTTGCGCGTCACGCGGAAGGCAGCGGAGGAAACGATGTCATAGCCGCGATACATGCGCGCGGCGTGAAACGCCACCAGGTCGGCGAGGAACATGAAATCGTCGGTCGATTGCGATGGCAGACGGATCAGGCGCGGCAGCGCGCGCGGCACCGTCACCACCCCGGTGTAGGTCAGGGCCGAGCGCCGGCGGCGACGCAGCAGGAACGCCACGCACAATGCTTTGTTGATGACGCGCGGGAACGGGTGCGCCGGATCCACCGTCACGGGCGTAAGCAGCGGGTCCAGTTCCCTTTCCGAGTACTCTTCGACGAACGACTTGGCCGTCGAATCGAGCTCGTGCAAACCGAGCACCCGGATTCCATGCTCGGCCAATCGCGGCCGGAGGTGTCCGTTCCAGCAATCGTATTGCTCATCGACAAAATCGTGGGTTTCCTGATTAATCTGGTCACGCTCTTCAGCGAGCGTCAGGCCGTCGGCAGCGCCCTGGTTGTGGCCGTCTTCGATCTGCTGTACCAGGGCGGCCACCCGCACTTCGAAGAACTCATCCAGATTGCTGGCCGAGATGGAAAGGAACTTCAGGCGCTCGAGCAGGGGGTTGTTCGGATCCCGGGCCTCTTCGAGAACCCGGCGGTTGAAGGCCAGCCAGGACAGTTCCCGGTTGATGTAGTAGGACGGGTTATCGAGTGAAGGGCGCGCCATGGTTCACTGGGACTCTCTAACGGCGTGTGAGCGAGAACGGCTCGTAGTGAGAAACTTGGCTTCGGTTCCGTCCGCACGCTTGAGATACAGGAAATGCTTGTCGACCCGCAGCAGGACGTCCTCGCCGGCTTTCCAGAATCGAGGAAAGGGTTGCCGGAGATCGCGAGGTAGATATTCGCCCTCATACACGATTCCGTTCACTTCCACCGAGAGCGTGAAGTACGGCTCCCCGGTCATGATGGGGGTGTTTACCTGATAGAGCAAAACCCGGTCTCGGGATCGTTCCTGGACATCCACAATCCTACCGGTGGCATATTCCTTCTGGACACCGTGGGCAGCCGTGAGCGTTGACAGCAGGACCAGCCATGCGGGGAGAATCCGGACCCTCATAACGAAACGCAAGTATAAAACAGCGCGTGAATTCCCGCATTTCGGTTCGCAGGCGGGCATTTTGGAGTCCCGTTGTGACGCGGGACAAAAAAAGGGGGCGCCGGTTGCGGAAATCGGCGCCCCGGTCGAAACGGGAAGTTTAGAACGTGTAGATCCAGTCAAACTGCAAACGGTTGAGCCAGGGCTCGACTTGGCCCGCGGCGACTCCGGTGGCCAAGCTCGAATTCAGGAGGTTGCTGTTCAGCGTGCGTCCGTGCCACCAGGTGAACCCGGCGACCGTGTTGGCCCGTACTTTCCAGAGGGCATAGATACGGTGCTGGAGGATGTTGGTGGGGGCGCGCTGATCGCTTTCCGCGAAGGAGGCGATCACCGAATCCTGCTCCTGCCGCAGCCACGCATAGCCAAACTGCAGGTCACCCTTGTTCTTCTGCTGACCCACGCTGACATCAACCAGGTACACGTGAGACTGTTTTCCCAAGCTGGTGTTGACGGCCGGCTGGGAGGTCGTGCAGGTGATCACCGGTGGCGTGCCGCCGTCGCTGACGCAACCACTCCGACTTGAGGTCGTGAAGGGGTGGTCGGAGGCGTTCAGGTTATTTTCGTACTCCAGCAGCAGGTTAACGGGAAAACGCGCGGAGGGTGTCTTGAACTGGTTGTTCAAGATGAAGTCCGCGTACAGGTAATTGGAGAGGAAATGCCACTTGGGTGCGGTGGGATTGGTCAGGTCGACCCAGGTAGCGTTCGTCATCCCGTTGGGGGCGAAGACGCAGCCGTTTGAGCTGGGCACGTTGATCGGTACGCCCGGGAAGCCGGCCACGGTCTTAACCGAAGGATTCGAGCAGCCCGGACCCTCTCCGGGAACCGGGATCGGCCCGGTGTTCCCGACGGTGGGAGTCGCGGTGGGATTACCGTTTAATCCGGCAGTCGTGGCGGCCACCGCAAACGCGCTGGAATTCAAGATCGCGTCCGGAGACCGCCAGTTCTCGAGCGCCAACGAAGGGGTCGCGGACCAGATCCCGAAGCTCAACTTGGCGGAAGCCTGGCCTCCTACAACAAAGGAATCGTGACCGTGGTAAAGGCCACCGGTTCCCGAAACTTCGTTATAGATCAACTGCATGGACTGAATGGTGAGGTTTTGAACACCCGGGACGTGGTGAATGTCGAACGAAAGCTTTTCGTCGAAACCTTCGGGATTCAGATCGGGGTCGCCGGTGACCGAAGTGCGCTGCCATAGATAGGCGAACTTACCGCCCGTCAGGGACAGCCATTTGTGGGCGACCGGGTTGTAGGTGATCCAGCCACGGTCGAGCCCGATCGTCTTGCGATCGAAGTCGTTGGTGAAGGTCTCGTTGCTGGTGGTAGGGTCACCCAGCGAGCCGGTGGCGAGGGCAATGCCACCCAGGAAATCCTCGTTCAGCTTTCCGTCGAACCCGAAGCGAACCCGGACGCGGGCGCGATTGCGGTCCGCCACGCCTCGTTGGAAAAAGTTCTCGCCGCGGATCCGCACATCGCCGACCAGGCGAAAACGCCCGAACGCGCCTTCCAGCGCCGACACACGCTTCTGCTCGTCCTGGGAGGTGAGTAATTGGTTCTGGATGGTGGTCTTGACGTCCGTCAAGTCAGAATTCAGTTTGGTGACGGTGTCTTGATCCGCGGTCGTGGCGCCCTGGATCGCGGCGGCCTTCTGCTGGGCATCCGTCGCAGCCGTTTGAGCCTGCTGCGCCTGCTGTTGCGCGGCCTCGACCGCCTGGTCTCTGTGCGCGAGCGATTGCTGCAGTTGCTGAATCTGTTGCTGCTGGGCCGCGAGTGCGTCCTTCAGGGCCTGCACATCCGCGGCGGTGACCGCCGGTTCCGCCGGCTGAGCGGGCGCTTTCCTGGCTTTCGGCTTGGTCGCCGTCTGCGCGAAAAGGGCGGTGACCAGCAGAGGCACAACCAACCACTTCCATGAAGATTTCATCCCCCATCTCTCCCTATCTTGTTTTGAGTAGACTTCACTGTGGACTGGCTAAATACAAGTTACTCTCTAGACTTAATAATAATAGTAGCACTTCTGCCGCCAACCGCCCAAGTTCCACCCTTTTCATCCCCTGAGCCTGTGCAAAAGGCCAGGGTCAGCCGCCGAGAAGCGCGTCCATGCTAGTTGCCGAGCCGTTGTGCGCGAGACTCTCGATTGCCATCCTGGCCAAGCCTGAGAATGTCCGCTCTCAAGCGCCTTGCCGTTTCTCCCGGATGCCCTGGACTTCCGCTGGCAGATGGTGCGTTCCGAAAGGCGGTCAGCGGACCTGCTTGATCTCCGCCTTGACCTTCTGGGCGACGGTGTCCGGAAGGGGAGCGTAGGTCAGCGCAGCCGTCATCTTCTGACCGTCGTCCACCATCCAGTTCAAAAAGTCCGCGATGATCTTGCCTTTGGCCGCGTCTTTTGACTGAGCCGGAATCAGGAGCCAGGTGAAGCTGGCGATCGGGTAGGCATCTTTCCCGGGCGAGTTGGTGATCGAGACGCGGAAGTCGGCAGGCATGTTCTTCATCGATGCTGCCGCGGCGGTTACGCTGTCCAGCGAAGCCTTGACAAAACTCCCGGAGGCATTCTTCACGCTACCATAAGGAATCTTGTTCTGCACGGCATAGATCAACTCCACATAGCCGATGGCGCCCTGCATCTGCCGAACCGTGCCGGCGACACCTTCGTTGCCTTTGCCGCCCAGGCCAACGGGCCACTTTATGGACGTCCCCTTGCCCGCGGAATTCGCCCAGTCGGAACTGATCTTGGAGAGGTAGTCGGTAAAGATGTAAGTGGTGCCGCTGCCATCGGAACGGTGCACGACGATGATGGGCTGGTCCGGGAATTTCACGCCCTGGTTGACGGCCGCGATGGCCTTATCATTCCAGTTTGTGATCTTGCCCAGGAAAATGCCAGCCAGAACTTCCGGCGTGAAATTCACCTCGCCGCCCACCCCCGGCACGTTGTAGGCGGGCACGACTGCACCCAGAACGGTCGGAACATGGAGGATCTTCACCTTCGACTGTGAGAGTTGCTCGTCACTCATGGGGCCGTCGCTGGCGCCGAAATCGACGGTACCGGCGAGAACCTGGCGGATGCCTCCGCCGCTGCCGATCGACTGGTAGTTGATCTGAATCTCGGGATGAGCATTGTGGTATTCGCTGAACCACTTCGAATACATGGGATAAGGAAAGGTGGCGCCAGCTCCATTCAGCGTGGTCTGAGCCAGGGCCGGCAGCGCGAGAGCCGGGCAGAGCAGCAACAACGCGATGCGACGTATCACTCTGGGATTCCTCCTGTCGGTTTGCATTCCCCTCGGTTCTATCCGGCCAGTGTTACAGTACGGTTACAAACTGGTGAATTTCTGATGAAACACGGGCGAAATGGCATTGGCGGCGAACCAGTCTGGCAAACTAACGATCGAGGATAGCGACTCCGTGAGCGATGCCAACGACCGCTATGCTCCGGGATGGCCAGGGATTCGTCCGCGATGGACTTCGAGCGCCAAGTCGGGCGTTGGCACCGCCCTGAATTCGCACAGCCGGGTTTGGTTCACGTTAAGTCACGGCATCCTGAACGAGGTTTACTTTCCGCGCGTCGATCAGGCCTGTACGCGGGACATGGGACTGATCATCACCGACGGCCGGGGCTATTTCTCGGAAGAGAAGCGGCACTGCCGGTTCGAGAATGTTCCGCTCGAGCCCGGCGTCCCGGTCTATAACCTGATCAACACCAGCCTGGACGGCCGCTACCAGATCGAGAAACAGGTACTCAGCGATCCTTACCGCAACGTGGTGTTGCAACGCGTTCGGTTCAGCGCAAGGCAAGGCAAGCTGGCCGACCATCGCTGCTACGCGCTGCTGTCCCCGCACCTCGCCAATTGTGGGGATGGCAACACCGGGTGGGTGGGCGACTACAAGGGACATCCGATGCTTTTCGCGAAGCGCGACAACGTCGCTTTGGCGTTGGGCTGCTCCGCACCCTGGCGGGCGCGCTCCGTCGGTTTTGTGGGATATTCCGACGGCTGGCAGGATCTCTCCCAGAATTTCCGCTTGACCTGGGACTACACTCGAGCCGAAAACGGCAACATCGCATTGACCGGCGAAGTCGATCTAAGGGCCTGCGATGGTCAATTCCTTTTCGCCTTGGGGTTCGGCCGCAACTGTTGGGAGGCAGGTCAGCAGGTACTCTCCACTTTGCTCGAGGACTGCGATGAAATACGCGAGCATTTCGTGCGACATTGGCGGACCTGGCACGACACCCTGCTCCAGCTGGATCAGCCGCCCCGGGAACTCGATCTCTATCGCCCCAGCATGAGCGTGCTTCGCTGCCACGAATCGAAGGATTTCCTGGGGGGGATCATCGCGAGCCTGTCGATCCCGTGGGGCTTCAATAAAGGAGACGAGGACCTCGGCGGCTATCACCTGGTGTGGCCCCGCGACCTGGTAGAAACTGCGGGCGCGCTGATTGCCGGCGGGGCGGTGGTGGATTCCCTTCGCGTCGTGCGCTACCTGGAGGCAACCCAGGAGGCAGACGGTCACTGGGCGCAGAACTTGTGGCTGGACGGACGACCGTATTGGGGCGGTCTGCAGATGGACGAGACGGCCTTCCCGATTCTGCTGCTCGACCTGCTGCGCCGCGAAGCCCCGGACGCGCTGGGAGACTTGCGTCGCTGGTGGCCCATGGTGCAGCGCGCGGCGGGTTTCATTGTGCGCAATGGACCGGTCACGCAGCAGGATCGTTGGGAAGAGGACGGAGGCTACTCCCCTTTTACGCTGGCGGCCGAGATTGCCGGGCTGCTGGCCGCAGCCGACCTGGCCGATCTTGTGAATGAGTCGGAAACCGCCTCCTATCTTCGGGAAACGGCGGACAGTTGGAATGACAATATTGAACGCTGGGTCTACACGATCGATGGCGATCTGGCACGGCAGATCGGAGTCGAAGGCTACTACGTCCGGATTGCGCCCCCTGAGGCGGACGGTGCGGCATCTCCGCTGCAGGGGTTCGTGCCCATCAAGAATCGCCCGCCGGATCAGGGTCTGGCGCGAGCTACGCAAATGATCAGCCCCGACAGCCTCGCGTTGGTGCGCTTCGGACTGCGCGCCCCCGATGATCCGAGGATTCTCAACACCATCAAGGTTATCGACGCCCTGCTCCGCGTACGACTTCCCGAAGGCCCGTGCTGGTACCGGTACAACGGAGATGGATACGGCGAGCACGAAGACGGGAGCCCGTTCGACGGAACTGGGACAGGCCGCCCGTGGCCGCTTCTGGCTGGGGAACGCGCACACTGCGAACTGGCGGCCGGACGCCCGGACGCAGCCGAGGCATTGCTGCGAGTCATGGAAGGATCGACCGCGGGCTCAAGCCGCCTGATCCCCGAGCAGGTGTGGGACAGGGCGGACATCCCAGAACTCGAACTGTCCGCCGGAAAGCCTTCCGGGTCCGCATGTCCTCTGGTGTGGGCCCACGCGGAATACATCAAGCTGCGCCGGTCCCTGCGCGATGGCAAGATTTTCGACCAGCCGCCGCAAACGGTCGAGCGCTACCTGGTGGAGAAACATCCCAGCCAGTTTTTCCCGTGGCGCTTCAACAACAAAGCCCGCACCGTGCCTTCCGGCAAGAAGCTGCGTCTGGCTTTGCTGGCTCCCGCTACGGTGCGCTGGAGTGTCGATGACTGGCAGACCGCCCTGGAAACCAGCTCCCGCAACACCAAGCTGGGCGTGCACGCCGTAGACCTGCCCACCGACAAACTGCCCGTGGGACGTCGGATTGCGTTCACATTTCGATGGGAACGGGATCAGCGCTGGGAGGGCGTGGATTTTAGCGTGGTGGTCGAGTAAGACCTCGAAGGCTCAGCTTGCACCATCGAAGGCGGTCAACGTGACTTTGAAACCATGCCGCCTGTGGAGGGAGCCAAAAGCACATCCGGCTTTCAACCACGGGGTTCGCACCTCAGATCTTTACCACCGGGGAACCGACATTTTGACGGCGGACCTCTGGGGCTGAAGTCCCCCTAGCGGCCCAGGCGGTGCCCCCGAAGGCGCGCCCTTCAAAGCCAGGTAGCAAAAAAAAGCAGAGCTGGGGGGAAAAGCCGCATGGGCGGAAAAGGAGCGCTTGCCACGAAGGTCACTCTAGCCGGTGTACAGCAACTCCACCACCGTACAGTCGTCGCCGAGGGGTGTGCCATTGCAGAAATCGCTGACTGCGGCAAAAATGTCTTCCAGGGTCGGGCTCCTGGCGGCGACGGCCTCCAGTCGTTCGTTGTCAAAAAACTCCCCCTCCGCATTCTCCGCTTCGGTCACGCCGTCCGTCACCAGGATGAACCGGTCTCCCGGATTCAAGTGAACGTGATCCCCTTCATACACCGCGTCGGCCAGCAATCCCACCGGCAAATTTCCATGTCCGGGACGGCTGACGCAGGTTCCGGAAACCAGGAGCGGAGGGACGTGGCCGCAGTTGACATACTCCAGTTCTCCGTCTCTGCGAATGCGCACGATGATCACGGTGGCGTATTTCTCGCCCAGGTGCTTTTGCGTAAAGAACTGGTTCACCGCCGCCATGATTTGGGCCAGAGGCATATGGGCGCTGAGATGGGAGTAAACCATCCCCTGGAGGGTTGACGCCAGCAAGGCCGCCGACACACCTTTCCCGCTCACGTCGGCCAGGACCACGGCCAGCCCGTCTTCGGTGTTCACGACATCGAAGAAGTCTCCACCAATCTCTTTACAGGAAAGATTGCGCCCACGCATTTTGGCGAAGGGCACGTCCGGAATCGTCACGGCCATCAGGCGCTGCTGGATCGAAGCCGCGATCGACAATTCCTGCTGGTAGCGTCGCGACGCCTCTTCGGCCTGCACCAGGCGGGCATTTTCGATCAGCGAGGCGGCTTCGGTAGCGATCACGCGCAGGATATCGTGGCTGACGCTTGAAATGTCGCGCGATGCGAAGCGGGAATCGAGGTATAGCGCACCCATCACTTCGACGGCGGCGGACGGAAGTGCAGGGGCGTTCAAGTCCCGCGTGGTCTGCACCTGCGGCTTGCGCAGCGGCAAGCAGATCACGGTGCGCAAATCGTAGGCGACGATGCTTTGCCGCACGGCGAGGTCTTGCGACTGGCTGGTATCGGTAAACAGGAACTCCGAATTCGACTTCATGGCTTCGTCAAGAATCGAGTGAGAGATCGTTTTGTCGTCGAGCAGCGCCTCTCCCTTGGAATTCCGGCCGGCCGCCAGCCGCAAGTTCCCTTCCTCGTCTTTGAGGAACACATAACCGCGCTCGGCACGGATGAGTTTGAGGGTGGTATCGACCAGGGTCAGCAGAATTTCGTCCAACACGCCGACGGTATTCAGCTTGCGGGCGGCTTCCAGGAACAGCGTCAGCTTTTCGAGGTCGGTTGTGTCAGTGGAGATCTGAATCCCCGAGATCTGGCTCAGGAATTCGCGGGCCGTGTTCGAGGTGGCGTGCTGCGGGCTGAAAATCACATAGGCTACGTCCCGCACTCCGAATTCCACCCGATCATTGCGCTGCAGTCGCTGGCGCTGGACACGCTCCCCATTCACGTAGGTCCCGTGTTTGCTTCCCTGGTCGACCACGAAGAAATCGCCGTTCTCGGCCACGATAAGGGCGTGGTCGCGAGACACGCGGGGATCGGGAATCACGAGATCTTTGTCGATCTTGCGCCCGACCGAGAAAGGAGTACGGTTCATCACGATGGACCGCTGCTCGTTGCCTTGAACGTAGATCAGGGAAGGAAAGACGCCCGATCCTGGATCAGACGTTATGCCGGAAATGGGAGGAAAAGCCATCAGGCGGATTCGCTTTTTCGGAAAACAAAATCATGACAGGAACCATGCCCAGCGGAAAAGGGGGGCACCCGTCGGTTAACCGCGACCAAGCTCAGGCCATGTTAGGGCAGTACGCTGGTCGGGAGAAAAGCGAAGCTCTGCTCTCAAGAGTGATTGTGTTTGAACGCAACGACTGCCTGCTGTTCTGTATCGTACACCTCGAAGACCGTGGCCAGTTTGGTGATCGCAAGGACGTCGCGCAAGCGCTGGCCGAGTCCGGTCAGCTTGATATCGGCGCCGCTGCCACGGGCCGACGAATAGACACCTACCAAGGTTCCCAAGCCGCCGCTGTCGATGTAGCTGACGCCGCTCAGGTTGAGCACGACATTCTTGGTGCTTCCCAGCAGCTTCTTGAGGTTTTCGCGCAGAGCGCTGGCCTCGTCACCGAAAACAATCCTTCCGGTACACGAGACAACCGTGACTCCGTCGGTCACGTGCGTTTCCATCTTGAGGGTCATCCCGTCCTCCCACCTCAAATCCCGCGAAATTGCCTGAGAAGCCTAACGCTAGCGATGGGGCAATGCAAGCGGGCGAGGCAATTGCGCAGCGAAAGGCGGCCCTCGGCAGGTGCCGAGGACCTGGATTTGAGGATCGCGTTTTCTGTCTCTTGGGCCGGTTTCACCCAGGTTCCGAGGGGGTCAGGGAACGCTTGCCACACCCGATTGGCTGGCCGAACCGGCCCACGCATCTCCTACCAGCGACCCCAGTTGAATCAGCAGCACAAACGGAATTGCCAGGCTGGTGTAGAGCGGAATCGCCCATCCACGCTCGACCATTCCCGGGGAGAGCCCAAAGGACGCGATCGCCAACGCCAGCGAGGCGAGCCAAGGCCATCCAACGATCGCAACCGTCAGGCAGCATGCGCCCCTGGACAGGACGTTCTTGCCCCAGAGCTCGCGCCATTGGCGCACAATCACCACCACGGCGGGTAGCAAAAGCAACTGGTTGTAGGGGGCGGACATGGGAATCACGATGAGGGTTACAGCCAAGACGGTCGCGAGCATTTGCGAAAACTCGCGGGATTGAGCTTGCACTCTGCGCAATCGCCAGCAAACCAAAAGCAACATCACCAACGCGGCGACGGAGAATGTCCGGCCCACGCCGCGCGACAGCAGCTGGTCGAGAAGAGACTGCCCGCCTGCATATCGGCGATAGTCGCGCGCGGCCGATCGAAAGTCGCTCATCCATCCCGGAAGAATGAGTTCCGCTCCCCCCAGCAGTATGGCCATCGCCAGCGCGAATCCCCAGAACAAAGGTTGCCGCTCAGCCCATTCACCCGCCGTCCACAGCAGCAAGCAGACCAGCAACGGCAACACCAGCTGCGGCTTGATGGTAGACACCGCCAGCGCAAACCCGGCAGAGAATAGATGGCCCGTCGCCAACAATGCTGCACCCAAAGCGATGATGAACGCTACCAGCAGGCTCAGTTGCTGGAGCTTAAAACCTTGAACCGTCGAAAAGCTGCCCAAGGTAAGAACCGCAAGCATGACCACCGTCGCTGGTTCGGGCTGCCAGCGGACTGCTCGCAACCAGAGCCCTACGCTTGCGATGGTGAGAACCAGCAGCAATCCCTTAAAGCCGACCATCACGCGCTCAAAGGGATACCCCACCGTCGGCGCCAGCAGGAAGGCGACATAGACCGGGTAGGCGAAGGCCTGTTGATCCATCGGATCTCCCGGCCGGTGGGGATCCAGTTCTCTTCCGTAGTACCCGGCTTGAATCGCGCGGGTGATCTCGGGACTGTAGGGATTTCGGCGGTGCAACAGAAGCTCGCGCGCGCCAAGCCAGCGCGGATAAAGGTCGGAAAGGTTGCCGCGGGGCCGGTTGTGAGCCACAGCGTCAGCGCGCTGGTAAGGCACCAGCACACGGTACACATAGAGCCACATGCTGGTCGAGAACAGCAGAGCCAGAAGCACGCCAGATTTGGAATTCCTTGCCAAGAGTTCGAAGGCCGGCCCCGTTCCGCGCCCGGGCGGTTCCCCATGTTACAACTTTACCGGACCAAGCCCCCGTGCGATTGCGAGCCCTCATCTCCCGGGCGATTGGATCGGCATCCGGCGTATTGTGCTGGGTTCTGCTAGCCCGTCTCCATCAAGCTGCCGGGGACTTCAACTGGACGATCTGGGCGGCTGCCGATCCGCTGGCCCAGCACAAGTCCAGACGACCGGGAAATGCAGTTGCACCCGTTGACTTGCGCCATTTTCGGAGTGCCCTTCGTGGGTGTGCGTCCGGAAGTCGCCGGCGGCGCCTTCTAGGGGCTGGGATCGACCCTGATGGCGTTTGGGTTGTCTCAGCGACGGAGATCACCGCACCGCTGACGCGCAGGTGGGCAGGTGGACTGTGCTGTTCATGTGCTTGCCCATGCTTGCGGTTGTTCCGGCCCGAGCGCGAACCCAACCTGAACCTCCCCTCGAACCGAAACCGCACGCTGCGGAAGAGCGCCGTCTTGAGGTAAAACCAGCGCCCATCACGGGAATACTCCGGCGAAGGAAACCGAACTCCGGTCCTCAACGGGCAGGGCACGGCCCGGTCGGGCGTAGAGTTCGAACTGCCGGTCCCGATAGACCCTCGTCCAACCGCTCTGGGGGATGGGGTTGGAAATTTTGGCGTCTCGGGGCACCAGCACCACATCGGTTGGGTACCTGTCCAGAGTGGAACGCCAATCGGGAGCGGCCTCATAGAAACGAAAGATGCTGTCGACGACGCTGTCGGGATAGGTCTCTTCGTAACGACTGTCTAAGGAAACCTTGACCGCTGGAAACAGTTTCCATGAGACATAAGAGCCAAGCCTGAAGGGCACCATGAGGTTGCCTTTGAATCGCTGTCTGGCGAGATACTCCACTGCTCCCACCGGATAGATGGGCTGGGGAACGGACAGGTTCCACGGTTTTTGCCGGACAGTCGCAAGCAGGCAGACGCAGGCAAAAGTCAGCCACGCAGCCAGCATGAAGCGGGATCTCCGTTCGGTGAAGTGCACAAACCACCTGCCCACGCCGGTCTCCTGCAAGTAGGAGGGAACGTAGCAAAGCCACGCAACCGCAAAGAAGGGGAGCAGTTTCCGATGAAGCAGGGCTTCTAAGGCGGTGGCACTGAGGGGAAGAATTCCTACGCTTCGGCGTATTCCCACGGACGCCACCGGGTACAGAACCGCCAGCACGGCCACCATGAAACTGAGCGTCCAGACCGGACCGAGGTCCCATACCGGCCTCCATTCCGGAGCATAGGGGCGAGCCATCGTCAAGGCGCGCCTCAGATAGCTGAAATATGAGCTCCCATAGGGGTTGAGGAATATTTCGAGGAACATTCCGGCCAGGACTGACAGGAGGTGTCGGACGGGATTGCGGCGAAGCAGTTGCTCCACAACATGGAGTGCCATGAGGCCAATGGCGACGACGAAACCGCCGTGGATATTCAGCCACACGGGAAAAATAACGAGCCAAACCAGCATCCACGTTCGCGCTCCCTTTCGATCGAGTTGCCAGAACAGCAGCAGGAGCGCGGTTAAGAAAAAAGAGTAGGCTTGCGCTCGAATGGCGGTGAAGAAGCCCAGGTACGCCAAGCAGGCGGCCAGTGGCGCGCAGGCTCCGAGCAGTCGGAAATCAGCGCCCCTGGCTGCAGAGCACCGCACGCAAAGAAATCCGGTTCCCAGCGCAAACAAGAATTTCAGAGCCAGAAGGGCGCGGCCGCCAAAGCACCGGGTCGCAAAGTACGCGATTGCACCTGCTCCCCATTCGTGATCGATCCAGGGACTGACGGTGGGAGTATAGGCATACGGGTCGGTTCTCAGCAGATGCCCTGCGGAGAGGCTTTCGCGAATCAGCGCCATTTGGTGCCAGACATCAATGTCTACGAAGTTGTAGGCAATCAGCGCCACCAGGAAGGAACCCAAACCCCCGTAGATCGCACAGCGCAGCCAATCATTCGTGGCTTGCGGCTGAGGATCTCGATTGCGACTGGAAGGGTGCGCGGAGGCGACTCCCGGGCTGAATGAATTGAAGATGAAATCTCGCAAGCAGACAAGACTATATTCCATCCACGAGCGCTTGCTCAGGCCAACGGTTTGCGAGCCAGAACCTGATCCTGGCCTCCGAGTGGAATCCACGAGAGCGCTGGTTCAAAACAGCATCGGTGCATCCCATACCGTGTGCCCGGGTTCCACGGGTTGTTCTCCCACAACGCGAAGCAACCCCGCCGACGGGGGGAGCGATCGAGGTAGTTGATGGCGGAACTTCTCTCCGCGACAGGAATGCGGTGGAACACTCCGTTCGAGTACGCCAGGTCCACCGACCCGTCAGGCGTGTACTGCGTGGAGGTCAGAAAGCAGTTGGCATGCGAACTGCGTTCGCTGCGGGCTCTCTCGAGGGAGCGTACCGAGACATCCAGTCCCACCAGCGACTGGCACCCGAGAAGTTTCCGCTAGGAGCACGGTGGTGTCTCCGATCCCACAACCGTAGTCGAGCACCGAACGGGATTGCTGGTTAAGCCGAGCCAGACACCGCGCCAGCCATTCCACCCTTCCCCCGGGCGAAGAACTCCTTGCCTTCGCGGCTGGCGGCAAGGCCCTGGTTGAGGTCGTCGTCGCGGTCGGTGAACTCGGTGGAACCGCTCATCGCCGCTGCATCCCCAGCACACTGAGAAAAAAACTGGCGAAAATGGTTTGCGCACCCAGGGTGAGGCAGAGCACCGCCGGAATAATGATGCGCATGGTGTGCGGGTAATCGAGCGCGCCGAAGTGGTGCGTACCCCAGGTGCCGACGGCCAACAGGGACGCGGCAAAACCCGCGAGTGTGAACAGAGTTCCCACCGCCAGACCTACCTCGAGCGTGATGTAGCGGAAAAGCCTGTCGAGCAGCGGATCGGGAGGAAGCAGGTCCTCGGAGATGGCGAACAGCTTGGTGAAGACGGCAAACGCAATGCTTTGAAAACCCAGTAGGACAAACGTGGCTCCGTAGAGCATGGTGTGTACATCGAGAGTGATCCCGCGCACCGTTCTCGGCCCCGGCAACAACCATAGCCCGAGCAGGCTGCCGACCACGACTAAGGCTATGCCGGGATAGAGAAAGAGCCAGCGCGGGCTGTAGAGCAGGAAAAACCGCAGGGTGCGCCAGCCATCGCGCCAGGTGCGGAGGTGTGCCGGCCGGCTGCGTCCATCCGGGGACAGCGTGGTGGGCACCTCGGCGATACGCAGCTTCAGCAGCGTGGCCTTTACCACCATTTCGGTGGCAAATTCCATGCCGGTCGTGCGCAGTCCCATGCGTTCGTAAGCGGCTTTACGAAACCCACGGAGGCCGCAGTAAAAATCCCCAACCGGGCTGTGAAAGAACAGTCGCCCGATCCTCGTCAAGGCAGGGTTCCCGAAATACTGATGCCAGGGCGGCATGGCGTCTTTCTGGATGCCTCCCCGGAAGCGGTTGCCCATGACAAGGTCGGCTCCCTGACGCAACTGCTCCAAAAATCGAGGGATATGCCCGAAGTCGTAGCTGTCGTCGGCGTCTCCCATGACGACGAACTTCCCGGACGCCGCAGCGATGCCCCCCATCAGCGCATTCCCGTATCCCTTCGCCTTCACATTTACCACCCGGGCCCCGAGTCGTTCGGCGATCTCAGCCGAGCCGTCACAGCTTCCGTTGTCCGCCACGATAACCTCACCCGCAATATGGGCGGCGAGAATGGCCTGCTGTGCTTCGCGGATGCAAGACTCCAGTGTTTCCGCTTCATTCAAGCAGGGTAGAACCACCGAGAGTTCGACCGGCTCTGGTTCCGTCGCGGCCACGGCGCGCGGCTGGCATTCCGAGTTCGGCCTGATCGTCGCTGCCACAGAACTCCTTCTGCGCACATTTGGGAAGAAACTACACTGACTCCACGCGAATATCTGCTACAACATATTCCGCCCAGCCGGAGCCAGTTTCAGTTCCGAAGTCTATCAAAAGTCTCTCAACCCGGAGGTGTCGTGTCGCCCGAGGTCTGGCTAGTCTTAGCGGCAGTGCTGGCCGTCGGCTGGCTCGCGCCACAGGTCGGGGATGGCTGGTTCCAGCCCGTCGAAGAAGCGGCCGCGCGCTTCGCGACCCGTAAGACTCTGGCGATCTTTTCGATGGGACTGGCGGCGATCCTGACGCGGCTCGCGCTCCTTCCGGTGCTGCCCGTACCCATTCCTGCAATCCACGACGAATTCAGTTACTTGCTCGCAGCCGACACGTTCGCCCACGGGAGATTGACGAACCCCCCGCATCCAATGTCGGTCTTCTTCGACACATTTCATGTGTTGCAGCATCCGACCTATGCTTCGAAGTACCCTCCCGCGCCGGGTGCGGTTCTCGCGCTCGGACAGATTCTCGGCCATCCCTGGATCGGCAGTCTGTTAAGTATGGCGGGGATGTGCATGGCCATGACGTGGATGCTGCAGGGCTGGTTTCCCGCTCCCTGGGCGCTGCTGGGCGGCGTGTTCGTCTTATTGCAGCTTGGATTGTTTCGCCATTGGGTGGACGGTTACTTCGGTGGCGCAGTCGCTGCCCTGGGCGGGGCCTTGGTCTTGGGTGCTTTTCCGCGGGTGGTCCACTTCCGGCGCCTCCGGGACGCGATTCTGATGGGAATGGGTGCGGCCCTGCTCGCCTCGAGCCGACCGGTCGAAGGCTTGATTTTCTGCGTTCCGATCGCGGGGGCGCTCGCGCTTGAGTTCCTGTCCAAGCGCAAATTGTCGAGGGCTGGCACGGTTCGGCGCGTCCTGCTGCCTTTGATTCTTGTGCCAGCGGCCGCACTGGTATTTCTCGGCTATTACAACTGGCGTGTTACAGAAAACGCCTTCCTATTTCCGTACGTGCTGTACCAGCGTGAGTATTTCAGCGATCCCGTGTTTGCGTGGCAGAAGCCCAATCCACCCCTCCATTACGCAAATCAGCAGTTCGAGGTTTTTTTCAACGTCTGGCACCCCACCCGATACGGGCGGTCGTGGAACGAGTGGGAACGCAGATCGTGGCAAACCTGCCAGGCGTGGTGGTATGTCTTTCTGGGCCCCATCCTTTCGGTGCCTTTCGTGGCGTTGCCCTGGATGCTGAAGGGCCGCCGGGTTCGATTTCTGCTCGTGCAGTTCCTTGTCTGTGCTGCGGGGTTGCTGTCCGTGGTCTGGTTCCAGCCTCATTACGCGGCACCGCTGGCGGCAACCCTGTTCGGGTTGCTGGTTCAAGCCATGAGGTATTTGCGGCGATTGGAATTCAGGGGCAGAGCGGTCGGCATCTTTTTGACTCGGCTCGTCGTGATCCTGGTCTTGGATGGGGTGGTCGTCCTGGCGGGACATGCGAGGCGGTATCCGGTCGTGGGCTGGAATCGCGATCGCGCGCAGCTCATCGAGCGACTGGATGCCTCGCCAGGCAGGCATCTGGTGCTGGTCCACTACTCCCCCGAACACAATGTTCATCACGAATGGGTATACAACGCGGCCGACATTGATCGGGCCAAGATCGTGTGGGCCCGCGAGATTCCCGGTCGCGACTGGACGACCCTGCTCGACTACTTCAAGGACAGAAAGATCTGGATGGTCGGAGCCGACGACTCTCCACCGAAGCTTGAAGAGTATCGACGCCCGGAGCAACTCCTACCCGGCAGGGCGTCCCGGGCGGGAGGGTCCCTGAACGGTCAATAATTTGGCGCGGGAGTCGAAGAAATTAGCTTCCCGGCAGGCGTTGTCGAGGTATGATATTGGCGATTGTGTGTCCAGTGGCTCACTGTGCTCTCAAATCCTTGATTTTATTAAGAATAAGAGAAGGGCAAGACCCGCAAGGGGGTACCGGAAACCATCATAGGCCCGGAAACCATCATAGGCCTGGCGGTTGGCGATTGTCCGCCGGTTCTGTGGCCGATTGGAGGTAGAGGGATGAATCAGATTCTCCGCAGGTTGTTTCAGGACGAGGAAGGACAAGACATCGCCGAATATGCTGTGATGCTGGCCGTGATTCTGGTGATCGTTGTTGGTACCGTCCGGCTGATCGGATCGCATGCGAACACCGTCTTCTCTCAAGTCGCCAGTGCCATTCAATAGCCGCGCTTGCCCCGGGAAACCCGAGCCGGGTAAAGCAGGCGAACGCGCTGGCGGATAGGCCAGGTTGGGCTTCGGGGTGCGGCCACATGGGCCCGTGGTTTTGGGAATAAACAGCTTTGCGTCTTCATGCTTGTCTGAACGTGCGGCGACCGTCGCACGGTTGCAGTTTTTGGCTGGATTTGAGGAGTAGCAATGAATCGTACACGGCTCCTGCTCATTGGGTTCGTCGCACTGGCGCTGGGTGCCTTCGTCGCGTTCGTGGTTTACAAGAACCTGCTGTCGAAATCAGGCGCCAACAACGAACCAGGCATCGACGTCGTACTTGCGGCCAACGATCTGCAGGTGGGCGCCAAGCTGGAAGACAGGGACATCCGGGTTGCCAGGGTGCCGCTATCGGTGGCCCCTCCGGGGGTTTTTCGCTCGGGCTCTCCGATCATCGGACGTGGCGTGGTCTTGCCGGTGTCGAAAGGGGAATTCATTCTGCCCAGTAAACTGGCGCCGGAGAAATCGGGCTCGGGTCTGCCGTCGCTGATCCCGCCCGGCATGCGGGCGGTGTCCGTGCGTGTCAACGAGGTTGTCGCGGTCGCGGGTTTCGTCGTTCCCGGCACCCGGGTGGACGTGTTACTGACCGGCAATCCGGCGGGAGCCAACGAACCGCAGACCACCACGGTCCTCGAGAATGTTGCCGTCATTGCGGCTGGGCAGAGGCTGGAGCGGAATGCGGCCGGTGATCCGCAAACCACCCCGGTCATCACGCTTCTGGTATCGCCCGATGACGCCCAGAAGCTGACCCTGGCGAGCTCCCAGGGACACATCCAACTCGCCCTCCGCAACCCGATCGACACCAAGCAGCAGGATCTGGCGGCCATGAAGGCCACCGGCCTCTACAAGAACCTAACCCCGGTTGCGGCTCCCGCACACCCGAAGACCGGGAAGAAGACGGGGCTGGCTCCGCCTGCACCGCCAGGGGCCTACAAGGTAGAGATCATTCGCGGCAACAAGGTCGATGAAACCAAGTTTCCAGATCAACCAGGCACCCACTGAGAATGGCCGTCCAACTGAAGAATCTCATTCCGCTGCCCGCTCGTCCGGAGAGCGAATCTACGATGGCCCGTGGCAGGTGGGTGGTCGGAGCGGTGCTGGGCATGTGGCTTCTGTCGGCCCCCGGATTTGCCGAAGCGCGCACGCAAGATACCACGGCAGCGCCCACGGCTCAGACCGCCCCGCAGCAGGCATCGCCCCAGACCGTAGAGCACCCCGCCTCCGCGTCGATTCCTCCTCCTTCGGAAGCCACCAGCGGGGCGCCTCTGCGCGTCATGGTGGGCAAGTCCCTGCTGATCAATACCAGTGAACGGCTGAGGCGCGTATCCGTCACCGACCCCAATGTTGCCGACGTCCAGGTTGTCACACCGACGCAGATCCTGGTGCACGGCCGGTCGGCTGGCGAGGTGTCGCTGCTGATCTGGGACGAACTGGAGCGCTCCCGCAGCTTCGATCTGCGGGTGGATGTGGACGTCACGGCTGCAGCCGAAGAAGAGAAGAGCGTCTTCCCGGACGAGCAGATCGTAGTGACTCCTTCCCGTTCGGCCATCGTGCTTTCCGGCCACGTTTCGAGCGAAGACGTCATGAAGCGGGCGGGCTCCATCGCCGAAGCGTATTCGAAGAATGTTGTCAACGTGCTGACGTTCGGCCCGAGCGGCGCGCAGGAAGTCCTGCTCGAGGTGAAGTTCGCCGAAGTCGACCGCTCGGCCGTCTCCCAGTTCGGAATCAATCTGCTTTCGACCGGTGTGGGAAAGACCATTGGCACGACCAGCACCGGACAATATGGCGGATTCGGAGTTCAGAGAATCACGGACACTTTCGGCGTGCCGGCCTCTCCCGCTCCGAATCAACCGACCCCCACTTCCGGTTCGCCGACGGAAGTTTTCTCCACCACCCAGCAGATTAATGATGTGTTGAATCTGTTCCTGTTCAACCCCGAACTGCACCTGGGCGCGGTCATCAAAGCCCTTCAACAGAAGAACCTTCTCCAGATCCTGGCGGAGCCGAACCTCATCGCGGTCAACGGCAAGGAAGCCAGCTTCCTGGCGGGAGGCGAGTTCCCCTTTCCGATCGTGCAGCCCGGCCAGGGTTTCACCGCGGTAACGATTCAGTTTAAGGAGTTCGGCGTTAAACTCAAGTTCAAACCCGTGATCATGCCGAACGGCAATATTCATCTCAATGTGACGCCCGAAGTCAGTACCCTGGATTTTGCCAACGCGCTCACCATTTCGGGGTTTACCGTACCCGCGTTGAGCACGCGGCGGGCCGACACGGAGTTCGAGTTGCAGGACGGCCAGAGCTTCGTGATTGCGGGTCTGATGGACAATCGGGTCACCAGCCTCGTGAACAAGGTGCCCGGGTTGGGCGACATTCCCATCCTCGGCAATTTCTTCCGGAGCAAGAGCCTGCAGAAGAGCAATGCGGAGTTGATGGTTTTGTGCACGGTCCGAAAGATTTCGCCCAACATGCAATCTCCGCCCGGCCCCAGCAACCCTCAACCCTTCATGAACAAGGATGGTTTCGACGGGAAGAAGCCCTCGGCGGGAAAGTAGTTTCGGGTCATGGCTGAGCTTTTAGTGGTCATCATCGCGACCGACAGTGAACAGCGGGCCGTGCTACAGGTGCTGGTGGACGGCACCAGTGTGGCGCGCACGGTCCACTCAGCCTCCAGCTACCCGGCGGTTGCGAGCGACGCTTTTTTCCCCCGAACTCAGGCCATGAACCCGGACGTGACGCTGATCGATATTCCGTCCGATGCTCCCGCTCCCGCGTTGCAGGCCATCGAACTACTCCAGCAGGAACTGTCCGACGCCGCCATTTTTGCGATCGGCAGCATGTCGCAGCCGCAGCTCATCGTAAGCGCCATGCGGGCGGGAGCCCGTGAATTCATCGAACGCCCCACCACCACCACCGATCTGCTGGAAGCATTCGTCAGGCTCTCGACCACCCAGCGCAAGGTCAGGCGAGAGGGTCCGCGCGGCAAAGTGTTTACGGTCGTCAACGCCAAAGGTGGAAGCGGCGCAACCACCGTGGCGGTGAACCTGGCGTTAGCCCTGCAGGCTGCCCACGGAAACGTCGCCCTGGTGGATCTTGCCCCGCTGGGGCACGCCGCCCTGCACCTGAACCTGAAAGCCCCGTTCACCGTGGCGGATGCGATCCGAAATCTCCATCGGATGGACAGTTCCCTGCTCGAAAGTTTCATGACCCGGCAGGCGGGAGGCTTGCAGTTGCTGGCGGGGGCGAACAGTCCGGCGCCCGCAGAACCATCCACCGCCGAGTTTGCGCGTCTATTCGACATGTTGGTGAGTCACTTCCGCTATGTGGTGGTGGACGCGTCCTCGCGGGTGGACGCCGCGACCCGTCTGATTGGAAATCTCTCGGAAACCGTGCTCCTGGTGGCGCACGCCGACGTGGCATCCTTGTGGAGCGCGGCACGGGTGGTGCAGTTCCTGGGAGAAACCAACGGGAAGGAACGCGTCAAGCTGGTGTTGAACCGTTTTCGAAAAATACCGGGTTTTCACGAAACCGACGCCGAGACTGCCTCCGGGGCGACGCTGTTGTGGCGCATTCCAAACCAGTACTTTGCGGTTTCGAGCGCCATTGATCGAGGGGTTCCCGTGATGCAGCAAAACCACACCGAGATCGCGCGCGCGTTCGCGGGCCTGGCCGCGACCCTTACGCAGAACGACGATGACGTGAAGCGCACCACCTGGTCGATGTTCAAGACAGTTTAGGGAAATCATGGCGAATCTGCAGGCGTTCGAGCGCAGTGAGTACCAACAGGTCAAGGCCGACCTCCATCGGAAAATTCTCGACCGTCTCGATCTGGAAAAACTGGGGAGGACCAACAGCGAGACCGCGCGCGACGAGGTTCTGATCCTGATCCGCAGTTCGGTGAACAGCGAAGCCGTTCCCCTCAGCTTCGCCGAGCGCGAGCGGTTGTCGCGCGAGATTCTTGATGAAATTTTCGGGCTCGGTCCGCTTGAGCCCCTGCTGAAAGATCCCAGTATCTCCGACATTCTGGTCAACCGTTTCGACCGGGTCTATATCGAGCGTTCCGGCAAGCTGGAACTCACCGGCCTGTCCTTCAAAGACAATCAGCACCTGATGCAGATCATCGACCGTATCGTGTCGCGCGTCGGACGCCGGGTCGACGAGTCCTCGCCCATGGTGGATGCCCGACTGCTCGATGGTTCCCGCGTTAACGCCATCATTCCGCCTCTGGCGATCGACGGAGCCTGCCTCTCCATCCGCCGGTTCGGACGGGATCCCGTCACCGCTCGCCAGATGATCGAGAACAAGACGCTCACCGAACCCATGCTCGAACTGCTGTCCGCCATGGTGAAGGGGCGTCTCAACCTGTTGATCTCAGGCGGAACCGGTGCCGGCAAGACCACGGTGCTGAACGTTCTTTCCGGCTACATTCCCAACAACGAGCGCATCGTCACCATCGAAGACGCCGCCGAACTGCAGATGAAGCAGGAGCACGTGGTGCGCCTGGAGACTCGCCCCCCCAACATCGAAGGCAAGGGCGCGATTCGCCAGCGGCAACTGGTCATCAACAGTTTACGTATGCGTCCGGACCGCATCGTGCTGGGCGAGGTGCGCGGCGAAGAGGCCTTCGACATGCTTCAGGCCATGAATACCGGGCACGACGGCTCGCTTACAACGGTCCACGCCAACTCGCAGCGGGACGCGCTCTCGCGTATCGAAAACATGGTCTCGATGGCAAATTTGAACATCCCGGAACGGGCCATTCGCCATCAGATCGCTTCGGCCGTTCATGCCGTGGTGCAGGTCGCGCGCCTTTCCGACGGTACCCGCAAAATCCTCACCATTTCCGAGATCGTCGGGATGGAGGCGGAGATCATCACGATGCAGGATATCTTCGTGTTTGACCGCCTGGGTATCGATGAAGGCGGGAAGGTTCGAGGTCTGTTCCACGCGACTGGAATCCGGCCAAAATTTGCTGAGCGGTTGGCTACTGGGGGCTGTCGTCTGCGGCCCGCGCTGTTCGAATCGAAAATGGAGGTCTGAGAGAACTCGGAGCATCCACCCATGCCGGCCCTGATCGCCATACTTGTTTTCGTGGTCGTTTCGCTCGGAGGCTTTGTGGTTTTTTCCCTCCTGGACGAGCGCAAAGCGCGAGCGCGCGTCCTGCGCGATCGTCTGGCATCGACCGAGGAAACCGTCGAGCGCAAGCCAGGCGAGGAACTGGCCCTGCTGCGCGACGAGGTGCTCAGCGAGATCCCGGCGCTCGACTCACTGCTCCGGCGCTCCGACCGGATCTCGGCCCTGCAGAAGCTGCTTTCCCAAGCCGACGTCCCGGCACGCGCGGGCAACTTCCTGTTGCTGTGCGTCGCCAGTGCGGTCGTCCTGGGGGGCATTGTCCTGGCCTGGAGCAACTCCCCTATCTTCGCCTGGGTCGGTTTCATGCTGGGCTTCTTTCTTCCTTATTCCTATGCGTCCTATCGCCGCACCAAGCGATTCGACGAATTTGAGGAGCACTTCCCCGAGGCAATCGACACTCTGGCGCGTGCGGTGCGCGCCGGACACGCTTTTACCACCGCGCTGGAGATGATCTCCGACGAAATGGCCGAGCCGGTGGCGGGCGAGTTCCGGAAGCTGTTTGAGGAGCAGAAATTCGGTCTGCCCGTGAGAGAAGCGCTGTCGAACCTGGCCGAGCGCGTGCCCCTGGTCGACGTGAAATTCTTTGTTACCGCCGTCATGCTGCAGCGCGAGACCGGCGGCAACCTCGCCGAAATCCTCGACAATCTCTCTTATGTCATTCGGGAGCGCTTCAAGATCCTGCGGCAGGTGCGGGTCTACACGGCGCAAGGTCGCCTGACTATGCTTTTGTTGATGGGGATGCCTCCACTCATCGTGGCAGTCATGTTCTCCCTGAACCGGATCTTTATCGAGCCGCTGTTTACCGACCCGATCGGACACGTGTTGCTGGTGGGCGGACTCACGTTGCAAACCATCGGTTACTTCGTCATCCGAAAAATCATTCGGATCCAGGTGTAGTGGAATGTCTCTTCCTCTGATTCTGGCGCTTCTGATCTTCGTCACCATCGTGCTGGCGGTCTTCGCCTTCGGCGCAGCGGCCTACGCTCCCTCCTCCATTCTGGGCGCCCGCCTGCGGTCGCTTGCCTTCCAGCGTCCTCTGGCACAGCAGGCACAGCAGGAAAAGCCTGCCATCAGGCAGCGCATCGAGCAGGCCCTCAATCCTCTGAGCAAGGCGTTACCGCTGTCTCCGAGCGACACGGACCGCACGCGCGGCTGGTTGATTCAGGCCGGCTATCGCGAGTCGCGGCACCTGACATTCTACCTCGGCGCCCGCGTCCTCATGGCTCTACTCGGCCTGGGAGCGGTGGTGGCCACCAGTGGCTTCAACTCGCCGCTATTGCTGGTCGGTCTAACCGGCCTCGGGTTTTTCATCCCGCGCTTCCTGCTGAAACGCAAGATCAAGGCCCGCCAGATGCGCATCCGGCTGGGGCTGCCAGACGCCCTCGACCTTACGGTGATCTGTGTGGAGGCCGGCCTCGCCCTGGATCAGGCGATGATGCGCGTGGGTGAAGATCTTAGCCACGCCCACCCCGACCTGAGCAACGAGTTCTATTTGTTCAATCTGGAAATGCGTGCCGGCAAGCCCCGCCCCGAGGCTCTGCGCAATCTCGTCGGCCGCACGGGCGTTGACGACATCAAATCGCTTGTGGCCACGCTGGTGCAAACCGACCGCTTCGGGACCAGCGTCTCACAGGCGCTTCGGGTCCATTCGGATTCCCTGCGCACGGAACGCCGTCAGCGCGCCGAAGAACAGGCTGCCAAGACCACCATCAAGATGGTTCCTCCCCTGGTGGTATTCGTTCTGCCATCCATCATCGTCGTGACATTGGGGCCGGCCATAATACTGCTTTACCGCACGCTCGTCCCCTGAACGAACGGGCGGTCGGCACGGGATGACGGAACCAGGAGTGGTAATGCCGGAGTCTGTGGCCCGCGGCTACGTCTTGAATCGCACTCGGCGCCAGTACCTCGCTACCCACCTGGCCGTGGCCGATGATCACTGGTCCCGTCTTTGCGGTCTCATCGGGAAGGCCCCGGGCACCTTTCGCGCCGGCGAGGGACTGTGGATTGTGCCCTGCAGGGGCGTCCACACACTCGGCATGCGGTTCCCGATTGATGTGCTCTACCTGTCCCGGGACAAGGTGGTACTCCACCTGGAGCAAGGCCTTCCGCCCTGGCACTTCGCTCCGGTGCGTCTCGAGGCCTCCTCGGTACTAGAACTTCCGGAACACACCCTGCGCGCCACTGGCACTACAATTGGGGACGAGCTTGAAATCTCGACTCACACCACAGGAGAAACCGAACCAGCATGAATGAAGCGCCCAAGCTGCTGGTCGAGTGGTCGTCGCCCTGGCAGGAATTCATCGGTTCGATTGGCCCTGCCCTCGGGCGCTCTCCTGTTCGCCTCGCCGGGGAGGCACAGACCGGCCTGTTCCCGGTGCGGGGCATGCTTGTTTCCTGGGGGATGGAAGCGATCTTTCTGGCTGTGCTGATCTTGCTGCCGGGGAGGTTGGCCAACATGCGTCCCTCGGTGCCGCTCACACCGCCCAAGTACGATGTCATCTACTTCTCCGCGGACGAACTGCCGCAGATTGAGGACCGGGGCGGCGCCCAAGCGGGCCGGACCGGTCGCGCAGGGGGAAAGGCAGCGCACCATCGAACCCAGACCATTCGGGTCGCGCGCGGCAACGCTGCGGTCGAAAAGGTGGTCGACGCGCCCGACCTGAAATTGCCCGTTTCCAATGCACCGGTGGCCAACCTTCTGGCTTTCAAGTCGGTGCCGGGGCCGCCGCCGGCGGAGGGTCTGAAGTCGTCTCGAACTGCGCCCGCTCTATCGAAAAACTCCATCGTGGCGCCGCCGCCGGAGGTGTCTCGCGAGCGGAGTCGCAGCCTTCCGGGACTGGCGAGCAACGTGATCGTGCCCCCGCCTGCGGACGCTGCCCCGGAGAAGACGCGGCCGATGATGGGCCTGTCGACCACGATCATTGCGCCGGCTCCGCGGGAGGTTCCGCGCGATCACTCGCATTCGGTGGTGGCTTTGACCAGCCGCATTATTCAGCCAGCTCCCACCGACATCGAGCGCGTTCCACCGCCGCTGCGGGGACCGGCGGCTGCCGCCTCGGTGGTCGTCCCTCCTCCCGCCTCCGCTCCGCAAAGAGAGAGTGCTCAAACCCCCAAGCTCGCTCTGCCGGCGCCCGGGGTGATTGCTCCCCCGCCGTCGCAGGTTACCCGCGACCCGCGTGTTTCAGGTGTAGGCTTGTCGGATCCGAAAGTCGTTCCGCCTCCGGTCGAGTTGGGCGGTCGTTCGCAAGACAAGCAGGCCATCGTGGGTCTGGTAGGGGCGAATCAAGTGGTTCCTCCACCTCCAAGCGTCACCGGCGGAACATCTGTCACGGGCGGCGGAGGCGGTCGCAGCGACAAGGCGGGCGGTTTCGGCGCCACGCTTACCGGCGAGAATATTGTGCCTCCGCCGCCCAGCGTTGCCGGAGATGCCTCGTTGTCTCGATCCGGACGCGGACGTGGCGGCCCCCAAGGAAGCCTCGGGGGAGGTCTCGGAACGAATGCGGTGGTACCTCCACCGCCGAGCCTGAGCGGCGCGGGAGGTTTGTCCGGACGCGGCACGGGCGGCAGGGGTGCAGGTCTGGGTGGGCCGCTCGATGCCGGATCGGTGCTGGCTCCGCCCAGCGCGGGAGGGGGCAACGGGGGCGGCAAGGGCGTCGTGGTTTCCAGCCAGCCCGGTTCGGTGCAAGGCGTTCCGCGTGACGCCACGCCGGGGATCATCGCGATGTCTCCCGGTGGCGGCGCCAACTCCGGGGTCGGCGGGTCCGGAGGCGGAGCCGGCATCAACCACGGAAACGGTCCTGGCAGCGGGCTGAACGGCGAGGGGTCGGGCGCGGCCAAGGAAGGCGCAGGCCGCGGTTCTGACCCCAACTCGCATGGAGGCATCTCGCCTTATCCAGGCCCGGGCGGCGCCGGACGCGGCACAGACGGCCAGCCTCCTATCCCGGGCGTCTCGGTGGCAGGAGGGAACACCAGCACGAGCACGATTACGCTACCGAGCTTTGGGCCGGGCGAAAGCGACCCCGGCGCATCCCCGGGACGTTCGGGCTCGAGCAAAGCGCGCCGCGGTTTGGGCGTCAGTGTGTTCGGAACCTCGCGGTCGGGCGGGGCCTTCAGTCGCTACGGGCAGTTGCGGGGAGACAACTACACCATCTACATCACCACGGCCGTTGGGCTCGCCGTCATGCAGTACGCTGATTCCGCCTCGGCCGCCCGCCCTTACACAGAGAAGCTGATCGATCCGGAGCCCTTACGCGTCAGCCTGCCTGAGGGCCTCAGCCGTTCCCGCCTGGTCGTTGCCTGTGTTCTCGGTCGCTCCGGCACCCTCAGCAACATCCGAGTAATCGAGCCCGGTCCTCAGCCCATGACCAAAAAGGTGGTGGCTGCCCTCTACGCCTGGAAGTTCACACCTGCGTTGCACGGCAACGAACCCGTTGAGGTAAATGCCTTCCTTGGGTTCAAC
>Ga0137418_10000421_pt1 | contig 37917 bp, 28 predicted proteins | sample CZODoug3_1_2_16f_FD_122242 | JGI IMG/M metagenome (GOLD analysis project Ga0137418, IMG submission 122242) | Vadose zone soil fungal communities from Angelo Coast Range Reserve, California, USA - CZODoug3_1_2_16fungal (Hybrid Assembly) | ecosystem: Environmental > Terrestrial > Soil > Vadose... | reverse complement strand
TTCGTGTTGGATCTGTCAACGGAACAGTGGACGGGCGCGTTCAGCGGCAACAATCCAATGTGGCTTCCGGACAGCACCCGGGTCGTGTTCAGCACAGAACGAGATCTTGCGCCGCTTCCGGGATCGTCGAAGCACAAGGTTTGGGTCGCGCATCTGGCCCTGTACGACTACGCGGCCGGCGCGGTGCGGTTGCTCACGTCGGGCGTCTCGAACAATGAGGAGCCCACGTTGTGTCGATGAGCGCATTCGAGCGTCCGCCGGGCGCGGCGGCTCTGTCTCGCGTTGCCAGGACGAAGTGAGAAACAAGAGACGAGGGGGACCCGCTAACCGGTTACGGTGGAACTTTCCCGCGTTCGCGCCGCTGTCAGGCGGCTGCGGCCGTCCCACTGGCAGTCGACTATTTCAACCGAGGCGACAATGACACCGGTTGGTAGGTCGCCGGGACGCTTGCCGACTTTACGCCATTCTGCGGACGACTCCGCCGGGCCCAGGCTCGGAAACCCGCACCGATCGTCCCGAGCGAGCGAGTCTCCACAGTATCCGTTTCGCTGGGGACGTGTGCGATTCTTGTCGAATTGAAGGCGGACGCGGTCTCCGCCTACCGGTCAAAAAATCGCGGTGTTCACGCCGCGCATCTGAACGACACGGTCCGTGTCGTTTGCGCCACAGCTTCGAGCAGCCGCGATGTCCGGCACCAGCAAGCGAGGAACGTGCGTTGGCAGCGCACTTGCTGCCGGTGCATTCCGTGCGCCATGTCACGACATTCCTGCTCCCGTGCTTGCTGTGCGCGGCGTGCGGTTCAAGTCCGGCAGCACCATCGCCGGGGCCGACAGCTCGAATCGCGTCGATAGAAGGCATCATCAACCACGAACAATTTGTGCAGGGTCTTCGCCTAGTCGTTCCAGCGGGCCCGCTGGCGGGCGCGGAGGTCGTCGTGACGGAAGGGCCCGGCGCTGGCAAGACATTCACCACGGGCACGGACGGGACCTATCACCTCGACTTGCCTCCTGGTCCATTTCGCCTGCGGTGGTCGGCGGAATTCTGGGAACCTCGCGACAGCGACGCCGGCACGCTGGACGCCGGCGAAACGCGAAAGCTCGCCACCGTCACGTTGCGGCTACTAGCGAACGTTCCAGTAGCCGAGTGGGTGATCAGCGGACGGGTGTTCGACGGGCTGGGGAACCCCGTGCCGGGGGCGGGTGTGGCCGTATTGCGTGATGGCTTGACTCTCCTTGCCGGTGCTGGGACTGACGCGACTGGACGCTTTCGCACAAGCTCCACGCGTCAGCATCCAGACCAGATCAGCGTCCTCGTAGACAAGCCCGGGTACGTATCAATGAGCCTGCCGGTTACCTGTCCAGCCGCATGCGCGGTAGACCTCTCGGTGCGCTTATTGCGCATCGTGCGCGAATACCTCGATGGGCCGACCACGATGCAGGTCGGCGATGTCATCGCGCCTTCATGGGTCCGAGAGCTTGACGACAGATCGCGCGAGGTGTTCGGACGTCCGTTCGTGGAATCGAGCAATCCATCGGTCCTCCAGGTCCAGCCGCTCGTTGCGCCGTTCGAACATGTCTACGTCAAGGCGCTCGCGCCCGGCGCCGCGACGCTGACATATATGGGCCTGTCGTTGTCGATTCGCGTCTACCCATGACGCGCCGGAATCCGACAGGGTGCGCCGAGTTGTCGAAGCGTGCGGCTGCATGCCGCAGACCCGAACCATGCTGGCATCAGCTCCGAACATCTGTAGCGGCGGGTCAACGTCCACCACGCGAGGAATTCACTTCGCGAAATTGAGGCGGACGCCCGAAGATCGACTTTCAGTAAGGACAAACGCTCTCCGCCAACTCCTTCGTGTGAAGTCCGCAAACAACTCTATGTTTTCTCTCGTTCCACCCCGGGTTCTGCAGACACTCGAATCACCTGGGCGTCCTCGCCGTGTTCGCGGCACCTGACCGCTGCGGATCCGTACGGCTGCCTGCCCTCAGCGTGCCGCCGGACCACACCTCGATTTCCGATACGCTCCACGTGTGATCGCGCGTAGCGGGATGACGAACGCGTACATACTTCGCGAGGCGCGGCGCGAACGGCACCACCAACCGAGGCGATCGCGGCGAATCGATCGCCGCACGGATCGCATCACCGACGACACCGCCGCTGAATGCAGGCTGCCATGACAGGCCATCCTGCGACGTCTCGATCACGAGCTCAGTGGGAAACCCGGCGGGGTCCCCGACAACATCAGCAACCGCGCCGACGGTTGTGGATGTTCCCAGCTCTATATCAATCGTGGCATCACCTCCGGCCAGCGGGCACTCCCAGGAGGTATCCGTGTTGTCGTCTTGCATGAACGTCACCGAGCGCGATGCACACGTCGACGTTGCCGACAGTACTCTCGCCTCCTGTCCGAGTGCGGACGTCTGTGGCGGTGGCATCCGTGACAGCATGTAAATCGCGACTCGTGGCAGGGTGGCGACGGAAACGACACCTGCCTGACGTTCAACCAGCTGCACGAGGCGCGACGCCTCTCGATCGACAATGACGTGAAGGTCCGAACGTTCACGAAACGGTGAGAACGCTGCGTCGAGCTCGAAGCGTACGGCATAGTCCCACGGTGCGTAGAATGACGGGTCGTATCCGCTGTGCCCGTTGATGCTGCGCCAGCCGCCGATCACTGCCGCGTACGTGTTCTGCAAGTCACGGGCGTCTCCTTCTGGCAAGGTCATGACAACGTGATCGTGGAGTCGCGCGACTTCGACGGAAGGTACGTCTGGCGTCGAGCCGTACTCGAGCACGTTTACCCAACCGTCGGACAGGATGCCGACAGTCAAAAGCGCCATGACCAGCGCTCCCCAGGCCGGCCGCGGCTGGAATTCCGCGATCACCAGCCCCGCAATCACTCCCAGGCACATCGTTCCCAGTCCCCAAAATCGAGCCGGCACGCGTAAACCGGTGACTCCGGGCAACCACATGAACACGCGAAATGGCCCGAACGTCGAAATCGTGTGGCCCTGATGCGTGATCTCGGGTCCGAGGGCGAACAGCCAGCATGCAATCGCAGCGAAAACGTAGAACGCGAGCGTTGACAGATCGCGCGGTTTCCTCCGCCATTGCCACCACGTCGACACGCTGATCGCTCCGCTGAACAGCGCGAGCACGACGGGCCTCGTGGCCGATCCCGCCGAGATTCGGATCGGATTGGAGAGAAGTCGCCACGGTCCGAATATCGCAACGCTCGCCGCCGCCGCCGCAAAGAGCAGCGTCATCACGATGGCGGCATTGACAATGAACAACTGTCGTCGTGGCGCAACGGGATTGGTCGCACGTCGCACGATGAACAGCATGGAGCCAACCACACAGATGGTGGCCGTTATGAGTCCCGGAAATAATGCCCCCTCGTTTGCGCAACCGACCCTCAGGCTGTGCCAGAGCCACAAGTCACCCGATGCGCAAAAGGGCGACGCGATATCGGCGCTGTACAGCCGTATCTCCTCAATCGATCGCACGAATCCGTTTCGTTGATGAATGATGAGGTATCGAATCATCACCGGCACGAGCGGCAAGGCCGCGACGACCGTTGTCAGGACAACCGCAGCCACCGCGCGCCATTCACGGCGCGCCACCGCAAACCACAGTACCCAGAACGCGACGAGCCCCGACGCATAAAACAGGTAATAGCCGTTCGAGGCGGCTTGCATCAGCCAGCAGAGGCCGTACAGCGCGAGCCAGCCACGCCGCCGGGTGTCGAGGTACGCATGCAATGCGAGCAACATCACGGGACTCCAGAACATCGCCAACATCTGGAGGTGTGTTAATTGCGTGGCGCGATATGGCGAGAATGCAAACACCAGCCCCGACAGAAACGACGCGGCGGTGCTGCCCGTTAAATGCCACATCAGTGCGTACATCGAGAGGGCGCAGAGCGGAAACGTCAGCAACGCGAGCACGTTATACGCAGCCACCGGGCCAAACAGCCAATCAAGCGGCGTCGCGATAGGACTGAGCCCGAGGAGGTGTTCTGAAAAGGCCATTGCGTCGCGTGATGGATAAAACACGGGGAATTGCCACCACGACTCCGTCAACGGCACATGCGTCGCGGTCCAATGGAGAATTGACGCGTTGAGCAGCGAATCGCCAGGGCCGCTCAGTATTGTGGTGGCCGGGTGCGCGAGGATTCCTCGGGCCCAAAAGGCCGTTACGGCACAATAGAACGCCGCCGCCGCCGCGGTTGCTGATGAGCGGTCCTTGCAGGAAGTGTGAGACCGGGTGCCGCGCGAATCTCGGGGGCTCGCGCTTCTAGCCTTCCCTCCATGCGGAGTCGTAGTCGACGATGACACGTCGTCAGGTGGCGAATTAAGGTGGCGTCAGATCGGCCGCGACGAACGATTCATCGACAACGCGCAGTGCTTGTCCGTCAAGCCTCATTGCGCCCTCGCTACCATCGAAGTACTTTTTGAACGCGTCCACTTCGAAGGGGTCACCGACGAAATACGGATGATAACCTTGTTTCTTCAAGTCGGCGAGCGCGAGATCGAGATATTCAGGGACAATCCACCGCCACTCCAGCACGTCCCGTTGAGCGTACAAGCCGAGCGTGCCCGAGTACCCATCGGAAAAGACGATCGCGTTCGGTGGGAGGGCTCTGGTGAAATCAATCGCTCGAACAAAGCGCTCCGCTCGGTCTTGGCGAAATGCCCCGGCGTCGCTGGCGAATCGCCATTCGTGGACCAGCAGCACCATCGTCATGGCCGCCACTGCAGCCACCGCAAGCATTCTGTGTCGTGCGTGCCGCGCGAAGAGCACAAGTGTCGCGGCGAGACTCGCGAGTATCACTGGATAGGCGGGCAGCAGGAAGCGGAGAGTGCCCCAATCGCCCTCGTCGAAATTCAGGTAGGCCACATACATCGCGAGGACCGCGAGCGGATACAGAAGCAGCAGCACCAACCGACGGCCACGGTCATATGCTTTGAGGACGAACGGAGCTGCGACCCACAAAAAGAATATCGGCGTCTGCGTGTCGCTGAGCCATCCAACGTACTGTCGCAGGTTCCGAGGGATCCTGCCGGACGAGTAGAGCGAATCGATGGAACCATAGCCCGACGTGAAAGGCGATCCGTACCACCGTGCATTGAGTGTTGCTATCACGAGCGCTGCTGACACAGCAGGAATACCGAACAGGAGGATGTCGGTGAGGCGCCGCCGACCCGACAGGAGGAGGAGCAACGCAGGGAAGATCGCGAGTGGAGCGACGTTTGGCCGCATCAGAATTGCGGTTCCACTGGCCACCCCACTGACGAACGCCTCGATCGGCCCGTCCGCCTGAGACGCCAACACCAGCGCCATCGTCCAGCACGCGGCGACGGGAACGTCGCTCATCGGCTCGATCAGCCGCCAGCGGAACGCCGGACTGACGAGCATCAGCGCCGCGGCGATTGCACCGGCCCATTCATCGGCGAGCTGACGGCCCAGCAGGTACGCTCCCCACACGAGGAGTGCGCCGAACAGCGGAACGACATAAAAGACCGCATCTGGGCCGCCGGCGCGCTCGAACAGCGACATGATCAGCGGGACGCCCGGCGAGTACACGGGCACGTAGGACTGCCGGTCCGCGGCCAGCTTATAGCCGACCGGTGCCCCTGCCCAGAGTGCGCCACCAAACGTACCGTGAATCGCCCAGTCGGGAATCGGCGAACGAAGATCGCCGTTCACCCACTTGTGTGCCTGACTCACGTACCCGGAAGAATCCGGGCCGGCGCCAAGGAAAGTGCTGTAGTTGACACCGATGAGGAAAGCGGCCATGGGCGTGGCGGTGGCGATCACCTTGGGCCAGGGAAATTTCGCAAGTCTCCGGACAGCCTCTGGCGAGTTACCTCGCAGACTGCCCACGTAGAGGATGACGAGGACGGCTGCTGCGAGGAACGGACGCGACGGCCTTCGCGAGGAGAATGTGCCTACACTCGTGTGGATGGTGAATCCATCGCCAAGGGCGATCACTAAACCCCACAGAAAGAGCGCGACTGCGACGGCCAGGATAGCTGTCCGCGCTCCTGAACCCGTCAATCGTCGCCTTGGAACGCCACACATCTGCGACTCCGACCGGCTGGGGGAATCTCAGCCTGCCGGAGCAAAAGCTGATCCTCGAGATGAGCCGCCCGGTGTCCGGCTCGATCTTTCGAAACCCCACGGCGTCGCAGGACTTCCGCTCTGGGAACGGTGAATCGGTAGCGGCGAGGTGTCTCCAATCTGGCACGACGGTGTGGCGTTGACACCACAGTGAGCTACCAGGATCGACCTAGACGACCAAGGCTGGACTTCCTCCGTGCCGTCGTGTCGTTGGCTCGATCGATGCTCGGGTGAACGCCGGTGAGGATCCGATTCAATCGTCTTTCTTTCATCCTGTCGATTGGTATCTTGACATTGACGGGCTGCGGGGGCGAAACCGAGGTTAGCCCATCCACCGTTCTTCAGGTGCTTACGGGTGACATGTCAGCGTCGTTGGTTCTTCCGACGGTCAGACAGGTCCTCTCCATGTGTCCTTTCCAATCCGACACCTTCCGCCCGAATCTGACCTGTTTCGTCCCACAGCCGTGCGGCAGCGCTAGCAGCTTGCAACTGACCGTCACGATGAAGATGCAATCAGGCGCAGATGGCACCGTGACTGGAACGTCGGACGTCATCGGAACCGAGGCGATCGGCGTCTGCTCTCCGAGACCGTCGCAGACGCTGCCGGTGTCCTTGACACTCCCCGTGACCGGTTCGACGTCGAACATCGTCTTCGGCGGCACATCGACGACCGTTGAATCGTTATCCAACCAACTAGCCAGTTTCAGGCGAACCTTTTCTTTCGCGGGCACGAGGCGGGACACCATGGTGTCGGGAACCCTCAGCTACAACGAGGAGTTCGCCGCTCCTGCAGGAGGAATCTCGACCACCGGCTCGGGGTCCGTGGCCATCGAGATGACGCTGCGCGTGCGCGCCGTCCCTCGGTAGCGAATGTCGCACGATGTCCGCGTGGGAGTGACGTTACCGCTGGCAGGCAAGCAGATGTTCGCGATTGCGGTCGCACTCCAGCTGCTCGGATGCGGCGGCAATCCCGCAACATCTCCAAGCACGTCGGCACCGACGCCTGTTCCAGCGCCATCGCCGTCGCCAGTGCCATCTCCGTCACCTGGCCCCACGCCACTACCTGCTCCGGTCCCGCCGCTCACGATCAGCGGACTGGTACGCGACGGGCTCGATGGAAATCCGTTGAGCAGTGTGTCGATTACGCAGTCGTCCTCCTCCATCACATTCGCGACGGACAGCGCGGGCAGATTTTCCTTGACGATTTCGTCGGTCCCTCAGGTCGGGTCGAACCCGGTCGTTCGCTTTCGCCGCGTCGGCTTCCTGGAGCAGAGCACCAGCGTGAATCAGGACACGACCCTCGAGGTCATTTTGCCTCGCAGCTGCACGATTACTCCGGGCGGTACGGACGGACAGGGGGTCAATCATGACGTGCACATCACGGTGGGCGTTAATTACGTAGAGGCGACGTGGGGACCGTTGAGTGGCGCGCGTGACTACCAGATCGAGGTGTCGCAGCTCACGCGTTCCGATCTCGCTGCCGCACTGAAGCCTCCAACGGTATTCACACAGCTCACAGGTGGAACCGCGTCCTATCGCTGGAACACTCCGAACCCGGGCGACTACTGGATTCGCTACCGTACAAAGAACGATTGCGGTCTCAGTGCGCCGTCTCGATACGAGTTCGTTCAGGTACGTTGACCCAGGGCTGTGGCGAACGGGTCCTTCTGGCCCGGACCTGTTGGGGATCGATAGCCATTGGCTCACGTACCCTTTGATGGTCGAGCTTCAGGACGGAACGAATCCGCTAAACTTTCTACGTCTTGCCCACTCTGCGACCGAAGGTCCTCGTTGTCGAGGACGATGCCCAACTCGCGCATCTCTACTGCACCGCTCTCGCATTGCGCGGAATCGGTTGCGTGAGGGCTGGGGACGGCCTCGCTGCGCTGCGATCAATCGAAGAGGGGCGCCCCTCTCTGATTCTGTTGGACCTGAATCTGCCTTCTGTGAGCGGATGGACGATCCTGCGCGACCTTGCCGGAAACCCACAGACCAGCGGCATCCCTGTAATTGTCGTGACGGGGGTGGAACCGACGCCGCAACTTCCCCACGCGCTGGTTGTGCTCTGCAAGCCGTGTGACCCCGATCACATTGCGAAGATCGTGGCGGACCATCTGCCAGCGCCGCGCAACTGACACCCCGCTCCGTGGACCCCCACCGCATCATGTCGGCCTCGCGCCCGACGATTCTCATCGTGGATGATCTACCTGGGCGTGTACCCGGGCCTCTAACAACCGGCCGCCGAACCGCGAACCGGCGAACCCCGAACCCCGAACCCCGAACCCCGAACCACCGATGGCCCGCTAGACCTTTTGTCCCGACACCTGTTCGGTCGCGATGCGCGCCCGGATGACGTCGCGGTCGGTCTCGAGCAGCGTCTTCGCATCGATGCGTCCGAAGAGATCGAGCAGCCCGGCGACGAGGCCGGTCCATCCCGTCTGATGGCTCGCCCCGAGCCCCGCGCCGTTGTCGCCGTGGAAGTATTCGTAGAAGAGGATCAGGTCGCGCCAGTGCGGGTCCTCCTGGAACATCGTGGTCCCGCCGTAGAGGGGGCGCCGTCCGCTCGCGTCGGGCACGAAGATGCCGACCAGCCGCCGGGTGATCTCCTTCGCGACCTCGAAGAGCGTCATGTGCCGTCCCGACCTGGTGGGGCACTCCACGGTGAGCTCGTCGCCGTAGAACATGTAGAGGTTCAAGAGGGCTCGCACGATCAGCACGTTGATCGGCATCCACACGGGTCCGCGCCAGTTCGAGTTGCCGCCGAACATGCCGGTGTCCGATTCCGCCGGCAGGTACTGCACCTTGTACTCCTGGCTCCCCACGCGGAAGGCAAACGGGTGCTCGAGGTGATAGCGCGACAGCGAGCGGATGCCGCACGGCCCGAGGAACTCGTTCTCGTCGAGCAGGTACGCGAGCACGCGCATCAGCTTCTTCCTGTTGATCGGCGACAGCAGGCGCCTGCCGTGGACGCCGACGAAGCCGTGATCCGTCGGCGCGATGTGCGACACGAGCTCGGGGTGGCGTTTCCGGAACAGGGTCACCATCTCCGCCAGCCGGGGGAATTTCGTCGCGTCGCCGGACGTGAACACCGTTGACGCGCAGAGCGGCAGGAGGCCGACCATCGAGCGCACCTTGAGCCGGAGCGCCTGGCCGTCCGGCAGCCGCAGGACGTCGTAGAAGAACCCGTCCTGCTCGTCCCACATCTCGTCGTGCTGCTCGCCGATGCGATCCATCGCGTACGAGATCCAGATGAAGTGCTGGACGAACTTGAACGCGATCTCCTCGTACATCGGGTCGTACTCGCACAGGATGAGCGCGATCTCGAGCATGCACTGGCAGTAGAACGCCATCCAGGCGGTGCCGTCGGCCTGCTCCAGCGAGCCGCCCGTCGGCAGCGGCGAGCTGCGGTCGAACACGCCGATGTTGTCGAGGCCGAGAAACCCGCCGGCGAAGACGTTGCGGCCCGTCGGGTCCTTCCGGTTCACCCACCAGTTGAAGTTGAGCATCAGGCCCGTGAAGGAGCGCTCGAGGAACCGGACGTCGGTGCGCCCCAGCGCCTGCCCCTGCTTGAACAGATACAGCGTCGCCCACGCGTGCACCGGCGGGTTCACGTCGCTGAAGTTCCACTCGTAGGCGGGAATCTGGCCGTTGGGATGGAAGTAGAGCGTCCGCAGCATCAGCAGCAGCTGCTCCTTCGCGAAGTCGAAATCCACGAGCGCGAGGCTGACGGTGTGGAAGGCGAGGTCCCACGCCGCATACCAGGGGTACTCCCACTTGTCCGGCATCGAGATGATGTCGGCGTTGAGCATGTGGAACCACTCGACGTTCCGCACGCCCGGCCGCGCCGACTCGAGCAGCGGATGGCTGTTGTGCTCGTCGAGCCACGCTTCCAGGTCGAAGTAGTAGTACTGCTTGCCCCACAGCATCCCGGCCAGCGCCTGCCGATGCACGCGCCGCTGGTCGTCGGTGAGCGACTGCGGCGTGATGCGGGCGTAGAAGTCGTCGGCATCCTGGATGCGGCTCTCGAACGTCCGATCGAAGTCCTCGAACGTGCCCGTCGCGGTCTCCGACGTCAGGCGAAGGCGGACGATGCGGCTGTCGCCGGCCGGCACGTCGAGCGTGTAGTGCGCGGCCGCCTTGGTGCCGACCCGGGCGGGATTCACGGCGTCGCCGCGGCCGGAGACGACGCAGTGGTGGAACGCGTCCTTGACGTACGGCGCCGCGTTTGGCTGGCCCCAGAGACGCGCGGAGTTGCTCTCGTTCTCGGTGAACAGCAGCTCGGGGTCGCCATCGCACCGGAGCACGTAGGTCCCGAGCTCGTGATGCGAGGCCTCGACGGCGTTCGGCCCGATTTCGCGCAGGGACGGCCTCCGATCGTCGCCGTTCCACGACCACGTGTTGCGGAACCACAGCGTGGGCAGCACGCGAAGACGCGCCGGTTCGGGACCGCGGTTGTGAACGGTGATCCGGACGAGCACGTCCTCCGGCGCGGCCTTCGCGTATTCCACGAACACGTCGAAGTACCGGTCGCCCTCGAAGACGCCCGTGTCGAGCAGCTCGTACTCGAACTCGGCGCGCGACCGGCGCGCGCTGGTGTCGACGAGGCCGCGGTACGGGTACTCGCGCTGCGGATACTTGTAGAGGTACTTCATGTACGAGTGCGTCGGCGTGCTGTCGATGTAGAAGTAGTACTCCTTGACGTCCTCGCCGTGGTTGCCCTGGCTGTTGGTGAGGCCGAAGAGCCGCTCCTTCAGGATCGGATCGCGCTCGTTCCAGAGCGCCACCGCGAAGCAGAGGCGCTGCTTGTCGTCGCAGATGCCGCCGAGCCCGTCCTCGCCCCAGCGGTAGGCGCGCGATCGCGACTGATCGTGCGTGAAGTAGTCCCACGCGTTGCCGTCGGCGCTGTAGTCCTCGCGAACGGTGCCCCACTGGCGCTCACTGAGGTAGGGCCCCCACTTCTTCCACGGGACGCCGTTCTCGCGGGCGTCGTTGAGGCGTGCCTGTTCCGGGACGTCGAGGGTGGCGGTGTCCGGCATGTTCGTACTCCAATCGCGACGGCATTCCGTGACCGGCCGCGACCCGTCGTGAGACCTCCGGCGGATTCGGCGCGTTACGACATCGGGCGGTCACGCGAGCGCGTGTTCAGCAAGCGGCGCGCCGCGCTACGAACCGGCGGATTCCGGATCCCGGCCTGCGCCGGGTCAACGTGGAACGAACGTAAACGCCACCGACAGCCGCGGCTCGAAGCATTCGCGCGACGGCACGCCGGCGCGATGGAGGATGTCGCTGTGGAAGATCGCGAGCCGGCCCGGCTTGACACCAACCGCGTGGACCGGCTGCCGCTCCTCGTCGTAGAAGATCGTCTCGCCCAGCCAGTGCTCCTTCCACTCCGGGTTCGCGTAGTACAGCGCGGTGATGCCGCCGCGCGGGTCGGTGTGCGGCCCCTGGAAGTCGCCGTACAGAATCATGTTCGTGTAGCAGCGATCGAGCCCGTAGTGGTCGCCCACCATCAGCGCGCGCGAGGTCCGGATGCAATCGCGCAGCACCGGCGTTCCCTCCGCGAGCGCGGGAGGAAAGTCGGCCTTCCAGTGCTTGACGTACGACGTCTCGTCGGAAGCGACGTCATCCAGCTGGTAGGGAAGGTCACGGAGAAATCTGTACAGCGACCGGATGTCGGCCTCGGCAAACAATCCGTCCACCACCATCAACTGCATCCCGTTGATCTCGATGCGGCGCGTGATGTGCGAGGCGACGTTCACCTTGCAGACTGTGGATCAAACAGACCACAATCCGCAATCGTGCCCGTGACACGCAACACCGATCGCTTCCTGACGACGCACACGGGAAGTCTGCCGAGGCCGGAAGATCTCATCCGGATGATGTTCGCGAAGGAGGAAGGCGTCCCCGTGGAGCCGTGCGCGCTCGCCGCCCGCATCCGCGCCGCGGTTGCCGACAGCGTCTCGCGCCAGTCCGCCGCCGGCATCGACGTCGTCAACGACGGCGAGATGTCGAAGCCAAGCTACGCGACCTACATCAAGGATCGCCTGAACGGATTCGGCGGCGAGAGCCAGCCGCCGCCGTACCCGGACCTGGTGGCGTATCCCGGCCTGCACCAGAAGGTGTACGGCGATCGCGGGCGCGCGCGTCGCAAGATGCCCGGCTGCAACGCTCCCATCAGCGTGCGCGACCGCGAGGCCGTGAAGGTGGACATCGAGAACCTGAAGGCGGGTGTGGCGGGGAGGGGGTTCGCGGACCTGTTCATGAGCGCGGCGTCACCCGGCGTCGTGTCGCTCTTCTTCCACAACGACTATTACGAGTCGCAGGAGGCGTATCTCTACGCGATCGCCGACGCCATGCAGTACGAGTACGAGGCCATCGCGAACGCGGGCCTGGTGCTGCAGCTCGATTGCCCGGACCTCGGGATGGGGCGGCACGTCCAGTACGCCGGGCTGTCGCTCGAGGAGTTCCGCGGGAAGGCGCGGCTGCACGTCGAGGCGCTCAATCACGCGGTGCGCAACATCCCGCCCGAACAGATGCGCATGCACCTGTGCTGGGGCAACTACGAGGCCCCGCACCAGATGGACGTCCCGCTCGCCGACATCATCGACCTCGTCTTTGGCGCGCGGCCGAGCGCCATCTCGTTCGAGGCGGCCAACCCGCGCCACGCGCACGAATGGGCCGTGTTCGAGCAGGTGAAGCTGCCGGACGGGAAGATGCTGATTCCCGGCGTGCTCGAGTCGAAGTCGAACTTCATCGAGCACCCCGAGCTCGTCGCGCAGCGCGTCGGCCGCTTCGCGGCCCTCGTCGGCCGCGAGAACGTGATGCTCGGGACCGACTGCGGCTACGGCACCTGGGTGGGCCAGGCCGCCGTCGACCCCGACGTCGTGTGGGGCAAGCTGGCCGCGATGGCCGAAGGGGCGCGCCTCGCGTCGCAGCAGTTCTGGGGACGCGCCGCGGCAGTGTAGGGCGGGTCCTTCGTGACCCGCCTAATGCGTCGCCACCGCGATCGACGAAGACTCGATCCGCCGCACGATCAGCCGGCCCTGCTCCTTCGTGAAGCGCAGCCGCTGCTCCGACGCCTCCTCCAGGTTGATTGCCGAACGCATCACCCCTTTCGGCGAGTGCGAGTTCGGCGGGAGCAGCAGGTGGCCGATCTCGTGCGCGATCGTGTAGCCGAGCAGCACGTCGGGCTTGACGTGAAAGCGCCGCGCGAAGGCGGCGACGCGGTCGTACAGGATCGTCGCCACCGACGTGCCGGGCTCGGCGAAGCCGAGCGTGACGTCCGTCACGTCGAGCATGCTCGCGTGGCGCGGGATCATGTTCACCGTCAGGCTGTGCTCGTCGGTCGCGCAGCCGGCGTCGCTCCATTCGATCGCGACACCGATGGCGCGATAGACGTCGCCGGCTATCCGCTCGGCGCTCGCCACGATCTCCGGCGGCATGTTCCGCGCCTCGCAGATCGCGACCGCCACGTGCAGCCCGACCGCCGCGTCCGCCGCGCGTGCGGAGGTCGCCGCGCCGAAGGACCCCGCGGCGACGAGCACGACGATCGATGAGCTGCGAAGACCGGACATGGCAAACGTTCCTTGTCCTGATCAACGAGATCGACGCGTCGGACTAACACGGACGCGGCTGGGTGGTGGATGGTGGGTGGTGGGTAGTGGATGGTGGATGGTGGGTGGTTGGCCCCGTCGTCAGGCTGAAAGCCGGAGGCTAAGCGTCTGTCTTCAGGCGGACGGGACGGACTGCATCTCCACCAGCTTTCCGTTCTCGATCGCCACGCTCAGCGGATGGATGTGGTCGGCCCTCGCGCTCTTCGCCTCGTACATCAACTTGTCGGCGCGCTCGAGGAGCTCCTGCGCCAGCTGTCGCGCGATGGGGCGGCGCTCGGCGACATCGCTCAGCAGCAGGCAGACGATCCCCACGTCGACGCGAACGGGTTTCTCGGCCAGCCGCGGGTCGTCCGCCTTCCAGTTGTAGCGTTGAACCGCCTCGCGGAAGCGTTCGGCGATGACCCACGCCGCGCGGCAGTCGTCGAGGTCGGGGATGAGGCAGCAGAATTCGTCGCCCCCGAACCGCGCGTGCAGATCCTGGCTCGCGCGCACGTCCACGGCTTCCTGGGCGATCAGGTCGTCGGAGCGCACCTGCTCGCGCAGCAGCCGCGCGACGCGATCGATAATCTTGTCGCCCGCCGCATGCCCGAGCGTGTCGTTGTACCACTTGAACGAGTTGATATCGACCAGGCCGATGGCGCACCAGCGGCCGCGCTGCTCGAGCGCGAGAAACGCCTCGACCTGCTCGATGAAGCGGCGGAAGTTCATCAGCCGCGTCTTCGGATCGCGGTGCACGCGGTCGGTGAGATCGGCGACGAGGTCTTCGAAGTAGCGGCCGATGCTGCTGACGGTGGCGTCGCGAGCGGAGAGCTCGTCGCGGAGGCGGTTGAGGCGGTCGCTGAAGCCGGCGGAGACGGCCTGGATGGCCTCCTGCTTCGACTGCTGCCAGAGACGCTCGTGCTTCATGAACACGCTGTCGATGGCGTCGAGCAGTGCCTGCTCATGCCCGGCGGGCAGATGCATCCGGTCACGGACCCACTGATGGAGATCCGATCGGGTTTCCGGCGGGTGGCCGGCGTCGACGTCGAAGCTTTTGCGTACTCTCATCGCGAACGGCCGGCGGCCGTCACGACGACTGCTTCAAAGGATGTGCCGAGCTCAACTCTCTGCCGGCTCGAACCGGCTCAGCCGTAGCCGTCTGACACATAACTGATCGATTCTGCACGGACGAAAGGATAGATCATGGCGCAGCCCGAAGTAGTCCGCCCCGCCGATCACGCCCAATGGCGGGCCGACCGGATGGGAAAAGGGACAATTTTCCAGTCGCCACGCCTGCTCGTCGGCCTGAATTGCTTCGAACCGGGCCAATTCCACGCGCTGCACTCGCACGCCGGGATGGACAAGGTGTATCAGGTGATCGAAGGGGAAGGCGTCATCCTGCTGGAGGGACGCGAATTACCCATCAAGGCCGGCGAGCTCGTCGTGGCGCCCGAAGGCGTCCCGCACGGGATCCGGAACACGAGCGGCGGTCGCCTGCTCGTGCTGACCATCCTGGCGCCCGCTCCGTGACAAGATTTCCACCCTTTGGTGTCTTGGGGCGATTCTCGGCCGCAGGTCTATACTCAGCCCGGCCGTAGTAGGAACCAACCTTCCGCCTCCGCTAAACCTAATGGGAATTTCCAGTCTCCGTGCTTTCGTGTCTCCGTGGCTGGCCCAGCGTGCGTGGCTCGCCATGATGCTCGTGCTGCTGGCCGCGAATCACGCCGCGGCGCAGGCGGATCTCACGGGACTCTGGCGTCCGCTGGCGCGCAACGAGGACGGCAGCGGGATGATCGGCGACGCGGCCGGCCTCCCGATCACGAGCGCGGCGCGGTGGAGGGCCGACAGCTGGTCGCCGGAAGACTTCGACGTCACCGAGTGGGCGTGCCGGCCGCACGCCTGGCACTACTCGCTCGAAACAGTCCTCACGCAGATGCGCATCTGGACCGACATCGATCGCGAGACGCAGCGGATCGTCGCGTATCACGGTCACGTCAACCAGGAGGAGCAGGAGACCACCATCTGGATGGACGGGCGGCCGCATCCCCCCGCCAACGCACTGCACACGTGGAGCGGCTTCTCGACCGGCGAGTGGGACGGCGACGATCTCGTCGTCACGACCACGCATCTCAAGGAGACCTACATCCGCCGCTCGGGCCTGATGCACAGCGACCAGGCGACGGTCCGCACGCGGTGGAGGCGGATGGGCGACTACCTGCAGGCGACGGTGATCATCTACGACCCCGTCAACTTCGCCGAGCCGTATATCCGCAGCTCGATGATGTGGCTCAACGACCCGTCGATGGTGATGAGCCCGTACCCGTGCGAGGAGGCGACCGAGACCGCGCTCGCGCGCGGCACGGTCCCGCACTTCCTGCCGGGCAGGAGCCCGCTGCCTGGTCTCAACCCGAACCTCACCGATCGATTCGGCACGCCGTTCGAGCCGCGGCTGGGAGGACCCGAGACGCTGTATCCCGAATACATCGCGAAGATGAAGACGTTCAGGCGGCCGACGCAGCGGACGCCCGGTGCCACCGAAAGCGAGCGCTGATGGGCAGCCTTCGCATAGCCATCGGAGCGAAGGCTGGCCTGCCAACCGTAGCTCGGGTCGCATAGCCATCGGAGCGAAGGCTGGCCTGCCAACCGCCCGATTTCAGCGGCGAGTGGACCGAGATTCCGCACGAGATCGGGTTCACCGCGGAGTTGTACGACTACTCCGGGCTCCCGACCAACGCCGCCGGCCGCATGCGGTTCGACGCCGGCGACATTTCCGAGTGGTCGATCCCCGAATTCGTCTGCCGGCCGCATCCCGGCGTCTGCAACTGGTTCTACGGCGGCGGCAACCGCATCACGAAGGAGATCGATCCGATCACGCGCGAGATCACCGCCTATCACATCCAGTTCTTCCGCGCGCCCGACCGTCCGGTCTACATGGACGGCCGCCCGCATCCGCCCGAGTGGGCGCCGCATACGTGGGCGGGGTTCTCGACCGGCACGTACGACGGCAACACGCTCGTGATCACGACGACGCACCTGAAGGAGAGCTATATCCGCGCGAACACTGCGGTCGACGATCTATCCCGAGTACCGGCAGCGTCTGAAGGAGCTGATGAAGTGAGGGCTGCTTCGTGGTTGGCCGCGCTCGTGCTGCTCCCCGTCGCGCTCGCCGCGCAGAACGCCGACCTGCACGTGATGCCGATTCGCGCCGTCTGAGCCCGGACGGCTGACGACATGCGTCGGTCCGTCGTGCTATCCGTCAGGAAGCCTCGGACCGTTCACCGCGTTCGGATGGGCCGGCCCTTCGTACAACGCCGTCATCGCCTCGCCGAAGGCGCCGAAGCCGATCCGCTGGATCCTCCAGACGACGGTCGACGCCGAGCACACGGGCGGCACGCCGAAGCTGGCGCTCGCCGGCAAGACGTACAACGGCGGCGAGGCCGGGCGCCTCATCGGCGACATCACGCCGGCGACCGTCGTCGGCCACGAGAACATCCTGAAGCGGATGACGGAGGCGAAGTTCCCCGAGGCGGGGTGGTCGACGGAGACGTATTACATCCCGACCTACAAGATGAGCCAGTACATCAACGGCGAGGGCATCCAGATGTACCACGCCCCTGCCGCCATCACCGACACCACCAGCCGCTCGCAGGCCAGCGCGGTGGAGGCGCGCGCGGGCAGGATGCGCCGCCGACGCCGAAGTCCGACGCGGCGATCGATCTCACCGGCACGTGGACGGCGGTGATCACCGAGGACTGGACGCTGCGGATGGTCACGCCGAAGAAAGGCGACTACACGCGCGTGCCGATGACGCCCGCGGCGCGAAGGGTTGCCGACGCCTGGGATCCCGCGAAGGACGAAGCCGCCAGCGAGCAGTGCCGCGGCTACGGCGCGCCCGGCGTCATGCGGCTGCCCGGGCGCCTGCGCATCGGCTGGATGGACGACCGGACGTTGAAGATGGAGGTCGAAGCGGGAAACCAGACGCGCCTGTTCCACTTCGCGCCGCCGGGTCCATCGGCGGCGGGTCCGAAAGGACCCGCCCTACAGGAATCGACATGGCAGGGCGAGTCGGCTGCGCAATGGCAGTACACGGTGAACCTGCCGCGCACGGGTGAGTTGAAGGTGATGACGAATCGCCTGCGCGCGGGCTACCTGCGGAAGAACGGCGTTCCCTACAGCGCGAACACCACGATGACCGAGTACTACCACCGGATGACAGCGCCGAACGGCGACGTCTGGCTGACGGTCGTCGCGGAGATCGTCGATCCCGAGAATCTACGGGAGCCCTTCGTCCAGAGCACGCATTTCAAGAGGCTCGCCGGCAACGCCACGTTCAAACCGGAGGCGTGCGAGGCTCGCTGATTTTCCTATTGCGCCGCGCCGCCGCGGCCGCCACGCCCGCCGCCGGCCGCACCCGCATGCGGCGGGACCGGGTACTGCCGCATGCCGTGGAACTCGTTGTTGTACATCGTCTGGTAGCGGATGCCGTTCCCGTCCTTGTCCACCCACGTGAACGAGGTCTGGAACAACGTGGCGGGCGGATACCCCTTCGGCACCGTCGCCTCCACGATGAACAGCTTCATCTCGTGCATCGCGATGTACGCGTAGGTGCGCGATCCGTCCACCGTGTTGGTGAGCTGGACTTCGTTGCCTTCGACCATGTCGTGCTGGCTCCACGTCAGGTCGCTCAGCTTCATGTTGTCGCGCTGAATCAGCTGCTTGGTGGCGTACTCGAGCGCCTCGCGCACGTCGTGTTTCCAGAGTCCCGGGCCGCTGACGTCCGTGCCGCGGCAGAGCGGCGCTCCCGCCGGACACGTCTTCACGCGCTCGATCCCCATCTTCTCGATGCCGCCGTAGTCGACGACGGTGACGGCGTAGTGCTCCTTCCCCTTGTCGAAGCTGTAGACGCGTGAGGGCAGCATGAAGTTCTGCTGCGACGTCCACGTTGCCTGGGCGAGCTTCGGCTGGGCGGGGAAATACACCTTGAAGCCGTCAGCGGTATTTACGTAGTACTCGTCCTGCGCGGCGGCGACGCCGGACAGCACAAAGATGGCCGCCACGAACAACGTGGTGGTGCGCATGACACCCTCCTCTTTCACGTCCAACGCGGGAGTCCCGGACCGGTATACCACATCCGTCGTTTGTGTGTGCACGCACGCGCGCCGGACGTCCCATGGGTTGTATCATCTGCCGCGACTCTTCGCCGCGGTTCCCGCGGTCTCCGCGAAGCTGCACGAACGAAACGAAGCGCTATCCCGCTCGGAGGTGAGTGATGAGGCGATGGGTCTGGGCGTTCGCGATCTTCCTTCTCCCTCTCCCTGGATACGCACAGGAAGCGACCGTGACAGGCACGGTGGTGGACCAGACCGGCGGCGTGCTGCCGGGTGTGACGGTGACCGCGCTGCACGAGGCCACCGGCAACACGTTCGTCGCCGTTACCGACGAGCGCGGCATCTTCCGCCTGCCGGTGCGCGTCGGCACGTACCGGGTGCAGATGGAGCTGCCCGGGTTTGCAAGCGTCGCGGAGCGGTTCGAGGCGCTGGTCGGCCAGACGCTGACGCTCAACGCGCAGATGAAGCCCTCGACGGTGCAGGAGTCGGTGACGGTCACCGGCGAAGCGCCACTCATCCAGACCACCTCGTCAACGCTCGCGGGCAACATCGACCCGCGGCAGACGAAGGATCTGCCCGTCAACGGCGGCAACTGGCTGGACCTGTCGCTGCTGGCCCCAGGCAACCGATCGAACGGCGCGGATTCGAACACGCCGACCGCGCGCAACCGTTTCGATTTCCAGCTGAACATCGACGGCCAGCAGGTCACCAACAACGGGCGGGCCAACGCGCAGAACCCGCGCGTCTCGCAGGAGGCGGTCGGGGAGTTCCAGTTCGTCGCCAGCCGGTGGGACGCCTCGCAGGGGCGGTCGAACGGCGTGCTGGTGAACGCGGTCACCAAGTCCGGCACCAACACGAACACCGGCAGCTTCTCCGCGAGCTTCCGCAACGCGCGGTTCAACTCGCCGGACTTCGTCCAGGACCGCGTCCTGCCGTACTCGAACCAGCGCTTCAACGGCACCTACGGCGGGCCGCTCAGGAAGGACCGCGCGCACTATTTCGTCTACTACGAGCGTGAACGCGAGCCGTCGACAATCACCTTCAACAGCCCGTACCCGACGTTCAACGTCGATCAGGAGCGCAAGGTGCTCGACTGGAACGGGGGCACGCGCCTCGACTTCCAGATGGGCGGGCAGCAGCACCTGATGATTCGCGGCACCAAGTGGATTCGCACCGACCCGGCGTACGCGGGCCTGAACGGCGCGACGAGCCATCCGTCGGCGCAGGGCTATTCCTCCGCGAACTCGGACACGCTGTTTGGGACCTTCTCGAAGGTGCTCGGCAACCGCGGCCTGAACGAGATCAAGGCGGGCTTCACCGGCGCCGTCGAGCGGAACCGGAGCGTCGTCGACTGGGCGCACCATCCGCAGGCGGGGGTTGCCGGCGTCACCAACGGCGCCCCGCGCATCAACTTCAACGGCTACAGCTTCGGCAACAACAACACGAACTGGCCGCAGTCGCTCGGGCAGCAGGTCGTGTCGCTCCGCGACGACTTCACCTATTCGTTCAACAAGAGCGGCCGCCACGACGTGCGGATGGGCGCGGAATACCTGAACACCTTCTTCTATCTGTACAACTGCCGCCCGTGCGTCGGCATCTACGACGCCTCCACGTCGCGGCTGCCGGCCAACATCGAGCAGATCGTGCCGGTGTGGAACAACCCCGACACGTGGAACCTGAACGCGCTGAACCCGTTCGTCCGCTCGTACCAGATCGGCGTCGGAGAATTCGGCGGCTCGGCGCGGCGCAACACGGTCGCGACGTGGATCCAGGACGACTGGCAGATGACGCGGCGGCTGACGCTGAATCTCGGGCTGCGCTACGACCTGCAGCCGAACTCGTTCGCGAACTTCGTCGAGGTGTTTCCCATCCTCAAGGGCGGCCGGCCCAACGAGACGACCGACTTCGGGCCGCGCGCCGGCGCCGCGTACACGCTCGACGACCGCACGGTGATTCGCGGCGGCGTCGGCCGCTACTACGGACAGGTGATCGACAACCTGACGTCGTTCACCCTCTCCGCGGCGACGACGTTCGTGGCGCAGGTGTTCAACGACGGCCGTCCCGACTTCGCGGCCAACCCGTTCAACGGCCCGCTGCCCAGCCTGCAGGCGCTGCGCCGCTCGGGCATCGATCAGAGCACCGGGTCGGCCATCGCGTCCCCGTTCATGACGATGCCGTACAGCTGGACCTCGTCTGTCGGGTTCCAGCGGCAGATCGGGGCCACGATGGCGCTGACGTCCGACTTCAACTTCAACGGGGCGCGGCACGAGCGGCTCACGCTGAACAACCTGAATCTCACCTACAACCCCGCGACGGGTCTCAACTATCCGTTCACCGACGTGTCGCGGCGTCCGATCCCGGGCTGGGCGCTGACGCAGGTCTCCGTGAACACCGGCCGATCGAATTACCGGGGGCTCGAGACCTCGTTCAACAAGCGGATGAGCAGCCACTACCAGTACTCGGTGACCTATACGCTCGCCGGGCTCTGGGACGACGATCCGCAGCCGTACGCCGTCGACTGCACGAGGGAGACGGCGCAATCGTGGTGCACGATGGGGCCGCTGCCGTTCACGGTCGCGACCGATCTCGGCGCCGAGTACGGGCTTGCCACCTCCGACCAGCGGCATCGCGCGGTGTTCAACGGGATCTTCGAGCTGCCGCGGGGATTCCTGGTGAGCGGGTTGTACTTCTACGGGTCGGGGGCGCGCTTCTCGCCGACCTCAGGCGGCGATCGCCGTGGCATCGGCGCGGCGGCCGGCAGCCGCCTGCGCGCGGACGGTACGCTCGTGCCGCGCAACAGCTTCGTCGGCGACGCGATTCACCGCGTGGACCTGCGGGTGTCGAAGACGTTCCCGCTCGTCGGCCGCACGAAGATCGAGGGCTTCGTGGATTCGTTCAACCTGTTCAACCACGAGAACTACAACTCGTACACGCTGGTCGAGACGAGCCCGTTGTACGGAAGGGGCTCAGACGGGACCCTCGCACGGCGTCTCCAGCTCGGGTTCAGAGTGACGTTCTGAATGAGAAGGCGGGTCCGAAAGGACCCGCCCTACACTACCGGGTCGAGGTCGCGCCGCCCTTAATCAAAATTTTCTGCACGCGCCAGTTGTTCATGTCCGCGACGTAGACCGTGTTCTCGTTCGGGCACGCCAGCCCGTGCGGCCAGTTGAACTGCCCCATCTCGTGTCCCGAGATGCCGAGCATGCCGACGATCTTGCCGTCGAGCGTCATCTTGTAGAGACGTCCGGGCTCTGAATCGACGACGAACAGGTACTGGGTCGGCGTCGGCGTGATGCAGAGCGCCCACGGCGCCGTCTCGTCCGGCGGGTTGGCCGGAACCGGGGCGAGCGTCGGGTGGTGCTTCTTGTCGTACGGCACGTTCAGGAAGAGGAAGTACTTGAAGTTGCCGTCGGTGTCGAACACCTGGATGCGGCGGTTGCCGCGGTCCCCCACGTAGACGTTGTCGTTGCGGTCGATCTGGATGTTGTGCGGGTTGTTGATGCTGCCCGGGTTCTCGTTGGCGTGATCGCCGCCGCGCCCGAACTGCCCCCACGACTTGATCCAGTTGCCGTTCTTGTCGAACTTCGCGATGCGCGAGTTCACGTAGCCGTCGCTGACGTAGACGTTGTCCTTCGAATCCCACGCCACGTCGGTCGCGCCGTTGAACGTCCCTTCACCGGCCCGCGCGTCCGCCTGCGTCGGCCGCTCGTAGCGCCAGCTGTCGTAGCCCTCCGGACGGCGTCCGAGGTTGAGCACGACGCGCCAGGCGGGACCCGGGGTGAACTTCATCGTCGAGTTGGTCCCCTTGTCCACCACCCACAGGTTGTCGTACTTGTCGAAGCGGACCGAGTGCGCGTAGCCGAGGCCGTAGACGCCCTTGCCGATCTCGCCGATGTACTTGCCGCTCGAATCGAACTCGAGCAGGTTCGTCGTCGCGTTGCCGTAGAGCGGCCCCGACGTCGCGGTGCCCGGATGGTTGAGGACGACGACCGTCCCCTTCGAGTTCACGGCGACCGCGAGGACCTCGCCGAAGTTGATCCCGGCGGGGAGCTTCAACGGGTCGGGCAGCGAGTCGAACTGCAGGATCGGCGCCCGGCTGTTGTCGACAGCGGGACGCTGCTGCGCGTGGACCGTTGTCGCGGCCACGGCCACCGCAATGGCGAGCACGTAAATACGTCGCACGGGAACCTCCTGTTTGCAGGGCGGACCTGAAGGTCCGCCGGTCCGCCTACGCCCACCTCAGAAATTCACCTGTACGCCGAACTTGACCAGCCGGGGCGCCAGCACGGTCTGCGCGTTCTTCCACTGTGGCCCGTACCGCTTGTTGAGTGCCAGCACGGAACCTGCATTCAGGACGTTGAACGCGTCGAGCGCAGGCTGCACGCTGGCTCGGCCGACGCGGAACGTCCGCGTCAACCGCACGTCGATCTGATTGTTCCGACCTTCCGTGAAATAGCTGTTCGTCTGAATCAGCTCGATCGTCGACGTGCTGTTGCAGGTCGGACGGCCGGCGCACGCGCCGAGGTTTCGTCCGAGCGACGACAGGATCTCGGCGTTGGTCGCGATGTAGCTTGCCTCGGTCGGAATCGGCGGCAGGTTCTGCCAGTTCGCAGCCACTTGGAAATAGTAGGGTAGCGGAACCACTGCCGACAGCTTGATCTGCGTGCCGGCCGACCACGGCGGGGCGATGTGGCATTGATACAGGCCCGATTCGCGGGTTGTGGTCGTGCCGACGAAGACCGCCTGCGGGGAATCGACCGTGAAGCAATAGTCGAGGATCTCCGAGCCGGTGCTGAGGCCGCCCGACACGATGATGCCGCGCTTCATCCGCGCGTTCAATGTCACGTCGAGGCCATTGAAGACGTCTTTCTCCTTGCCGAACTTCGACGCGCGGACAACCTGGTTCTGTACCTGGCCGAACTTCTCCGGCTTGACGTCGTAGAGACCGCAGATACGGCCGCCGCTGTTCGGCAGCCCCGCGTTGGCTGGCGCCGTGATGCAGAACGGATCGTAGTCGGTCGGGCTGACCAGCAGGTTGTCGGTCACGGTGAAATTGCCGAACCAGGTTCGGAAGTATCCGATGTTCACGGCGATCCCGGGCGTGATCTCGTGCTGCACCGAGACGAGTCCCTGCCAGTTGTACCCGCGCGTCCCCCACCCATGGATCACGTCGTCCGCGTAGGTGGTGTTCGCAACGACCTTGCCGAAGTTGACGTTCGACAGCTGCCCGAGCTCGTCGTTCTGCGGCACGTAGTCGCCGTTCAGATCGTTCCACGTGCGCGTTGCGCTCGTGACCATCTGGTTGACGGGATTGTTGGCGAGGACGATGCCGGCGGCCGACTCGAAGTTCACGTAACGGCCGAACGCGGCTTTGACCGCGGTCTTCCCGTTCCCGCGCAGGTCGTACGCGAGGCCGAGGCGCGGGTTGATGTCTTTCCAGTTCGGCACGTCGTGCACGCCGGCGAAATCGCGCGCCGGCACCCAGGGGCCGGCGGGCAGATGCTGGTCGGGGACGGTGCCGCTCATCGCGTCATACCGGACGCCGAGATTCAACGTGAGTCGATCGACGCGCCACTGGTCCTCCGCAAAGAGCGCCGTGTTGCGAATCGAGTGCTCGTAGATGAACGGCGTCGCCCAGTAGGTCACCAGGTTCGGCACGCGGTTGATGAACGTGTAGCTGACGTCGTGATTGATCGTCGAGAACTTTTCCGACCATCCCTGGCGCAGCGAGAGGCCCGCCTTGAACGCGTGCGAGCCGGTGACGTACTGCATGTTGACGCTCTCGTTGCCCTGGCCGAAGTGCTGCGTGCCCCACGACGTGGTGAGCCCGAGGCCGGACCCGGAGGAGCCGTAGCGATAGTTGTTCGACTGCTCCAGGACCGAATAGTCGCTGGCGCCGCCGCCCGTGAACCTGCGGATGATGTCGCCGTCGACGACAGTCGCGCCGGCCCAGAACAACAGGCGTGTCGTCGCGGGGAAGCTCCACGTCCACTGCGTGCGCCAGTTCGGTTTGTAGAGGTCGTCGCCCGTCGCTTCGGGCGCGAGCGTGCCGGCCGCGATGCCGAAGTAGCAGTTGCAGTTGTACTCGGTGGTGTACGAGCCGGTGATCTTGTGCTTCTGCGCGGCCTGCCACGTCGCACGGATGCCGGTCTCGCGATAGAAGTTCAGGTCGTAGGCAGGACGGCTCGGATCCGGCGTGTAGAACAGCGTTCCCTGCGTCTTGTTGAAGTAGTTTCCCGCCTGGAAGCTGGAGCTCGTCCAGTAGCGCGCGCTCGCGAAGAACCACACCTTGTCACGCTTGATCGGTCCGCCGAAGCCGCCGCCGATCTCGTAGAGCTTGCGAATCTTCGACGGCAGCAGCGCGCCGCGCGACTTCAGCTCGTCGGTGATGTTGTTGCCCTGGAACCGGTTGTTGCCGTAGTCGGCCCGGAACGAGCCGTTGAAGAAGTTGCCGCCGTCGCGCGGGATCACGTTGATGTGGCCGCCGCCGGTCTCCGCATCGGCCGAGAAGCCGCTGGTCTCGACCGCGACCTCCTGCACCGTCGCCGGATTCGTGCTCGACATGAAGTTGCCCGCGGCGACGAGCGTGCCGAAGAACATCCCGTCGCGCAGCTGCTGGAAATCGGCGGCGCGGCTGCCGTGAATCCTGAACCCCTGCGTGTTCTCGCCCTTCGTGCCGCCCACATCCTGATTGGTCGCCGTGCCGACCGCGCCCGGCGTCAGCGCCGTGTAGACGTTGAAGCTCTTGCCGAGGGGTAGCGCATCGAGCACTTCTTTCGCGAGCACACGCTGCTGGACGGTGTTCTGCGTGTCGACGACGGGGCTCTCGCCCGTGACGGTGATCGTCTCTTCGAGCGAGCCGACCTTCATCTCCACGTTGATGGGCGCCGTGAAGTTGCTGGTCAGCTCGACGCCCTCGCGCTTCACGGTGCCGAAGCCCGCAAGGGAAAACGTCACGGCATACACGCCGGGCCGCAGGTCGACGATCTTGTACGCGCCCTGATCGTCGGTGACCGCCGTGCGCGATTTTTCGATCAGCGCCGGGCTGCTCGCCTCGACGGTGACGCCGGGCAGCACGCCGCCCGACGCGTCCTTGACGACGCCGGCAATGCTGCCGGTCGCCACGCCCTGAGCCGAAGCCGCCACCGCACACATGACGACCGTGATGACGAGCCATAGAGACACAGAGACACGGGGGTTCGTCATAAGTTCGCGGATTATACGCCCGTGCCACACCGGGGTGCGCTCACCCTCCGCGTTTGGTGCGATCATCTTCGGATGGCCGATCAGCCGGACAAGCCCGACTTTCGACGCGGGGTCTCTGTCGCCGCGCTCGACGGGCGCGACATGCTGCTCGGGCGCGTCGATGACGAAGACGTCGTGCTCGCGCGCGCGGGCAACGACATCGTCGCCGTCGGCGCCCACTGCACGCACTACCACGGTCCGCTGGCCGACGGCATCGTTGTCGACGGCACGGTGCGGTGTCCGTGGCATCACGCCTGTTTCAGCCTGCGTACCGGCGAGGCGCTGCGCGCGCCGGCGCTCGATCCGATTGCCTGCTGGCGTGTCGAGCGGACCGGTGATGTCGTCTTCGTCCGCGAGAAGTTGACCCCCGCGCCCGCCGCGGCGCGTGCAACGCCCTCGGGCGCTCCCGCATCGGTCGTGATCGTCGGAGGCGGCGCCGCCGGTCTCGCGGCTGCGGACATGCTGCGGCGCGAGGCGTACGACGGCCCGATCACGATGATCAGCGCCGACGATTCTCCTCCGTGCGATCGCCCGAACCTCTCGAAAGACTTCCTGGCAGGCACCGCGCAGGAAGACTGGATTCCGCTGCGGCCGCCCGAGTTCTACACCGACAATCGCATCGAGCTGATGCTTGGCACGCGCGTGTCGTCGATCGATGCCGGCCGCCGTGAAGTGGTGATTGGCAACGGGTCGAGGCGGACGTTCGGCGCCCTGCTGCTGGCGACGGGCGCCGACCCGGTGCACCTGCCGATTCCCGGCGCCGACGCTCCGCACGTCCACTATCTCCGATCGTTCGCCGACAGCAAGGCCATCGTCCGGAAGACGCGCGAGAGCAAGCGGGTCGTGGTCGCCGGCGCGAGCTTCATCGGCCTCGAAGTGGCCGCGTCGCTCCGGCAGCGGGACATCGCGGTTGATGTCGTCGCGCCCGAGCAGGTGCCGCTCGAGAAGGTGATGGGCCTCGAGCTGGGCCGATTCATTCAGACGCTGCACGAGTCGCACGGTGTGATGTTCCACCTGGGTGAGACCGTCAAGGCGATCGACGGACGGCGCGTCACGCTGAGCGGCGGATCGACGCTCGACGCCGACCTGGTGGTCATGGGCGTCGGCGTCCGGCCGCTGACGGCGCTCGCGGAACAGGCGGGCCTCGCCGTCGACCGCGGCATCATCGTCAATGAGTATCTCGAGACGAGTGTGCCCGGGATTTTCGCGGCCGGCGATGCTGCGCGGTGGCCGGATCGGCACACCGGCGAGCGCGTCCGGATCGAACACTGGGTGGTCGCGGAGCGGCAGGGACAGGTCGCCGCCCGGAACATCCTGGGCCGCCGCGAGCCGTTCGACGCCGTGCCGTTCTTCTGGAGCCAGCACTACGACGTCACGATCAATTACGTCGGCCACGCCGAGCGCTGGGAGGAGGTGCGCGTCGACGGTAGCTTCGAGGCGCACGACTGTACGGTGAGCTACCTGCGCGGGAAGCGCCGTCTCTCCGTCGCGACCATCTTCCGCGACCGCGAGAGCCTGCAGGCAGAGCTCGCCATGGAGCACTCCGGATAGTCCGCGTAGGCTGATGCACTTACACGCATGAGAGCCCGTCGAAGACCACTTCTGCGGGCCTCGACAATGGAGCGCCGGCCGTGGTGCGGGAGGGGACGACAGCATGGCGCCTGTGCTATAAGGATCCATTCCTCGGAACAGGAATAAGGAGACAGGCATGAGGAAGAGACTGTCCGCGTTACTTCTGGGCTTGGGAGTCATCGTATTCTTCGCGACGAGCTCCGTCCGCATGTCCGGCCAGGGCGGCGCGGCGCCCGCGATTGATAACGACGACATCGGCGGCGTCGTCACCGGCGCGCAGGGCCCCGAGGCCGGCGTGTGGGTGATCGCGGAGACCCGTTCGACGCCGACGAGGCTGATCAAGAGCGTCGTGACCGACGACCGCGGCCGCTACGTCGTGCCCGATCTGCCCGCGGGGGAATACGACGTCTGGGTGCGAGGCTACGGGCTGGTCGACTCGCCGAAGGTGAAGTCGGCGCCCGGCAAGATCATCAACCTCAAGGCGGTGGCGGCGCCCGACAAGAAGGCGGCCGCCCAGTACTACCCGGCGCAGTACTGGTTCGCGCTGCTGCAGCTGCCGCCGACGACCGACTTCCCGGGCACGGGTGAGAAGGGCAACGGCATCTCGCCGAACATCAAGAGCCAGGGCGAGTGGATCCGCAACATCGTCAACACCGACGGCTGCACCGGCTGCCACCAGATGGGCGGCCCGGCGACGCGCACGATTCCGTCGAGCATCCTCGGCCAGTTCGAGGACACGAAGATGGCGTGGGACCGCCGCATCCAGTCGGGCCAGGCCGGCGGCGGCATGAGCGCGCGGTTCACGCAGGTGGGCCGGCCGCGCGCGCTCGCGATGTACGCCGACTGGACCGACCGCGTCGCCAAGGGCGAGCTGCCGAGCGCGACGCCCGCGCGTCCGCAGGGCGTCGAGCGCAACGTCGTCGTGACGATGTGGGACTGGGCCGATCCGAAGGTCTACCTGCACGACGCGATCTCTACCGACAAGCGCAACCCGACGGTCAACGCCAACGGTCCGATCTACGGCGCGCTCGAGGAGAGCGGCGATTACTTCCCCGTGATCGATCCGAAGACGAACACGGCGAGCATGATCAAGCTCGCGCCGCGCGATCCGGACACGCCGAGCTCCGCGGAGCAGCCGCCGGCCGCACCGTCTCCGTACTGGGCCGACGAGGCGATCTGGGCCAGCCAGACGACGGTCCACAGCTTCGCGATGGACAAGCAGGGACGCGTCTGGGCCGCGGGCCGCATCCGGAAGCCGCAGACGGCGGCCTGGTGCCAGGCAGGATCGGATCACCCGTCAGCGAAGCTGCTCCCGATCGCCCAGGGACAGCGCGGTCTGATCATGTACGACCCGAAGACCAAGAAGACCACGACGATCGACACGTGCTTCACGTGGGGCCACTTGAACTTCGACGACAACGACGTGATCTGGTCGTCATTCGGGCCCGCCGGCGTCGAGGGCTGGTTCGACGTGAAGACATGGGACAAGACGCACGACGAGAAGGCGTCGCAGGGGTGGAGCGCGTTCGTCATCGACAACAACGGCAACGGCAAGCGCGACGCCTACACGGAGCCGAACCAGCCGGCCGATCCGACCAAGGATCGTCGCGTTGCGTTCCAGTTCTATGGCGATAACCCCGCGCCCGACGGGTCGGTGTGGGGGACCATTCAGGGCGTGCCGGGCGCGCTCGGGCGCTTCGTCCCGGGTCCGCATCCCCCGGAGACTGCGCTCACCGAGGTCTACGAAGTACCGTGGAACAACCCGAAGGCGACGACGCAGGGCTTCGCGCCGCGCGGCATGGACGTGGACAGCAAGAATGTCGTCTGGACGGTGCTCGCGAGCGGGCATCTCGCCAGCTTCGATCGCAGCAAGTGCAAGGGCACGCTGAACGGTCCCACGGCAACGGGCCAGCACTGTCCGGAGGGCTGGGCGCTGTATCCGTTCCCTGGTCCCAACTACAAGGGCGCGGTCGAGAACGCGAGCGCGGACTCCGCGTACTACGACTTCGTCGATCGGTTCGACCTGCTCGGCGTCGGCAAGGACGTGCCGGTGGCGACGGGCAACCTGTCCGAGGGCGTGCTGGCGCTGGTCAACGGGAAGATCGCGACGTTCCGCGTGCCGTATCCGATGGGGTACTTCGCGAAGGGACTCGACGGCCGCATCGACAATCCGAACGGCGGCTGGAAGGGGAAGGCGCTCTACACGCCGGTCTCGACGCGCGCGCCGTTCCACATGGAAGGCGGCAAGGGGAATACGCCGAAGCTGGTGAAGTTCCAGGTGAGGCCCGACCCGCTGTCGAAGTAAACCGGGATTCGGGATCCGGGATCAAACGCCCGGCGGCCTCGGCTGCCGGGCGTTTTTTTATTTTGGCGACGAATCTACTTTTTCGCTATCGAGCGAATGTAGATCACGACATTCCAGATGTCGTTGTCCTTCAACTGGTCCTTCCACGGCACCATGTTGAAGTCGGGCGCCACGCCGTTCTTGATGTTGTCGAAGATCTCTCCATCGGTCGAGCCGTGATCCCACATGGCGTCCACCAGGCTCGGCGCAGCGGGAATCAGGTCGTTGCCCGGCCCGCCTTCGCCGTTGACGCCGTGGCACGGGGCGCACTTGGCGTAGACCGCCTTGCCGGCGGCGATCGATTCGGGCGACGACGCGATCGGGTTCTTCACCTTGGCCGCCTCGGGGTTGCCCTGGGCGGCGGCGACGATCCGGGCCGCGCAGGCCAGCGCGAGCGCCGCAATGAGGGTACGGAAAAGACGTGAATGCACGCTGTGTCTCCTGTGGAAGATGAACGCCCATTCTAACAGGAGCAGGCGGCAGGCGGCGGGCAGCAGGCAGCGGGCAGCAGTGCTATAGTCCCGAATCGCTCGCGGCGCCCGCACGGCGTGGCGCCCTGTCACGACACGCGTCCGGACGTTCAAGGATGGGTGTGCACATGAAAATCCCGACTCCCGACTTTCAACTCCCAAACCGTCTGCTTGTGCTGCTGGTCGGCGCGAGCGTCACGCTTTTCGTCGTCGCAGGGGCGGATCTTCAGGTCCGCCTGGACGCGCAAGCGCGCCAGGTGCCGATGTTCGAGCCCGACCCGCTCTGGGCGCAGGCGCTGCCGAACAAGTGGGCGACCGGCGCGGTCGGCGGCATCGCCGTCGATTCGCACGACAACGTGTGGGTGTTTCAACGTCCCGGGACGATTCCGGACAGCGAGCGCGGCGCGTCGCTGAATCCGCCCGCATCCGAGTGCTGCATTCCCGCGCCGAGCGTGCTCGAGTTCAGTCCCGATGGCCGCCTGCTGCAGGCGTGGGGCAAGCCGGGGCCGGGCTATGAGTGGTTCAAGACCGAGCACGGCATCCTGATCGACGACAAGGACAATGTCTGGCTGAGCGGCAGCGCGAAGGAGGACAACCAGCTCCTCAAGTTCACGAGCACCGGTAAGTTCCTCATGCAGGTTGGTCACGCCGGGAAGAACACGGGGAGCGGCGACACGGAGAACGTCGGTGGGCCCGCCGGTCTGTTCCTCTACAAGAAGGCGAACGAGCTGTTCGTGGCCGACGGCTACTTCAATCACCGTGTCGTGGTGTTCGACGCCGAGACGGGCAAGTTCAAGCGGGCATGGGGTGCCTACGGCAAGAAGCCGGACGACAGCTACAAGTTCCCGCCGCGCGCGCAACTCATTCAGGGTGACCCGCCGCCGCAGTTCAACAACCCCGTGCACGCGGTGCTCGTGTCGAACGACGATCTCGTCTACGTCGCAGACCGCACGAACAACCGGCTGCAGATCTTCAAGGTGGATGGGACGTTCGTGAAGGAGGTGTTCGTCGCAAGGAACACGCTCCAGCAGGAAGGCACGGTGTACAACTTCGTCTTCTCGCCGGACAAGGAGCAGCGGTTCCTCTACGTGATGGACGGCTCGAACAAGGCGATTCGCGTCTACGACCGCAAGTCGATGGAGCTGCTCACGAGCATCGGCGGACACGCCGGGCACAACGCGCGCGAGTTCTTTCACCCGCACAGCTTCGCGGTCGACTCGAAGGGGAACCTGTTCATCGGCGAGGTGAACGATGGAATGCGGTATTACCGGTACGCCTTCAAGGGCATGCGGTCGGTGAACTCTACTCAGTAGAGGCGGACCTTTAGGTCCGCCTAAGGATCACGACTATGAAACGCATTCTCTGCGTCGTTGGACTCGTTGTTCCGCTCGCGATCAGCGTCGTGAACGCGGACGACAGCGATCGGGTGCTGACGATCGATCATTTCGTCCGCGTCACGTCCACGGTGCCGGCGATTGCCGGGCAGCCGGCGCAGCTCTACGTGCGCGAGCGCGCGCTGGCCGGCGGCGCGCTTCGGACGTCGACCTTCGGCGATCGCGTCGTCCTGTTCGTCCACGGCGCCGGAACGCCCGCGGAGGTCGCCTTCGACGTGCCATACCAGGACTACAGCTGGATGGCGTTCCTCGCGCGGGCCGGGTTCGACGTGTTCTCGGTCGACATGACCGGCTACGGCCGTTCGACTCGGCCGGCGCCGATGAACGATCCCTGCAACCTCGCGAAGGATCGGCAGGCTGGGTTCGTCGCGGCGCCCTGCGCGCCCGGCTATCCGCACACGCTGACATCGGTCGCCTCCGACTGGGCGGACATCGGCGCGGCGGTCGATTACATCCGCGCGCTTCGACACGTGGAGCGCGTCTCGCTCGTGGCCTGGTCGCGCGGCGGTCCGCGCGCCGGGGGATACGCATCTCAACATCCCGACAAGGTGCGGCGGCTCGTCGTCCTCGCGCCCGGCTACGACAGGAGCGCTAACGCAAACGCCGCCGATCGGACACTCGCCGACGGCGTTCCGATGAACACGCAGTCGCGGCAGGAGTTCGACGCGAACTGGGATCGGCAGGTCGGGTGCACGGATCAATACGACCGCGCGGCCTCCAACTCGGTGTGGACGGAGATGCTGGCGTCGGACGCGGTCGGCGCGACGTGGGGGCCGGGCGTCCGCCGCGCGCCCGAGATGACCGGCACGTGGCCGGCCGCGATGGCGGCGAAGCTGACGACGCCGTTCCTGATGATTTCGGGCGCCCACGACAAGCAGGTGGCGCCGGATCGCGTGCGCGAGCTGTACGCGGACGCCGGCTCGTCCGAGAAGGTGTTCGTCGATCTCGCGTGCTCGTCGCACAACGCGATGTGGGAGCGGAATCACCTGCTGCTGTTCCGTGCCTCGGCGGAGTGGTTGACGCAGGGGACGGTCAACGGCATGAAGTCGGGCATGCTGAAGCTCGGATACGACGCGCCGCGCGCGACGCAGTAGGCGGTTGATCGATGCCCCTTTACGAATACCGGTGCGAGAGTTGTTCTCATCAGTTCGAGTTGCTGGTCCGCGGCGCCGAAACGCCGCAGTGCCCGTCGTGTCACGGCACGGCCCTGGAGAGGCGCCAGTCGGTCTTTGCGGCACATGCCAACGGGAGCCCGCGGGAGATGAACAGTCCCGGCGCGTGCGGCCATTGCGGCGACCCGCGCGGACCGGGCTCCTGCTCGACCAACTGACGGCTGCGAGCCTCTGAAACAGCGAACCAGCGAACCTCCGAACCCGCGAACCGGCGAACCGCCGAACCCGCGAACCGCCGCACCCGCGAACCATCGAACCACCGAACCACCGAACCGCCGCGGTGGCGGCGGCGCGATGTTCGTCGCGGCCGGCATCCTCCTCAGCCGGCTCGCGGGCCTCGTCCGCCTCCAGGTCTTCGCGCACTACTTCGGCCTCGAATCGGACGCCGCGGACGCGTTCAACGCGGCGTTCCGCATCCCGAACTTCCTTCAGAACCTGTTCGGCGAGGGCGCGCTCTCCGCGTCGTTCATCCCGGTGTACGCGGCGCTGGTCGCGCGCGGCGAGCGGCGGGACGCGGACCGGGTCGCCGGCGCCGTCGGCACGCTGCTCGCGCTCCTCGTCTCGGTGCTGGTGCTGGCCGGCGTGCTGGCGACGCCGCTGCTCATCGCCGCCATCGCGCCCGGCTTCACCGGCGACAAGCGCGAGCTGACGATCCAGCTGGTTCGCATCCTCTTTCCCGGCGCGGGTCTGCTCGTGCTGTCCGCCTGGTGCCTCGGCGTCCTGAACAGCCACCAGCGATTCCTGCTCTCCTATACCGCGCCCGTGATGTGGAACGCCGCGATGATCGCGACGCTGGTGATCTTCGGCGCCTCGTCCTCGCTGCCGCGGCTCGCGGCACTGCTCGCCTGGGGCTCGGTGATCGGCAGCTTCGTGCAGTTCGCGGTGCAGGTCCCGGCCGTCCTGCGCGTGGCGCCCGACCTCCGCTTTGCCGTCGACCTCGCGTCCGAGCAGGTGCGCATCGTCTCGCGCAACTTCGTGCCTGTGTTCATCAGCCGCGGCGTCGTCCAGGTGAGCGCGTACATCGACGCGCTGCTGGCGAGCCTGCTGCCGACGGGCGCGGTCACGGGCATCGCGAACGCCCAGCTGCTCTACACGCTGCCCATCAGCCTCTTTGGCATGTCGGTGGCGGCCGCGGAGCTGCCGACGATGTCGGGCGAGGCGGGCGCGGATGCCCGGGGCCACGAGATGCTGCGGCGGCGGCTCGATGCCGGCCTGCAGCGCATCGCGTTCTTCGTCGTGCCGTCCGCGATGGCGTTTCTCGCGCTCGGCGACGTGCTCGTCGCGGCGCTGCTCCAGACGGGGCGATTCCGCCACGAGGACGCGCTGTATGTCTGGGGCATCCTTGCCGGGTCGGCGGTGGGCCTGCTCGCCTCGACGCTCGGCCGCCTGTACTCGTCTTCGTATTACGCGCTCCGCGACACACGCACGCCGCTGCGGTTCGCCATCGTCCGCGTCGTGCTGACGACCGTGCTCGGCTACCTGTTCGCGATTCCGTTGCCGCGCCTGCTCGGTGTTCCGCAGGCGTGGGGCGCGGCCGGCCTCACGGCGTCCGCGGGCATCGCGGGATGGGTGGAGATGCTGCTGCTTCGCCGGACGCTGAACGCGCGCGTCGGTACGACGGGCCTGCCGGCCAGCTACGTCGTGAAGTTGTGGACCGCGGCGGCGGCCGGTGCGGGGGTGGCGTGGGCCGTCAAGCTGTCGATTCCGCCGTTGCCGCCCATCATCGCCGCGATGCTGATCATCGGCCCGTACGGCCTCGTGTTCCTGGCGATGACGCTTGCGCTGCGCGTGGAGGGCGCCGCGCAGACCTTGCGAATCGTATTGAGACGATGACGGATATACCGCTCAACCCCGGCACGAATTGATGCCGGAGCGCTTCGGGTTCGACGTGGCCCGGCGTTCGAGCCACGTCGCCGGAGAAAATTACGACTGGGCCGCGACGATGTCGCGGGCCTCGCCGAGCTTCGTGATCGCCCCTTGCGCGAGCGATCGGCGCTGGCTTCCCGAGCCGCTGGCCTGCGCCTGAGCGATCAGGTTGCGAGCCTCGGTGAGCTTCGTGACGGCCGCCGGGGAAAAGCCGCCCTCGTTGAGCACGTCAATCGCGTCCTGCGTATCTTCGAACGCCGTCTGCAGCCTCTTGTTCTGCTCTTCAATCGGGTTATTCGTGTTCGCAAGAAGCTCCTGCAGCTCACGGACGGCGACGTCGATGTTCTGCAGCGTATTGATGCCGCGCATGAAGTCGGCAATCTGGTCGATCTGCGTCTGATTGAAGTTGAAGCGCGCCGCGGCAGTTCGCTGATTGTTGAATTCGGGCCCGCTGTAGAAGCCGACGACGCGCTCGAGCGTGTCCACGAGGTTATTGTGGAAGAACGGCGCGGTGTCGGCGGCCTCGACCACGGGCGCGAGGTTGAACGTGCGGTTGCCGAACGTGCCGTCTCCGTTGTTGGTTCGTCCGAAGCCGCCGTCCTTCGGGAAGTTCTGGATGCTGCGGCCAGGGTGCACTGCGTCTTCAACGTTGGTGTTGATGTTCAGGTTCAGCCCGCCGAGGAGCGCACCGGCGTTGTTGTGACACCCCGCGCAGCGTCCGCCTGCATTCGGGTCGCCCGTGCCGTTGACGAACAGGCCCTTTCCGATCTCGACGTTCGCGTCGTTGAAGGTGATCCTGGTCAGGTCGAAGTCCTTGTCGCGGCCCAGCGACAGTTGAAACGCCTCCATGGCATCCAGCTGTTTGTCCTTCGGCAGGACGAAGTCCGTGCCCGGCACGCGGTTCAGCCTCTTGGTGAAGTGCTGAGTCACCGCGCCGGTCGCAAACTCGCGCAGCGAACCGGTGCCGGGCGCGCCGTCACCGGACCAGCCGGTCATCTCGGCGGGAGGTTGCGGAAGCAGGTTGGGGTCCTGCTGGAGGGAAACCTGCAGCCCCAGCGTGTGCGGCACGCCGCGCATGACGAACTTGTTCGTCGGATCGCTGAACCCGTCCAGGTTCTCCAGGATCAGACCGAACCTTCGCATCAGCACGGGACGTTCGAGCTGCGCCAGCGCGGGGTTGAACTCCGCCACGAAGAGCGGATCGTTGGCCGGCAGGGTGGCGATGAAGTCGGGATCGATCGTGAGGTTGTTGCTGGCCGGATGACACGTGCCGCACGTCCGGCCGTTGCCGCCGAACGTCTCCACGAAAAACAGCGTCGCGCCCCGCGAAATGAGCTTGTCCAACTGGACCGAACGCTTGGTGCCCGACGACGCCGCGTCGGCCAGTGACGATATCGAGAGCTTCGGGGCAAGTCCGCCCAGCAGACTTTCAGTTTCGAAATCGAGCGGCGGCACCAGTACATCCAGAAGTGGCGCGACCGTCGTCTCGTCGAACAGCGTGCTGCCCGTGCTCTCGTCGACGAGACTGGCACGCCTGAAGAACAGCTTCTGGAAGACGTTCACCGACCCGGAGGCGAGCGTCTGACCACCCCACGCTGCGCCTTCCACCACGGCAACGCGATCGATGGTCAAGCCCGGCGGCAGCAGACTCAATTGGAGCACGCCCGAGATCAGCGCGTTCGGACTCATCGCGAGAATCGTGCCCAGGCTGAACGCCACGTCGGGAAGGCCGTCGATGTCGGGAGCATCGACTATCCAGACGCTGTACACGAGGCCCGGCGTCAGCCGTGTCAGGTTGACCGTAAACGCGCCGGACGCCAGGTTGAGCGCGGCCTCGCCGTTCGTCGCGATGAACGCGCGCGACAGGCCCTTGACGTAGCCGAGTTTGACGCGCATCACGTCGGGCGTCGCGCTCCCGAGCTGCTGCGCGCGAAAGTCCAGATACTTCGGCAGAAAGACGCTTGGCACGCCGACACCGTAATTGCCCTGGGGCTCCTGCGCGCGGGTGCCCGTCGCGCCGCCGAGGACGATGACGTACAGAAGCATCGCCGCGACAGCAGCGAACTTGAACGAACGGATTGTCATGACCACCTCCGGAGAGTGACCGGAGGATCCACACCGGGGAGAGGAACTGGATCCGCGGCTCTGACTTGGGATCAGGTGTGAGGGCAACCGCGGTTCCAACGGACACACGTGATGTCGATGGCGCGTTGACTTTCGGAGACTGACAGTGTGAGCGCGCGCGTCGGTCCCGCGGGTGATCGCGTGGGCAGCTCGTTACCCGAAACAGTTCCGCGCGTTCCACGAGCGGTCACGTACACACCGCTGTGACGCGAATGGCCGAGCCCTTCGTCCTTGGAGGCGGCTAGGATCGCCGGCGCGCCCGGTTGAACGCGGGGTCCGGCCGCGGGGCGGCGGCGAGCAGCGTCTTCGAATACTGATGCTGCGGATGCTGGTAGATCTCTTCCGCCGGCCCGATCTCGACGATGTTCCCCCACGACATGACCGCGATGCGGTTGGAGATGTGTCGCACGACGGAGAGATCGTGTGCGATGAAGATGTACGAGAGGCCGAACTCCTGCTGCAGGTCCTGCATCAGGTTGATCACCTGCGCCTGGATGGACACGTCGAGCGCGCTGACGGGCTCGTCGGCGATGACGATCTTCGGGTTGGTCGCCAGCGCCCTCGCGATGCCGATGCGCTGCCGCTGCCCGCCGGAGAACTCGTGCGGATAACGGCTGACGTGGCGCGCGGACAGGCCGACCTTCTCGAGCAGCCAGCGGACGCGCTCGGCGCGCTCGCCGCGCGACATCTTCGTATGGATGCGCAGCGGCTCGCCGACGATCTGATCGACGGTCTTCCGCGGGTTGAGCGACGAGTACGGATCCTGGAAGACCATCTGGATGTCGGCGCGGTACGGCCGCATCTGCGTTCGCGTCAGCGGCGCGAGGTCCACGATGCCTGACGCGTGGTGATAGAGGATGCGCCCGCTGATCTCGACGCGATAGCTCATCGCGCGCAGGATGTTGAT
>Ga0137418_10000420_pt1 | contig 37976 bp, 29 predicted proteins | sample CZODoug3_1_2_16f_FD_122242 | JGI IMG/M metagenome (GOLD analysis project Ga0137418, IMG submission 122242) | Vadose zone soil fungal communities from Angelo Coast Range Reserve, California, USA - CZODoug3_1_2_16fungal (Hybrid Assembly) | ecosystem: Environmental > Terrestrial > Soil > Vadose... | reverse complement strand
ATCATCGTCGTGCACCGTTCCGATGGCAGCGGCACCACTTACATCTTTACCGACTACCTCTCCAAGATCAGTTCCGACTGGGCGAATTCCGCGGGCAAGGGGACGTCCATAAAGTGGCCCGTTGGCCTGGGCGGCAAAGGCAACGAAGGTGTCGCCGGCACGGTTCGGCAGATGCAGGGCGCCATCGGCTATGTGGAGTTGATCTATGCCGTGCAGAACAAGATTCCTTATGGTAGCGTGAAGAATGCCTCCGGGAGTTTTGTCAAGGCTTCGCTGGACAGCGTAACCGCCGCGGCAGCATCGATGAAGAACATGCCTGCCGACTTCCGCGTCTCGATCACCAACTCGCCCGGGAAAGATGCCTACCCGATCGCCAGCTTCACCTGGCTCCTGATTCCGGCTCAGTCAAAAGACGCGGCCAAAGGCAAGATCATCGCGGACTTTTTGAACTGGATGGTGGACGACGGTCAGAAGATGACGGCTGCGCTGACCTACGCTCCCCTTCCGGACACCGTCGCCCAGAAGGTCAAGGCGGAGATCAAGCAGGTCCGCTGACCGCCTTTCGGAACGCACCATCTGCCAGCGGAAGTCCAGGGCATCCGGGAGAAACGGCAAGGCGCTTGAGAGCGGACATTCTCAGGCTTGGCCAGGATGGCAATCGAGAGTCTCGCGCACAACGGCTCGGCAACTAGCATGGACGCGCTTCTCGGCGGCTGACCCTGGCCTTTTGCACAGGCTCAGGGGATGAAAAGGGTGGAACTTGGGCGGTTGGCGGCAGAAGTGCTACTATTATTATTAAGTCTAGAGAGTAACTTGTATTTAGCCAGTCCACAGTGAAGTCTACTCAAAACAAGATAGGGAGAGATGGGGGATGAAATCTTCATGGAAGTGGTTGGTTGTGCCTCTGCTGGTCACCGCCCTTTTCGCGCAGACGGCGACCAAGCCGAAAGCCAGGAAAGCGCCCGCTCAGCCGGCGGAACCGGCGGTCACCGCCGCGGATGTGCAGGCCCTGAAGGACGCACTCGCGGCCCAGCAGCAACAGATTCAGCAACTGCAGCAATCGCTCGCGCACAGAGACCAGGCGGTCGAGGCCGCGCAACAGCAGGCGCAGCAGGCTCAAACGGCTGCGACGGATGCCCAGCAGAAGGCCGCCGCGATCCAGGGCGCCACGACCGCGGATCAAGACACCGTCACCAAACTGAATTCTGACTTGACGGACGTCAAGACCACCATCCAGAACCAATTACTCACCTCCCAGGACGAGCAGAAGCGTGTGTCGGCGCTGGAAGGCGCGTTCGGGCGTTTTCGCCTGGTCGGCGATGTGCGGATCCGCGGCGAGAACTTTTTCCAACGAGGCGTGGCGGACCGCAATCGCGCCCGCGTCCGGGTTCGCTTCGGGTTCGACGGAAAGCTGAACGAGGATTTCCTGGGTGGCATTGCCCTCGCCACCGGCTCGCTGGGTGACCCTACCACCAGCAACGAGACCTTCACCAACGACTTCGATCGCAAGACGATCGGGCTCGACCGTGGCTGGATCACCTACAACCCGGTCGCCCACAAATGGCTGTCCCTGACGGGCGGTAAGTTCGCCTATCTATGGCAGCGCACTTCGGTCACCGGCGACCCCGATCTGAATCCCGAAGGTTTCGACGAAAAGCTTTCGTTCGACATTCACCACGTCCCGGGTGTTCAAAACCTCACCATTCAGTCCATGCAGTTGATCTATAACGAAGTTTCGGGAACCGGTGGCCTTTACCACGGTCACGATTCCTTTGTTGTAGGAGGCCAGGCTTCCGCCAAGTTGAGCTTCGGGATCTGGTCCGCGACCCCTTCGTTGGCGCTCGAGAACTGGCGGTCTCCGGACGCGATCTTGAATTCCAGCGCGTTTGCGGTGGCCGCCACGACTGCCGGATTAAACGGTAATCCCACCGCGACTCCCACCGTCGGGAACACCGGGCCGATCCCGGTTCCCGGAGAGGGTCCGGGCTGCTCGAATCCTTCGGTTAAGACCGTGGCCGGCTTCCCGGGCGTACCGATCAACGTGCCCAGCTCAAACGGCTGCGTCTTCGCCCCCAACGGGATGACGAACGCTACCTGGGTCGACCTGACCAATCCCACCGCACCCAAGTGGCATTTCCTCTCCAATTACCTGTACGCGGACTTCATCTTGAACAACCAGTTCAAGACACCCTCCGCGCGTTTTCCCGTTAACCTGCTGCTGGAGTACGAAAATAACCTGAACGCCTCCGACCACCCCTTCACGACCTCAAGTCGGAGTGGTTGCGTCAGCGACGGCGGCACGCCACCGGTGATCACCTGCACGACCTCCCAGCCGGCCGTCAACACCAGCTTGGGAAAACAGTCTCACGTGTACCTGGTTGATGTCAGCGTGGGTCAGCAGAAGAACAAGGGTGACCTGCAGTTTGGCTATGCGTGGCTGCGGCAGGAGCAGGATTCGGTGATCGCCTCCTTCGCGGAAAGCGATCAGCGCGCCCCCACCAACATCCTCCAGCACCGTATCTATGCCCTCTGGAAAGTACGGGCCAACACGGTCGCCGGGTTCACCTGGTGGCACGGACGCACGCTGAACAGCAACCTCCTGAATTCGAGCTTGGCCACCGGAGTCGCCGCGGGCCAAGTCGAGCCCTGGCTCAACCGTTTGCAGTTTGACTGGATCTACACGTTCTAAACTTCCCGTTTCGACCGGGGCGCCGATTTCCGCAACCGGCGCCCCCTTTTTTTGTCCCGCGTCACAACGGGACTCCAAAATGCCCGCCTGCGAACCGAAATGCGGGAATTCACGCGCTGTTTTATACTTGCGTTTCGTTATGAGGGTCCGGATTCTCCCCGCATGGCTGGTCCTGCTGTCAACGCTCACGGCTGCCCACGGTGTCCAGAAGGAATATGCCACCGGTAGGATTGTGGATGTCCAGGAACGATCCCGAGACCGGGTTTTGCTCTATCAGGTAAACACCCCCATCATGACCGGGGAGCCGTACTTCACGCTCTCGGTGGAAGTGAACGGAATCGTGTATGAGGGCGAATATCTACCTCGCGATCTCCGGCAACCCTTTCCTCGATTCTGGAAAGCCGGCGAGGACGTCCTGCTGCGGGTCGACAAGCATTTCCTGTATCTCAAGCGTGCGGACGGAACCGAAGCCAAGTTTCTCACTACGAGCCGTTCTCGCTCACACGCCGTTAGAGAGTCCCAGTGAACCATGGCGCGCCCTTCACTCGATAACCCGTCCTACTACATCAACCGGGAACTGTCCTGGCTGGCCTTCAACCGCCGGGTTCTCGAAGAGGCCCGGGATCCGAACAACCCCCTGCTCGAGCGCCTGAAGTTCCTTTCCATCTCGGCCAGCAATCTGGATGAGTTCTTCGAAGTGCGGGTGGCCGCCCTGGTACAGCAGATCGAAGACGGCCACAACCAGGGCGCTGCCGACGGCCTGACGCTCGCTGAAGAGCGTGACCAGATTAATCAGGAAACCCACGATTTTGTCGATGAGCAATACGATTGCTGGAACGGACACCTCCGGCCGCGATTGGCCGAGCATGGAATCCGGGTGCTCGGTTTGCACGAGCTCGATTCGACGGCCAAGTCGTTCGTCGAAGAGTACTCGGAAAGGGAACTGGACCCGCTGCTTACGCCCGTGACGGTGGATCCGGCGCACCCGTTCCCGCGCGTCATCAACAAAGCATTGTGCGTGGCGTTCCTGCTGCGTCGCCGCCGGCGCTCGGCCCTGACCTACACCGGGGTGGTGACGGTGCCGCGCGCGCTGCCGCGCCTGATCCGTCTGCCATCGCAATCGACCGACGATTTCATGTTCCTCGCCGACCTGGTGGCGTTTCACGCCGCGCGCATGTATCGCGGCTATGACATCGTTTCCTCCGCTGCCTTCCGCGTGACGCGCAACAGCAACCTCTACCTGGCCGAAGAAGAAGCGCGTAGCCTGCTGGAATCGGTTCGCGCCGAGCTCCACAACCGGCGCAAGGGTGACGCAGTACGTCTGGAAATCGAGGCCGACGCCGATCCGGAGATCATTGAGCGCCTGCGCGGTGTCTTCGAAATCGACCCCTGGCAGGTGTTCTCCGTGAACGGGCCGGTGAATCTCTCCCGCCTGTTCAACGTGTACGAACAGACCCAACATCCCGAGCTCAAGTTCAAGACCTTTGTCCCCCGCGAACTCCGGTTGACGGCCAAGTCCCAGGATCTGTTCGAAGAGTTGCGCCGCCACGATGTCCTGCTGCATCATCCGTTCGATTCCTACGATGCGGTTATTTCCTTCATCGAGTCGGCCGCGGACGATGATCGGGTGCTTTCGATTAAACAGACCCTGTATCGCACCAATGAGCACTCCCTGATTGTGCCCGCCTTGATCGCAGCCGCCGCCAAGAAAGAAGTAACCGCGGTGGTCGAACTGAAGGCGCGCTTTGATGAGGCGTCGAATATCAAGTGGGCCCGCGATCTGGAAGATGCCGGTGTCCAGGTGTTTCACGGCCTGGTGGGGTTGAAGACCCACTGCAAGTTATCCCTGCTGGTTCGGCGCGACCCTGACGGGGTCACCCGTCGTTACACCCACATCGGTACCGGAAACTACAACGCGACGACGGCGCGCATCTACACCGACCTGAGTCTGCTTACTTCGGACCCCGAGATCACCGGCTCTGTGCACGACGTTTTCAGCTTCCTGACCGCCTACGCGGAAAATCCCAGCTACGAGCCGCTGCTGGTGGCTCCCTTGGACCTTGCGGAGAAGACCTTGGCGTTGATTGAGCGCGAGGCCGAACACGCGCGCCAGGGCCGTCCGGCGCGCATCATCGCCAAAATGAACGCCCTGGTGGATAAGAAAGTCATCATGGCGCTGTATCGCGCGTCCCAGGCCGGAGTCGAGATTGATCTCCTGGTCCGTGGAATTTGCGGACTGCGCCCGGGGGTGCGGGGAGTAAGCGACCGGATCAAGGTGCGCAGCATTGTGGGTCGTTTTCTCGAGCACAGCCGCATCTATTTTTTCGCCAACGGTGGCGAAGAGCAGGTCTATATCGGCAGCGCCGACTGGATGCCGCGCAACCTCTACGAGCGTGTGGAAGTCCTCGCCCCGCTCCGCGACCCGATGGCCCGGGAGCGCGTCCGTCAGGAGATTCTGGACACCTATCTCGCCGACAATTTGAAAACCCGCATCCTGTCGAAAGACGGCTCCTACCGGCGGGTCTGGCAGGCCCCGGGCTCAAGCCGCGCCGGCAAGCCCCCTTCCGGCCCGGCCGCTTTCAATGCGCAGGATTTCCTGATCGGTTTAGCGGAGGGAAAACTGACCCTGCCGGCGGTCCCAGCACCTCCGCCGCGCACCCGCCGCCGAACGCTCGCGGGAAAGGAACGATAACCCAAAATGATTGTTTACTTCCTGCGCCATGCGAACGCCGGCACGCACCTGGCCACGCCCAAAAAAGACGAGAAACGCGGCCTGGACAAGGAGGGAATTGACCAGTGCGGCTACGTGGGCCGCGCGCTGGCCGCCCTCGACGTGCAAGTGGATGCCATCATCTCCAGCCCGCTGAAGCGGTCGACACAAACCGCCGCACTCGTGGGCAACGAGATGGGCCACGAAGGCAAGCTGCAGATTGAGGCCGCCTTGCGGCCTCAGGCCGCGTTCGCCGATTTCCGGAAGTTGCTCGACAAGCACGCCCGCCAGGAAGCCATCATGGTGGTCGGGCACAATCCCAACCTGAGCGAATTTCTGGGCAGGATCGTCAGCGCCGCGGGATGTGAAGCCGCAGTGGAATTGCGCAAGGGAGCGGTTGCCAAGGTGGAACTCGAGCGCACCTCCGGTTCGCTGCAGTGGTGCCTGACCCCCAAGATTCTGCGCAGCCTCTACGCGGCTGCCGCTGAGAGTTCGCGGCCAAAGAGTTCCCGGAAATAGTCGCGGTCTTTCTCAATCGCCCACAATTCCAGGTCCACGCCCGCCCTTCGACGAGAAATCAAAGTCAGCTTGACTCCGCCGTCGCGGACTGTGACGCGCGCCTTCTGCACCGCCCGGGTGCGGCCGAGATTCATTGCTCGCGCCAGACGCAGCAGCATCGACGCTTTGGCGACGCATTCCTGCTCAGCCAGCAGCAGTCCCTTGGTGGCGGCGTCGCCCGCTGTGGGACGAGACTTGCCCAGATACCGCGCAATGGCGGCAATGATTCTCCGCTGTTCGGGTGTGTACCCCAGGATTTCCGAGTTCGAGATGATGTACTGGGTGTGCCGGTGACGCCCGTTGCGGTTCACGAAATCCCCAACTTCGTACAGCATAGCCGCCGCCGATAGCCACTCCCGGTACTCGGGCGGCAAGCGGTGCAGAGACTTCAGCGCGGAAAACAGCTCCATGGCCGATGCGCGCACTTCGAGCGCATGCGTCAGGTCGACCCGGTAGTGGGCCACGGCCTGTTCGATCGAGTCCCAGCGTTCCGACTCGATCTGCCGCCCGGATCGCGTGCTGCGGTCGTATTCCGCAGCCATCTGGGCCAGGAGGCCGTCGCGCAGGCCGAGCGGCGAGTAGCGAAAGGTTCGCAACTGGCAGCGCTCCATGAGTTCGTAATACACCATGGCCCCGGCCACAATGATCTCCGCGCGCCGGGGACCGATGCCCTCGATTTTCTTGCGCCCGTCGAGGGGCAGGCGGCTGATGAGTTTGGCAATCCGCTGCATTTCCGGGCGCGACACCGTCGGCGGGCGGCGTTTACGGGGCCCATGAATCAGATGGCTGGCGGAGGCCGCCAAAGCTGCCGCGGTTCCTGAAGTGGCGATGGCGACCTTCACTCGAGACGCGACAATGCGCCCGGACACGCGCCCGACCTCCCGAGCAATGAAACCGCGCAATCTCTGCAACTCTCCTTTCCGAGGCGGATCATGAGCGAGAAATTCACTGGTCAGACGTACGGCGCCCAGGGGAAGGCTTACCGTTTCGCGAATATGCCCTCGGCGGGAAACCGTCAGTTCGCAACTACCACCGCCCAGGTCGATCATCAGGATCGTCGCGGTGCTGAGACGCAAATTCGAGACCAATCCCAAGTGGATGAGCCGCGCTTCTTCGAGTCCCGAAATGACGTCGACCGTCCAGCCGGTTGCGGAACGCACCCACTCCAGAAATGCCTGGGAGTTGCGGGCATCCCGCAAAGCGCTGGTCGCCACCACGCGGACAGAGTCGGTACCCAGCCGCTGCGCCGTTCGATGGAAGCGGCGGAGCACCTTCACGGTCTCGGCCATGGCTTCGGGAGAAAGAAAATTCGTCCGGAAGACGCCTTCTCCGAGCCGGGTGACCTCCCGGTCTTCGTGGATGCTGTGGAGTCTTCGTCCGCGCAGGCGGGCGATTTTCAAGCGGACCGAGTTGGAGCCAATATCAACGGCAGCGAAAATAGGCATGAGCCTCGACGGACCCCACGCAAGCCAGATTTAAATCGTGAAACCATCACTCATCTCACAAAGCAAAGTCGCAAAGCAACCGGAAAAAAGGCAGGGCTGCGCCTTCGGAATCGCCCAACGATCAGTTCGCGGGCGGCCCGCGCCCGATGCCCAGCCCTGGTCCCATCACCCGCGCCCGGTCCTCGCCCCGACCCTTCCTCGGCAGGACAAGCGCCCGAAAACAAATGCCGCAATTGGCCGGTTTTTAACACGTCTGTAACACAGTTCTGATACGGTGCCAGCGGATGGCCAATCAAGCGCTACCTCGGCCGCGCCTGACCGGACCGCAACCTATTGTAGGACGGGAAGTTAGGAATCGTCTGAACCCCCTCGTGAAGTCCTCTGACGGCGTTGTCGCGGACCGCGTGTTTGGCTGGGCCATTCTGGCTTGTGCCTTGGTCGTGCTGGGAATTCTGGCGCTCATCGTCTGGCAGCTGGTTGCCCGTTCGCAACTTTCCTGGCAAGCGTTCGGATGGAAGTTCTTTGGTGGGCAAGATTGGGACCCGGTGAACGACCACTATGGCGCCCTGCCTTTCGTGTACGGAACGCTGGTCTCTTCTCTCCTGTCGCTGGTGATCGCGGTTCCGCTGGCCGTCGGGGTGGCGGTGTTCACCACGGAAATGTGCCCCAAGTGGTTGCGCGGCCCGCTCTCGTTTACCACCGAACTGCTGGCCGCGATCCCCAGCGTCATTTACGGGCTGTGGGCCATCTTCGTGCTCGTGCCCATCCTGCGAAATTTTGTCCAGCCCTTTCTGGCCACGACCCTGGGCTGGACAGGACTGTTCGAAGGTCCGCCCTTCGGAATCGGCATGCTGGCCGCTGGAGTCATCCTGGCGATCATGATCATCCCCATCATCTCCTCGATTGCGCGCGAGGTGCTTTCGGTCGTCCCGCAACATCAGCGGGAGGCGGCACTGGCGCTGGGTGCCACGCGCTGGGAAATGATTCGCCTGGCTGTTCTGCGCAACGCGCGCGCTGGCATCGTGGGCGGAATCATTCTGGGTCTGGGCCGTGCCTTGGGCGAGACCATGGCCGTCACCATGGTGATCGGCAACCGACCGGAAATTGCCAAGTCGCTTTTTGCTCCTGGCTACACCATGGCCAGCGTTCTCGCCAATGAGTTCAGCGAGGCGGCTGGAGACCTCTACCTCTCCGCCCTGATCGAAATTGGCCTCGCGCTCTTCCTGGTCACCATCATCGTGAACGCGCTGGCCCGCTTTTTGGTGTGGAGCGTGACGCGTGGCCAGCCTGCGAGGACCCGTGCCTGATTCCACTGGATCGAAGCCCCCGCATGGAGTGCTCGAGATCAGCTGGTGGCGACGCGTCGCCGACCATCTGGCGACGGGCTTCGCGGTCGTCACGGTGGTCTTGGTGCTCGCGCCCCTGGTGGCGATCTTCGGCTATCTCGTCTACAAAGGCATCGGTTCGATCAACCTGGCCTTCCTCACGCAGATCCCGAAGCCGCCCGGCGAGCTCGGAGGTGGCATGGCGAACGCCATTGCTGGTTCGGTCCTGATTCTCGCGATCGCCAGCTTGCTGGGTGTTCCCGTGGGCATCGGCGCAGGCATCTACCTGGCGGAATATGGGCGCAATCGCTTCGGAGATTCCATTCGATTTGTTTCGGATGTGCTGAACGGCGTCCCGTCCATCGTCATCGGCATCGTTGCCTACACAATTGTGGTATTGCGGCAGAAGCACTTCTCCGCCCTGGCGGGCGGAGTCGCATTGGCCATCATGATGGTACCCACCATCACCCGCACGACCGAGGAGATGCTGCTGCTGGTGCCCAATGTTCTGCGGGAAGCCGCGTACGGGCTGGGCGTACCCCGCTGGCGTACCACGCTGTCGATCGTCTTGCGGACGGCGACTTCGGGGATCATCACGGGCGTGATGCTGGCCTTCGCACGGGTCGCGGGCGAAACCGCCCCATTGCTCTTCACGGCTTTCGGAAACCAGTACTGGAACTGGCGGGTCGACCAACCCACGGCCGCATTGCCTCTGCAGATCTTCACCTATGCCATTTCACCCTACGACGACTGGCACCGACAGGCTTGGGCCGGTGCGCTCGTTCTGATCGTGCTCATCGTCACCGCGGTGGCCGCCGTCCGCTTTGCGGTGCGTCGCGGAACGCTGGGAGGAGTTGCTTAATTTATGGGTGTGGGAATCCAGGTCGAAAACCTGAATGCCTGGTATGGCAAAAGCCAGGCCCTGCACGACATCAACCTCACGGTGGAGGCCAACCATGCTACGGCGCTGATCGGTCCGTCCGGCTGCGGCAAGTCGACATTCATTCGTTGCCTGAACCGGATGCATGAGACCAGCCCCGAGGCCCGCGTGCAGGGCAAGGTGAAGATCGGTGAGTTGGACGCCTACAACGGCACTTCGCCGACCCAGTTGCGCCGCCGGATCGGCATGGTCTTTCAGAAGGCGAACCCGTTTCCGACCATGTCGATTTACGACAATGTGGCGGCCGGCCTCAAGCTGAACGGATACAGCGACAAGAAGCACCTGGACGAAATCGTTGAGCGCTCGCTGCAGTCCTCCGCTCTGTGGGAGGAAGTAAAGGACTCGGTGCACAAGAAATCCGGCGCCAGCTTGTCGGGGGGCCAACAGCAGCGCCTCTGTATCGCCCGTGCCTTGGCGGTCGAACCCGAAGTGCTGCTCATGGACGAGCCTTGCTCCGCCCTCGATCCGATCTCCACCGGCAAGATCGAAGAGCTCATTTTCCAGCTGAAGGAGCAGTACACTATTGTGATCGTGACGCACAACATGCAGCAGGCGGCTCGCGTGGCGGAGTTTACCGGGTTCTTTCTCCTGGGGCGAATGATCGAATACGACAAGACGGAGAAGATTTTCACCAACCCGTCCGACAAGCGCACCGAAGACTACATCACAGGCAGGTTTGGATAATGCGATCGCGCTTTCAGCAAGGCCTCGATGAGTTGCGCCAGAAGCTGCTCCGCATGGGCGGATTGGCCGAACAGGCGGTGGACCGCGCCTGCCAGGCATACCTTGACCGCGATCTGAATCGCTGCCAGATGGTTCTGGAGGGCGAGACCCAGATCAACATTTCCGAGCGTGAGATCGACGAACTGGCGTTCGATCTGCTCGCCATGCAACAGCCGATGGCCGTCGACCTCCGCTTCATTCTGGCGGTCACCAAGATCAATGCGGACCTCGAGCGCGTAGGCGATCAGGCCGTCAACATTGCCGAGCGCGTGATGGACATGGTCAGCCTGCCCGCCGTTGAGCTGCCCGTGGACATCGCGCGCATATCGGCCGCGGTAAGCGCGATGGTGCGGCGCGCGCTCGAGTCCTTCATCGAAGCCAAGGCCGAACTCGCCCAGGCTGTGCTGGAAATGGACAACGTAGTCGATCGCATGCGTGACGAAGCTTTCATCATGCTGGTCAAAGCCATGAACGAGCGGCCGGATATCACGCGCCAGGCGCTCGACGCCCTGCTGGTCGCACGCAACCTGGAACGCGTTGCCGACCACGCCACCAACATCGCCGAGGATGTTATCTTCTGGGTGCGCGGCGCCGACGTGCGGCATAACGCGGCTCAGGAAGGCAATGGTCAGCAGCAGCCTACACAACGTGGCGCCACGGAGACCCGTTAGCGAGAGAACCCAATTGAGTTTCGCAGCCCGTGCGAGCCGGTCAGAAGGTCTTGACCGGTTTTCACTTTTGGATCGCGCGCAACCGACCGGAGTTCTAAGGAGCTGGTTTTGAAGTCTTACATGGTTGCTTTTGCGCTCATGGTTGTAGCCGCAGGTTTCCTCGTTTCACAGGAGGCCGCCACCCCGCCTGGGATCACGCTGCCGACCAGCAAGACCCTCGCCTCGGGGCCCGGCAGACTGAGCAAGCTCAACAGCTTCCCGGCGACGATCGCCATCAGCCCCGACGGTCACTCCGCGGCTATGCTTCATGCCGGGTATGGCACGCAGGACGCCCGCGGGCGCCAGTCGATCTCGGTGGTCAATCTGGATAGCAGCCAGGTTGTGGATTTCCCGGAGGAGCGCCTCCCTGAGGAAGCTCACCAGAGCTATTTCGTCGGGCTCGCTTTCAGCGGCGACGGCAACCATCTGTACGCCTCCGTTGGCTCCATTACGGATCCAACCGGACAGCAACCGGGAGACACGGGTAACGCCATCGCCGTATACGGTTTTCGCAACGGAAAAGTAACTCCAGAGCGTTCGATCAAAATCCCACCCTCGAAGCTCGCTGCCGACAAGCGGGTGGCGAGCGCTCTCGTCAAGACCCCGGGTGGAACTGCCATACCCTACCCGGCCGGTCTGGCGGTGGTATCGAGTCCCGGGGGAGACAGACTTGTGATCGCCGGCGACTTGTCGGACGACGTGATTCTTCTCGAAGCTGCCACCGGGAAAATCCTTCACCGGTTCGACCTGAGCACAAATGCGCTGGTACCCGCCGCATACCCTTATCGAGTCGTGGTTTCAGGCGACGGCCGGAGAGCCTGGTGTAGCCTGTGGAACGCTTCCCAGGTGGTGGAGTTAGACCTGGAGAAAGGCGAGGTCACACGCTGGATCCCCCTGCTGAAGCCCGAGTCGCCCATCGCTCCCGGTTCGCATCCCTCCGCGCTGTTGCTCAGCCCTGACGAAAAGACCCTGTACGTGGCGCTCGCCAACACCGATTTCGTCGCAGCGGTCTCCACCGCGGATGGGAAGCCAACCCGCTGGTTCTCCACGATGCTTGCGGGACAGCCCTACGGAGGTACGTCTCCAGTTGCACTGGCGCAGAGCCCGAACGGTAAACAGCTATTCGTGGCGACCGCCACTCTCGACGCGGTGGCCGTCTTCGACACGGCAGTCTTCGAGAAGCAACCCACCGCCATCGAAGCGCCCCAGCGCGCCTCCGGCTTCATTCCCACCGAATGGTATCCCACCGCGCTCGCCGTGCAGGGCGACGACCTGTGGATTGCCACCGCGAAGGGGCAGGGAAGCGGGCCGAACAACGGCACCAGCTTGATCCCCGCGGTTCGCCGCCACCGCGAGCATCCCTACATCCCTACGCTGGTATACGGCTCTCTGGCTCGACTGAACTACCCGGAAGCGGCCAAGCACCTGCCCGAATTGACGCGACAGGTTGAAGACAACAATCTCCTGCGCTCCGATCCCGGCCAGATTCAATTCCGGCGCGGTGAGGACCCGATCAAGCATGTGATCTACATCATCCGGGAAAATCGCACCTATGATCAGGTGCTGGGTGATCTCAAGCCGGGCAATGGCGACCCTGCCCTCACCATGTACGGGGAAGACGTCACACCCAACGCCCACAAACTCGCGCTGCAATTCGGCGTGCTCGATAATTTCTATGACAGCGGCGAAGTCTCCGGCGACGGTCACGTCTGGTCCACCGCTGCCATCACCAGCGATTACAACGAGGCGAATTGGCAGATCGCCTACCGCAGTCGAGAGCGCACCTACGATTTTGGGGGCACGGTAGCCGGCGAGTATCCCGCAGACCGTGGCATCCCCAATGTCGATTCGCCGCAGACTGGCTACCTATGGGCAAACGCCGCCGCGCATGGCCTCGCGTATCGTGACTATGGGGAGTTCATCGACACTGAGTTCTGCACCGAGCACTCCTCCGAACAAGCTTCACCGAAAGAAGGGAAGCCACAGCCGATCGGCGGGGAATGTGGGCGCGAGTCGGTCAAGAAAGGGGATCCGCTCCCACCCAACGTAGGCCAACCCAGGGGCGGCCCGAGTCCCTATCCCTGGGCCATTCCTCTGATCAAGCGCGGCATTCCGACCATGCCCGAACTGCAGGACCACGCCGATCTCGAGTACGCCTCGTTCAACGTCGACTACCCCGATCAGCTGCGCGCCGACGAGTTTCTCAACGAATTCCAGGCTTTCGTTCGGGCCCAGCAGGAAGGGAAGGGCCGGCAGCTTCCGGGCCTCGTCATCCTGCACCTGCCCAACGACCACACCGGCGGCACGCGCCCGGGGAAGCCCACTCCTTCCGCGTCGGTGGCCGACAACGACCTCGCTCTCGGGCGCATCGTCGAAGCGGTCTCGCACAGCACCTACTGGGACGACACCGCAATTTTCGTCCTGGAAGACGACGCCCAGGATGGAGCTGACCATGTGGACGCTCACCGCTCGGTTGCCCTAGTCATCAGCAAATACGCTCCCGGTTCAGCGAACCATCCCTTCCTGGAACACAATGTCTTCACCACGGTGAGTGTCGTGCATACCATCGAAACCCTGCTGGGGCTTCCGCCGATGAACCTGAACGATGCCTATGCACCCGTCATGGCCTCCGAGTTTTCCGGTCCCGGAGACCAGTCGGCATATACTGCCGACACCCGAAACCTGGGAAATGGCCTGATCTACAAAGTGAACGGCTCGACCGCCCCGGGCGCAAACGAATCTTCCGGATTGGACTTCTCGCACCCGGATGCCGCCGATACCGTAGTCTTGAACAGAGTACTTTGGCGCGACCGCAAGGGGCATGCAGTGATGCCCGCGCCGGTGCCCACAGCGATCCAGGCGGAGTCAAAAGACGACGACTAACGCCTCCGAAGGAGCCACGGCTCCGAGCCAGTTTGTGCTGGCCGGATGACGTTGTTGACGCCCCCTAGCCGAGATTTGACCGAACTTTGCTGCGTTTCAACGGTCTACCAGCGGGTTTTCGAAGGTTCGGAGGGGTCCGGCCCCGGCGATCACCCGCCCTGGTTGACAAAGGCAAGGGAACGGATCCGCTTAACCCGGGTTTTTTCTGGATAACCCGTACTCCATTTTTCGCGTCTAAGTCATCAGAATGGCTAGGAGTTCCGTCTCCAACCGGGCGTATAATTTGCCCATGTGGGGCCCGGGTCCTGGGCAGGAGTTGGTTATGAAGTTTCGCCTGTTGGTGGGAACAGTTGCAGTGTCCACGTTGTTGCTTGCCCCTTCCACGTTTTCCCAGCAGCCGCCAGATCCGAGCGCGAAGGCGCCCACCGACTCGACTGTCAAGGACGATAAAGACAAACCGCCTGCCGACGCGAGTGCGAAGGACAAGGACAAGGAAATCCTCCCGCCGGTTATCCAGCAGCCCGACGACAGTAGCGTCAAGCACGACGGCGGCAAGAGCGACGTGAACGCCATCGGCAATCGCAAGGTGGGCGGCCGCGGGTTGGGCGACTGGTACTCGCTCGAAAGCGAGATCCGCATGGGCAAGCAATATGCCCAGGAAGTGGAAGCGACTTCCAAACTGGTTCGGGATCCGGTCATCACCGAGTACGTGAATCGCATCGGGCAGAACCTGGTTCGCAACTCCGATGCCCAGGTGCCCTTCACGATCAAGGTCATTGACTCCGATGAAGTCAACGCCTTTGCCCTGCCGGGCGGTTTCTTCTACGTAAACTCGGGATTGATTCTGGCCGCCGACGAGGAGTCTGAGTTGGCGGGAGTCATGGCGCATGAGATCGCGCACGTGGCGGCGCGCCATGCCACGAAGCAGATGACGCGCGCGCAGTGGGCGAACATCGGCACGATTCCACTGATTTTCGTCGGCGGCGGCATCGGCTATGCCATTCGTTCCGCTGCCGGATTGGGCCTGCCGTTGACGTTCCTCAGCTTCTCGCGCAGTTTCGAATCAGAGGCCGATTATTTGGGTTTGCAGTATATGTACAAAGCCGGCTACGACCCGAACGCTTTCGTGCAGTTCTTTGAGAAGTTGCAGGCGCGAGAGAAAAAGAAGCCGGGCACGCTGGCCAAGGCCTTCTCCACACACCCCCAAACGCCCGAGCGGATCAGCAAGTCGCAGGACGAGATTGCCCGCATCCTGCCCGCGAAGCCGCAGTATGTCGTCACCACTTCGGAGTTCGCTGATGTGAAGTCGCGCTTGGCCAGCCTGGAGAATCGCCGCAAGGTGGTTGATGACAAGGGCGGCAACAAGCCAAGTCTTCGTCGCACATCTTCCACCGACAAGTCCGGGGATAAGAATGGCGACAAAGGCGACGACGATCGTCCAACCCTCCATCGCAGGGACGACTTCAACTAGCGGGGTAGTGTCCTTGCGTTTGTGGATTCACATGCTTTGAAGGGCGGCGCGGCTTCAGCCCCCGAGATCAGGCCGGGGGAGGGCTCGACCGACCGCGTCGAAGTTTGGGGTAGGTTTGCCGGACGCCACAGTGGTTTAACCGTCGAAACAGAACAGCTTGAGAGATCAACAGAACCGGCAGCCTACGCTGCCGGTTCTGTTGACGAACAAGGCCGCGAAGCAGCCAAAGAACAATTCTTGTAGCTGAGAACACAAGCCGGAACGCAACCAACGCTGAAACCGAAACCCAGCCGACATCAGCCGCTCGAATCGTCTCCGAGAAGCCTCAAGCCGCTTCCTTGGTTGCAAGCGCGGCAACGCGCCGAGAGCCGTCAGATATGGACGTCACCACCTTCATTTCCTGCCAGTCATAGGGCAGTTCCTTGCCGCAATCGAGACAGACCACATAGGTGCCCGTCAGGGACGCGGCGCGATTGCGCCTCAAGCTCTGACGAACCGTAAGTGGAAAGCTGTAATGGGTATGCCAACAACCGAAAAGCGCGTCGAAAAACCTGGCGACCATACCGAATCCTCCCCAGAACCCTACTCAGACAAGCAGCAATACTTCGGCCGTTCCTAACTCATCCATTTAGATTCCAACCCGACGGAAAAGGTTCGACTTAGGCGAGCCCCTTCATAGCTCTCCTCCAAAGACACTGAAAACATTTGCATATGCTAGGCTGGTTTTTGCGGAGGGAGTAAGCAAACAATTGCGAACTAGAGGCTCTCCTGGGTCTTCTTCTTGTGCTGCTGGCACTTGCTCATGATGGCGGAACGAAGTCGTCCACGCAGGTCGTCAGGCAGTTCGTAGAGCTCGGAGTCGCGGTAAATCTCGATGGTCTTCTTGGTAGTATCGCAGACCACGTAGCAGTTGTGGCACCAAGCCAGGTGATCTTCCAGTTCGGCCTTGGTGCGATCGTCCAAGGCGCCATCCAGATAATTCGTTAGCTCTTGCAGGAACTCAGAGCATTTCACTTTTTGGCATCTCCGCTCTCACGTTTCTGGAAGTAACGGCTGAGCCGCTCGCGCAGTTGCAGGCGAGCGCGCAGCAACCGCGACTTCACCGCCGGAATGCTGAGGCCAAGAGCGTCAGCCGTTTCCTCGGTAGAAAGACCTTCCACGTCTCTCAGGACAAATACAGTCCGAAAACTTGGGGGCAGCCCCTGGATCGTCCGCGTCAAGATATCCTTCAACTCCGCCTGCTTGTAGAGTTGCTCCGGATTCGGACTCCAGTCCGCGACCTCGCGCGGAACCGAATCCTCCTCGGTCTTGACATCCTCGTCCAGCGAAACCATGCGCTCGGGCCGACGGCGCCGCAACTTCATCAGCGCCTCGTTCACGGCAATGCGCACCAGCCACGTGTAGAACTTCGACTGTCCCTGGAACTGTTCCAGGTTGCTGTACGCTTTCAGGAACGCATCTTGCACCACATCTTCCGCGTCTTCCCGATTCTGCGTAATGTGCTGTGCAATGCGAAAAACGTTACGATCGTACCGCTTTACCAGATCTTCGAACGCCGAAACGTCGCCGCCCTTAGCCGCCTGAACAAGCGCCAGCTCGTCGCTAATGGGCTCGCCTACATTGGGTTGGATGGCGCTCATTCTCTGTCCGATGCAGTATTTTCAGAACTTCAGGATGGCTCGAAAGTGTTATTTTACTTGGTAACCTGCACTTCTGACGAGTGCTTTTGGCGTCCCCCGCCAGCCCGCTTACGATAAATTTTAAGAGTCGATCGCGTGCACCGGGGAACACGTCCTAAGGTACCCCTAACAGCAACCCGCAAGTACCGTATAATCAAGAGTTAGCTGGACTGTCGAGCGAAGTGTTGTCCGAGGCTAACCGCAAGCACATGGCAGACAAGAACGAAATCGAGCACATTGTCGAGCGTGTCGTATCCCAGGTGCTGCAGGGACATTTCTCGCAGCTGCGTGAGGAATTGGTGCGCCGTGTTCTCGAGGAACTGCCACAGGAGCTGAGCGCCACGGCTGCACCGGACGCCACAGGCGCGGCCCCCGCCGATCTTCTGCGTGGAATTTCCGCCATTCACGCGGGCACCACCCAAAAAGAAATTCTGCGTGCACTGCTCGACAGCGTCTCGCACCATTGCGGCCGGACTGCTCTGTTCGTGCTCAAGGGGGGCACCTCCATCGGCTGGCAGGGCCGCGGGTTCGAAGACAACGATGCAGTCAAAGAATTTGCTCTCGATACCTCTCGTGGTCTGCCAGAGCGCGTGCTTCAGGAAAGAGCGGCATTCAGCGGGCAGATCATCGATATGGATCCGCGCTTCGTGGACCACTTCGGGAGCCCTGCGGACCAGAACATCCTCATGCTCCCGCTCGCTTTGAAAGACAAGGTGGCGGCGCTGGTCTATGCCGACGGCGGACTCGAATCCGGTCGTCGTCTGGACTCGGCTGCGATCGAGTTGCTGGTGGTATCGTCCAGCGCGTGGCTTGAGTTGACGTCTGTCCGCAAGCAGGCTCCCCGCGAAGGCGTGGCCTACGCGGAAAGCGCTTCGCCCGCTGTCCCCGTGCAACCAGCCGCCAGTTTCAGTGATCCGTTTGCGGCACGCACTCCGAAACACACCGCGGCCGCAGCCGCAGCTCCTGCTTTTGGGGCGCCCCAGGCAGAGGTCGTATCCGCCCCAGCCGCCGCTGCTCATGCGGCGGCTACGGCCGGCGCAGCCGCGGTCAGCGAGGAAGATGCGGATGTGCATCGCAAAGCACAGCGTTTTGCTCGCCTTCTGGTGGACGAGATTAAGCTTTATAACCAGGCGAAAGTCGCCGAGGGGCGCAAAAACAGAGATCTCTACGACCGCCTGAAAGAGGACATCGAAAAGAGCCGGTCCACCTATAGGAAACGGTACGGAAACACGGTCGCTGCGGATACGGATTACTTCCAGGTCGAACTCGTGCGCAGTCTGGCCGAAGACGATGTATCGATTATGGGTGGCAACTTCCGGCGATAGATTGCGAGTGGTTTTGTTCTCCCGATTCCTGGTTCTCTCGGCTGTTCTGTTGATCGCTTGCGGCTCTTCGGTCGCACGGCCCTTCACCTTCGCGCGCCAGTCGACCGACAACGGAAGCTCCACTCGAGCGCGCCCGCCCGCTTCTAAAACCAAGACTCCGCAATCCAAGACTTCAAAATCGAAGACCACGCGCAGAGCGCCGGTCTCGAAGAAAAAACACCGCCCTCGGTCGCCCCGAGTGCAGCGGATGCACCAGGCGTTCGTCGCCTCGGCCAGCCTGAAGCCCATGGCACAGCAGTTGCTTCAGGAACGCACATCGGCGGCCTATGCCGGAGTCGAAGCGTACGCGCGGCGCCACGCCAAAGAAGACGCCGGAGCGCTGGCGTGGCTCGCGGTGGGCTATGCGCACGGGCTGGATCACGACTATGGCAAGGCGATCGAGCCGCTCAATCGCGCCCGGCAGCAGGCCGGCGACCTGGGCGACTACGTTGCCTACTACCTGGCTAGCTCCTACCTGCAGACGGGCAGAAGCGCGGAAGCGGTCGCAACTCTGGCCGATTTCGGCAAGACCTATCCCGACTCACTGGTGATCAAGGACGCCCATGTCGTGTACGCCGGCGCCCTAATCGCCGAGGGGCGCGGCTTGGAAGCCGCAACGCTGCTCGAGAGGGATCGTGAGCCAGCACGGGCCGATGTGGAACTCGGTCTGGGCCGCGCCTACGCCGCGACCGGCCAGACGGCAAGAGCGGTGGCCGCGCTACGTAATGTCTACTACAACATGCCGGTCAGTCCGGAAGCGGACACGGCCAGCACCGAACTGAGAAAACTTACGGGGAACGGTCCAGGGCCCCTGGCTGACCGTCGAACCCGTGCCGACCTGCTCGCCAAGGGCAAACGCTACAGCGATGCCGCGCTCGAATATCGCGATCTCCTCGATGAAGTCAGCCCGGCTGATCGTCCCGCTGTGCAACTGGCCTTTGCCACCGCCCTCCAGAAGAGCGGACGCAACAAGGACGCGAAGCAGATCCTGAGTTCCATCCCAGACACGAGCAGCGACATCGTGGCCCAGCGGCTCTACCTCCTCGGAGAAGTCACGCGCGGCACCGACGACCAGGACGGATTTCTCCGCTTGCAGTCTCAGTTGCGCCAGACCGCTCCCAACAGTCCGTGGATGGAGCAGTCGCTGCTGGCGGCCGCAAACATGTACCTGTTGAAGCGCGACTACGATCACGCAATCGATGACTACCGAGAGCTGCAGCAGCGTTTCCCAAACGGCAGTCGTGCCTCCTATGCGCACTGGAAGGTGGCTTGGCTCAGTTCGCGTCAGGGGCGCGCCGAGGAGGCAAAGCAGGGCTTCGAGCAGCAGATCGCACTGTATCCCGTATCCTCCGAAGTGCCCGCAGCCCTCTACTGGCGGGCCAGGTATGCCGAAGAAGACAACGAGCCAGCCAAGGCGCGCGCGTACTACCTCAAGCTCTCGGATCGATTCCGTAATTTCTACTATGCCGAGCTTGCCCGCCAGCGCCTGAAAGTTCTGAAACCAACCGATCCAGTCCAATATGCGCTGCTCGACCGGGTGCCGCCTCTTAATTCAGGCAGCAAAGTCGTGGCGAGTGATCCGCCCGCCGACGACCTGCACGTACAAAAGGCACAGTTGTTGGAAAATGGCGGGCTGGTCGATTTCGCGGTGCGCGAGATCCAGGCGACCGCCAATGCGCAGGACGGCAATTGGGCTCTAGGTGAGACCGCTCGGCTCTATCAGGACAGCGGCCGCTACGACCGTGCGATTGAAGTCATGAAGCGCGGCGTTCCCAACTATTTCGCGGTCGACGTCCCCGAGTTGCCCCGTGCCTACTGGGAGGCGCTCTTCCCGAAAGCCTACTGGGGAGATCTGAAGCGGTTTTCCGCGCAGAATGAGCTCGACCCGTATCTGGTGGCCTCGCTGATCCGACAGGAGTCGGAGTTCAATCCCAACGCAATCTCGCACGCGAATGCCGTCGGGTTGATGCAGTTGCTGCCAGGAACCGGCAAGAAGGTCGCGAAGGACGTGAAGCTCCACCATTTCAACGCCAGCCAGTTGTACACCCCCGCCGTGAACCTGCAGCTCGGCACCCGCTACTTCAAGACCATGGTGGACAAGTTCGGATCGTTTGAGTACGCGCTCGCCGCCTACAACGCCGGTTCCGATCGCGTGGAAGACTGGCTCTCCCAGGGCAAGTACCGGGACCCGCAGGAATTCGTCGAGTCGATCCCGTTCACCGAGACGCGCGAGTACGTGCAGGCCATCCTGCGCAATGCAAACGTCTATAAGCAGCTTTACGGCACGCCATAGAAACCAGATCGCAGGTCTTACGATGGGGGTCAGGCGATAGGGGTCAGGCGATAGCGGTCAGGCGATAGGGGTCAGGCCTTAGTCTTTTTTGGGGGCCGGACTCACCTAACCCCTAACGTCTGAGACTCAAGGCCTAAAACCTAAAACCTTAAAATCTAAAGCCTCAAGATCTAAAACACCCAAGATCTAACGCCCGACACCTGAGACCTGAGCCTACTGCGCTTTCTCCTGCGCCGGCGTCTTGGTGAAAAGGATCTCGAACACCAGCAATCCGGCTCCCACCACGATCGCACTATCAGCCACGTTAAAAGCAGGCCACTGGTAGGTGCCGATATAGAAAAGTAAAAAGTCGGTGACGTGCCCGGCCGCCAGCCGATCCCAAAGATTCCCGATCGCGCCGCCCAGAATCAGCGCCAGCCCCACGCCGGTCGTCGACATCGCATGGCTGCTCCTCCAAAGCAACACCGAAACCACCACCAGGGCCGCCACTGAAAACAGCACCAGGATGCCCACCTTCCACTGGGAAGGCGAATCCGCAAACAAGCCGAACGCCGCGCCCCGATTCTCGAGGTGGGTGAGCCGGAAAAATCCCGGAATGATCTGGATCCCGTCGTGCAGCGGAATCTTGCGCTCCACCGCCAGCTTCGCCAGCCGGTCCAGGAGCACAACGAAAAACGCGATCAGGAAATGGTACTTGCGTATGGCGTGATGATTCATCCCGGACCCTACTTGTTCCCGTTCTCGATTTCCTTCAGGACCGCGCTGCAGCGCTCACACACCGTGGGATAGTCCTCGTCCTCGCCCACGTGAATCGAATAGTTCCAGCAGCGCCCACACTTCGCCCCCTCCGCCTTGCTGACCTGAATCGCGACCGGCCCCGTTCCGTTCCCTGATGCCTTCTGTTCGAGCGTAACCGCAGAAACGATGAACAGATACCTCAGCTGATCCCGATACCGGGCCAGCACGGAATACGTCGGGTCCGCCGCTGCGATTTTCACCTGCGCCTCCACGGCTTTTCCGATCTGCTTGGCGTTGCGCGCCTCTTCGAGCGCCTTCAGAACCTGTTCTCGAACTCCCAGCAGAGTGGTCCAGTCCTCGAGTTGCTTCGGGTCATCAGGCACGCGGGCGCCGCCGAGAATCTCCTCCCGAGTAGGAAACAGCGCCACATGCACGCTAGCGGGCCGTTCCGGAACCGAGGGCAGGTAGCCCCAGACCTCTTCGCAGGTGAAGCTCATGACGGGTGCCAGCAATCGCGCCAGCGCCTCGAGAATCCGCCAGGTCGCCGTCTGTCCCGCCCGGCGCCCAGGCGAGTTGGGCGCGTACGTGTACAGCCGATCCTTCAGGACATCGAAATAAAAAGCACTCAGTTCCACCCCACAAAAATTCAGCACGCGCTGATAGATCTTGTGGAAAGCGAACTCGTTATACCAGCGAGTGACGTCAGCTGACATGGCCGCCGTCTGCCGCAGCATGTACTGATCGAGCGCCTCCAGTTTTTCAAACGGCAACGCGTCCTCGCTCGGATCAAAGTCGTACAGGTTGCCCAGAGCGTAGCGAAACAGGTTGTTGCGGATCGTCCGATAGTTCTCCGCGATCGTCTTCATCAGTCGTTCCGAGCCGACTACGTCTTCCCGGAAATCAACGGAAGCCACCCATAACCGCACGATCTCTGCGCCCATGCGATCGGCAATGTCGACGGGGTCCACATCGTTTCCGCGCGACTTCGACATCGCCTGCCCGTTCTCGTCGAGCGTCCATCCGACGGTGGCTACGTGGCGGTAAGGCGCATTCCCCTGCACACCGATCGTGCACAGCAGCGAAGAGTGGAACCATCCCCGGTGCTGATCTCCGCCTTCAAGATACAAATCTGAAGTCGGCCCATATTCCGGCTCCGCCGACCGCAGCGCCAGATAGCTCGACCCGGACTCGAACCACACGTCCAGGATGTCCATCTCCTTCTTGAACGTGGCTCCCTTGCAATGGCTGCACTTCTTGTCCGCCGAAACCAGCGCGTCAGCCTCGGCCGTATACCACGCGTCCGCACCCGCACGCGCAAACAGCGTCTCCACCTGGCGGTTCACAGTGGGATCAAGCAACGGCTTGCCGCACTCTTCGCATAGGAACACCGCGATGGGCACACCCCAGATGCGTTGCCGCGAGATGCACCAGTCCGGTCGGGTCGCGAGCATGTTCGAAATGCGTCCCTCGCCCCAGGCTGGGTCCCACTTCACTTTCTTAATCTCCTCGAGAGCCCGCGTGCGCAACGTACCACCGGGCATCGGAGTCTCCATCGAGATAAACCACTGCTCGGTCGCCCGGAAAATGATCGGGTTATGACACCGCCAGCAATGTGGATACGAATGCTCCAGCTTCTCAGCGTGCATCAGCACGCCGCGCCGGTTGAGCAATTCCACGATAGGTGCGTTGGCCTCGAACACCTTCTTGCCCTCGTACTCAGCCAGCCCCTCGCGCATGATGCCGGCGGCATCCACGCGAGTGGTGGCGTCCAGGTTGTATTTCAAACCGGTCAGAAAGTCGTCCGCGCCGTGCGACGGGGCGGTGTGAACGACGCCCGTGCCCTGATCCATAGTGACGTAGTCCGCCAACACGCCCAACACGTTGCGATCGAGGAACGGATGGCGAAAATTCACCCGCTCCAGCTTGCGTCCTGGGAAGCGAGCTACTTCCTTCGCGTCCGCTAGCTGGCACTTCTCGACGACCACGTGTGCCAGCTTCGCGGCGACTATGTAGACTTCGCCGCCCGACTCCAGCGCCACGTACTCCTCATCCGGATGGAACGCGACCGCCATCGAAGCCGGCAGCGTCCAGGGAGTGGTCGTCCAGATGATGGTGAAGACTTTCTTTCCCGTGAGCGAGCCATCGAGCGCTCCAGAATCATCTGCCATCGCATACTTCACCCACACCGTGGTGCTGGTGTGGTTCTCGTACTCGACCTCCGCCTCAGCGAGCGCGGTCTGATCATGGATGCACCAGTAGACCGAGCGCAGCCCTTTATAGACGAATCCCTTCTCCAGAAACGCGTAGAACGTTCCCAGAACCACCGACTCATACTCCGGACTCATGGTGGAGTACGGCCGATCCCACCTTCCAAACACGCCGATCCGCTTGAACTGCGAACGCTGCAGGTCGAGGAATTTCTCCGCGTACTTCCGGCATTCCAGCCGGACGTCCGTCGGCTTCATCTGCAGCTTCTTCTTGCCCAGTTGCTGGTCCACCTTGATCTCGATGGGCAGCCCGTGACAATCCCATCCGGGCACGTACGGCGCGTCGTGGCCAGCCATGCTCTTCGACTTGACGATGAAGTCTTTCAGGCACTTGTTCAGCGCGTGTCCCAGGTGCAGCGCGCCGTTGGCGTAGGGCGGGCCGTCGTGGAGAACGTAGCTTGGCAGCCCCTGGCGGGCCTCCTGAATGCGCTCATAAATGCCCATTTCTTCCCAGCGAGCCAGCACTTTCGGCTCGTTCTGCGGCAGATTGGCCTTCATGGGAAAGGCAGTTTTGGGCAGATTCACGGTGGATTTCAGATCGAGCGGCACTCGGTGGTTTTCTCCTAAATGGTTGATTTTTCATTATAGGGAGCGGGCGAAAGGACGTCCATTCACGGCCGAACCGGGACACGGAAGTCTTGTGTCGGGTGGATTTGCAAATGTAGTGTCGAAAAGAGAGAATAAACGGTGTACAATTTTTGACGAAAGTTGCTTTTGCCGCATCTAACCGTCTGAAATCACGAGAGAACGATGTCTCGGGGTCTTGGCAGTGGGGTTGCCCATAACACCTCTGTCCCGACAGGCAACTTGCTGCACTAGGCACTCATCTTGTAAATGGTATACGTTTATTCATAGCTCGTAAGCAAGGGAGTAAGCCAGAGCCGATTTCAGTTATGGTACCGTCAGACAAGAATCAGAATATCGACAGTCGCGAGCCTCAGCTCAACCTGCTCCTTCCCAAGGACACGCTGGAAGTGCCGCTTTGGAAGTCCCTGTTCGCAAGCATTGACACCGCTCTGTTCCCAAAGAAACTGCCTCCTCTGGTGCTGACCTCAAAGCCGGTCGCAGCGGGAGAACTCTGGGGCGAGCATCTGACACGCCCGTGGTGGCGTACGGTTTCTGAAAATCTCCGGGACGTGTTCTTCCCGAAGAAATTGCCCCCACTACATCTGACGTCGAAGCCGGTCGAAGGACAGAACGAGCTGGATGACGACTTGGCGTTGCCCTTATACCGGTCGCTTTTCTCGAATATCCACGATGCGCTCTTTCCGCAAAAACTGCCTCCGCTCGTACTCACTTCGAAGCCGATAGCGGTCAAGGAAATCTGGGGCTTCTACAATCACAAGAAAGACGGCGCGCTGGTCTCAACCGTCGTGCACGTGGTGATGGTTGCACTACTCATCGGCGGCACAATGCTTGCGCGGCATGAGGTCGCGGCCGCGAAGCCGACCGGGCCCGTCATGCCCCTGCTCTCGGACGCCGACATCCCGGCATTGCCTCCTTCCAAAACACAGGTGGGGGGTGGCGGCGGCGGTGGTGATAACGACAAGCTGGCAGCCACGAAGGGCAGACTCCCGAGGCAGTCCATGGAGCAGTTCACGCCGCCCATGGTCGTGGTTCGCAACGAGAACCCGAAACTTCCGATGGAGCCGACGGTGGTCGTTCCACCCCAAATCAAGCTGGCGATGAACAACATGCCGAACCTGGGCGATCCGATGGCCGCGATTCCGAACGGCCCCTTGTCGAACGGCACCGGTTCCGGTGGCGGCATTGGTTCCGGCTCCGGTGGCGGTGTGGGTTCGGGGGCAGGTCCCGGCGTCGGTCCGGGGCGCGGAGGCGGCATCGGCGGAGGCGTGTTCCGCGTGGGCGGTGGTGTCTCGGCGCCGAAGGTTCTTTTCCAGCCCGATCCGGAATACTCCGAGGAAGCTCGCAAAGCCAAGTTTCAGGGAACTTGTGTGTTGGGCCTGGTCGTTGGGCCGGATGGCCGTCCGCGCGACATCCACGTGGTCCGCAGCCTAGGCCTCGGTCTGGATGAGAAGGCCATTGAAGCCGTGAAGAACTGGCGCTTCGACCCCGCCGTCAAAGACGGCAAACCAGTCGCGGTCGCGATCAGCGTCGAAGTAGATTTCCGACTGTACTGAAACTGGCTCGCAAGAAGTTTCAAGAGGGCACAGCTTCAGCCGTGCCGTCAGGCCCGGGAACGATGCGGGCTTCAGCCCCTGAGGTGCCCGGCCGGGTTTCACCAATCGCACTCGGAGTTCTTCGAGGAATTTGTAGGACACCACACCAGGATCGCAATTCCACCCAGAAGCGGACGCCATCGGCGGCCGCTTTCATTTGCACCGAAGCCTTGGTGTACTTCGCTTCCTTTGTGGGTAAGGCTTTTGTGCGAAGCGGGTCACTCCTTCAAATCCACGTGCTCGACACGCTCCACCGGGTGTCCCAAGAAGCGCGGTCCCAAACGCCCGAACTTCTCCACCGAGTCCGTAGCAAAGAATCGCAGACCAGTAGGCGCAGCGGGCGCTCTGCCCATCGCACCCGCGATATCCTCGATCTGCCGCGCGACCACCTTCGCCGTCGAATGCGCCGAGTCGACGATGCTCACATGCGCGGGCGCCACCCGCCGCAGCACCGGCTGAATTAACGGATAGTGCGTACACCCCAGAACCAGTACGTCCGCATCGTGAAATCCGTCCGCGAACGCTTCTGTCAGATAAATTCGAGCCACCTGCTCGGTCACCGCGTGCTCCACCCATCCTTCCTCGACCAGCGGAACAAAAAGCGGACAAGCCTTCTCTCTCGCCTCGACGCCGCACCCCTCGAGAGCCTTCCGATAAGCGTGGCTGCTGACGGTAGCCTCGGTCCCAATCACCACGACCCTGCGATTCTTGCTAGCCGCCGAGGCCTGCTCGGCTCCCGGTTCGACCACCCCCACCACCGGCACGCGCGCCGCATCGGTGATCTGATCGAGCGCCAGAGCCGTAGCAGTGTTGCAAGCGATCACCAGGAAATCCGCACCCTGCCGCTCGAGGAAGTGGGTCGCTTCGACAGCGTACCGCGCCACCGTCTCCACAGATTTCGACCCGTAAGGCAGACGCGCCGTGTCCCCAAAATAGAGATAATCAGCGCCCGGGCTCAACGCCACGAGTTCTCGGAGCACAGTCAACCCACCAAAGCCCGAATCGAAAACGCCGATTGAAGGTCTGCTTGCAGGGGAATTCATTTCGACCTTCATCATAAAGGAAGAGCATAGCCACTCGACCAGGGCCCTGTGCCGGCTCTGGTTCCGGTGGTGGAGAGCATGTGCTTTGGGCTGGTCGAAGACTGTGGTGGGCTACTTGGCGGTCTTTATTCCCGAGCGTTCCGAACCAACCGCCCTCTCCCCCACGCTGATCCTACCCTGGCAACACGGCCCTGGCGGAATCGGCGCCCCATGCGGACAAGTGCGGGGATGGCCCAGAAACGCGCAAATCTTGTCCGTCGCCCCGGCCGACAGGATGTGCTCGAACTTGCAGGCCTGCTCTTCGATTTCAGATTCGCTATCCATGGCCAGGCTGTCGGTGAAAAGCCGCTCCGCCAGACGGTGCCGTCGAATGATGCTGCCCGCGCGGTCACGCCCCCGCGCGGTCAGCGCCACCACCGCGCTTCCGTCGCCCGCAAACATGCCGTCCGGCCGCAGCGCTTCGTGGCATGGATTGACGAAGGGCTTGTGATCGCGGGACTCGGGAGGATGCGGAGTTGTGATCACCAGGCCCAGATCCGTCAACTTCTCCACCGCAATGCTCACCGGCAGAGCGCCATGCACGTCCATGCGCCCCAGCTCTGCGAGTTCGGCGTTCTCCTCTAACACCCAAAGTTCCTCGAGGATCTCTTCAAATTGCTCCTCGTCCGCCATCGCGAAGACTTCCTGCGCAGCAATCTGGCCGTGGTGCAATTCGATGCGGCGATCCGCCAGCCGGGCTACCACCGGATCATGCGTGACCATCACGATGGTCCGCCCCTGCTGATGGAACTCGCGCAGCAGCCGCAAAACGATCTCTTCATTCTGGGCGTCGAGATTCCCGGTTGGTTCGTCGGCCAGGATGATCTTCGGATCGTTGATCAATGCCCGAGCAATGCACACCCGCTGCTGCTCGCCGCCCGAGAGTTGCGAAGGCAGGTGGTGGGCGCGGTCCTTCAATCCCACCCGCTCCAGCGCGTCGAGCGCTTCCTGCTGATCGGTCATGCTGTGGAAGTACTGCGCGAGCATGATGTTTTCCACCGCCGTGAGGTAGGGAATCAGGTGAAATTGCTGAAAGACGAATCCGATCTTCTCGGCGCGAACCCGGTTCAACTCCACGGCAGAGATGTTCGCCACGTTTTGGTCGTCCAGCCAGATCTCGCCGCTTGTCGGCCGGTCCAGGCAGCCGATCAGGTGGACCAGGGTCGATTTCCCCGAGCCCGACGGCCCCATGATCGACACCCACTCGCCCGGCGCGACGGAGAGCGAGAACTCGTCCAGGGCACGAATGACCCCGCCGTTCTGCTCCGCCCTCGCCGGGTAAAGCCGGCTGACGCCTTTGAGCTTGATCACCTTACTCTCCCTTCAGGATGACGGCAGGCTGTACGCGCCGCAACAGCGACATCGGCACGATCGCCGACAGCAGCGCCACCGCCATGCTCCCCGCCAACACAAACGGTAGCACGCTCAGGCGTGGCACGACGGGGGCGTTGAAGTTCACCCGGCCAATCCACGCCGCAATGCCGATCCCGATCACGAACCCGAGCAGCGCGCCTACCGCCCCCAAGGCCGCAGCCTCAGCGGCGAAAAAGCCGCTCACCAGCCGCTCAGAGGCACCCAAGGCCTTCATGATGGCAAAATCACGCCGCCGGTCAAATACCCATCCCGTCAGTGTTGCCAGAACGCACAAGGCCGCAGTCAAGACGATCAAAACCGCAGCCGCGTAGAGTGTAGAGCGCGTCTTGCCCAGCACCCGGGCCTCGCCCTCGACGATCTGCCGCACCGGGCGGACGTCGGCCGTAGGCATCGCCCCCGCCAGTTGGCCGATCACCGAGTTCACTTCTTCCGAAGAACCATTTGCTGCCACCTCGACGGTGGAAGGGTGCACGCCACTCCAGGCAACGAATTCGGCCATCGGCAGATAGACCCGGCTGTCTTCCGCAGCTCCGGTCTCGAGCGTTCCTGCGGGCGTGAGGCGGATGGTATGGCCCTGAAAGCTGAGCTCAAACCCCTTCCCATCGGGCGACACAGCCGGCAGGGCGCGCCTCCCGACCAAGGCCTCCCGCGGACCCGAGGGCCAAGCACTGACCGACCACCAGCCATCCAGCTTCTGGACCCGCTCAAAATCCGTGCCCGCCACCACCACTGACTGCCCGTGCGCGGTCCGTGCGACCACGTAAGCGAATGGCACCGCCAGACCGCGACCACCCAAGGCGGCTTCGATCTTGTTCAGGATGTCCGCGGGAAGGGAAGTCCCATCCTTGCCCACCACCACAACATTCGCTCCATAGCTGCGGAATTCCTTGCGCAGCTTGGCCTGCACATCCACGTATAGGTTCATCATCGCAGTCGCGACCGCTGCCGCGACCACCATCGCCAGCAACGCCGACGCAGCCCGGCCGCGCCGCAGCACAGCTGCACGCCACAGCATGCGCAGAAACATCGAGGTATGCGCGGAACCCGCCCGACGCGCACTGACACCCTGCTGGATGGGCTGGCTCCCGCTCACGCGTCCCCCCGCAGCGCGAACACTGGATCGAACTGCACCGCGCGCCGGATCGCGGCCGCACTCCCCCCGAAGGTCACAATGACGGCAATCGCAAGGATCACGGGGAAAAGCACGGGTTGAATGGTAATCTGCGAATCGAAGATCGAGCGCCCGATTCGGTGGGCGAGCAGCGAGCCCGCGAAAAATCCCGCCACCCCCCCGAAGATCGCCAGCAGCGCGCTCTCCGCAAAGAACAACGCGGCCACGGCGAAGTTTCCGGCGCCCAGCGCCTTCATGAGTCCGACTTCCTGGCGGCGCTCAAAGATCGCAGTCGCCATCGCCGCCGACACCGCTAACGCAGACGCAAACAGAGCGGCCAGCGTGACCAGCAGCATCAGCCCCTTAATGCGCGACAGCACCGTGCCTTCGTTCTGCGCCACCTGCCGGATTTGCTCCGCGTGCGAGTGCGGAATCGCCTCCTGCAACTGATACGCGATCGACTGCACGTAGGGCGAGCAGTACCAGCGGTCAAACAACTCTGGGTTCATGGTCTTCGGATCCCGCCGCGCCAGGGTATCTTCGGGCTTGGTGAGGGCGCTCACGTAAATCCGGCGCACCGCTTCCGGTTTGCCCAGCACCTGCTGGGCGACCGCCAGGGACGCGACGATCTGATCGTCTTCCGCCCCGCCGGTCGAAAGAATTCCGACCACGCGGTGGGATTGTCCGGCAATCTCGATCCTACCTCCTGGCTGCTTTCCCAGCCGGCTGGCCAGGTGCTCGCCCACAAGCACATCCTGAGAATCGTCAGCGGGCCAGGAGCCCTGCACCCTCCACCAGGGATGCGTGGTGCGCACGCCGGTCCTGGCTTGTTCTTTTCCAAAGGTAATCTTTTTCGAGAAATAGGTGCCCAGCAGGTTCGCAGACTTCGTATCGCTCGCGTCGCCCAAAGAAATGTTTACAGGCAGCATCGGCGAGAATCCCACGATATTGTTCCGCCAGAACGTTCCCTTGATCTTGGGCAGGTCCGCTTCGTTGAGAAAGTTGCCGTCGCTCGGCGGCTTCAGGTTGATCCCGCCAATCTCGACGTCGATGGTGTCTTCCTGCGGTGTCACCAGCAGGTTCGCGCCGTAGCTGCGCAACTCGCGATTGATCTTGTCGCCGATGTCAGTCGCGACAGCGATCATGGCGGTTGCGACCGCAACGCCCAGGGCAATGGCCGCCCCCGCCAGCAGTTTGCGCCGCTTCTGCCGCCGGAACGATTCGTAGAGGAGCCGTGCGAACATGGCCTAGGGCTGGAACATGCGGCTTCCGGCTGCCACGTCCACTTCCTTGATGATGATCGCCTCCGAAGTGGTTTCCGCCCGCAGCGGGATCGGATTGCAGCCGCCCGCCATGCCCACCGACTGCGGATTGATGGGAGCGGCACAGTTCTTGCACACCACCCCGGTCGTCCCCTTGTAGAAACCCACCGACCCGCAGATCTCGCAGGCATCGAGCACCGTGGCGATCTTGCCGTCCGGCTTCTGATACAGCCAGAAGCGCACTTCCACGCCGTTCTCCTTGGCCTGGAAAAAGTGGAGATCTCCGTCCTGCACCTGGCTCAGCGGAATCGCCACCTGGCCGTTGACGAAACTCACTTCCGCCGCCCGCTGCGGCGCGCTCAGGCTCTTGGCATAAATGAACTCAGCCGTGACCAGCATGATGAAGACGAAGGAGCTGACATACACCGAGGCCATCCACAGCCGTTCCCGGCGAGCGCTCCATACCACCTTGCGGCGCTCTGCCGGAGAGGCTGACTCCGGAACCGGCTGCCGCCGCTTCACTTCAAACAGCACCATCAGTGCCGTCAGCGCAAAAATGGTCACAAAGAAAAACCAGTCGTTGCTGACCACCGGCCCGATCAGAGCCATCTCCCGCTTGGAGGAGGGAAGCACCCCGTTCTCGGAAAGCTCGTGCAGACCGGTGATCAGAAGCTGCGCCGCGACAAAGAACAAAATGACGGTGGTTACCCGGAAAAATTTCTGCAGATGGATGCGAACGCTCCCCTTCACAAACATGACGCCGAAGACCACCGCCGCCAGCACTCCCAGTAGCGTGGCTATGAAAGTCATCAACTCCGTGGAGTTCAACGTCACGGCCGAGAGCATCAGCACCGTCTCGACACCTTCCCGCATGATCATCAGGAAGACAAAAACGAACAGCCCAATGCGCGACCCCTCACTCGCCAGCAGGCCGACTTTACCCTCGATCTCCCCCTTGAGCTTCTTCCCCGTGCGCATCATGAAGACAATCATGGTGACCACGAAGAAAGCCGCCGCCAGCATCACCCAGCCTTCCACGACGTCCTGGTTCAGGTGTAGCCGCGAGATAAGGATGGCCATCCCGATGCTGCCGACGAAGGCAGCCCCCAGGGCCCAATAGACGGACCTGCGAAGATCGTTGCGCCCGATCTTCGTCAGGTAGGCGAGGGTAATGCCCACGATCAGGGCCGCTTCGACTCCCTCCCGCAAGGTGACATAAAAGGCCTGCAGCATCTAAAAGTGCACCCTTCTGATTTTGAAAATGAATTTCAATTTCAACTTTATAAGGATAGCCTCCCGCGCCCGGCCCCGTCAACGCGTCGGGTCACGCCGAATGGTGAGCTCGACCACACGAAAGGGCATACCCGAAAGGCCACTACAGGCGTCGCAGGAACCCCCGCGCCGCCTCCAGCTGAGGGAACAGCTTCTCCTCGGCCCGGAACTCGGCCGAGTGGACGCAGCGCCGGCTCCCCTTCAGCTTCACCGGGTGCCGCAGGTGCAGCATCTCGTGGTACACGATGTACTCGACGGCGTAGCGGGGAACTGCCGGGTGGTCGAAAATCCGGCTTACCACGATGGCGTTGTGCGCGGGGTCATAGTGCCCCAGCAGATTCCGCGCCCGGCCCTGGCTCCAGCTCATGCGTGGCCTCGCCATCAGGCCGCCGAAGAGGCGGGTATTCACCTCTTCAAAAATCGCGTCCAGATCGTAGTATCTGCCTTTTGCCGAAGCCATCCGCTTACGACCCCGTACCTGCCGGACCAGGTGCGCCTGGTTTCGAATCGCATGGCTGTGGACATATTCTCGGTAGCGCGCAGCGTGCGCCCGCGCAATCGGCCTGCGATACATCTTGGCCAACAGGATATGGGCGATCGAGCGCAGTACGGGCTCCGGCGCACCCTCAAGCAGATCCGACAGCCGCACCAGCAACTCCCCATCCCGCAACCGGATGGTATTGTTCAGGTTGGCAAATGCGAAGAATTCGATCCGAAACGGAGGAACGGGCGCCGTATCGCGGAGCTCGCGATAGCTTTCCTGAAAGATCGTCAGAATGCCGTCTCTCACCTTGGAACCAGCCTAGCACGAGACCTGGCATCGATTCCCGGGACGGATCGAATCTGAACAGGCTGCCGGGCGGTCGAACTCAGGACTTGCCCTTCTTCTTGTGCTTCCAGATCTCTTCCTGTTCCGCCAGCAGCTTCCTATGGTCCTCGGTATTGCTGTCGACCGACTCGATCGCGTTCGAGAGGATAAACCGGTATTCTCCCGCTTCTTCCCTGGAACTTCGCGCGTCGTCTTGCAGGGCGCGCAGCTTCGCTTGAAACTCCGTATCGCCTTCGATGACAGCCTTCAGCGCCTTGCGCAGGTCCGATTTGCGATCCTCGAAATTGTCCAGATTGTCATTCAGTTCGTCGTACACCGCCAGAAAGTCTTCTAGCATGTGGTGGGTCTGCTGGGGACGATCCGTCACTTTGGGGTCGGACCGCATCTGTTCAACCGAGACGAGGCGCGCGCGAGCAAACTGCACGTAGAGCTTCATGCGCAGCTCGGGCTCAACCGCAGTGTCGCGCAGCTGATCGATTTCGGCTTGGGTGAGAGGGTCGCTCCGCCGCTGGGGAGCGCTGACTCCTGCCACACAAAGCAGGAAACAGACGCCGAGAATGCTTCGTGCTCGGCTCATTTGGCTTTTTTGCCGAACATCCGGTTGAGCAAGTCCGTTCGGATCTTTTCCAGAGAGTCGACCGCGGCCTGCACCGGTGCCTGATTCTCGGAAGCAAGCGTGTGCTTGATATCCGTCAGCCGATGGGCCATTTTGCGCAGGGCGATCTCGGTGTTCTTGACACGACGTCCCGACCGGCTGACGGCATCGCCGGCCTGCCCAGCGTACGAAACAACCTCCTCGATCGCCGCCTGCGCCTCTTCGACTTTTCCATCGACGTAAAGCTTGTCCGCAGCCGTGACCTGCCGCTCGGCGATTTCTAGGCAGATGTTACCCCGATCGTCCGGCCTGGCGTGCGGAAGGCGGGTCTTAAGCTCGTCCACAGAAGCTTGATTGGGAACCGCCAAAGCGGCCCCAACTGCCAGGACGACAACGAAAAGGATGCCCCAGGTGCGCATGTCGTTCATTTCTTCGGTTCGATCGTGATCAGCCGATGACGCGCCTGCCACTCCTGATCGGGATAGTTCCCGTTTGCCACCTGGAGGAAGAGGTGGTAATTCGCGGCCGCTTCATGGTATTCCCGCAAGTGGTCATACGCCGTGGCGCGTAGGAAGTATCCCACTGGAATCTCAGGCAAAAACTTGGCGCGCATGTCCAGAGCCTTGATGGTGAGCGGATAGTTCTGATTTTCATTCGCCGCCACCGCCAGGTCTCCGTAGGCCGCGCCCCAATCCGGTTTGAGCTTCACGGCGGCAGAGAACTCCTGCTCCCCCTCTCCGAACTTCTTCTGCTTCAGGAGACTCTGGCCCAGGCTGTGGTGAAGTTCCGCATCGTTCGCATGGGTCGCGAGCAGGGAACGGTAGAGTGCCTCAGCGTCGGAGTCCTTGCCTCGAGTTGCGTAAATGTCGGCAAGATCGCGTTGTGCTGTCGGGTCGTTGGGCGCCAGCTTCAGACCAGCCTGCAGCTCGGCGACCGCATCGTCGTATTTTTGTTCCACCGCCAGAACTCTGCCCAGCTGGACATGAGCGATCGCATCCTTCGGACGCTGCGCCACCACTTTGCGGAGGTATTCTTCTGCCTCTGGAAACCGCTTGCCGCGCAGATAGATGTTGGCCAGGCCCACCAGCGCGTCCGAAGAAGACGGCTGCAGCGCAAGCGCCTGCTTGTATTGCTGCTCTGCATCGGCAAATTTGTTCTGTTTTTCGAGCAGCAATCCCGCAGAGAGATACGGCTCCGGATCTTTCGGTTGCAGCGTCGCGGCCTGACGATAGGCCTCGATCGCTTCCTTGGGATCCCTTTCCTCTAACACCTGCGCCAGTGCAAGCCAGGCGTTGGCGTGCCCCTGATCCACCTGGCTGGTGGGCTTCAGCTTGGTAGCCGCTCGGAGATACTCCTCGGCGCCGGGCTGCTTGTTCTTCAGCAGCATCAGCCCGAGATTCAGGTTGGATTCGAACACATCCGGCTTCGCGCTGACTGACTGCCGATATGCGGCAATGGACTCCTCCGCCTTGCCCAGCGCGTTGTACACAAAACCCAGGTCGAACCAGGCCTGGTAAATCGCGGGCTGCGCAGCGACTACTTTCTCGAGGAGGGGTGCAGCGGCTGAATAGTCCTTTTTCTCGATCGCAGCTTCTGCCTGGGTCAACTCCGGAGGTTGCGACTGGTCCTCGACGGCGATTTTATGATGTCGCACCGTCTTGCTGCTGGAAGTCTGCGCCCCGAGCGCACCCGACACAGCCAGCATCGCCAGCAACACGCAGCCCCGAAGCTGCTTATTTGTGGCCATTGGAACCCGACGCCCTGTTGCCGTTCAGCACCGCCGCCAGATACTTCCCCGTGTACGAGTTGGGCAGCTTCGCAATTGTCTCCGGAGTCCCTGCCCCGACGACGTAACCACCTCGATCGCCCCCTTCCGGCCCCAGGTCGATCACCCAGTCCGCCGTCTTGACGACCTCGAGATTGTGCTCGATGACGACGATCGAGCCCGCCGCATCAATTAGACGGCGAAACGCCGACAGTAGTTTGCTGACGTCATCAAAATGCAGCCCCGTGGTGGGCTCGTCGAAGATGTACAGGATGCGTCGTTTGCGCCGCAGCGTGTCCCCGGAATTCGACGGCCGTCCAATGTTCCGAGCCGCCGGCTGCAGGTGCGCCGCCAGTTTCATGCGCTGGGCTTCTCCGCCCGACAGGGTAGTCGCGGACTGTCCCAGCCGCAGGTAACCCAGTCCAACTTCTTCCAGAACGCGCAGCTTCTCGGTGATCTTGGGAATTTCAGCGAAAAACTTCAGAGCCTCCTTCACCGTCAGGTTAAGCGCCTCGTGAATGTTCTTGGCTCGATAGCGAACCTCCAGGACTTGCGGCTTGTAGCGGGTGCCCTTGCACTCCTCGCAAATCAGCTCCACGTCCGCCAGGAACTGCATTTCCACTGTGACCGTGCCATCCCCCTGGCAAGTCTCGCACCGCCCGCCGGGGATGTTGAACGAAAAGTGTCCCGCTGAGAACCCGCGCTTCTGTGCCTCGGGCAGGGAAGCGAACAGATCGCGAATTCCGTCGAACGCCTTGATGTAGGTCACCGGATTCGATCGCGGCGTACGCCCGATCGGCGACTGATCGACCAGCACAACGTCATCGAGATAGTCGGCTCCTTCCACGCTGTCCCAGTAGGGGGTGGGTGCCTCGGAGCCGTTGGTCTGCTTCTTCGCGATGGAGAGGGCCTGGTAGAGCACATCGTGCAGCAGGGTAGATTTGCCCGACCCCGAAACGCCTGTGATCGCCACGATCGCGCCCAACGGAATGTTCAGGTCAATGCGCTTGAGATTATGGGCGCGGGCGCCCTTGATCTGGATCTGCTGCGTCCCCGGCTTACGACGCACCGCCGGTAACTGGATTCGCAGTTCGTCCGCCAGGTAGCGGCCCGTCAAAGACGCCGGGGTCTTCTTGATTTCCGCATACGTGCCCGACGCGATCACCTTCCCGCCATTTTCTCCCGCGCCAGGACCAAGGTCGAGAATCCGATCCGACGCTCTCATAATGTCGGGATCGTGCTCCACGACGAGAATCGTATTTCCCAGATCGCGCAGATCATGCAGGATCTTGATCAACCGGTGCGTATCGCGGCTGTGCAGTCCGATCGAAGGCTCATCCAGAACGTATAAAGTCCCCACCAGCCGCGAGCCCAGCGAGGTGGCCAGCTGAATGCGCTGGGCCTCTCCCCCGGACAGCGTCGATGCCAAGCGATCGAGCGTAAGGTACTCCAGCCCCACATCGTTCAGAAAGCGCAGGCGCTCGCGAATTTCAACCAGCAGCTTGTCCGCGATCGCCGCCTCTTGCGGCGTCAACTCGATTGTGCGGAAGAAATCCGACGCCTGCTCCACCGTCATGCTGCACACCTGGCAGATGTTCTTCCCGTTGATCTTTACCTGCTGCGCTTCCGGGCGAAGCCGCGCTCCTCCGCACGTCGTACACATCGAGTATCCGCGATACCGGCTCAGGAACACCCGCACGTGCAGCTTGTACTTCTTGCGCTCCAGGTGATTGAAGAATCCGCGGACGCCAGAAAACTTGCCCTCCCCATCCACGATCAGTTTCTGGTGCTCTGGGTCCAGTTCTGACCAGGGCAGGTCGAGTGGAATCTTCACCTGCCGGGCGAAGCGCTTCAGTTCCGTGAACAGCGGACGATACTTGGGCTTGGTCCAGGGCTCGATGGCTCCTTCGTTCAGCGTCTTCGATTTGTCGGGAATCACCAGGTCCCGATCGAAGTCGATCGTATTGCCAAATCCCTGGCAGCGAGGGCAGGCGCCATATGGATTGTTGAAAGAGAAGAGGCTCGGTTCCGGCTCTTCGTAGCGGATGTGATCCCGCTTGCACTCGAAACGCTGGCTGTAGCGAAACCGCTGCTGCGTTGCTCCCTCCTGCGGCGCAGTCTCGAAGATCGCCTCCCCCGATTCGCGATAGGCGATCTCGATGGCGTCGACCGTGCGCGTTCGGGCGTCCGCCGCCACCACCAGTCGATCGACCAGCACGAACACGGGCGCACTGAAGTCAATATCCAGAAGCGACTCGGGCGTCGAGAACTCGAAAATCTGCCCGTTCTGATAGAGCCGATTGAACCCTCGCGTACGCAGGTCCAGCAGTCTCGTCTTCAGAAGGTCGGAAGGTAGGCGCGCCTCTTCCGATTCGCTTTTCTTGCCTCCCCGACCCTTCTTCTTGTCCGCTTTCGCCGGGCCGCAGACCCAGTGCTCTCGACTACCGATGTCGATTCCCGCCACTCTCGGCCGCACCGTCAGCGCAGCCTCTTCATTCCTCGCATCTTTTACCGCTCGCAATTACTACCTCGTCGAAGACGAGCTTCGGCCCGAGTCGGCGTCATGAAATTCTGACCTAGGGGGCACAGCGTTACTCCGCTGGCTCTCCAATGATTGATGCCTGCTCGGACCCAGACTCTCCCAGGGGCACTACGCTCCAATGGGCCGGACGGGGCTTAGCTGTCGAAGCTCGTCTTCGCTTCTAACGAAC